>Ga0075420_100003517_pt1 | contig 13710 bp, 14 predicted proteins | sample SoiMetdeltSBSDD4_FD_75296 | JGI IMG/M metagenome (GOLD analysis project Ga0075420, IMG submission 75296) | Bulk soil microbial communities from a Populus tree surrounding site in Tennessee, USA - Soil MetaG P. deltoides SBSDD4 | ecosystem: Environmental > Terrestrial > Soil > Tree plantation... | reverse complement strand
CTCGATTCGCAGGCGAAGGTCGCGCTGCTGGAAAAGCTCGAAAAAAAATGCCGCGCGCTCGACCCGCGCATCACGCAGGTCATGGCGAGCCTCGGCGGCGAATACGAGGTCGTCCTGATCGCGCGCGCAGACGGCGCGGTCGCCGCCGACGTGCGGCCGCTGGTGCGCCTGTCGGTGCAGGTGATCGCCGAGCAGAACGGGCGGCGCGAGGCCGGCAGCGCCGGCGGCGGCGGGCGCACGGACTACGCGCACTTCACCGATGAAGTGCTGGACCGCTATGCGCGCCAGGCGGTATCCCAGGCGCTGACCAACCTGGAAGCGCGGCCGGCGCCCGCCGGCACGATGACCGTGGTGCTCGGTCCCGGCTGGCCCGGCGTGCTGCTGCACGAGGCGGTCGGCCACGGCCTCGAGGGCGACTTCAACCGCAAGGGCAGCTCGGCGTTCTCCGGGCGCCTGGGCCAGCGCGTCGCGTCGCCGGGCGTGACGGTGGTGGACGACGGCACCATTCCCGGCCGGCGCGGCTCGCTCAGCGTCGACGACGAAGGCACGCCCACGCAGCGCACCGTGCTGATCGAGGACGGCGTGCTGCGCGGCTATCTGCAGGACAGCCTCAACGCGCGCCTGATGAAGATGCCGCTCACCGGCAACGCGCGCCGCGAATCGTTCGCGCACGTCACGATGCCGCGCATGACCAATACCTACATGCTCGCCGGCGCGCACGATCCGGCCGAGATCATCAAGAGCGTGCCGAAAGGCCTCTATGCCACCAACTTCGGCGGCGGACAGGTCGACATCACCAACGGCAAGTTCGTGTTCTCCACGGCGGAGGCCTATCTCATCGAGAACGGCAAGGTCACGCACCCGGTGAAGGGCGCGACGCTCATCGGCAACGGGCCCGACGCGCTTACGCGTGTCACCATGATCGGCAACGACCTGCAGCTCGACCCGGGCATCGGCACCTGCGGCAAGGAAGGGCAAAGCGTACCGGTGGGGGTTGGACAGCCGACGCTCAAGATCGAAGGGCTCACCGTTGGCGGCACGGCGTAGTTACCAAGCCGAGGATCTAGCCGCCCTCATCCCTGACGGCGCGCTGATCGCGCTGCCGCCGGATTATTCGATGCCCGCCATGGCCGTGGTACGGGCGCTCATCCTTCAAGAGAAAAGAGACCTGCGCCTGCTCGGCGTTCCCGTTCTCGGCCTGTGCGCCGACCTGCTGATCGGCGCGGGCTGCGTCGCCGAGGTCCACTCGAGCGCCGTCTCGCTCGGCGAAGCCGGCCTCGCGCCGCGCTTCTCCGAAGCGGTCGAGAACAACCGCGTCAAGGTGGTGGACGCGACCTGCCCCGCGGTGCATACCGCGCTGCAGGCGACCGAGAAAGGCGTGCCGTTCATGCCGCTGCGCGGGGTGCTCGGCTCCGACCTGATCAAGGACCGCCCCGACTGGAAAGTCCTGCAGAATCCGTTCGCGGGGAAGGAGGACCCCATCCTGTTCGTCCGGGCCATCGAGCCCGACATCGCGCTGTTCCACGCGCGCTGGGCCGACGAGGCGGGCAACGTGTGGGTCGGGCGCCGGCGCGAGCTCGCGACCATCGCCCACGCGGCGAAGCAGGCCTTCGTGACCTACGAGGAACCGAAGCCCGGCGACATGCTGGAGGACGAGCTGCTCGCCCCAGGCGTCATTTCGGCGACCTACATCACCGCCACCGCGCACGCGAAGCGCGGCGCCTGGCCGCTCGGCATCGCGGGGGTTTACGACATCGACGACGCGCACCTCGCGCACTACGCGAAAGAGGCCAGGACGCGCGCGGGCTTCGAGCGCTACCTGGACCAGTTCGTCTGCACAACCGCGAAGAACTCCTCGCCTGCGTAATCGCCCGGCTCATCGGCGACGCGCGCCACGTCGCCGTGGGCGCCGCTTCACCGATCCCGGCGACCGGCGTGTTTCTTCACCAGCAGAAGAATCCGTCGCTGCGCGTCTCGAGGCTTCACAAGAGACAGGGCAACCCGTTCACCGAGGGCTCGCGCGAGCTGTTCGATCTCGCCGGCCAGGGCCGCATCGACCTCTTCTTCCTCGGCGGCGCGCAGATCGACGGCGAGGCGAACATCAACCTCGTGCGTGCCGATGGCCGCCGCTTCCCGGGCTCGTTCGGCTCCGCGTTCATGTACTCAGTGGTGAAGAACGTGATCCTGTTCCGCGAAGAGCACTCGACCCGGGTGCTGGTTCCCAAAGTCGAGTTCATCTCCGCGCGCGGCGATCCGGCGGCGCTGCTGACCGGGAAGGCGCTCTTCTCCTGGCAGAAGGACAAGCGCCGCTTCCGGCTGGAAAGCGTGCACGAGCCGGGCGACATCCGGAAGGAAACAGGCTTCTCCTTCGACGGTTCACACGACTCGGCGCTGACGCCCCCGCCCTCCGCCGACGAGCTTGCCCTGCTGCGCGGCCCGGTGGCCAAGGCGATCGCCGCCGACTACCCGGATTTCGCGAAACGCGTGTGGGGAATAAACTAGCGCCATGAACGCACCCGAAAAGCTCAAGCAGTACGACCGCGATTCCCAGGTGGTGGGCAACATCGTGCACCTGGAGCATTTCAACGTCATCGTCGGCGACCAGCGCCTCGCGACGCTGTTCTACGTCGTCGGCCTGGGCGGCACGCGCGACCCGTACATCTTCACGGGTCTCGAGAACATGTGGGTGAACTTCGGCCGCACGCAGGTGCACCTGCCGAACCGCGGCGGCAAGGCGCCGGAAGTGCTGCGCGGCACCGCCGGATTTGTCGTGCCGAACCTGGACGATCTCGTGAAGCGGCTCGAGCATGCGGGCAACGAGATGAAGCGCGTCGCGCCCGAGCTGCGGACCAAGTTCTCCTGGCGTGAAAAGGAGGGAACCATCGAAGCGACCTGCCCGTGGGGCAACCGCGTGCGTTTGCACGCGCCCGCGCCGGAGTTCGGCCGCACCGAGCTTGCCCTTTCGTACGTGGACTTCGACGTGCCGCAGGGCACGACCGACGGCATTGCGCGCTTCTATAACGAGATCATGAAGGCTCCGGCCAAGGTGAAGAACAACCGCGCCACTGTCAGCATCGGCCGCGACCAGCGGCTGTTCTTCACCGAGACCGCCGCACCGCTGCCGGAGTACGACAACCATCACATCCAGGTTTACATCGCCGACTTCGCGAGCCCGTACCACTGGCTCAAGGAGCGAGACCTCATCAACATGGAGACCGACGCGGAAGAGTGGCGCTTCCAGTGGATCACCGATCCGCGCGACGGCAAGAAGCTGTTCCAGATCGAGCACGAGGTGAGGAGCATGAAGCACCGGCTCTTCAACCGCCCGCTCGTCAACCGCAACCATGGCGTCACCAACCTGAACTTCGTGCCGGGCTCCGACACGTTCCGTGGGACATACTGAACGTAAGGGGCTGGGGAATGACGCATGGAACGTCTATGACCGGCCGCACGCCGACCTGCGCGAGGCGATCGAGCGCTTAGAGCGCGCGGGCGAGCTGCGCCGCATCCGCGGCGCGGACTGGAAGCTCGAGATGGGCGCGCTCGCGGAGATCGTCTACCGCGAGCCCTCGCCGCCGGCGATCCTGTTCGAAGACATTCCCGGCTATCCGAAAGGCTTTCGCGCGTTTTCCGGCGCGACGAACTCGGCCAAGCGCCTCGCGATCCTTCTTGGTTTTGCGACCCCGTCCCATCCGCTCGACGTGGTGCGCGCGTATCGCGACCGGATGAAGACGCATCAGCCGATTCCTCCCCGGGTAGTGAAGGACGGTCCAGTTCTTCAGAACATACTCAAGGGGAAAGAAATCGACGTGCTGAAGTTTCCGGCCCCGCTGCTTCATGAGCACGACGGCGGACGCTACATCGGTACGGACGACCTGGTGATCATGCGCGATCCGGAGCTCGGCTGGGTGAACTGCGGGACCTACCGCGCGATGGTGCAGGGACCCGATCGCGTCGGGCTGTGGATCTCGCCCGGAAAGCACGGCCGCCAGATCCGCGAGAAGTACTGGAAGCGGCGCGAGCCCTGCCCGGTGCTCATCAGCTGCGGGCACGATCCGCTGCTTTTCCTCGCCGGCGGCAACGAGATCCGCTTCGGGCTCTCGGAGTACGACTACGCCGCCGGGCACCGCGGCATGCCGTACGAGGTGATCGAGAGCGAGCTCTACCGCCTGCCGATGCCGGCGCACGCGGAGATCGTGCTCGAAGGCGCGATGCACCCCGGCGAGACCGCGCCGGAAGGGCCGTTCGGCGAGTTCACCGGCTACTACGCCGGCGGCAGGAGCGAGCAGCCGGTGGTGCGCGTCGAGCGTATCTATCACCGAAATGATCCGATCCTGGGCCTGGCGTGCCCGATGGTGCCGCCGTCGGACTTCTCCTACTCGAAGTGCGTGATGAAGGCCGGGATGATCTGGGACGAGGTCGAGCGCGCCGGGGTTGCGGGCGTGCGCGGCGTGTGGGTGCACGAGCCCGGCTGCGCGCGCATGTTCAACGTGATCTCGATCAAGCAGGCTTACGCCGGCCATGCGCGGCAGGCACTGCACCTCGCCGCGAGCTGCCAGTCGGGCTCGTACCTCGGCCGCTTCGTGGTGGTGGTCGACGACGACATCGATCCCGCGAACCTCGACGAGGTGATCTGGGCGATGTGCACGCGCTGCGATCCGGCCGAGGACATCGATTTCATCCACCGCGCCTGGAGCGGCCCGCTCGACCCGCGCCTGCCGAAGGGCGTGGCCTGGAACTCGCGTGCCCTGGTCGACGCCTGCCGGCCGTTCGAGATGCTGGGCGATTTTCCGCCGGTGGTGAAAGCCTCGGTCGAGCTGCGCGACGAGGTGCGGCGCAAGTTCCAGGACCAACTCAAGCCCTAGCCTACTTCTTCTTCTGTGCCGGCTGCGGAGCCCAGTAGTGTCCGGCGATCGCGTTGTAGGACGGAGCCGTGATCAGGCGCGAAGTGACGACCTTCGACGCGTATGCGCGCTGCGAGTCGTAGACCTTCTTGAAGAATGGGTTCTTCGCATACTCCTCCGCCGCGATGCCGTCCCACGCGACGAGCATGTTCTTCAGGATGTCGGGCGGCGTCCGGTGGACGGTGACGCCGTGCTTGGTGCGCAACTCCTCGAGCGCCTCGGCGTCGAGCCTGTTGCGCCGGTTCTGCGAGCGCAGCGTGGCTTCGATCGCGGCGGCCTGCACGATGGCCTGCAGGTCCGGGGACAACGACTTCCACACGTCGCCGTTGATAATGATCTCGAGCAGCGACAGGTCGTGCGACGACTGCGTGTAGAAATGCTTCCACACCTGGTGGAAGCCCATCAGCATGTCGTCGCTCGGGCCGACCCACTCAGCGCAGTCGATGACCCCGCGCTGCGCGGAGGGCACGATCTCGCCGCCCGCCATGTTGACGGTGGCCATGCCCGACTTCACGAATACTTCCGCGGAGATCCCGGTCTGCCGGCACTTTAGGCCCTTGAAGTCGGCCCAGCTCTTCACCGGCCGCTTGAACCAGCCGAGCGCCTGCGGTCCGGCCGAGGTCATCGGGATCGGCACCACGTTGCGCTGGAGCACGACCTGGAAGAGCTCCCGATACATTTCCATCCCGCCGCCGTCGTACAGCCAGCCCATGTAGTCGAATCCGTCCATGCCGAACGGGCCGCCGGGCGTGACGCCGAAGAGCGCCGCGGCGCGGTTCTTGCCCACCCAGTAGGCCGACGACGAGTGCGCGCCGTCGATGACTTTCTTGTGGGTGGCGTCGAGCACCTCGAAGGCGGGCACGATCGACCCGGTGGGAATCGGCACGATCTCGAGCCGCCCTGCCGACATCACCTTCACGCGCTCGGCGAAGAACACCAGGTTGTCGGCGAACGTGCCCTTCGGCGGGAATGCGGACTGCATCTGCACCTTGGTCTGCGACTGCACGGGCGCGTTGAGCGCTGCGGCGAGCAGGCTGGCGAACAGGACTCGTTTCATCTTCCCTCCTCGGAGTGGGGCTGTATTATCGTCTTACATGGGCCGACTTCAGGGCAAAGCTGCGTTCGTGACCGGCGCGGGCGGCGGCATCGGCTGCGCAATCGCCGATGCGCTGGCGCGCGAGGGCGCGACCGTGGCGAGAGTCGACATCGACGGCAAGACGCCCTATCAATGCGACGTCTCCGATCGCAAAGCCGTGTTTCAGACCATGCAACGATTCGTCGCCGAAGCGGGCGGGCTCGACATCCTGGTCAATAACGCGGTCTATTTCCATTACGCGCCGCTCGTCGACATGCCGGAGGACAAGATCCACCGCATGCTCGACGTCGGCGTGAAGGGCGTTTTCTGGTGCACGCAGGCCGCTACGCCGCATCTCGTCGCGCGCGGTGGTGGCTCGATCATCAACCTTTCGTCGGTTGCAGTGTCCTTCGGCATCACCAACGCCTGCGTGTACTCGTCGATCAAAGGCGCGATCGACACGTTCACGCGGCAGCAGGCGGTCGAGCTCGCGCCGCATGGCATCCGCGTCAACGCGCTCGCTCCCGGCCCGGTGTCCACGCCGGGCTCGAACAGCGTGATCGACGCGGCCGGCTGGGAAAAGCGCCGCTCGCGTACGCCGCTCAAGCGCCTGGCCGGCGCCGACGACGTCGCCGCGGCGGCGGTGTTCCTCGCCTCGGAGGAGAGCCGCTCCATTGCCGGCGTGACCCTGAAAATCGACGGCGCCATAACCGTGGTGGGACCATGAAAGCGATCCTCACAGCAGTCCTCGTCTGCGCTGCCGCGGCGGTGCACGCGCAGGATCGATTCCCCGAGAAACCGGTGCGCTTCATCGTGCCGTTTCCCCCAGGCGGCGGCACCGACGCGCTGGCGCGCATCCTGGCTGCGAAGCTCGCGGAGCAGTGGGGGCAGCAGGTCGTGGTCGACAACCGTGCCGGCGCGCAGGGCAATATCGGCACTGCGGCTGGCGCCAAGTCCGCGCCCGACGGCTACACCATCACCTTCGCGCACCAGGGCGCGCTGGTGATCAATCCGCATCTCTACCGCGAGCCGGGCTATGACACCCTGCGCGACTTCGCGGCGGTCGCCCGCACCACCGAGATGGTATTCATCGCCGTCGCTCACCCCTCGGTGCCCGCCGCGAACCTGCGCGAGCTGGCGCAGCACGCGCGCCAGCATCCCGGCAAGCTGACTTTTGCTTCCACCTCCGCCGGTCCGCATATCGTGGGCGAGCTTTTCAAGCAGGCGACCGGCACCGATCTTCTCCACGTGCCCTACAAGGGCGCCGGGCCCGCGATCAACGACCTGCTGGGCGGCCAGGTTCTGCTCATGTTCTCCAACCCGACCTCGACCGTGCCGCACGTGAAGAGCGGCAAGCTGCGTGCGCTGGGCGTAATGGACGCGAAGCGCAATCCCTCTCTGCCCGATGTGCCCACGGCGCTGGAGGCGGGCCTGCCCGAGCTTTCGAACGTGATCGAGTGGTACGGAGTCATAGTGCCAGCGGCGACGCCCGCGGGCATCGTGCAGCGGCTGAGCGGCTCGGTGCTGCAAGCGATGGCGGCCCCCGACGTCGTCGAGCGCGTCACGCAGATCGGGCAGACGCCTTCGCCGGCTGGCGCAGAGTCCTTCGCGCGATTGATTCGGGAAGATCACGCGCGCTGGCAGCGCGTCGTCAAGGCCTCGGGCGCGAAGGCCGAGTGATGGCGAGAAGCCTGGTATTCGGCGCCGCCATGGCGCTCCTCGCGCCGGCATTGCAAGCCGACGAGGTCTCGCTGCGGCTTCGGGGGAAGGAGATCGCGTTGACTGCGAACCTCAACGTGCAGCTGGCCTTGCTCACGCGTGAAGCGCTCAGCCGTTGCGGCCCCAATACCAGCCAGCACAAGGGCAACTTCGGCCTGGCGGCTTTCGGCGTCGAGCAGCGCTGGAAGGAGCTGCTCGAGGGCTCGCGGCTGCGCGTGCGCTTCGCCGAGCCCTTCGTCAGCGAGTCGCACCTCGGCGGCACGCTCGGTGTCTCCGAGGCGCTGATCGGCCTCGAGCACAAGGAGCTCTTCGTCGGCCCCGATTTCACGCGCCACGGCGCGGCGATCACCGAGCACCTGCAATGCGGCTACCTGCCGATGCTCGAGCTCGCCTGCCTGGCCGAGCTCCAGCCGCACCTGCCGGCGCGCTACCGCGAGACCTGCGCCAAGCTCGAGCGCGACGCGCAGGGGCGGATCGTCATGCCGCCCCCGGACATCGCACCTTCCTGCAGCTAGATGTTTCCTAGGGAAACGGCTCGCTGCGGCGCCATCTTGCTACCAGAGAACCGCTGGGCGCATACTCGACGAGCCACCCGGAGGAGGGGCCCATGTCGAGCAACAGCCGCAGGAATTTTCTTCGCAACACCGCCGCGCTGACCGGCGGCGCTTTGGCCAGCAGCGCGAGCGCCGCGCCGCTGCAGATCCCGCAAGCCAACCAGGAACCCGGTCGCGTCATCGACGAAACCGCGTACGGCATGCCGTCGAAGTTCGAGGCGCACGTCAAGCGCCGGCGCACCGACGTGTTCAAGAACCGGCAAAACCTGTCGGACTGGAGCATGACGCCGCTCCAGTATCAGCCGGGCATCATCACGCCGAACGGCCTCATCTTCGAGCGCCACCACGCCGGCACGCCCGATATCGATCCGAAGACGCACAAGCTCGTGATCCACGGCATGGTGAAGCAGCCGCTCGAGTTCGCGATGGACGATCTCACACGCTACCCGTCGGTGTCGCGCTTCCACTTCCACGAATGCTCGGGCAACGGCCTCACCGACTGGCTGAAGCCCGCCTCGACCACGGTGCAGCAGACGCATGGCCTGCTCTCGGGCGTGCTCTGGACCGGCGTGCCGGCTTCCACGCTGCTCGAGGAGGCGGGCATCGACCCGAAAGGCAAGTGGGTGCTGTTCGAGGGCGCGGACTCCTCCGCGCACGCGCGCTCGATCCCGCTGGAGAAAGTGCTGGACGACACGATCATCGCGTACGCGATGAACGGCGAGGCGCTGCGCCCCGAGAACGGCTACCCCGTGCGTGTGGTGATTCCCGGCTGGGAAGGCAACGTCAGCGTGAAGTGGCTGCGCCGGATGAAGGTCGGCGACCAGCCGTGGCACCTGCGCAGCGAGACCGCGCGCTATACCGACCCGATGCCGGACGGTAAATGGCGGCAGTTCAGCATGGTGATGGAGTGCAAGTCCGTGATCACCTCGCCCTCCGGCGGGCAGAAGCTGAAGGGGCCGGGGTTCTACGAGATCACCGGCCTCGCCTGGTCGGGCGCGGGCAAGGTGCGCGCGGTGGACATTTCGACCGACGGCGGCAAGACCTGGCGCGAAGCTAAGCTCGAGGAGCCGATCATGGACAAGTGCCTCACGCGCTTCAAGGCCGCGTGGACCTGGGACGGGCAGCCCGCGGTGCTCATGAGCCGCGCGGTCGACAGCACCGGTTACGTGCAGCCGAGCGTCGCCGAGATCCAGAAGAAGCGCGCGATCGTGGGCTTCGTGCAGCACCACAACGCGATCCAGCCGTGGGCCATCAATGCCGGTGGGGAGGTGCGCAATGTCATCGGCCAGGCTTAAGTCGGGCTTCGCAATCGTTGCGGGTTCGCTCACGGTTCTTTCGTGTGCGAACGTGGGCGGCGGCGGGGCGCCGGCGAAGTCGTCAACCGGCATCTGGATGGGTAGCGCGGGACCGCATGCGGTCCAGCCGCTGCCGGACAAGCCGCGCTTCGGTAAGCCGATCAGCGAGGCCGACGTGGCTGCCTGGAACATCGACATCCGCACCTCCGACGGGCAGGGCTTGCCCGCCGGCAGCGGCTCGGTGTCGCAGGGCCAGCAGGTCTACGCTGCGAAATGCGCCGCATGCCACGGCGCCGACGCGAAAGGCGGCCCGGTGTACGGCACGATGGTCGGCGGCATCGGCTCGTTCAAGGGCTCACCGCGCGTGCTGACGCCCGGCAGCATGTACCCGTACGCGCCGATCCTGTTCGACTACATCCGGCGCTCGATGCCGATGGATCGGCCGCAGACGCTGTCGAATGACGAGGTCTACGCGCTGTCGGCCTACCTGCTCAACCTGAACGGCCTGGTGCCGGCGAACGCGGTGATGAACGCGCAGAGCCTGCCGCAGGTGCAGATGCCGAACCGCGACGGTTTCCTGCTCGACGACCGGCCCGATACGCAGGCCACGCGCTGCATGACGAACTGCAAGTGAGCGTTGCGCGCACGACGGCCGGGACGTCCCGGCCGTTTTGTTTCATAAGGAAATGCGCATGAGCATAGAAGCTCGTCGTCCTGCCGCGCTGCCGGCCGGGCGCTGGTAAATTTCGCGGAAGGAGCGATTGCATGGCCAAGACCGCAGCGCAGTGGGAAGCAAAGCCGAAATTCCCGGAAACGCACTACGTCGACTCGCGCGTCTACACCGACGAAGCGATCTTCGAGGAGGAGAAGCAGAAGCTGTTCCGGCCGTCGTGGATCATCGCGTGCCACGAGTCGGAGATGGCGGCGCCCTACGACTATCGCCTGTTCACCCACCCGACCGGCGTGCCACTGATCGTGATCCGCGGCGATGACAGCAAGGTGCGCGCCTTCTACAACATCTGTCCGCACCGCGGCAACACCATCCTCTACGACCCCGCGGGCAACGCCAAGCGCCTGACCTGCATCTTCCACCAGTGGTCCTTCGATTCGCGCGGCAACTGCGTCGACATCTCGCGCGGCGAGCAGGGCTACCAGGAGCGCTTCTGCAAGGAAGACGCGGCGATGCGCGAGGTGAAGTGCGAGGTTGGCTTCGGCGGCTTCGTCTGGGTGAACCTGGCCGACGACTGCCCGAGCCTGCGCGAGTTCATCGGCGGCGCGATGGACATCCTCGAGCCCTACATGCAGCAGCCGATGGAGGTGTTCCACTACCACAAGGCGCGCGTGCGCACGAACTTCAAGCTGTGGCACGACACGAACAGCGAGTTCTACCACGACTACCTGCACTACTTTAACCGCATCACCGGCATGATGCAGCCGGGCTACTTCGACCGGAAGTACACCGGCTTCCCGAACGGCCACGCCACCGTCGGCTCGATGCAGATCCAGTACGACAAGTACGATGGCTCGAAGGAGCGCGCGGTGGGCTGGCCGGGGCTCGCGCGCGGCGGCTGGTACATGGTCGACGTATTCCCCGGCATGACCTACAACCTGCGCACCTCTGTGCTGCGCATCGACACCGCGATCCCGCTCGGGCCGAACGAGGTGATCATCGAGTTCCGCGGCCTCGGCCTGAAAAACGACACGCCCGAAGAGCGCAGGCAGCGCGTGTTCGACCACAACATGATCTGGGGGCCGTTCGGCCGCAACCTGCACGAGGACCTGCTCGGCGTGCACGGTCAGGGGCGCGCGATGCGCCGCGGCACCGACAGCCGCTGGGTGCTGCAGGGCCGCGAGGAGAACAACACGATCCACGACGAGGTCGGCATGCGGCACTACTACGCCGAGTGGTCGCGGCGCATGGGCCGCCCCGCGTACCGGCCCTGATGGTGAAGTCGGAACAGCGGCAGGCGATCGAGGAGCTGGTCTACCGCTCCTGCCTTGCGCTCGACGAGAAGGACTACAAAACGTACCTCGCGCTCTGCGACGAGGACTTCCGCTACACCATCTCGACCTATAGCCCGGAGATCCGGCGAGAGATGGTGTGGCTCGACCACGACCGCAAGGGCATGGAGACGCTGTTCACCAACCTGCCGCGCCACAACAGCGACCACTCGCCGCTCACGCGCCATGCGACCGTCTACACGATCGATCTTGATTCTTCAGCAGCATCCGTGGTTTCCGCTATCCAGGTGTTCAAGACGGAGCTCGACGGCGGCGCGACGCAGCTCTTCGCCGTGGGGCGCTTCCACGACACGGTGAAGCTGAACGGCGCGAGCCCGAAGCTCGCGAAACGAGTCGTGCGCCTGGAAACGCGCCTCCTCGGCTACGGCTACCACATTCCCTTCTAGGACGATGCGCATCCAGGTGAACGCGCGTAATCGCGGCTACGACTTCGACGCCAGGGCCGGCGAGCGCGTGCTCTACGCCGGCCTGGCCGCCGGCATCGACCTGCCCTACGAGTGCGCCACCGGCACCTGCGGCACCTGCAAGGCGAAGCTGGTTTCGGGCCGCGTGCGCGACCGCTGGCCCGGCGCGCCGGGCCGCAAGTTCGCGCGACTGGCGGGCGAGTTCCTGATGTGCCAGTGCGAGGCCGAGGAGGCGCTCACGCTGGAAGTCTCGAAGTTCGTGTATCCGCCCGAGCCGGGCGCGTGCCTGCCGCAGGTCTGCGGCGGCACGGTGCGCGAGGTGCGCGCGCTGACGCACGACGTGATCGGGTTCGCGCTCGAGCTCGAGCGCCCGGGCGACTTCGACGCCGGGCAGTTCGCGCTGCTCGCGCCCGAGGGCATCGAAGGCTATCGCGCCTACTCGATGTGCAACTACGCGCGCGGCGGGCGCCGCCTCGACTTCGTGGTCAAGCGCAAGGCCGATGGCGCCTTCTCCGAGTGGCTGTTCGGCGCCGACCGCGAGGGCGCGCGCCTCGAGGCCTTCGGCCCGCTCGGCAAGGCGACCTTCGAGCCGGGGCTCGAAAAGAACCTGCTGTGCATCGCGGGCGGCTCGGGTATCGCGGGCATGATGTCGATCCTGGCTCGCGCCGACGCGGCGGACTATTTTTCCCGGCATGAAGGCCACGTGTTCTTCGGCGTGCGCACGATGAAGGACGCGTTCTTCCTCGACCAGCTGAGCAGGACCAAGGCGAAGGTGACGGTCGCGCTCTCCGAGGAGGACGTGGCGCAGGCGAGCGCATGGCCGAAGCTCAGGTTCGAGAAGGGCCTGGTGCACGAGGTGGCGAAACGCGCGATGGCGGGCAGGTACCAGAACGTGCGCGCCTACGTGGCCGGCCCGCCGCCCGCGGTGGATGCGGCGATCCGCGTGCTGCTGCTCGACGCCAAGCTCACCACCGACAACATCCGCTACGACAAATTCAGCTGATGGCGAAGCGCATGGTCTGCCGCGTGGCCGATGTTCCGGAAAACACCCTCAAGGAGTGCGACGTCGAGGGCGGCCTCAAGCTCGTGGTGGCGAACGCGGGCGGCGAGTTCTTCGGCTTCCAGTCGCAGTGCCCGCACCAGGACGTCCCGCTTTGCGAAGGCCTGTTCGACGGCTCGACCCTCACCTGCCACATGCACCTCTGGCAGTGGGACGTGCGCACCGGCGCGCCGCTCGGCATCGCCGAGGCGCCGCTGCAGCGCTATCCGCTCGCGCGCGAAGGCGACGCGCTCTATCTTGGCGGCGAGTCCACCGCGCTCGACGTCGGCGAGCTGTTCAACGGCCTGGCCGGCGCGACGCTGGAGAAGCTGATCGCACTGGCCAAGAAGGAAACCCATCCGGCGGGCGCGGTGCTCTACCGCCCCGGCGATCCGGCCGAGGACTTCTTCGTGCTCGACACCGGGCGCGTCGAGTTTCTGATCGGGCGCGGCGACCGCACCGCGCCCGGCGGCTTCATGCTGAAGAAGGGCGAGGTATTCGGCTGGGCGGCGCTGCTCGAGGGCTATCCGGCGCGTATCGCGAGCGCTCGCTGCCTGGAGGCTTCGTCGGTCCTGCGCATCAGCGGCAAGAACGCCCTGCGGGTGCTGGAGGGCGATCCCGTCGCAGGTTTTACGGTCATGCGTCGGCTGGCGGCGCTGATCGCGCGTTATCTCGCATCATCCGGAGCAAGGTGAAGG
>Ga0075420_100003515_pt1 | contig 13713 bp, 14 predicted proteins | sample SoiMetdeltSBSDD4_FD_75296 | JGI IMG/M metagenome (GOLD analysis project Ga0075420, IMG submission 75296) | Bulk soil microbial communities from a Populus tree surrounding site in Tennessee, USA - Soil MetaG P. deltoides SBSDD4 | ecosystem: Environmental > Terrestrial > Soil > Tree plantation... | reverse complement strand
GAGTCGCAGGACGCCTCGGACCTCGACTCTCAGGCCGCCGCGCCGGTCACGACCGCTGTCTGACTCGGGAGGGCTCGCGCCGGACGGCCCTCGAGAACACCACGACCCGCTGCGCGGCGCTGTAGAGCGGGTGGCACGCGGTCAGTACCAGCCGGTCGTGCCGGACGCGGTCGATGACCGAGAGGTCCGTGGGGTCCACGATCTTGGTGCGCTCCACCCGGTACACGTAGCGCCCGTACGGCATGTCCACGGCGATCTCCTGGCCCCGGTGGAGGTCGTCGATCCTGCGGAAGGGCGCCCCGTAGGTGGTCCGGTGGCCGGCGATGGCCACGGTCCCGCGGTCGCCGGGAAGCGGCGTGTCCGGGTAGTGGCCGGGGCCCTTGCGCAGGTTGTCGAGGTCGGTGCCCTCGACCACGTAGTCCTTAACCCCGATCGCCGGGATCTCGATGCGGCCGATGGCGTCCCCCGGCAAGGGTCTCCTGTGAATCACCCTCGGCGGGGGATCGACCAGCGCCTCCTTCAACCGGGTTTGCTGGCGATGCGCGACGACCGCCGAGATCGGCTCCTGCCAGAGCAGGGTCACGGCGGCGTCGGTGATCAGGAGCGCCCCGCTGACCATCATCACCGACGCCACGAAGCGCAGCACGGCCCGCATGGTGGGCCAGTGTATGGACGCCGCCGGTTAGGCTTTTGGCGCCCCACTGAATAGGAGACAAAGACTCACGTGACCCAAGCAACGACCGCCCCGACCACCCACGAGAAGCTGCTGGCCTGGGTGGAGCAGGCGGCGGAGCTCACCCAGCCGGACGACATCCACTGGTGCGACGGCTCGGCAGAGGAGTACGACTCGCTCTGCCGCCAGCTCGTCGAGGCGGGGACCTTCGATCGGCTCTCCGACGCAAAACGGCCGAATTCGTATCTCGCGCGCTCGAACCCGAGCGACGTCGCGCGGGTGGAGGGCCGCACCTTCATCTGCTCGGCGAACGAGCACGACGCTGGGCCCACTAACAACTGGCGCGACCCTGACGAGATGCGCGAGACGCTCACCGAGCTGTTCCGGGGGTCGATGCGCGGGCGCACGATGTACGTCGTGCCCTTCTCCATGGGGCCGCTGGGGTCGCCGATCGCCCATGTGGGCGTGCAGCTCACGGACTCGCCGTACGTGGCGGTGTCGATGAGGATCATGACCCGCATGGGCCAGGGCGCCCTGGACGTCCTCGGCAGCGACGGCGAGTTCGTGCCGTGTCTGCACTCGGTCGGGATGCCGCTGGTGAACGGCGTGGAGGACGTGCCGTGGCCCTGCAACGACGAGAAATACATCGCGCACTTCCCCGAGGCGCGCGAGATCTGGTCGTTCGGCTCGGGGTACGGGGGCAACGCGCTGCTCGGGAAGAAGTGCTTCGCCCTGCGGATCGCATCGGTGATGGCCCACGACGAGGGCTGGCTCGCCGAGCACATGCTGATCCTGAAGCTCACCTCACCGGAGGGGACGGTCAGGCACGTGACCGGAGCCTTCCCGTCCGCATGCGGCAAGACCAACCTCGCCATGCTGATCCCGACCCTCCCCGGCTGGAAGGTCGAGACGGTGGGCGACGACATCGCCTGGATGAAGTTCGGCGACGACGGTCGGCTCTACGCGATCAATCCCGAGGCTGGCTTCTTCGGGGTCGCGCCCGGAACGAGCGAGAAGACGAACCCGAACGCGATGGCCACCATCCGCGAGAACTCGATCTTCACGAACTGCGCGCTCACGGACGACGGCGACATCTGGTGGGAGGGGATGTCAGAGCCGCCCAGCCACGCCATCGACTGGCACGGCGAGGACTGGACCCCCGACAGCGACCAGACGGCGGCGCACCCGAACGCCCGCTTCACGACCCCCGCCGCCCAGTGTCCGTCGATCGCCCCGAACTGGGAGGACCCCAAGGGCGTGCCGATCGACGCGTTCCTCTTCGGCGGCCGGCGCGCCTCGGTGGTCCCGCTCGTTACCGAGGCGCTCGACTGGGAACACGGCGTCTTCATGGGGGCGATCATGGCCTCCGAGAAGACCGCCGCCGCGACCGGTGCGGTGGGCGAGCTGCGCTTCGACCCCATGGCGATGCTGCCCTTCTGCGGCTACAACATGGGCGACTACTTCGGCCACTGGATCGAGACCGGCCGCCGCGCGGGAGCGAAGCTGCCGAAGGTTTTCATGGTCAACTGGTTCCGCAAGGACCGCGACGGCCGCTTCCTGTGGCCCGGCTTCGGCGAGAACAGCCGCGTGCTTGCGTGGGTGGCGGAGCGCTGCGACGGTCGCGGTGGGGCGCGGGAGACGCCGATCGGGCTCGTGCCGACCGACGACGCGATCGACGTCTCGGGGCTGGACGTGTCGCCGGAGGCGATGGCGAAGCTGCTCGAGGTGGACCCCGACGAGTGGCGCGCCCAGCTTCCGCAGTTGCGGGAGCACCTCGCCAAGTTCGGCCACGACCTGCCGGAGGAGATCAGCCAGCAGCTCGACGCCCTCGAGGGGCGCCTGGAGGCGAGCCGCTAGACGACGTTGCGCTCGTGCCGCTCCGGGCGCCCGGCGGCGAGCGCGGAGACGTCCACGAACGGCTCGCGCGCCAGGTAGAGGTCGCGCACGATCTCGCCGATCGCCGGTGCCTGAAGAAAGCCGTGGCCCGAGAAGCCGGTGGCGTAGAGGAAGCGCCCGGGCGCCGCCGCAGCCTCGCCGATCAGCGCGTTGCGGTCCGGCGTCATCTCGTAGTCGCCCCACCAGCCGCCGGCGATCGGCGCGTCGAGCAGCACGGGCGCGCGCCTCTCCAGCACCGGCACAGCCCGCTCGAGCCACTGGTCCTGCGTCGCGCAGACGTCGTTCGTGCCGAACAGGAGGCCGCGGCCCTCGCCGTGGAAGTAGAAGCCGGTGGCGAAGTCGATCGTCATCGGGGGCGGACGCTCGATCGTCATCGGGCCCGTGTAGGCGATGCGGCGGCGCTCCGGCGTGACGGGCAGTTCGACGGCCGCCAGCTCACCGACGGCGCGCGACCACGGTCCCGCCGCGCACACCACGCACTGGGTCTCGACCGGGCCCTTGCTCGTGAGCACGGCACCGTCGTCGATGCCCTCCAGCTCCCGGCCGACCTCGATGCGGGCGCCGTGCGCGCGTGCTCCGGCGGCGTAGCCCTGGACCGCCCCGTCGGGTGTGGCGTGGCCCGCGAGCGGGCAGAACGCCGCCGCGAGCACGCCGTCCAGACCGGCTAGCGGAGAGAGCTCGTGCGCCTCCTCGGGCGTCAGCATCCGGCTCGGCACTCCAAGCCTGTTCTGCATCTCGACGCTGCGCTCGAACTCGGCCAGCTCGGCCTCGCTGGCGAGTAGGAACAGGTATCCCACCCGCTGCAGGTCGATCTCCCAGCCCGGGCGCTCGCCGAACGCGCCCCAGGCCTGGAGCGAGCGCAGCCCGATGCGCACGTTCAGCTCGTCCGAGAACATGGCGCGCACGCCGCCGGCGCCTTTGCTCGTGGAGCCGGAGCCGAGCTCCGCCCGCTCCACGAGCAGCACGTCCTCCACGCCGGCCTCGGCCAGGTGGAACGCGATGCTCGTTCCGATCGCGCCGCCGCCGGCTATCACCACAGAGGCTCGCTCCACGCTGAGTACGCTACGGAATATGAGCATCACTGAGACGAGGACTGTCGGATCGATCATCGGCGGCGAGGCCCGCAGCGACGGGCGGCGCATCGAGTCGCGCAATCCCGCGAACCTCGACGACCTGGTCTGCGAGGCCGTCCTCGGCGACGCCGACACCTTCGTCGACGCCTGCCGCGCGGCGCGCGCGGCCCAGCGCGAATGGGCGGCGGTTCCGGCGCCGGTGCGTGGCAACGTGGTCAAGCAGATCGGCCGCCTCGTGGAGGACAACAAGGAGGCCCTCTCGCGCCTCGTCACGCGCGAGATCGGCAAGCCCTACCCAGAGGCGCTCGGCGAGGTCCAGGAGATCATCGACACCTGCGACTTCTTCCTCTCGGAGGGGCGGCGCCTCTACGGCCAGACGGTTCCGAGCGAGATGCCGGACAAGCAGCTCTTCACCTTCCGGGTGCCCGTCGGGGTGGCCGCGATCATCACGGCCGGGAACTTCCCGGTGGCGGTGCCGTCCTGGTACCTGGTGCCCGCGATCCTGTGCGGAAACGCCGTGGTCTGGAAGCCGGCCGAGTACGCGCCGGCGCTGGGCGACGCGCTCGCGAACCTGTTCATCGCGGGCGGCCTACCGGACGGCGTCTTCAACCTCGTGCAGGCCGACGGCCCGAGCGCCTTCGAGGGCCTTGAGCGCGCGCTCGACGAGCGGCTCGTGGACAAGGTCGGCTTCACCGGCTCCTCGGCCGTGGGCTCGGAGATCGGTGAGCTCACAGGCCGCCACGGCCAGGCCGCGTGCCTCGAGCTCGGCGGCAAGAACCCGCTGGTGGTGATGCCGGACGCCGATCTCGATCTGGCGGTCGAGGGGACGCTCTTCAGCGGCTTCGGCACCGCGGGCCAGCGCTGCACCTCGCTCGGCACCGCGATCGTGCACGAGTCCATCCACGACGAGTTCGTGAGCCGCCTCACGCACGCGGTCGAGGAGGCGCCCTTGGGGGATCCGACGCAGGACGTCCTCTACGGGCCGATGATCCACGAGCGATTCGCCGAGCGCTTCGAGGATTGGCTCGGGCTGATCCGCGACCACCATCGCGTGTCGGGCTCCACCGGTACGGGACGCATCACGAGCGACAACCCACGGCCGGGCTTCGTGGGCGATCCGGACGCGGGCATCTACTGCCACCCGACGATCGTCGACGGCGTGACGGCCGAGGACGAGATCTACGGGACCGAGACCTTCGGGCCGATCATCGGGATCGCCACCTTCTCGGACTTCGACGAGGCCATGGAGCTCGCCAACGGCCACGGCTACGGGCTCTCGTCCGCGGTCTACACGAACGACCCGAAGTCCGCGTTCCGCTTCCGCGAGCGCGTGAGCGCGGGGATGGTGTCCGTGAACAACTCCACGAGCGGCGCCGAGGCGCACCTGCCGTTCGGCGGCAACGGCAAGTCCGGCAACGGCTCACGCCAGTCCGGCATCTGGGTGCTCGACCAGTTCACGCGCTGGCAGTCGATGAACTGGGACTACGCCGGCAAGCTCCAGAAGGCCCAGATGGAGGTCGCGGAGATCGAGGGCGACGCCGGCTACCGGCTCGCCTGGGACTAGCTGAGCTTCTCCGGCGTGGCGCCGCGCACGGCGTCCTGCGCCTCCGCCCGCGGCATTCCGCCGGCACGCAGCAGGTCCACGGCCACCAGGCGCACCTGGCCGACGATGTGGACGGCGGAGAGGTTCGAGGTCTCGGCAAGCACGGCGTTGGCCAGCCGCACCGCGCGCATGGCCGCCCTGCGCGACGGGTCCGTGCCCGCGTCCTCGAGCAGGGCGTCGAGCTCGCGCACGGCGGTGGCGAGCTCGCGGATGGCCGCGTTCACCTCGGGTGGGGTGCTGTCGTCCAGCGCGATCGCCCGCACCGCGCCGCGCGCCAGCGCGCGTACGTTCTCGATGGCGAGGCCCACCTCGCCCACGGCCGCCACGTATCGCTCGAGGCGATTGAGAGCCACGCGACGGTCCAGCGAGATGCGTGCGGCGTCGCCGGCGGCCGCGAGCGTCGCGGAGAGGTGGTCGTAGAGCGCGTCGGCCCGGCCGACCGCGGCAAGCGCCCGCTCCGCGTCGCGAGCATCGCGGTGCTCCAGCGCGTCGGCGATCGCGTCGAGCACGGCGGCGAGGCGGTCCAGCACGGGGCCGAGCCCGTCCCGGACCAGGCGCACGGGGTCCACCGGCAGCAGCAAAGACCCCACCGCGAGCGCGGTGCCGCTTCCGACCAGGGCATCGAGAGCCCTCTCGAAATCGAAGCCCTCGGGCGGCTGGAGCGTGGCCACCAGCACGGCCGAGGCGCCCGCCTGCGACGCGAGCAGCGGTCCGCCGCCCACGAGCGTCGCGGCCAGCATCGCGAGCCCGCAGACCACCCCGATCTGCCAGGTGCCGGTGCCGATGGCCGCCACAAGCAGGTCGGCGATGCCGATTCCCACCGCAACTCCGATGGCCAGCTCGACGGCGCGACGGCGGCGCTCGCCGACGGTGAGGCCGAGCGTCACCACCGCGGAGATCGGCGCGAAGAAGGGCTGCTCGTGCCCGATCAGCTCGGTGGCGATCAGCCACGCGGCAGACGCCGCCACCGACGTCTGGAGGATCGGCCGGGCGACCGTGATGATCCGCTCGCGCCGGCTGCGCAGGCCGGCGCGCGACGCCTCGGCGGCCTGCTCCATGAGCTCCGCCCGCGGGGGGATGCGCTCGCCGGCGCGCTGCGCCAAGCGCCGTGGCGAGGCACGGCGTGCGAGTGGGGGGCCGTCCGGCTCCTCGCTCACCGCCGGTACCAGCGCGGCGACACGTTCGGCGGCGGCCCGAGCGCCGCCCGCGCCACGAGCATCGTGGGCTCCTTGAGCGCCACGTGGCCCTTCAAGGCCACTCCGAAGTGCTCGCCGAGCCCCTCGACGCTGTCCGCGCGGATCCCGAATGAGGCGGCGAGCGCGACGAAGTCGGGGTTGGTCAGGTCCACGCCCTCGCGCGGGTCTCCGTGCAGGTCCTGGTCGTAGCGGATCATCCCGTAGCCGTCGTCGTCCACGATCACCGCGGTCAGCGGGATGTTCTCCTGCTTCGCGGCCGCCAGCTCGCCGCAGGCGTACAGGAAGCCGCCGTCCCCGGAGATGCTCACGGCCGGCCCGGCGCCCGCCAGCGCGGCGCCGAGGCCCTGCGGGAACGCGCAGCCGAGCGTGCCCCAGCCGAGCGGGTACGAGAGCTTGCGCGGGGCCGGGGTGCGGTGGAAGCCGCCTAGCCAGTAGCCCGGGATGCACATGTCGCAGACCACGATGGCGTCGTCCGGCAGCGCGCCCTCGATGGCGTCGAGGAACGCCACGGCGTCGGGGTCCTCGGCGCTGAGCCGCTCCCGAACGCCACGGCCGAGCTCCTTCAGGCGGCGCTCGAGGGAGTCGAGCCCGCCGCGCTCGCCCAGCCGCTCAACGAGCGCTCGCGCGCCCGCTGCGGCGTCAGCCTCGACGACGACGTCCGGCCTGTAGTTCTTCGAGGCGTCCCTCGGATCGACGTTGATCGCCACGAGGTGGGGCGGCTGGGGCATCTTCCAGCCCTGGGTCATCATGCCGTCGAAGTCACTGCCAACCGCCACGACCACGTCCGCCTCGTCCCAGAGCGCGCCGACCTCGGGCACATGCGGCGGCGCCTCCACGAGGCAGGGATGCCCCGGCGCCAGCAGCCCGCTGGCCGAGTAGGTGAGAATCACGGGCGCCACGAGCCGCTCCGCGAGCCGCCCGACCGCCTCACCCGCGCCCGCCTGGAGCGCGCCGCCGCCCGCCCAGACCAGCGGCCGCCGGGCGCGCTCGAGCAGCTCGGCGGCGCGCGCGAGCTGGTGCGCGTCCGGCCGCCCGGCGCCGGCTGGGGCTGCAGCTGCGCGCGGCTCCGTGCTACCGGGCCGCTCGCCGCCCGTCTCCCCGTTCAGCAGGTCGGTCGGGATCTCCACGTACACCGGCCGCGCCGGTGCCTCGAGGGCGCTGCGCGCCGCGCGGGCCACCGCGGGGCCGATCTCGCCGGCCGAGTGCACCCGGATCGCCTCCTTCACGACCGGCATGAACATCGCGGCCTGGTCGGTGGCCTCGTGTAGCACGCCACGCCAGACGCCGGGGCGGCGAGCGGTCGACGGGATGTCGGTGGCGATCACCAGCAGCGGCTGGCGCGACGCCCAGGCCTCGCCCACCGCGGCCAGCGTATTGGCGGCGCCCGGCCCGGTCGTGGTGAGCGCGACGCCGAGGCGCCCGCTGGCGCGCGCGTATCCGTCGGCCGCGTAGGCGGCGGTCTGCTCGTGCCGGACGCCCACCAGGCGGATCGGAGAGCCGTTCAGCTCCCGCCACAGCGGGAGGTTGTGCACGCCGGGAAGGCCGAAGGCGATCTCCACCCCGGCGTCCTCGAGCGCAGCCACCGCGGCGCGCGCCCCTGTCAGGATGCCGCTCGATGCAGAGCTCACAGGGAAACCCGCCGCTCGCCGGCGTGCGCGTGGCCGACCTCTCGCGCGTGCTCGCCGGCCCGTACTGCACGATGGTGCTCGCGGACCTGGGCGCAAACGTGGTCAAGGTGGAGCGCCCGCAGGGCGGGGACGAGACCCGCTCCTGGGGGCCACCCTTCGCGGGCGGCGAGGCGGCGTACTACCTGTCGGTGAACCGCGGCAAGCGCAGCTGCGCGCTCGACCTCTCCCAGCCCGAGGGCCGCGCGCTCGCCCTCGAGCTCTGCGGCGGCGCCGACGTGGTGATCGAGAACTTCAAGGTCGGCGGCGCCGACCGGCTGGGCGTCGGATACGAGCAGGTGCGCGAGCGCAACCCGCAGGTCGTGTACTGCTCGATCACCGGGTTCGGCTCCGAGCGCGAGCCGCCCGGACGCCCGGGGTACGACTTCGTGGCTCAGGCGGAGTCGGGCCTGATGTCGATCACGGGTCCGGAGGAGGGCCCGCCGTACAAGGTGGGCGTCGCGCTCGTGGACGTGCTCGCGGGCCTTCACGCGGCCGCCGCCGTGCTCGCCGCGCTGCACGGGGGAGAGGGTGCCCGCATCGAAGTCCCGCTGCTGGACAGCGGCCTCGCGGGGCTCGTGAACGTGGCCCAGAACGCGCTGGTCACGGGCACGGACCCGGAGCGACATGGAAACGCACACCCCAACATCGTGCCTTACCAGGACTTCGAGACCTCGTCAGGACGCGTCGCGGTGGCTGCCGCGAACGACGGACTGTTCCGCGCGCTCTGCTCCGTGCTCGATCTCGCCTCGCTCCCCGAGGACTCTCGCTTCGCGACGAACGCGGGCCGGGTCGAGCACCGAACGGAGCTCATCCCGCTCCTGGAGGCGCGCCTCCGCGAGCGCCCGGCGGAGGAGTGGCTGACGGAGCTCGAGGCCGCGGGCGTTCCTTCCGGGAAGGTGCGCTCGGTGCCCGACGCGCTGGCCGCCGCGGCGGCCGCCGGCCGTCCGGCAACGGTCACGGTGGAGCACCCGAGCGCCGGCCCGCTCGACCTGGTCCGCTCGCCGATCTGGGGCGCCACCCGCCCCGACCCGACACCGCCGCCGCTCCTGGGGGAGCACACGGCGGAGGTGCTCGGCGAGCTGGGTCGCTCCCCGGCCGAGATCGAGGAACTCCGGGCGCGGGGTGTGATCCAGACCTAGTGCGCCTCGCCCGGGCTCGACGCGGGCGGGCGTGATTCCTCGGCCAGCGAGGTGATCGTGAGCGCCCCGCGGGCGGCCTGCTCCATCACGTCGGTGGCCTCGTCGGAGGAGCGCGCGTAGAGCTCCACCAGCATGTGGATCACGATCCGGTCGTCCTCGTGCTTGTGGAAGCGCACGTGGGTGAAGAACTCGCGCGTGCCGTGGTCTCCGAACGCGGCGAAGGCGAGCGACTCGGCGGCTTCCGGCCCCGAGCATGACTCCACCTGATCGGCATCGACCGTGACCGTGCACGAGGCGACCCAGGGCGTACCGGTGACCATTCGCTCCCAGCGGTCCTCCACGGGCTCGATCCGGGAGATGCGCCGGCCGTCCTCGTCATAGAAGGTCAGCGCAAGGTGGGGCTGGTCGTGAAGGCAGTCGAGGCACTGCACCACGGCCTCCTGGACCTCCTCCACCGGGTCGACCGCCTCGCCTGTGTCGGCGTCAACCTTCAAGATGCCCTCGTAATGAAGCTGCACCTCCAGGTTCTGCGACCAGCAGCGGTAGCAGCGCAGCCAGCTCGACTGCGTGCCCACGGACTCCTGCGCGGATCCTTCCATGTGTCCATTATGGCCACCATCGTCATGCTCGCCCCCTCGGGCTGCTCGCTGGGGGCCGACGAGGAGCCCAAACGCGTCTCCGGCGAGGCCGCGAAGGTCGCCGTGACGGTCAACCGCCTGGAGCGCGCGGTCGAGCAGCAGGACTTCGACACGATCTGCGAACAGCTCTTCACCGCGAGGGCGCGGGAGCGCGCCGGCGGCGACGAGTGCACGCGCCAGCTGCGCTCCGCGGCGGAGGGCGTCGAGGGGCCCAGCATCGAGATCGAGCGCATCGAGGTGAACAAGGGCCGGGCCACCGTCAGGGTCCGGACGGACGCCGAGGGCCAGGAGCGCGTGACCGACGAGCTCGAGCTGCGCCTGCAGGACGGGCGCTGGCTAGTCGAGGCTCTTGGCTAGGGCCTCGAGCGTGGCATCGAAGTCGGTGCCCGAGATGCCGCCGACGCACGGTGACGTGGCGCCGCAGTCGCGGTAGCGGCGCACCGACTCGGTCGCCTCGTCGGGCGGGCCGACGGCCGCCAGCACGCGCAGGAACTCGTCGGTGGCGCCAGCGTCGGGGTCGAACCCGGAGCGCTCGAGCATCGCGCGGTAGTAGGGCAGGTGGAAGTAGGTCACGAGCTCCGAGCGCAGCTGGTCGAGCGCGGGAGTGGGGTCGTCGGTGACCGCCGACGGGACCGCCGCGACTATGTCGAACCCGTCCAGCTCCTTGCCCGCCTTCTCACGGCCCTCGCGGATGGTAGGGACGACCACGTCGCGGATGTAGTGCGGGTTGCAAAGCCAGAGGACCACGCCGTCGGCGATCTCACCGGCAAGGCGGAGCATGCCGGGGGAGAGCCCGGCCAGGTAGATCGGCAGGTCGGGGCGCAGCGGCTCGTAGCCCATGAAGTGGAAGCCGGTGCGGAACTTCTCGCCGGGCGGCGGGTCCTCGCCGCGGAAGATCGCCCGCAGGATCTCCACGTACTCGCGGATTTCTCGCAGGGGCTTGTCGATCGACTGGCCGTACCAGCCCTCCACCACCGGCTTGTGTGAGACCCCGAGCCCGGCCACGGCGCGCCCGCCGGAGAACTCGTCGAGGGTCGCGAAGGACTGCGCCATGTTGGCCGGCGTGCGGGCGTAGATGGGGATCACGCCCGTGCCGAGCATCACGCGCTCGCTGTTGGCGGCGTAGATGGTGAGGAGCGTGACCGAGTCGCGGCTGCCGATGTGGGTCACGTAGACGGACTGGTAGCCGAGCCCCTCGGCTCTATGTACTCGGCGGATTGCCCCGTCGAGCGAGCGTCCTGCGCCGATGAAGGATCCGAGGCCCACGGGGCGCGCAAGCGTACTCCTCCGATCGTAGGAGGCGTGCCATTGCCGGGTCGGGACGACCGGGCGATGGCGAGCCGCCGATCTTGCGCCGATGCTCGTGTGGATGGAGGCAGCCGAGAGACTGCGAGGGCTGACCACGCGCGAGCGTGAGGTCCTCACCCTGCTTGCTCGCGGCTACAGCGGCGAGGAGGTGGCGCGCGAGCTTGGAGTCTCGGCCGAGACCGTGCGCGCCCACGTGCGCAATGCCGTGACGAAGCTGCGTGCCCGCACGCGACTCCATGCCGTCGTGCTGGCGCTCCAGCGCGGCGAGATCACTCCCTGAGCAGCAGCACAACGAGCGCGATCGCGAAGGCCACCTGGCCGATGCCGAGCGCGACCCCGAGGTTGGCGGCTCCGGCCAGCTCGGCGATGCCGACGGTCACGGCGACGACGGCGATGAGGATGGCTACGTCGAGTGACAGGCGCCGCCGTATGGCCCGACCGCTCGGCCCACCACTCGGCGCGCGACCCTCTCCGGGTTCGGCGGCGCTCGCCGCTTGCGTGGCGGCCCCAGGCTTCTTGCGGCGGCTCATCTTGCCGCCTCCAACGCGCTCACCAGCGCGGTCACGCCGGCGGCCGGATCCTGCCGCTCGAGCAGCCGCTCCGCCTCGCGCCGTCCGCCCAGGTCGCGCAGCGCTCGCTCCCCGTGCTCGGCCGTGAACTCGCGCAGGGCGGCTCCGCGGCGCGCACGCACGCGGCGCTCGGCCAGGTCCGTGCCGTCCCGGTGCGCGTCCAGGGCATCCACCAGCTCGCCGATCCCGCTGGGCGACGGCACCGACGAAACCGCCAACACAGGCACCTCCGGGGAGCCGACCGCCGCCAGCGCATGGGTCAGGTCGCGCCGCGAGCGCTTCGCGGCATCGCCGAGGTCGGCCTTCGTGACCACCAGGAGGTCGGGCACCTCCATGATCCCGGCCTTCAGGAACTGGAGAACGTCCCCTGATGCCGGTTGCACGACCACGGCGACGGTGTCGCACACGTCCTCCACGTCGGTATCCGACTGTCCCACGCCGACCGTCTCCACAACCACCACGTCGAACGCGGGCGCCAGCGCCTCGGCGGCCTCGCGCGTGGCCGCGGCGAGACCGCCGAGCCTGCCGCCGGCGGCGGTCGAGCGGATCAGCACGCCGTCGTCGCGCGGGTCGTGGTCGATGCGGGCACGGTCGCCGAGCAGGGAGCCGCCCGAGCGCTTGCTCGACGGATCGACCGCGAGGACGGCGACAGTCTTGTGGCGCTTGCGCCACTCCGAGACGAGTACAGACAGCAATGAGGACTTACCTGCTCCGGGCGGACCTGTTATCCCAATTACGTGGGCCGGCGGTTCGCGTTCGAGCGCGGCGGGCGAGACCTCGCTCAGCAGCGCTCGGGTCGCGTCTCTCTCGCCGCGGTTCTCGATCACGTTCAGCGCGGCGGCGGCCGCCGAGCGGTCGCCGTCACGCAGCCTGCGCCCCAGCTCTGCGGGATCCGTGGCCATCGGCGCGGGACGCTAGCGCGAGCAGCGTTCGGGTCACCCATTCCTTCTCGAACACCACCTGCCGGCCGGTGAAGCGAACAGGTTCGAAGCCGGCGAGCCGCAGGAGCACGTCCCGCCGCGTGTCGCGCTCCCTGGACTGCCTGGTCCGGTGAAAGCGGTGCCCGTCCGTCTCGACCGCCAGACGCTCTCTGCGCCAGAGAAAGTCGATCTTGGCGGGCGTGCCATCCGGAAGCGTCATCCAGGCGTTGACCTCGGGGGTTGGCAGGTTTGTGTCGCGGCAGAGTGCGAGGAAGGCCTCCTCGAGCTCGCTTTCGGTGAGGGTCTGGCCGTGCAGGTCCTCGAGCACTGAGGCCAGCATCCCGCCGCCCCGCCGCCGCCCGGCGCGGTCGATCGCTCGCTCCACCTCGTTCAGGTCGAAAAGCTGAAGTACCTCCGCCTGCTCGACCGCTCTCTCCACGGCGCGGCTGGGCACCACGTCGCCGAGGTCCACGAGCGTGCGGGCGACGGTCGTGCACGGGATGCCATCGACGCTCGTGACGTCGTTAGCGGTGAGCGTCACGCTTCTGTGCACTTCGATCGCCTGTCTCGCCCTGGCCGAGGGGCTGGGTAAGGAGATGTCGCTCTTGCTGCGGTTGTCTGGCAGGAGGCCCCAGAGGCCCGCGGCGGAGCGGTGTGAGAGGGCCGCGTTCGGTCCGCAGGCCAGCACGGCGGCCATCCAGTGCCCGCGGCCGGTGAGCTTCGAGCGGCCGACGGCGTACACGGCGCGGTGGATGCGGTGGAGGTTTCCGCGCGACACGCGCTTGCGCACCGCGCTAGCAGTGAGGCCCATATCGCAGAGCTGCCGGAGCCCCACAACGCCGTGCTGTCGGTCCGCCAGGGCGGCGATCCGGGCATCGATCGGAAGCTCAACACGTTGCGGGACTATTTGTCCCGCTTTGTGTTGAGCTTCCTTCTTCACCGCCCTCGCAGCGTCCCAGGGTGCCGCTGACGTGGGTGTTACGAGCGTGAAGGGGCGGCTACGCCGGTGTTGCGACGCCGTGGTGGGCCGC
>Ga0075420_100003514_pt1 | contig 13714 bp, 11 predicted proteins | sample SoiMetdeltSBSDD4_FD_75296 | JGI IMG/M metagenome (GOLD analysis project Ga0075420, IMG submission 75296) | Bulk soil microbial communities from a Populus tree surrounding site in Tennessee, USA - Soil MetaG P. deltoides SBSDD4 | ecosystem: Environmental > Terrestrial > Soil > Tree plantation... | reverse complement strand
CTGCTCGCGGCCTTCGTCGCCTGGGAGCTGCGGGCGGCGCAGCCGATGCTGCCCATGCGCCTCTTCCGCAGCCGCGCCTTCAGCGCGGCGAACGGGGCCTCCCTCTTCATGTACTTCGGGATGTTCGGGTCGATCTTCCTGCTGACGCAGTTCTTCCAGACCGCACAGGGCTACTCGCCGCTCGAGGCCGGTCTGCGTGTCCTGCCGTGGACGGCGATGCCGATGGTCGTCGCCCCGATCGCGGGCGCGCTCTCCGACCGCATCGGAGGGAGGCCGTTCATGGCCCTCGGGCTGGGCCTGCAGGCGATCGGGCTCGCGTGGATCGCCGCGGTGTCGGAGCCGACCGCCGGTTACGCATCGTTCGTCGGGCCGTTCGTCCTCTCGGGGATCGGCATGGGGATGTTCTTCGCGCCGGTCGCGAACGTCGTCCTCTCGGCCGTCCGGCCGCAGGAGGAGGGGAAGGCGTCCGGCACGAACAACGCGATCCGCGAGGTGGGGGGCGTGCTCGGCGTCGCCGTGCTCGCGTCGATCTTCACGCGCTACGGCGGGTACGAGTCGCCCGACACGTTCACGGACGGGCTCGTCGTCGCCACCTGGGTCGGGGCTGCGGTCGTCGGCGTGGGCGCGCTCGTGGCACTTCTCGTCCCGCCCAGGCGACGGGCCGCCGAGGCCCCGGTCGCGGAGCGGGAGAGCGTGCCGCAGCTCGAGGCCGCCTAGGGAGAGCACGCGCGGGAGGAGCGAGGTTTTTCGCTCCTCCCGCGCTGGTACGGTCGCCGCGTGCCGACCGAGGACCCGCCCCGCTACGGGCCGCCCGACGCGCTGACCTCCCCGCGGTACTCCGGCGTCAAGACGTTCGCGCGCTGCCCGCTCGTCGACGACCCCGAGGGCGTCGACGTCGCCGTGCTCGGGATCCCGTTCGACACGGCGACGACGAACCGGCCCGGCGCGCGCTTCGGGCCCGAGGCGGTGCGGGCTGCCTCGATCGCGCTGCGGCCGTACAACCCCGTGCAGGGCGCGCAGGTGTTCGGTGCACTCTCGGTCGCCGATCTCGGCGACGTCCCGGTCACGCCCGGGAATGCCGAGCGCACGGTCGGCCAGATCGCGGAGGCGCTCGAACCGATCGTGCGCGCGGGGGCGCGGACGCTCTGTCTCGGCGGCGACCACCTGGTCGTGCTCGGAGAGCTGCGCGCGCACGCCGCCGTGCAGGGGCCGCTCGGCCTCGTGCTCCTCGACGCGCACGCGGACGTCTGGGACACGTACGTCGGCGAGCGCTACTACCACGGCTCGCCGTTCCGCCGGGCCGTGGAGGAGGGGCTGCTCGACCCCGCGCGCTCGCTGCTCGCGGGGATGCGCGGCCCGGTGTACGGGCCGGGCGACGCCGCGCTGCCGGCGGAGCTCGGCTTCGAGGCGATCGCATGCGAGGAGCTCGTCGCGCTCACGCCGGAGGCGTACGGCGCGCGCGTGCGGGCGCGCGCCGGCGACGGGCCGCTCTTCCTCTCGTTCGACGTCGACGTGCTCGACCCGGCGTTCGCGCCCGGCACGGGCACGCCGGAGGCAGGTGGCCTCTCGACGCGCGAGGCGCTCGGCTACCTGCGCGCGCTGCGGGGCCTGCGCTTCTCCGGCTACGACGTCGTCGAGGTCAGCCCGCCGTACGACGGTCCCGGCCAGCCGACCGCGGTCGCCGCCTCGAACGTGGCCTTCGAGCTGCTCACGCTCGACGTCCTCGGCCGGGACGCATGACGCGCCGCCTCCGCCTCGTCGGGACGCTCCTCCTCACGGCGGCCGCGATCGCCTACCTCGTGTGGAAGATCGAGCTCGGGACGACGCTCGACATTCTCTCCGAAGCGGATCTCGGCTGGTTCGTGCTCGCCGTCGCGATCATGGTCCTGACCGTCCCGGTGCTCGCGCTCCGCTGGGGGTGGCTGCTCCGCGCGCAGGGGATGGAGGAGCGCCTGCCGTGGCTGACCCGCGCCTACTTCGTCGCCTACACCGCCGGCCAGGTGCTCCCCACCTCGCTCGGCGGGGATGCGGTACGCATTCTCGAGACCGCCCGCAGACATGCCGGCCGTGCGACCGCGATCACGGGGACCGTCGTGCTCGAGCGCGGGCTCGGCGGGGCGACGACGGTGCTCCTCGGCGCGGTCGGCTTCGTCCTCTCGATCGGCCACTTCGACGTGAGCGCCTACCTCTGGCTCGAGGGCGTCTTCGTGTTCGGGACGATCGTCCTCGGGTTCCTCTTCTTCGCCCGCTCCGCGCGCCCGCTGCTCCGCCGTGCGGAGCCGCTCCTCCGGCGGTTGCGGGTGGAGGGCGTCGTCCGCGGCTTCTACGAGAGCATCCACCACTACCGCGGGACGCCACGCCTCCTCGGCGCCGTGCTCGCGGTCACGCTTGCCGTGCAGGCCGTGCGGATCCTCTCGATCTGGGCCGCCGCGAAGGCGGTCGGCATCGACCTCGACGTCCGCGTCTACTACGTGATGGGGCCGCTCCTCTTTCTCGTCATGCTCGTGCCCTTCACGCTGAACGGCTTCGCCGTCCGCGAGGCGTTCTTCGTCAGCTTCCTCGGCAGCCTCGACGTCGGCGCGGACCAGGCGTTCGCGGCCGGGTTCCTCTACTTCCTCGTGACCTTCGCGCTCGCGCTCCCGGGCGGCACGATCATGCTCTGGGAGGGGCTCCGTGGGGGGGCGCGGCCGCGGGTCGAGCATGGCTGACGACGCCGCGGTCGTCGTCGTCACCTACGACGCGCTGCCGTGGATCGAGGACTGTCTCGCGAGCGTCCGGGGCGAGCAGGTCGTCGTCGTCGACAACGGCTCGCGCGACGGCACCGTGGCGCTCGTCCGCGAGCGCTTCCCCGAGGTGCGCCTCGTCGAGTCCGAGAACCGCGGGCTCGGCGCCGGCTGGAACGTCGGTATCAGGGAGACCGAGAGCAGGTACGTCCTCCTCCTGAACGCCGACGCGTGGCTCCTCGGCGACGCGCTCGCACGGCTCGTCGCGTTCGCCGACGGGCGCCCGCGCGCCGCGGTCGTCGGCCCGCGCCTGCTGAATCCCGACGGGACGCTGCAGCGGTCCGTGCGCGGCTTTCCGACCCTGTGGCGGCTCGCGACCGAGTACTTCTTCCTGCGCAAGCTGGCGCCGGGGACGCGCGCGCTCAACGCGTTCTACGCGGGCGGGTTCGACCACGACGAGGTGCGCGAGGCCGAGGTCGTCATGGGCGCGTGCATGCTCGTGCGGAGGGACGCGATCGACGAGGTGGGGCCGCTCGACGAGGCGTTCTTCCTCTTCAGCGAGGAGACGGACTGGTGCTACCGGTTCCGGCAGGCGGGCTGGGACGTCCTCTTCTTCCCCGCCGCCGAGTGCGTCCACGTCCGCGGAGCCGCCCACGGGGGCCGTCTGTACCGGGAGAACCTCCGCGGCCACCTCCGCTTCCTGCGCAAGCACGACGGCGCGCGGACCGCGGAACGTGCCCGTCGCCTACTGCTCGCCGCGCTCCGGCTGCGCGGGGTGCTCTTCCGGGGTGAGCGCGGTCGCGTGTACCGCGAGACGGCGGGCTGGCTGGCGTCGGGCTCCGCGGTCGAGCTCCTCGACGGATGACCGCGGTCGAGCTCTACCTCCGCCTCGCGCTCGGGCTCGGGGTGCTCCTGCTGCCGGGGTGGCTCCTGGCGCGCGCGCTCGGCGTGCGGGGTGTCCCGGCGGCGCTCGCCTGGTCGCTGACGATCGTCTTCGCCTGTCTGGTCGTCACCTTCGCGCTGCAGGCCTCGCTCTCGCTGACCCTCGCGCTCCTCTTCGTGGCAGGCGCCGCGGCGCTGGCGGCGGCCGTGCTCCGACGCGTCCCTGCCGATCCGCCCACGCCCGGTCGTGGCCTGGCGGGTGTCGCCGGCCTCGCGCTCGGCCTCGCGCTGTGGCGGCTCGCGAGCTCGGTCGAAGGAGACGGCCTCTTCCACCTCGCACGGATGCGCAAGCTCGCGGAGCTCGACGACCTCACGTTGAAGGCGATCGGCGAGTTCGCGGACGCGAGCCTGCACCCGGGATACGCGTTCCCGCTCTGGCACGGCTTCGTCGCGCTCGTCGCGCGCATCGCAGGGGTCGACCCCGAGCAGGCCGTTCTCCACCTGCCGTCGCTCCTCGCCCCGCTCGCGGTCGTCGTCGCCTACGAGGCCGGCTGGGCGCTCTTCCGGAGAACGTGGGCAGCGGGAGCCGCGGCGTCCGCGCAGGTCGCGCTCGCCTGCTTCGCGCCCGGCCACGGGGGCTCGTACCCGCTGCTGGCGCTCCCCGCGACGACATCCGCCCAGATCCTCGTTCCCGCGGCGCTTGCCCTCGCGCTGGGCGCCGTCAGGGAGCCGACGCGGGGGCGGCTCGCTTCGACCGCGGCCGCGGCGTTCGTGCTCGCCGTCGTGCACCCGACGTACGCGATCTTCCTCTGGATCCCGTTCGCCGGCTTCCTGCTCGTCCGTCTCCTGTGGACGCGAGAGGACCTTCGCGCGGGGGCGCTCTCGCTCGCGGCGCTCGTCGTCCCGGGGGCGCTCTTCATGCTCTGGCTCATTCCGGTCGTGCGCGACACGGCCGCGCACTCGCCCGGCCCGGAGGAGGTCCGGCGCGCCTTCGAGCAGTACGCGGGGCAGCTGGACGTGCGGTCGGAGTCGAGCTACAGCCTCGCGGCGGAGGTCTTCACGCGCCGCGGGGCGATCCCCGTCGCGGCGCTCCTCCTGCTCCCGCTCGCCGCGCTCGCAGCACGTCGTCGCTGGGCGGCGTACGTCGTCGGCGGCTCGCTGGCGGTCTTCGCGGTCATGCTCTTGCCCTTCCTGTTCACGAGCCTCTCGGACCTGGTCTCGATCTCGCAGGCGAGGCGCGCGGCGGGGTTCCTCCCGCTCGCCTTCGCCTTCGCGGGCGGTCTCGGCGTGCTCTCGCGAGTCGTTGGGCCGCTGCTCCCCCTCGCCGCCCTGGCCGCGGGGATCGCGCTCCAGGTCGCGTTCCCCGGCGACTTCACCTATGTGCTCGACGACGCCGGGCCTCCCTGGATCACCTGGTTCGCCGTCGTCGGCGCGGCCGTCGCGCTCGTCGTCGGCCTCGTCCGCCGCGCGCCGCCGGTGGAAGCGGCCGCGGGCTGGGCCTCGGCGCTCTTCCTGCTGCCGGTCGTCGTCGTCGGCCTCGGCCGCTGGACCGAGGTCGAGCGGCCACAGGGGGCGGCGCTCTCGCCGGGCCTCGTCGCCGCCGTCCGCGCGGAGGTGCCCGCGCGCGCGATCGTCTACTCCGACCAGGACACGAGCTACCGGCTCGCCGCGCTCGCTCCCGTGTACGTCGCGGTGGCGCCGCCGGGCCACGTCGCGGACACCGAGGCGAACCGGCCGCACGAACGCGCGGACGATGCCCGGCGGTTCCTGCGCACCGGCGATCTCTCGATTCCCGAGTCGTACCGGGCCGGCTACCTCGTCGTCGACCGAGAGCGGAGCGACCGCTCGTTCGACCTGCAGCAGCTCTACCGGGACGAGCGCTTCTCGCTCTACCGGCTGCCGGCCGCGCCGTAGCCGCCGCCCCCGGGCGTCTCGATGCGCAGGAGGTCGCCCGGCTCGAGGTCGACCGTCGCGAAGGCCGGGAGCTCGACGCCGTTCAGGAGGCTGCGCCCGGGGAGCCCGTCGGCCCCGCCGTCCGCCCCGCGCGGGGCGAGGGCGCGCCGCTGGGTGAGCAGCGACAGCCGGCAGCGCTCGAGCACGCGCAGCTCGCGAACGACGCCGTCGCCGCCGCGGAAGCGGCCCTCCCCGCCCGAGCCCGTGCGGAGCTCGTAGCGCTCGACGCGGAGCGGGTAGGCCAGCTCGAGCGCCTCGATCGGCGTCGAGAGGGTGTTCGACATCGCCACGTGGACGCCGGAGGGGCCGTGTGCGTCCGGGCACGCGCCCTGGCCGCCGGCGATCGTCTCGTAGTAGGTGAAGCGGTCGTTCCCGAGCACGACGTTGTTCATCGTCCCCTGGCCCTGCGCCGGAACGGGGAGGGCGCGGGCGAGGGCCGCGAAGACGACGTCGACGACGCGGCTCGAGGTCTCCGTGTTCCCGGCGGCGACGGCCGCCGGCGAGCGCGCGTTGACGAGGCATCCCTCCGGTGCGCGCACGGTCACCGGAGCGAAGGCGCCGCCCGAGGCCGGGAGGTCCGGCGCGGCGAGGCAGCGGACGACGTAGAAGCACGCCGAGCGGGTGACGGCGAGCGGGCAGTTGAGATTCCCATCGTGCTGCGGCGAGGTGCCCGCGAAGTCGATCGCGACCTCGCTGCCCGCGATCGTGACGGCGGCGTGCAGCTCGAGCGGCCCATCGGCGGTCTCGAGCGCGTCCTCACCCTCGTAGCGGCCGTCGGGGAGCCGCGACAGCGCGTCCCGGACCGTGCGCTCCGAGTGCGCGAGGAGATCCGCCATCGCCGCGGCCACCCGTTCGCGACCGCGCCGGGCGCAGAGCTCCTCGACGCGCTGCTCGGCCAGGTGGTGCGCGGCGAGCTGCGCGCGGAGGTCGCCCCGCCGTTCTTCCGGGTTGCGCATGCGCGAGACGAGCCCGTCGAGCGTGGGGCCGTCGAGCCTCGTGGGGGGAATCACGACGCCCTCCTCGGCGAGCGTCCTCGAGCCCGCGGGCAGGCTGCCGGGGTCGGCGCCGCCGACGTCCGCGTGGTGCGCGCGCGAGACCGCGTACCCGAGCCGCGTCCGCGTCACGATCGTCAGGTCGGGGAGATGCGTGCCGCCGGTGTAGGGGTCGTTCAGGATCCACGGCTCACCCGGCGCGGGGTCGTGGGCGCGGACGGCGGCGACCGCCTCGGGCATCGCCCCCAGGTGCACCGGGATGTGCTCCGCCTGCGTGACCATGCGACCGTGCCCGTCGAAGAGCGCGGTGGAGCAGTCGCGCCGCTCCTTGATGTTGGCGGAGAAGGCGGAGCGGACGAGCACCGCGCCCATCTCCTCCGCAATCGCGCGCAGGCCGCTGCCGGTCACCTGCAGCTCGATGTCGATCACGAGGGCCTCCGCAGAACGAGCGTGCCGTGCGCGTCCGTCTCGCCCGTCCAGCCGTCGGGCACCCACGCCGTCGAGCCCTCGAGCTCGAGCACCGCGGGCCCGCGGACCGCCAGCCGGGGCCCGGCCAGGGTCAGTGGCGGCGCAGGGCGAACTTCCGCGGTCCGCACCGCCACGAGCTCGAGCGCGCGCCCGGGGTCGGCGTACCCGTACCGGCGCTCGTGCGCCACGTGGAAGCGCTCGGCGAGCCGCGGCCCCAGCGGGACGGTGAGCTCGAACGACTGCCCCTCGTAGCGGAGGTCCGCCTCGCCCACGGCGGGGAGCTCGCCCACCTCGGCGAGCGGGGCGACGTAGGAGCGGACCGCGTCGCGACGCTCCTCCGCCGCCGCGAGCCCGAGCGCGGAGAGGACTCCTGCAGCTGCCGGGACGAGCACCGTCGTCATCCCGAGCTCGTCGGCGAGGGCGCACCCGTGCAGCGGGCCGGCGCCGCCGAACGCGACGAGCGCGAAGTCGCGCGGATCGAGGCCCTGTTCGACGGAGACGAGGCGCAGGGCACGGGTCATCTCGGCGTTCACGATCTCGACGACCGCCTCCGGGTCGAGCTCCCCGAGCGCGCCCCGAGCAGCGTCGGCGTCGAGCTCGAGCCCGTCCGGCAGGTGCGCGGGCAGCCGGCCGAGCAGGAGGTTGGCGTCGGTCACGGTCGGCCGGTCGCCGCCGCGGCCGTAGCAGGCAGGCCCCGGGATCGCCCCGGCGCTCTCGGGGCCGACGCGGAGCGCTCCGCCCGCGTCGATCCGTGCGATCGACCCGCCGCCGGCCCCGACCGTGTGCACCGCGAGCGTGGGCAGGCGCACGGGGAGACCGCCGACGACGCGCTCGTGCTCGCGTCTCGCCTCGCCGCCGACGATCGCGCAGACGTCCGTCGAGGTGCCGCCCATGTCGAAGGAGAGCGCGTTCTCGAACCCGGCGAGCGCCGCGACCCGGGCCGCGCCGACGACTCCTGCGGCAGGCCCGGAGAGCAGCGCGAACGCTGCGTGTCCGGCCACCTCGTCGAGGGTGGCGAGGCCCCCCGACGAGCGCATCACGTAGGGCAGGGGCAGGCCTGCTTCCCCGCATGTCTCCTCGAGCGACCGCAGGTAGCGCGACACGACCGGGCCGAGGTAGGCGTCGACCGCAGTGGTCGAGGCGCGCTCGTACTCGCGGAGCTCGGGCGAGACCTCGTGCGAGGCGACCACGTGGGCGTTCGGCAGCCGGCGCCGGACCTCGTCGGCGACGTCGCGCTCGTGGCTCGGATCGCGGTACGCGAAGAGGAGGCAGACCGCGACGGCGTCCGCTTCCAGGTCGGGCAGCGTCGCGAGGTCGAGGGGGACGAGCTCACCCTCGGGGCCGAAACGCCCGTCGACGCCGACGCAGCGCTCGAGCGGCACGAGCGGGGGCGGGTGCTCGGCGCAGGGCCGGTAGAGATGGGCGCGGTTCTGCCGCCGGAGGTGGAGCAGATGCTCGAAGCCCGTGTTCGTGACGAAGGCCGTGCGGGCGCCGCGCCGCTCGAGCAGCGCGTTCGTGGCGACGGTGGTGCCGTGGGTGAAGCGATCGACGTCGTCCGCGCCGACCGCTGCCGCCGCGGCGAGAACGGACTCCTCCTGCCTGGCGGCCGTCGAGACCTTCGCCGTGCGCAGCTCGCCGTCGGCGACGAGCACGGCGTCGGTGAACGTCCCGCCGACGTCGATGCCGAGCACGCGCACCGGCGCATTCTCACGGGCTTTCGCGGCCTGGTGCGGAGTAGAGTGTCCACCACGTGGATCGCCTCGTCTGCCTCGGGCTGAGTCACCACACCGCTCCCGTCGAGCTCCGCGAGCGCCTCGGCTCGCTCGCTCCGGGCGCCGCCGCGTGCCCGGCGGTCGAGGAGCATGCCGCGCTCTCCACCTGCTACCGGGTCGAGCTCTACGCGTACCTCGCCGACGGTGTGGACGACGCGCGCGGCGAGCTCCTGCGCGTTCTCGCCGACACCCACGGCGTCCAGCGCGACCTGCTCACCGACCACCTGTACGTCCATGCGGGCGAGGACGTCGCGCGTCATCTGAGCCGGGTGGCGGCGGGGCTCGACTCGCTCGTCCTCGGCGAGGCCGAGATCCTGGGCCAGGTCGGGAGCGCGTTCGAGCGCGCGAAGGAGGAGGGCACCGCGGGGCCCGTGCTCGAGCTGCTCTTCCGGGCCGCGATCACCTCCGGGCGGAGAGCACGCTCGGAGACGGCGATCGGCGCGAACCCCGTGACGGCGAGCTCGATGGCGCTGGCGCTCGCCGACGGCGCGCTCGGCGGCTCGCTGGGAGAGCGGCGTGCACTCGTGGTCGGCGCCGGCCGTATCGGCCTCCAGACGCTGAAGGCGCTCGCGCGCCGGGACGTCTCACGCGTCGCGGTCGCGAACCGCACGCACGCGCGCGCCGTCGAGGCCGCGTCGTCGTTCGGCGCCGAGGCGTTCGGGCTCGACGAGCTCGAGGACGCGCTGGCGTGGGCCGACGTCGTCGTCTCGGCGACCGCGGCGGAGCACGCGGTCGTGCACGAGGACGCCGTCCGAGCGGCGATGGCCGGGCGCGAGGAGCGGCCCCTCGTCCTCGTCGATCTCGCCGTTCCCGCCGACGTCGAGCGCAGCGCCGCAGACGTGCCGGGCGTCTCGCTCTTCGACGTCGACGACCTCCGCGCCGGGCTCGACGGCGCGCTGACCGCGCGCCTGTGCGAGGTGCCGAGCGTCGAGGAGATCGTCGAGGAGGAGGTTGCCGCGTTCGGGCGCCGCCGGCGTGAGCTCGAGGTCGAGCCGCTCGTCGCCGAGCTCCGCCGCCGCGCGGAGACCGTGCGCGCACAGGAGCTCGAGCGCGCGCTCGCCGACCTCGGAGACGTCGACCCTGCAACCGCGGAGCGGATCGAGCATCTCTCGCGCTCCCTCGTGAAGAAGCTCCTGCACGAGCCCACCGTGCGCCTGCGCGAGCGCGCGGGAAGCGGCGACGCGGACGAGGTCGCGGCTGCCGTGCGCGAGCTCTTCGACCTCGCCTCCCCGCGCGAGCCGTGAGCGAGCCGCCGCCCCTGGCGGCGGTCGTCGTCGGCACGCGAGGCTCGGCGCTCGCCCTGGCGCAGACGAAGAGGGTCTGCGGGCTGCTCGAGGCGTCGCGGCTCGGGCTCTCGACCGAGGTCCGCCCGATCGTCACGCACGGCGACCGGACGCAGGCGAGCGGCGAGCCGCTTCCAGCGATCGGCGGGAAGGGGCTGTTCACGGCCGAGCTCGAGCAGGCGCTTCGCGACGGCACGATCGACCTCGCCGTGCATTCGCTCAAGGACCTCCCGACCGAGAAGGTCGACGGCGTCGTGCTCGGTGCCGTGTGCCTGCGCGAGGATGTCCGCGACTGCCTCGTCTCGCGCGCCGGCTCTCTGCACGAGCTCCCGGAGGGCGCGGTCGTCGGCACGAGCAGCCTCCGCCGCTCGGCTCAGCTGCGCGCGCTTCGCCCGGACCTCGAGGTGCGCTCGATCCGGGGGAACGTGGAGACCCGCATTCGCAAGGTTCGTGACGGCGACTACGACGCGGTGCTCCTCGCGTCCGCGGGGATCGCGCGGCTCGGGCTCGAGCACGAGGTTGCCGAGTGGCTCGACACCGACGTGCTTCTTCCCGCGCCCGGTCAGGGCGCGCTGGCCGTTCAGTGCCGCTCCGACGATGCGACCACGCTCGGGCTGCTCGCCGGCGTCGACGACCCGGCGGCGCGGGCGGCGACAACCGCGGAGCGGGCGTTCCTGCGCGCGCTCGGCGCCGGCTGCACGGCGCCGGTCGCCGCATACGGGACGACGAGCGGAGATGCGGTGCACCTCGACGGGCTCGTCGCCTCGCCGGACGGCCGCGAGGTCGTCCGCGTCTCGGGAACGGGCGAGCCCGCAGAAGTGGGAGCGCGCCTCGCGCGGGACGCGCGCCACGCGGGCGCCGAGGCGATCCTCGAGGCGGTTCGTGGCTGAGGGCCCGCTCGCCGGCAGGCGGGTCGTCGTGACGCGTCCTCGCGAGCACGCCGGTCCGCTGGTCGCCGAGCTCGAGCGGCAGGGCGCCGAGGCGTCGGTCGTCCCGCTGATCGAAGTCGTCCCGCTCGGGGACGGCGGCGACCTTCGTCGCCTCGTCGAGTCGGGTGACTACGACTGGATCGTCTTCACGAGCGCCAATGCCGTGCGCGCCGTCGGAAGCGCGCTCGGGCGGCTGAGCGCACGCGTCGCCGCGATCGGGCCGGCGACGGCGAGCGAGGTCCGTGCAGGCGGCGTCGAGCCAGCGTTCGTGCCCGATCGCTTCGCGGCCGCCGAGATCGCAGACGGGCTGGAGCCGCTCGCCGGTGCCCGGGTGCTCCTGCCGCAGTCGGAGATCGCGGAGCCGTCGTTCGCGGACGGGCTTCGCACTCGCGGCGCAGTCGTGGACGTCGTCGACGCGTATCGCACGGTCGCCGTCGAGCCGAGTGCAGCAGACCTCGCACGGCTCCGGAGAGCGGATGCCATCCTGCTCGCAAGCGGCTCGGCGGCGCGCTCGCTGGCGGAGACCGGCGCCCGATCGGAGTCCACGCTCGTCGTCTGCATCGGCCCGTCGACCGCCGAGGCCGCACGCGCAGCGGGGCTCGAGGTCCACCTCGTCGCCGAGGATGCGACGGGGCAGGGCATGATTCGTGCGCTGGTGGCGCACGACGGGAAGAGATGACGCAGTACGAGACGGATCCGCTTGCCGCGCTTCGGCAGGGGCTCGGGGCGCAGCGCCCGCGACGCTGGCGGCGGACGGCCGCGCTCCGCGACCTCGTGCGCGAGACGCCGCTCGCCCCAGACGACCTCGTCTACCCGCTCTTCGTCACACAGGGGCGCGGCGAGCGCGTCCCCGTGTCCTCGATGCCGGGTGTCGACCAGCTCTCCGTCGACGCCCTTGCGGGCGAGGTGCGCGACCTGCTGTCGCTCGGGATCAAGGGCGTGCTGCTCTTCGGCCTGCCCGCGGCGAAGGACCCGCTCGGGCTCGAGAGCCACGCGGAGGACGGGGTCGTGCAGCAGGCGGTTCGGGCGCTGAAGGAGGCGACTCCGGAGCTCGTGGTGATGACCGACGTCTGCCTGTGCGAGTACACGGACCACGGCCACTGCGGGCTCGTCGACGCGGAGGGCGAGGTCCTGAACGACGAGACGCTCGAGGTGCTCGCGCGGATCGCGGTCTCCCACGGCGAGGCCGGTGCCGACGTCGTCGCGCCGAGCGGCATGATCGACGGGATGGTCGGGGCGATCCGGTCGGCGCTCGACGAGGACGGGCTGCAGCGCGTGTCGGTCCTCTCGTACGCGGTGAAGTACGCGTCCGCGTTCTACGGGCCCTTCCGCGAGGCGGCGGAGGGCGCGCCCGCGTTCGGAGACCGGCATAGCCACCAGATGGATCCCGCGAACGCGCGGGAGGCCCTCAGGGAGGCTGCACTCGACGTCGAGCAGGGCGCGGACGGGCTGATGGTCAAGCCGGCGCTCGGCTACCTCGACGTCGTTCGCCGCGTGCACGAGCGCTTCCCCGAGCTTCCGCTTGCCGCCTACAACGTGAGCGGCGAATACTCGATGGTGAAGGCTGCGGCCGCCAACGGCTGGCTCGACGAGCGAGCGGCGGTGCTCGAGGTGCTGACGGGGATCCGCCGCGCCGGCGCCGACCTCGTCGTCACGTACCACGCGAAGGAGGCTGCCGCGTGGCTGCAGAGCGTGTGAGGGCGCGCGTCGACGAGCGGCCCTCGGAGGACGCGCTCGACGAGACCGACGTCGCGGAGCACGGCCGTACCGCCCAGGGTGAGACGACCTCCCTCGACCGCAGGCTCTTCATGCAGCTCCAGGCCTTCGGTGGCGCGGCGGACACGAAGGCGCTCGTCGCCGCCCTCGAGTCGGCGGGCGTCGAGGGGACGCTGTACGAGGATGTCAGCGACCCCACCGGTGTCGCGCTCCTCACGCTGAGCGAGGACCCGGGCGCGTTCGTCTCCGAGCTGCGCGTCTTCCTGCAGTCGCCGCCGTTCTCCGAGCTCGTGCCGAAGCCGGAGCTGACGATGCTCGGCCGCACGTACGCGATCGGGCACGAGCAGGACCTCGAGGAGACGCTCGTCGGGCGGCCGCGACGACGCGTGCTCGATCCCGCACTGCCGTGGGCGATCTGGTACCCGCTCCGGCGCGCCGGCTCCTTCGAGCAGCTCTCGCGGAAGGAGCAGAACGCGATCCTGATGGAGCACGGAGGGGTCGGCATGGCGTTCGGGCGCGCCGGCCTCGGCTACGACATCCGGCTCGCGTGCCACGGACTCGACCGCGCGGACAACGACTTCGTCGTCGGACTCCTCGGCCCGGAGCTGCATCCGCTCTCGATCATCGTCCAGCGGATGCGCAAGACGCGCCAGACCTCGCTCCACCTGGAGCGCCTCGGCCCGTTCTTCGTCGGCAGGGTAGCGTGGCAGAGCAGACCGTGACCGCCCCCGCGGAGGCGGTACTCGAGAGCGAACCGACCGCGCCCTTCCTGCGCGCCTGCCGCGGTCTCCCCGTGGCGCGCACCCCCGTGTGGCTCCTCCGCCAGGCGGGGCGGTACATGCCCGAGTACCGGGCGGTCCGCGAGCGGCACTCGATGCTCGAGGTCGTGCGCACGCCGGAGCTCGCCGCCCAGGTGACGCTGATGCCGGTCGACGCCTTCGGCCTCGACGCGGCGATCGTCTTCTCCGACATCCTCCCGCCGCTCGTCGGCATGGG
>Ga0075420_100003512_pt1 | contig 13715 bp, 8 predicted proteins | sample SoiMetdeltSBSDD4_FD_75296 | JGI IMG/M metagenome (GOLD analysis project Ga0075420, IMG submission 75296) | Bulk soil microbial communities from a Populus tree surrounding site in Tennessee, USA - Soil MetaG P. deltoides SBSDD4 | ecosystem: Environmental > Terrestrial > Soil > Tree plantation... | reverse complement strand
CTGCTGCCTGGACTCCCGGACCGGCGTCTGGGGGCCGCAGTACGACCCGACCATCAAGGCCGCCTTGCAGATGGCAAACATGATCGCGCAGGGCCTGACGGTGGCCAACGACGCCGCGTTCCACTGGTGGGTCGCCTGCTCGTCGGTGATCGGGCGCGACCCGGCGGCCGACCCGGCGGCCGTCCTCCAGCCGAACGACGACGGCTGGAACGACGGCCTGCTCTACTACGACCCGAGCTACGCCGAGAACGGCAACCAGCAGATCTACGTCACGAAGCGCTACTTCGCGCTGGGGCATTTCAGCCGCTACGTCCGCCCCGGCGACCGCCGCCACGACGTGCTGGGCGTCCCCCGCGACCTGCAGATCCTGGCCTTCGCGAACGAGCCGTCCAGTACACCGAGCACGGCGCCGGTCCAGCTCCCCGCGGCCCAGCGTGCCTGGACCGTCGTCGTCATCAACAGCGCGCGGACCGGCTCCGATCCGACCGCCTTCCGGCTCCGGCTTCCCGTGGTCGGGTCGGAGCGCCTCACGCCGGGGATCGCCGTCGAGACCAGCGCCGAGCGGGACCTCGACCCCGTCGAGCTTCCTGACGTCACCCCGAACGGCATCGTGTCGGCACGAGTGCCGGCCCAGAGCATCACGACCTACGTCCTACGCCGCCCCGACGCGCGCTGAACCCGCCGGCGAAGGCCGCGGGCGTCGCCGGCCGCCGCCACACATCACCATTCCAGGACATCTGACAGCTTTTGGCAGCTTGCCAGCCGCTCGTGACACCCCCCGGCCTCCAGAGTGGACTCGAAGGCAGGATGCACCGTGCGTCGGTGCACTCGAACGAGGTGGGGCGATGGACCCGAGCACGCTGGCGATGGAACGTCTGGCCGCCGAGTGGGCGGCGCTCATGGCAGGCCTGGGGAGCCTGGCCGTCTGGGGAGGCGTGGGACTCATCGCGCTCATGGCGACGACCGTCCTGTTGGCGGCGTTGTTCCCGTCCTCGAGAGGCCGAGACGACTCGGCGACCACGAGATCAGGCCGCCAGCGGCGCGCTGCCGGCCCGTCTCCGCGTCGCCGTCGACGACATCATCCCCGCCTCCCGCACCCGCGCGAGGGAACGGCGGCAGTCCTGGTGCGAAGGCCGAGCCGGCGCGGCTGCCCTGGCGCTCAGGGAGCACGAGCTGCTCACCCGGCGGGGAGCATCCCCATCGTCGTGCTGATGGCCGACCGTGGCCCCACAAGATCCACGAGCTGAGCTCGGGCGCGGCCATCGTCGCGAAGGTCTTCGAGATCGACGACCTGTTGATCGCCGTGACCAGCGCGATCACCGGTGCGCGCGGCGTGGCGATCACGAGAAGGTACGCCGCGCTCGGCGGCGGTCGGATCGTCAGCCGCCGCTCCATTCGGGTCGCGACGTCGCCGGCCCGCGTCCCGGAGCGAGCGCCGACGGCCGGCTGGAAGGACACGATCGCCCTGTCGCGGCTACGTCCCAGTTTCTCGGCCAGGAGCTCGCTCGCAGCGGCCAGCACGGCCGCCATGTTCGTCGCCAACGTCCATCACGTCGTGAAGATGGTGCTGCCCATCGTCGGCGGGAGCACCCCCGACTGACGGCCCCCGTTCCGACGTCGGAGATGCGAGCTCGATCAGGGATCCGGACCCGATCCGGATCCCTGATCGCTCGGTGCGGCGGCACTCGCCGACGACCATCGGCCTCCGCCACCCGGGGTCACGCGCGCCCGGACCGACCTGACGAGCCCGCTGCGCGCCCGCCAGCCTCGGCCGGGCCGCGCGATCCACGGGCCACCACGCGAAACGAGACCCTCGTCGTCCGCCGCCGACGTCGCCACGTGCATCGAGCCCTCCGGGCGTCCGATGATGTGCCGACAGCCGGGAAACGAAAGGGCGCCGATGGATACCACCTACGTCTTCGCGGGCCTCGTGGTCGCGAACCGTGACCGGGCCGCTGCCTGGTACGAACGCCTGCTCGGCCGGCCACCCACCTTCCTGCCGAACGACGCCGAAGCCGTCTGGCAGCTTGCAGGCACGGCGTCGGTGTATCTCCTGGCCGACCCGGACCGGGCCGGTCGAGGCGTCGTGGCGCTGGTCGTCGACGACCTGGACGCCATCCTCGCGGAGATCGCCGGGCGCGGGATCGTCGCCGGTGCCATCGAAGAGATCCCGGGCGCCGGCCGCAAGGCCATGATTACCGATCCCGACGGCAACGAGGTAGCGATCCTGGAGATCCGCGCCGCCTCGTGACCGCACCCCCCGTCGCCCAGGACCTAGCCCGCCCCGCCGCCGTCGCAGAGCTGCCGCCAGCTGCGGTCCGCCGTGAGCAGGTAGATCGCGAAACGGGTGTCGTGCTCCTCGTTGACGAAGAGCTGCACGCTCTCGGGGTACTCCCAGGGCAGCGCGGCCAGGTACGCCAAGAATTCGTCGGTGGGGAAGAAGTTGAACGCCCCGGCGTAGACCGTCACTTGCGGCGCCTTCCCGCCACCCCAGGCGTCGTCGGCGTCCGTGTTGTCGAACAGCCACGAGGACCGCCGCTCGGCGAACCAGCGATTGATCGTGTCGAGCGTCACGCCCTCCTCGATGTGATCGATGTGCAGCATCAACGTCGTGACGACGCTCATCTCCGCACCCCCCTCTCCTGCGCTCACGACGACGAGTATGCCGGGCACGAATGGTTCGGCCGGCGCGTTCCCCGGTCGCGGGCCGTGGAGACGGTACAATCGGACCCGCCAGCCGGTCGATCGCCTCCACGATGTGCGAGCGGCAGGCACCCGAGGGAGGTGAGACGGCGCGTGGGGTTGAGTCAGCAGATCCGACGACGGTCCGCGGACGCGCAACAGAGCCTGGTCCAATTGGCGATGCTGGGGCGGCTAACTCGTGACCTGCCCCGCTTCCTGCGCAAGCCGATCGATCCCGAACAGGCGGCCGTCGTCGTCCGCCGCCGCCTGGCGGCTCGCCCGGAGCGGTTTCTCACCCTGGCGGACCGGCTCATCTACCGCAACCCGCGCAGCCCGTACCTCAGGCTCCTCCGCGCCGCCGGCTGCGAGCGGGGCGACCTACAGACGCTCGTACGGCACGAGGGGATCGAGGGCGCCCTCCATCAGCTCGCCGAACGCGGGGTCTACGTCAGCTTCGAGGAGTTCAAGGGACACCGCGAGATCGTGCGCGGCAGCCTTCGCTTCGCGCCGAGCGACGCCGACTTCGACCATCCGTTCGCCGCGCCGCACATCGAACGCCGCACCGGCGGCACGCGGAGCCAGGGCACGCTGGTGCGGATGGCGCTCTCCTACGTGGCCGAGCTTGCGCCGTCGATCGCCGTCACGCTCCAGGCCCACGGCCTCTCCCGCGCTGACCAGGCGATCTGGCAGACCGCCTCCCTGATGCAGCTCCTTCGCTTCGCCCGGGTGGGCCTCCCCCCGGTCGCCTGGTTCCACCCCGTCCAGCCCCTGCCGTCAAAGGTCCGCGCCGTCGCCACCTGCTTGCGGCTCTACGGCAGGGTGCTCGGCTGCTCCCTGCCCGGCCCGGCCTGGAGCGACGCCCAGAGCCCGCACCTGATGGTGGCCTGGCTGCGAGACCGGGTCGCGGCCCACGGGCCGATCTGCCTGACCTGTTACGCCAGCTCCGCCGTGCGCGTCTGCGCCACCGCGCTCGCGCGCGGCATCTCGCTCAGCGGCGTCTGCTTCATCGTGCTCGGCGAGCCGTTCACCGAGGCCAAGCGCCGAGTCGTCGAGGCGGCCGGGGCGCAGGTCGTCGTCAACTACAGCGCCGTCGAGGCGAATACCATCGCCTACGGCTGCGCGGCGCCGACCGCGCCCGACGACCTGCACCTGTTCACCGACAGCTACGCCGTGATCGGCCTGCCCCGCCCGGTCGGCGGGTTCGGCGTCGAGGTCGATGCGTTCCACCTCACCAGCCTGCTGCCTTCGGCCCCCAAAGTCCTGCTGAACGTGGAGAACGGCGACTACGGCACGATCGCGCGTCGCGACTGCACCTGCTTCCTGGGAAGTCTCGGACTCCGCGACCATCTCTCCTACGTCCGCAGCCACGAGAAGCTGACCGGCGAGGGGATGACCTTCGTCAAGACCCGCCTGGTCGAGGTCGTCGAGGACGTCCTGCCGGCCCGATTCGGCGGGGCGAGCACCGACTATCAGGTCATCGAAGAGGAGACCGGGGACGGCCTGATGCGGCTCTCGCTGCTGGTCAGTCCGGGCGTCGGGGAGGTTGACCCGGACGACGTTCGCGCGGCGTTCCTCGAGGAGATCGGTCGGGGCACCGAGCTCGAACGGTACATGGCACGATTCTGGGAGCTGGCCAACACCGTGCAGGTCGAGCGGCGGCCGCCGCGCGCCACCGGCGTCGGCAAGGTCCTCCCGTTCCACCTGATCCGAGCGAGTCGCTGAGCTCGTCGAGCCGGCCGGTCCGATCTACCAGGCGCCGCGCCCACTATGCTCGGCGCGGTGGTGGCGAGGCTCTCCGCGCTCCGAACGGCCGGCTCCTGCCAGCGTCCGCGATGGCGCCGCCCGCACTCGGGGACGATCAGGGAGAACCGGGCGAAGCAGGTGCGCCCTTTCCGGGGCGACCGGCCTGGAGCCTCCCGCCATGCGCCCTGGCGAGACTCGCCCCGAGGGCGACGTTGAGATGTTGAGTCCAGGCCTGTGCCGCCGTGTCGAGCGTGTGGTCGACGACCCAGCTGAACTCGCCACTTTCGCAGCCGAGCGCGATCTGGTCCACGCATCGATAGTGCCGCAAGACGTAGCTGCCGTCCGGAGCGCCAAGGTGTGCGTCGAGCGCTCGTGCATTCGCCTGCGCGAGATCGAGCCAGTGGGGCGCGCCGTCGATCTCGTGGAGGGCGAGATGACCGAGGCTGGTCCAGGCGGCGTACGATGCGTAGACTTGCTCAACGCCTGCTTCCAGGTTGTAGCCTCCCCGCTCGCGCCCCCAGAAGGCATCGTGCACGGCCAGGCCCACGCGCCGGGCGAGTTCCACGCGCCCGGCGTCGCCGTCGAGCGCGGCGACGTCAAGCTGGGCCTCGATCGCAATCCCTTGATCGTAATTGAAGTAGCGCGGGTCCGTGACCGGCGGCCCGGTCCTCTCGGCCGGATGCTCGTAGCGCACACTACGGCGATACAGGCGACGGTCGGGGTCATAGAGGACCGAGTCCAACCAGATCAGCGTGCGGACCGCCCAGGTCCGGTACAGCTCGTTCCCGGTGACGCGGTACAGCCTCGCGAAGAACAGGGCAGCGAGGGCGTTCGTCTGGGCGGGCTTTCCCTCGTCTGTGGTGCCGCGATCGGTGTTCCACCAGAAGCCGCCGCCGAACGTCTCGTCCCAGAGCCCGCTGCGAATCAGGAAGTCGGCCTCTCGGCGCGCCGCGTGACGGTAGCGTACGCGGGCGCCTTCGTCGCGGGTGGTCTCCATGGTCGCGAGCAGGGCGAGACCGGCGAGGGCATTGTCGTCTCCGTAGCGCGCTCCCCGCTCGACCTTCGTTCCCGTCACGTCAGACCGGGCGTGGTACCCTGCGTCATCGTGGTCCCACAGGCGGTCTAGGAAGATGAAACCCTTGTCCAGATGACAATTGCCCTCGACGTTCGCCGAATGGGCGGTGGATGTCGGAACGAGCATCCGGACCAGCTGGACGGTCGGATTGGGTAGCTCCCGTCTCGCCCGGAGTAGCGTCGCGTCTGCCCAGAGCTGCGAGGCGACGTACCATTGATCCGCGAAGTCCGGCTCGACGTCGCTCCGGCGATAAGCGACGAACCGCGCCTCGCCGCAGGTGGAGGCATCTCCGAGAACTCGAAGCCGCTCGCGGGTGGCAGACTGCGTCACCGTCGCCTGATGGAGGTACGCCGCCGGTTTGCCAGCGTCGTTCGGATGGTCCGAGACGTCGAGGGACTGGCTGCTGAGCATAACAAGCCCGGTCCACATCCCCAGCCACGACGGTGCGTGCATCGATCGTCCGCTCCTTAGTGACCGTGCGCGGGAGCTGATGCCGGACTGCCCATGAGCCAGCCGTTCGCCGTCGTCGAAAAGTCGTGCTCGGCCTCGTGCGCATCCTTGGCGAGCGGAGCCGCTTTGACGGCGTCCTCGGCGCGTAGCGCCGCTTCGAGGGCGGCCAGCTTTTCGGCCACCTGATTGGCCGACTGTCGGAGCGGCTCGGGCCAGTCGGTGGCCGTCGCCGCGGCCCTGGCTTTTCGCACGGTGCCCAGCGCACCTGCCGGCACGGCACCAGAGATCAGGGCCTCCTCGATCTCGTGGAGGCCGGCCCGATCCAGCTGGTGGGTCGTGGCGATGACCTGTGCTTTCTGCGCGACCAGGAGGGGATCCTGGGCGACGGACGAGGACGGCGCAGCGGAGGCCACCGTCGACAACGTCAGCGCGGTTCCTGCGACCAGTCCGGGACTCGTGTACCACAGCGCATGCAGTCGCATGGGGTGCTCCTCTCGCAGCCGTGATCAGGCCGTCCGCGCATCGCCACGCCGCCCAGGCGTCGCGGACGCCCGTACTACTGATGCCGACTCTCGAACGGCGGCTGGCGCCCGGCGAGGCGCACGGATCGAACGTCGCGCCCGGTGGTCGCTCCGTGCCTGGCTGGGGTGAGGCCAGCACGGGAGCACAGCGTAGCGCCTACCGGCCTGCCCCGAACATTGCCAAAACTACGCAGACGTCCTACGTAGATGCCCGGACGGCACGGCCCGCGAACGGCGGTTTCAGCCGGGCGGGGTCGGCGCGATCCCACCGTCCGCGAGGCGGTGACGTGCTGCGTGGAGGGCTGCCTCGGCGCGACTGTGGACCGCGATCTTTGCGTACAGGTTGCGACAGTGCTGTTCGACGGTCCGAACTTTCGTTCCGAGCTGTCGGGCGATCTGCTTGTTGCTCAGGCCGTGAGCGAGGAGCCCGAGCACCTGGAGCTCTCGTTCGGTCAGCCCGAGACACCGTTGGGCCAGCTCCGCCGCCCGGTTGAGCGCCGGCCGAGTGTCGAGCGGCTCGCAGATCGTGTTGACCTCGCTCAGCAGGACCCGCGCCTGCACCAGGTCGCCGCGGGCCGTCAGCAGCTCCGCTCGGGCGAGCAGCGTCAACGCACGCTCGTACGGTGCCGCGCAGGCTTCAGCCACGGCCTGGGCGACGTCGAGATGTGCCGCCGCGTCGACAACGTCGCTGGTGGCCGTTTTGAGCTCGCCAAGCAGGCGATGGGCGGCGAGCTGGACGAGGGGTTGACGTGGCTCACCGGCCGCGTCGAGGGCGACCTCGGCGAGGGCGCGGGCCCGTTCACGATCGCCCGTTGCGCGGTGGTAGTGGGCCCACACCAGGTGACCCTCCGCACGCCCCAGCACGGCTCTGGCATCCTCGAGCCAGCGATCGTGCGCCCGCAGCCAGGACTCGGCGGTCGAGAGATCGCCCGTCCGAAGCGCCAGCGTCGCGGCGACCCGCTGGAGCGCCAGGCCGTCCAGGTACCCGACGTCCCCCGGCGGCACGCCGCTGTCAGGAAGTACGTCGAGCAGCGTGGACCAGGCGCCGGTAACGTCGCCCTGCTCGCACAGGATGCGGGCGAGGACGTGCCGCCCCGGTGGCGCGTCCCGGTGAAGACGCTGTCGGCCGCCTGGCGCGCGGCCTCGCTGGCTCTCACCCAGTCGCCTTCGAGGTAAAGGTGGTAGAGGTAGCCGGCCGCCGACGACACTTCGACCTGCTTCATTTGATCCTCAACCTGGCTCCAGACTCGCTCCGCCTCGTACGCCAGGCGGCGGCGCGCCTCGACCTGCTGAGGGAAATACGGGATCTTCACCCAGTCCAGCTCGTTCGCGGTCGTCCACCAGTAGCTGGCGGCGAATCCGAGCGCCCGGTACAGGGTGCGTGCCTGCTCGAACGCGTCCTGGGCCTCCAGCGGGCGTCCCAGGGTGGCGTGCGCCATCGCCGCGGCGAACGCGGCATCCGCGAGCGTCTCATCGCCGTATTCCGGCAGGGCCGGGACGCTCGGCCGCACGGCTCTCGGACCGACCCCTGATGCCCCGCGGACAAGCTCCGCCAGCGCGAGGCCCTCGTTCGCCCGCCCCACCACCGCCTGCATCAGCGCCACGGCGCCGCGGCGCGGGAGGGTCGCCCAGGCCAGAGGGAGGCCTGTCGGGGTGAGCCGGTCGCGGTCGACGTCGGTAAGGGCGTCGACGGCGTTCAGCCCGGCTTCGGCTTCCGCGAGTCCCGCGCGCATGCTGCCTGCCATCATCTGCAGCAGGCCGCCGTCACAGCGGACCATCGCCGCGAGCGCCCTGTCCCCCGCGGCCGCCGCCAGGGTCTTCGCCTCCACGATGTAGGCGAACGATCCGCCCGGATCGGAGAATCGCAGCATCGAGGCCAGGTGGAAGTAGAGCCAGCCCCGCGTCGCCGCCTTATCCGGTTCGTCCGCGAGGAGAGCCAGTGCGTCCTCGTAGCGGGCCGCGGCGGTCCGCCAGGCGTACGCACGCTGTGCCCGCGCACCGGCCTCGATCAACTCCGGTATCGCCCGCTCGTCGCCGGCGCGCTGAAAATGGAGCGCAACGATCTCCGGGTCGTGAGCTGAGATCCGTTGCAGCGTCTCGCCGATCTGACGATGCCAGGCACGCCGGCGTGGGGAGATCACCGACTGATAGAGTGCCTCGCGAACCAGCGCATGGGTGAAGCGGATCGTCCCCCCATCCGGCGACGGGTCGACCAGGCCGACCTCGGCTCCGGCCTCCACGACCTCAGACAGCGCCACTTCCGACACCCGCGCGACCGCCGCCCAGAGTGCCAGCCCCGGCTCCTCGCCGATGACCGCCGCCAGCGCCAGCTGCTCACGCAGGTCGTCCGGCAGGCGCGCCAGGCGACCGTTGAGGATCCCCTCGAGGCGCCGTGGTACTCGGAAGGTGGCAACGTCATCCAGCCGCCATCCGTTGTCGGTCTTCGCGAGCCGTCGCTCGTCTTCCAGCGCCCGCAGCAGCTCCACCATGTAAAACGGCACGCCTTCGGCGTACGTATCGAGGTAGCTGACGAGCTGGCGCTCCGCTCGCGCTGACAGGTCATAGCGCCCCCGCACGAGCGCCCGCGCCTCGGCCTGGCCCAGGCGGCCCAGCTCAACCTCGTCGACCCGAGCCTCGCGGAGGATCAGCGACAGCACGGCGGCGAGCGGGTGGCGGCGCGTCACCTCGTCGGTCCGGTACGTCGCCAGTAGCAGGATGGGCAACGACCCGACGCCGGTCGCGAGATAGCGCAGCAGGTCGAGACTCGTCGGGTCGGCCCAATGGATGTCCTCGAGCACGAGCACCAGCGGCCGCGAGGGGCCCGCCATGGGACGGGCGACGGCTGCGAAGTCTCCGCGTACCTGCGCGAATACAGCCATCGGCGTACCGCCACTGAACGGCGAGCCGTCCTCACTCGGTCGGATGAGCAGTCGACCGAGCGGCTGGCGCGTGCCGACCGGGAGACCGGCCAGGGCTTCGACCCAGGGGCCGTAGGGAACGGCGTTCGTCAGGTCGTGGCAACGGCCGATGCAGACGACCGCGCCTCGCCGAGATGCCTCGTGGCCGACGGCCGCGGCGAGCGTCGTCTTGCCGATGCCCGCTTCCCCGCCGATCAATGCGACGCTACCGCTGCCGGCGATCGCCTGGTGGAGCAGGGCGACAAGTCGTGTCCGCTCCTTCTCCCGACCGATGGGAGAACGCAGCGGAGCGGGCACGCGGCCATCCTGGGCGAGCGGGACCGTCGCGAGGAGCTCCGCGCTGGGACCTGGAAACCATTGACGTGCCACTGCGACCACCCTCCTGGGTAATCCGCGAACACGAGAGCGGATTCTCATGATATCGCAGCCGGGTCGCGACGAGATGCTTATCTCCCACGCACGAGGCGCGCCCTGATGACGCGCGTCAGTTGCAGGCCGACAAAGGCATGACGTCCGGTCGCCTCGTCGGCCGCCTCGCTCACGCTCGCGGTGAGGAACAGTGGGGCGGTTCCATGCCGCGATCAGCCAGGATCGGTATAAGATCGATGCGCCCGTTCGCCGACGCGAGGCTGACGGGATGACCGCGAGGGGGATCTGGAGTTGCTCGTCGACACAACCCGATTGCGCCGAGCGCATGCGCCATGAGCGACTCGACGATCCCGTCCGGTTCCGGATCGAGCAGCGTGCCGGCGGGGCCGCTCGTCGGGCTGCGCGTGCTCGACCTCTCGACGATGATCGCCGCCCCGTTCGGCGCCGCCCTCCTGGCCGACCTCGGCGCCGAGGTCATCAAGGTCGAGCTGCCCGGCACCGGCGACACCCTGCGCGCCATCAACCCCTTCTGGCAGGGCCACTCGCTCTACTGGGCGTCCCTGGCACGGAACAAGAAGTCGATCACCCTCGACATGCGCACGCCACGCGGCCGTGACCTCCTCCTCCGGCTCGTCGAGACGGCCGACGTCGTCACCGAGAACTTCCGCCCAGGCACCCTGGAGCGCTGGGGCCTCGGCTACGACCAGCTCAAGGCCGCCAACCCCGACGTCGTGCTGGTCCGCGTCTCGGGCTACGGCCAGAGCGGGCCGTACCGCGACAAGGCCGGCTTCGGGACCCCGGCCACGGCCCTGGCCGGCCTGACCTACATCACCGGCTACCCGGACCGCCCGCCCGTCAACTGGCCAATCGCCATCGCCGACTACCTGGCCGGCCTGGTCGCCGCGCTCTCGGCGCTCGCCGCCCTCCGCGACCGCGACGTCCGCAAGCAGGGCGGCCAGTGGGTCGACGTCTCGCTCTACGAGTCGGTCTTCCGCCTGCTGGAGGTCATCGTCGCCGAGTACGGCAAGCTCGGCCAGGTCCGCGAGCGCACCGGCCACCGCACCGGCATCACCGCCCCGGTCGGGACGTTCCGATCCGGCGACGGGCACTGGATGGTCCTGAGCGTCTCCAACGAGCGGATCTGGGATCGCTTCTGCGCCGTGATCGGCCGCCCCGACCTGGTGGACGACCCGCGCTTCCGCTCCAACGCCGAGCGCGTCGCCAACATCGACGCGCTGGATGCGCTGGTCGGCGCCTGGTTTGAGCAGCACGACGCCCGCGAGATCCAGGTGCTCCTGGACGAGGCCGGCGTCCCGATCTGCCCGATCAACAGCATGGCCGACGTCTTCGCCGACCCGCACGTCGCCGCCCGCGAGGACATCGTCGTCGTCGAAGACCCGAGAGTCGGCCCGGTCCCGATGCCGAACGTCGTCCCGCGCTTCTCGGAGACGCCCGGCGCCGTCCGGCACACCGGCCCGGCCCTCGGCGAGCACAACGAGGACGTCTACGGCGGCCTGCTCGGCCTGGACCGGGAGCAACTGGCCGCCCTCCGCGCCGAGGGCGTGATCTAGCCGGCCTGGAGCCGTCGACGCCTTGTGACCGACGTCACAGAGCCGTGCCAGGGCCGCATGCTATCCTGGCGCCGTCGCGCAGCAGGGCAGTGGGGCCGGGATGTGGAAGATGGCGGACGATCGCGACGCGAGGATCGCGCAGCTCGAAGCAGCGCTTGCCGCGTCAGTCCAGCGGGAAGCGGCGCTCGCGGCCAGGGCCGTCGCGCTGGAAGGCGAGAGCTCCGCGCTTCAGGCCGAGCGCGACGAGGCGCTGGAGCAGCAGACCGCCACCGCCGAGGTCTTGCGGGTCATCGCCTCGTCGCCCACCGATCTCCAGTCGGCACTTCAGGGCATCCTGGAGTCCGCGGCTGCGCTCTGCGACGCACCGGGCGGCTTGATCCTGGAGGTTGACGACGACGGACGGCTGGTCCCCCGCGTCAGTTACGGCATCACGCGCGAGCGTAGCGAGCAGCTCCCAGCAGAGTCGCCCGACGCCCCGCTGTACCGGTCGCCGATTCGGTCGTCGGTGGCCGGTCGGGCGCTTCTCGACGCGAACACGATTCACGTGCACGACCTGGTCGAGGCCGTCAAAGGTGAGTATCACTCGGCTCGGGCGTGGCAGGCTCACTTTGGCGCACGGACGAATGTCACGGTCCCGCTGATCGGCCGAGGTGGTCCGTTCGGCGTGTTCAGCATGCAGCGCTTCGTGGTTCACCCATTTACGGAACAACAGCTTGCGCTCCTCGAGATGTTCGCTGACCAGGCCGTGATCGCCATCGAGAACGCCCGGCTCTTCCAGGAGCTTGAGCGGCGCAACGCCGAGCTTCAGGACAGCCACCGTCAGGTCACGGAGGCCCTGGAGCGGCAGACCGCGATGGCCGAGATCCTTCGCATCATCGCGTCCTCGCCTACCGACGCTCAACCGGTCCTCCGTTCCATCGTCGAGAGCGCCAAGCGTCTCACCGATAGCACGGGGGCCGGGCTCGCGATCCGCGACGGGGACACGCTCCGCATGGTCGCCGGGGACGGACGCACGGAGGATCGGCCCGCCGTGGGAGCGACGTTCTCGCTCGACCATCGTCGCCCGATGGTCATCGCCATCCTCGAGCGACGGACGATCATCGTGCCCGATCTCGCCGACGAGGCGGCGCTGTCGGAGCTCCCCGACCTCATCCATCGACCGCCGTTGACCATGCTGGCCATCCCGCTGGTTCGGAAGGGCGAGGCGATCGGGGGCCTCGCCATCAGCAGGGCACGGGAGCGGCCGTTCACGCCGCGCGAGGTCGCCCTCGCCGAGGCGTTCGCCGACCAGGCCGTCATCGCGATCGAGAACGCCCGGCTGTTCGAGGAGCTTCAGGAGCGCACGACTGCGCTCACGCTGTCGCTGGAGCGACAGACCTCCTTCGCCGAAGTGCTCCGCGTGATCGCGTCGTCGCCCACCGATCTCGGTCGCGTGCTCGACGAGATCGCCGAGGCGGCCAGCCTCCTCTGTGGTGGCGTGGCCGTGGCGATCGTCGGCCGGTTCGACGATCAAACCAGCCCGATCGGACATTCATCGTCGAATCCGTATCGGAGCCCCGGCGGTGTGATCAGCCGGGGGTCAGTGCCGGGGCGGACGATCCTCGACCGGCAGACGATCCACATCCCGGACATCGAAGCGGTCGCCGACGACTATCCCGATACGGTCGTCCGAGCACGCGCGAACGGCTGGCGAGCCACGGCTTCCGCGCCCCTGCTCCACGGTGGTGAAGCGGTGGGGGCCCTCGCGATGTTCCGCGCAGAGCCCGGTGCCTTCCCGGAGGACCAGCTTCGACTGCTCGAGACGTTCGCCAGTCAGGCCGCGATCGCCATTGCCAACGCACGGCTCTTCGAGGAGCTCCAGGAGGCAAACGCCCAGCTTGCCGAGGCGAGCCGGCACAAGTCGCAGTTCCTGGCGAACATGAGCCACGAGCTGCGGACGCCGCTGAACGCGATCATCGGCTACTCCGAGATGCTCCAGGAGGAGGCCGAGGACGCAGAGGACGAGGCGTATCTCCCGGATCTCCAGAAGATCAACGCGGCCGGCAAGCACCTCTTGGGGCTGATCAACGACATCCTCGACCTCTCCAAGATCGAGGCCGGCCGCATGGACCTCGATCTTGGAACGTTCTCGATCAACCAGCTCGTCCGGGATGTCGCCGCGATCGTCCAACCGCTGGTCGAGAAGAACGGCAACACCCTGATCGTCACCTGCCCCGACGACCTCGGCACCATGCACGCCGACCAGACCAAGCTCCGCCAGACCCTCTTCAACCTGCTCTCGAACGCCGCCAAGTTCACCGAGCACGGGAGGATCGAGCTGCGCGTGGCGAGGGAAGCCCCTTCCACCCTACCATGGGGCCCCTCACCGCTGCGCGGCGCGAACATC
>Ga0075420_100003508_pt1 | contig 13725 bp, 12 predicted proteins | sample SoiMetdeltSBSDD4_FD_75296 | JGI IMG/M metagenome (GOLD analysis project Ga0075420, IMG submission 75296) | Bulk soil microbial communities from a Populus tree surrounding site in Tennessee, USA - Soil MetaG P. deltoides SBSDD4 | ecosystem: Environmental > Terrestrial > Soil > Tree plantation... | reverse complement strand
GCGTAGCCGGAGCCTTTGGGGGTCATCATCGGGATCGTCGGATCGAGCTGCAGCATCATGTCGGCACCTTCCCGTGCACGGCGTCTCTGCCGTGTCTGCTGCTGCCGACCAGGGCAGGGGGCGTGCCGACTATCTCGGAAGGTTGACGGAATCGGCGGGTTGTGACGCCGGGGCGGGGCGCCGAAGACGCGAAGAACGGCCCGTCAGCTGATGATCGGGCCGCTCAGGCGTGGGGGTGTGGTGCCAAGGAGCAGAATCGAACTGCTGACACTGCGATTTTCAGTCGCATGCTCTACCAACTGAGCTACCTTGGCGTGGTGGGCGAGACAGGACTTGAACCCGTGACCCCCTCGGTGTAAGCGAGGTGCTCTGGCCAACTGAGCTACTCGCCCATAGAGACGTTCCAATCCCCACCCGTGGCCTACGCCACGCGTGGGGCCTGTCCGCTGCTCTGGTGCGCTCGGGGAGACTCGAACTCCCACCCTCTAAACGAGGACCAGGCCCTCAACCTGGCGCGTCTACCTATTCCGCCACAAGCGCAAACTCGCACGCCAAGTATACGCCGAGCATTTCCGGGCCGGCAAGCGCCGGGGGGAAGGCTATACTCGGGCCGGTGGCCTGCCGTGTGCGCCAGGGTGCAGCGCGCGTCCCGGTGACGATGTGGTGAAGGTGATGAGATGGACACGGACTACGTCGAGCGGAACCGGGCCGCGACCCACAGGCTCGCCGAGCTGGTCGCACGGCTGACGGACCAGGATCTGCAGTCGGCGATCGGCGATGGCTGGACGGTGAAGGCCGCGCTGGCGCATCTGGCGTTCTGGGATCGGTACTCGACCGGGCTGCTCGACGAATGGTCGGCGAGCGGCTTCCAGGCTGTGGCGTCAAGTGCGGACCACGTGAACGCGGCGGCCGTCGGCGACTGGCTGGCGCTGCCCGGCGAGCACGTGCGGCGCGAGGTCGTCGCGGCGGCCGAGGCGATCGATCGACGGATCGAGTCGCTCACCCCGGACCTCGCGGAAGCGATCGCGGCCGGCGGGCGGGCGCGGACGCTCGACCGGACCCGGCACCGCACGGAGCACCTGGACCAGATCGTCGCCGTGCTCGGTCGGTAGACACGCGCATCGACCTCGTCAGCATGGCGATGTTGCCGCGGGTTCACCGCGAACACGAGCTTCGCTCCGTGCTCCAACCACTCCATGACCTTCTTGTCGACTTCGGCGTAACGATTCGTTGGCGAGACTACCTCGACGACAAGATCGGGCGACTCGGGGAAATGGTCGGTGACGTCACCCGTCTGCGCAAGGAGCTCAGGTGCTGGGCGAGGCGCTCTCGACGCGGGCGGAGTTCCGCGAGGTGTTCGAGCGCCAGGCGGCGGACATCATCAACCCGGACATCTGTCTGGTCGGCGGCCTGTTGGAGATGCGCGACATCGCGTCGGTTGCCGAGACGTACAGCGTGGCGCTGGCGCCGCACGGCAACAACTCGACGACGATCGGGCTGGCCGCGAGCCTCAAGGTGGCGGCCTGCGTCCCGAACTTCCTGATCATGGAGTACCCGGTCGCCTGGGAGCCGTACGCGAAGGAGATCGCGGTTACTCCGCTGCTGCCCACGAATGGCGAGATCGCCCTGCCGACCGGCCCCGGCCTCGGCCTGGAGCTGGACGAGGCCGCGCTGGCGAAGTACCCGTACCAGGGCGGCCGTCGCCGCACCCTCGCCACTCCCGCCGACGAGTGGCCGTGATCGTCATGCGCTGATAGCGACGGCAGGCTCACCGGAAGCGAACAGGTCCGGAGCGTCTGACGCGAGGTGTTCCGTCATCGTGATGCCGAGCCACAACTTGCCGTCTCGGTTGACCAGTTTCGTCGGGCGTGAGCGTGAGATCGCCGAGACGCAGACGCTGGTGCAACGCGAGCGGCTCGTGACCCTGGTGGGCGCCGGGCGTGGGCAAGACCCGCCTGAGCCTCCAGAGTAGTCTCGGGGTGGTGGAAGCGTTCCCCGACGGGGTCTGCCTGGTGGAGCTGGCGCCGCTGGCGGATCCCGATCTCGTGCCGTACGCGGCCGCCGAGGCGCTGGGCGTCCGTGAGCAGCCGGGGCGCACGCTGCTGGCAACGCTGGTCGACTCCCTGCGCACGCTGCTGGCAACGCTCGTCGACTCCCTGCGCACGCGCCGGCTGCTGCTCTTGCTGGACAACTGCGAACATCTGATCACCGCGGTGGCCGCCCCTCCGATCTCCGACGTCATCGGGCAGGCGAGGCTCTGGCGTGCCGGTCGAAGCGTCCGGATGGTGCTTCGGGCGAGCGGTTTCGACCCTGGCGTGGCCTACACCGCCTGGCTCGGCTATCAGGACTCGTCATCCACATGTTTTGCTGGAACGTGCGGCGACGAGGGCCGGTCGAGCGCGACTTCGGGCGGGCGGATGCGGCAGATCGCCGGGGTCGCCACGACGCCCTATCGCGAGCTGGACGTCGACGTGAGCCTCCACGACCTGGAGCCGGCGAGCGGCACCCAGGTCTCGCTGGTGCTGCTCCGGCCCGGCGGGCGGGCCGGGCCGCACGCGCAGGTGGCGTTCACGATCCCATAGACCGACGGAGGGCCGTGTCAGACCGGATGAGGGGCCGCCATGCCGGGAGCTCCCGAACGAGCGCAGCTCCTTCCGTCCCGCTACGGCTCGTCGAAGAGGTCGCGGACGGCGAGGCTCCAACCCGGCACGACATCCTCGGCGGTGAGGCTGTCGTCCATGCCCAGGGTCATCACCGGCTGCCCCGGACGGTGCACCGCGACGACCTTCTGCCGGGGGTTGACTACAAACACGACCTGCGCACCGTACTGAAGCCACTCTTTGGCCTTCTTATCGACCTCAGAGTAGATGTCGTTCGGCGAGATTACCTCGACGGCAAGGTCTGGTGCTCCGGGGAAGTATCCGGGCGGCAGCCGTCCCCCTGGCGCCTTATCAGGGCCTAGGAATGCCACGTCAGGGGCTCGGACCGTATCCGGGGCGGTGGTCAGTCGGAAGCCCGTGTCGCCGGCAACGACTCTGCCGAGCTTGTTCGCGCGAACGAACGGCCCGAGTGAACCATCAAAGATGCTCGTCTGCTCACCATGATCAGAGCCCCCTGGCGGCATCGTCCGCAGCTCCCCTCGGACCAGCTCGTACCGCATGCCATCATCGGGCAGGCGCAGCAGCTCGTCTGCCGTCATCAACTTTGAGTTGGTCGTCATTGCCGCCCTCGCCCGACTCACCGAGTCGATCTCGTGAGCATTGTACCGCGAGCATCCGGGTCGCCCTCACACTCGGGGCCGGTCAGCGGGTGCCGAGCTTCGCCGCCCGACGCTCCTCCAACGCGTCCAGGACGCTCGGCGGGATCTCCACCGAGCCGGGGTAGTTGACGACCTCCTCGTGGCCGGCCAGCGGGAACCCGTGGAAGTCCGAGCCGCCCGTCGGCAGGATGCCCAGCTTCCCGCAGAGCGCCGTCAGCTCGCCCACCCGGTCTGGGCCGTACCCCTGGTAGTACGTCTCGACGCCGTCCAGACCGGCCGCCGCCAGTCCGGGGAGCTGATCCAGGACGCTCGTCCCCCTTGTCCCCCTCACTTCGTACGGGTGCGCCACGACCGCCAGCCCGCCGACGGCGTGGATCAGCCCGATGGCGTCCTCCGGCGAGAGCTTGTCCCGCGGGACGTCGCCGGGACCGCCGTAAGCCAGCCACTTCTCGAACGCCTCCGGCATCGCCTTGACGTAGCCGGCCTCCATCAGCGCCTGGGCCACGTGCGGCCGGCCCACTGAGGCCTCGCCGGCGATCTCGAAGACGCGGTCCACGCTGATGTTCACGCCAACCTCGGCCAGGTTCGAGACGATCTTGTGGACTCGCGCGATCCGCCCCTCGCGGAACCGCGCCATCGTCTCCTGGAACGTCTGGTCACGGTACTCCAGGAACAGGCCGAGCATGTGCAGGTCGCCGCTCCGGCTGTCCGTGCCCAGCTCGACGCCCGGGATCACCTCGACGCCGAGATGAGCGCCCTCGGCCATCGCCTCATCGACGCCGGCCGTCGTGTCGTGGTCGGTCAGGGCCATCCGGCGAACGCCGCCCTTGTGGGCCAGCCGGACCAGCTCGGTCGGCGAGAGCCGGCCATCGGACTTGTTCGTGTGCAGGTGCAGGTCGATCTTGTCGGTTGTCATGATTCTCCAGTGGCGAGTAGCGAGTTGCGAGTGGGTCTTTACTCGCAACTCGTAACTCGCTACTCGCTGCTCGTCATCGTGCGTAATCCACTGCGCGTGTTTCGCGGACCACCGTCACCTTGACCTGGCCCGGGTACTGGAGCGTCTCTTCGATCCGCTTGACGATGTCTCGCGCCAGCCGGACCGCGCCGTGATCGTCGATCTCGTCCGGGCGCACCAGGATCCGGACCTCGCGGCCGGCCTGGATCGCGAACGATCGCTCCACGCCCCCGAACGAGTTGGCGACGCTCTCCAACGCTTCGAGCCGCTTCACGTAGTGCTCGACGCTCTCGCGCCGGGCGCCCGGCCGGGCGCCGGAGATGGAGTCGGCGGCCTGGACGAGCACCGCCTCGACCGATTGCTGCTCCGGGTCGTGGTCGTGGTGGCCCGCCACCGCCGCGCAGACCTCCTCGACCTCGCCGAAGCGCCGGATGAACTCGGCGCCGATCACGTGGTGCGGCCCTTCGATCTCGGACGTCATCACCTTGCCGATGTCGTGCAGGAACGCGGCGCGGCGGGTCTGGGCCACGTCGGCGCCCAGCTCGGCCGCCATCATCGAGGCCAGGTGCGCCACCTCGATCGAGTGCTGGAGCTGGTTCTGGCCGTAGCTGGTGCGGAAGCGCATCTTCCCGATCATCTTGACGACCTCGGGGTGGAGCCCGTGGACGCCGGCCTCATAGGCCGCCGTCTCGCCCTCCTGGCGGATGTGCGCCTCCACCTCCTGCTTCGCCTTCCCGACGATCTCCTCGATCCGGGCCGGGTGGATCCGCCCGTCCGTGACCAGCTTGGTCAGCGCCAGCCGGGCGATCTCGCGCCGGACCGGGTCGAACCCAGAGAGCGTCACCGCGTCCGGCGTGTCGTCGACGATCAGGTCGATGCCGGTCGCGGCCTCCAGCGCGCGGATGTTGCGCCCCTCGCGGCCGATGATCCGCCCCTTCATCTCCTCGTTCGGGATGTGTACGACGGATACCGTCGACTCGCTGATCTGGTCGCTGGCGTAGCGCTGGATGGCCGTCGCGATGATCTCCCGCGCCAGCGGCTCGGCCAGCTCGCCCGCCTCCAGCTCGATCTCGCGCGCCCGCCGCGCGAACGCCTCGCGCACGTCGTCTTCGACCTCGGCGACGATGACCTCGCGCGCCTGGTCCATCGTCAGGCCGGAGAGCCGCTCAAGCTCCTTCGTCTGCGCGAGCCGAAGATCCTCGGCCTCGCGCTCTCTGGCGTCGATCTCCCGCTCGCGCGTCTGGAACGTGCGCTCCCGCTGATCGAGGTCTTCGAGCTTGCGATCGAGGACCTCCTCCTTCTGTTGTAGCCGCTTCTCCTGGCGCTGGATCTCGGCTCGTCGGCCGCGATGCTCCTCTTCAGCGGCGGTCCGCAGCCGGACCGCCTCGTCCTGGGCCTGGAGGATGATCTCCTTGGCCCGAGCCTCGGCCTCAGAGCGCAGTTGTGCTGACGCGACGTCGGCCGTCTTGACCGGGTCGACGACCACGCGCTTGCGCATGACGTAGCCGACCCCGCCCCCGACCGCCGCCGCGACGAGCCCGACGATCGCCAGGAGGAGAATGGAGCCCATGATCCCCACCTCCTTCGCGAGGGTTCGTACAGGCCCCTGCTCGAACGTTTGAGCGCCGGCGCGTCGGGCAAGTGCAACGATGCGTCGGCGGGTAGAACGAAAGCAAGGCGTAGCGTGCGGCGATTCTACCGACGCCGTTCCGGACCCGTCAACCGAGGGGGTAGAGGCGAGGGGCGAGGGACGAGTGATAGTCGCCTCGCCGCTCGTCCCTCGCCCCTCAGCCCTCGTCCCTCATTACTCCTGGATCGCCAGCGGCGTCCCGACTTCGGCCCACTCCCAGAACCAGAGCGCGTCGTCGTAGCTCATCCCGAGGCACCCGTGGCTGCCGGCGTACCCCCAGTTCGACGACCAGTAGTTGTAGTGAATCGAGGCGCCGTCGTTCGTGAAGTACTGCGTGAACAGCACGTCCTTCAGGTGCCATCCCCCGGGCGCGTCGCGCGGGATCCCCAGCGTCTCCGAGCTCATCGTCTCGTTCGCCACCCGCCGCAGGATCGTGAAGAACCCGGTCGGCGTGCCCCAGGTGATGGTCCCCTTCAGCGAGAGCGTCGAGTAGACCGCGTTCCCGTCCTCGTACGCCGTCACGATGCACGGGTCGGTCAGCTCCGCGACGATCAGCTTGCCGGGGTGCGGCTTCACCTGCGAGGGCATTCGCACCAGCGAGCCGTGGATCAGCTCGTTCGGGCCGATGCGGTACCAGGTCTCGCCATCCGAGCCTTTGAGCTCGCCGATCACACCCACGCCGGCGTTGTGGCCGGCTTGGCCGACGACGTTGTCCTGGTCGGTGGTCGGCGAGCGGCGGATGTTCGCCCCGCCCACGACCCGCGCCGGGATCGCGAGCCGGCTCTTCTGCGTCAGGTACCACTCCGGCGGGGCGCCGCTCGGCCCGACGTCCTTGGCCGTCACGAAGGCGATGCCGTTCGTCAGCGGGTTCTGGACCCGGATCCGGGCGCCCTCTTGCGCCCCCAGTATCTTGAAGTAGCTGAAGGCCGGCACCCACCCGAAGCTGATCGCCTTCTCGTCCGGGCCGGACCACATCTCCGTCGCGTGGTGGTTCTGGAGCCAGCGCTGATCCTTTGGGTCGACGGCGGCCGTGGCCGGCCCGGAGGCGGGCGCCGGATCGGTCGCGCCGGGCGGACTGGCCGGAGCGGGCGCGGCCGAACTCGTGAAGCGGGTCGCGGGAGCGGGGGCGGAGCTGTTCGCGGGCTGGCTACCGGGTTGCGGGTTGCTGCCTGGAGCGGAGCCGCTGCTAGACTGCGCGTTGGCGACGCTCCCCAGCGGGACGAGCGCCGCCGCGGCCAGCGCCGTCACCAGCCGGAGCGCGCTGCGACGCGAGAGGCGCACGGTTGACGATCCGTCGAGCATCGATCCTCCAGTCAGACCCCGCACAGCCGCGCACGCCCTTGCCGGCTGCCGCCGCGCATTTTAACGAGCGACGCCTCGTTCTGGAAACGTCGGCCGAGGACGATCGGGGTGGCCCGGTATGAGATTATTGGCGCCGAGGATGCCGTGACCGAGAAGACGTCCCTGCTCGACGCGCTGCGGCGCCGCGCCCGCGCCCTGAAGGTCGAGACGCTCGCCCTCTACCACGTCGCGCGCGATCCGCGCGTCCCCTGGTACGCCCGGCTGTTCGTCGGCGTCGTCGTGGCGTACGCGCTGAGCCCGATCGACCTGATCCCCGACTTCGTGCCGATCCTGGGCTACCTGGACGATCTGATCCTGGTGCCGCTGGGGATCGCCCTGGCGTTGCGGATGGTGCCGCGACCGGTGCTGGAGGAGTGCCGCGCCCGCGCCCGGCTCGACGCCGCCCGTCCGACCAGCCGGGCGGCGATGGTGGCGATCGTCGGGATCTGGCTCGCCGCTGCCGCCCTCGTCGCCTGGGTCGTCGCGCGGGCGCTCTGGGCCTGACCCCTGGGAGGGCGGCGAAGATCGCCGCGCTCCCAGGCCGCGCTCCCGGCGTGTCAGCCCGGTGTCAGCCCAGGGAAACCCCGGCCGCCTCATCCGCGCCTATACTCCAGAGATGGGGGAGACGGTGCAGCAGGGCAGGCCCGAGATCATGCCAGGCGCGCCCGCCATCCTGGTCGTCGAGGACGACCGGCGCATGGCCGCCTTCCTCGATCGCGCCCTCAGCTACGCCGGCTATCGCGTCGCCGTGACCGAGGACGGCGAGCGCGCGCTCGCCGCTGCCGAGGCGCGGGCCCCGGACCTCGTCGTCCTGGACGTCATGTTGCCCGGCATCGACGGCCTGGAGGTGGCCCGACGGCTGCGCGCCGGCAACAGCGGCGTCCCGATCCTGATGCTGACCGCCCGCGAGGGCCTGGACGACCGGATCGAGGGGCTGGACGCCGGAGCGGACGACTACCTGGCCAAGCCGTTCGCCCTCCAGGAGCTGCTGGCCCGGCTCCGCGCCCTGCTGCGCGGGCGGGCGCTCGCCGTCGCCGAGACCCGGCGCGGGCTCCTCGCCTACGCCGACGTCGCGCTGGACCAGGATGCCCGCGAGGCCACCAGGGGTGGCCGCCGCCTGGCGCTCCGCAACAAAGAGCTGGAGCTGCTCGCCTACTTCCTGCGCCACCCCGAGCGCGTCCTGGAGCCGCGCACCCTCCTGGAGGCCGTCTGGGGCTACCCGTACCTCGGCGACGCCAACCTGGTCCACGTCACCCTCCGACGCCTCCGCCAGGAGCTTGAGGCGGATGATGCGCCGCGCCTGATCCAGACCGTGCCGCGCGGCGGCTACCTCCTGCGCCAGTCCACGAACGGGTCCGCATGAGCCTGCGCCTGCGCCTGACGCTGCTGAACTCGGGGATCGTGCTGCTCGTCGGCGGCGCGCTGGTCGCAGCGGTCTACGCGATCCTGGCCCAGGGCCTCCAGCGCCAGATCGACGACTCGCTGCGCGAGCAGGCCCGGCTGTACAGCCAGGATCTCGATGCCTGGTTCTATCGCGAGACGCGTCGGTTCCCCGGCCCGGTGCCGCCGCGCCCCGTCCCGCCTGGCCCCGGCATCCCGCCCGGGGCCGGTGGCCCCCCTCCGCCCGGCGTCCCCGGCGCACCGCCCCCGCCGAAGCCGGGCACCTTCGGGCCGCCGCCGCTCGGTGCTCCGCTGCCGCCCGAGGTCGGCGCGCTCGGACCGCCGGAGCTGGTCGTCCCGATCTTCCGGCGCTTCGCCGGCACCAGCACGTTCGTGCAGGTCGCCAACGCCGACGGCCAGGTCGAGGCGCGCTCCGAGAACCTGGGCACGGACACCCTGCCCCTGCCGCCGGACGCCCTCGGCGTCGCCCTGGCCGAGCGGGAGTGGCTCGGCGAGGTGGGCGTGGAGGGTCAGCGGCTCCGCCAGATCGTGACGCCGCTCCGGTTGAGCCGCGCGCCCGGCGAACCGCCGATCCTGCTCGTCCTCCAGGTCGCCCAGCCGCTCGGGGCGCTGGAGGGCACGCTGCGCACCCTCCAGGCGACCGTCCTGGCGGTCGGCGCGGGCGGCGTGCTGGTCGCCGTCGTGGCAGGCTGGCTGCTGGCCCGGACCGCGCTCCACCCGATCGATCGGCTGGCGCAGACGGCCGACGCGATCGGCGCGGCCCGCGACTTCGGCCGGCGGGTGCCCGTCGCCGACCGGCGGCCCGACGAGATCGGGCGGCTCGGCATGGCGTTCAACCGGATGCTCGGCGAGCTCCAGGCCGCCCACGAGCAGGTGGCGACCGCCCTTGTGGCGCAGCGCCGGTTCGTCGCCGACGCCAGCCACGAGCTGCGCACCCCGCTGGCGACGCTGCGCGGGAACGTCGACCTGCTCCGCCAGATGCTCGCCGACGCCGGCGACGCCGACACCCCCCAGACGTCGATCCTGGACGACGTCGGCGCCGAGGCCGAGCGGATGAGCCGCCTCGTCGCCGATCTGCTGCTGCTGGCCCAGGCCGACGCCGGCCAGCACCTGACGCTGCGCCCGCTCGACATCGGCCCCGTCGCCCGCGAGGCCGCCCGGACCGCCCGCCTCCTGCGCGACGACGTCCAGGTGCAGGCCGACTCGCTGCCGGACGACCTCTGGGTGCTCGGCCACGCCGACCGGCTCCGGCAGGTCGCGCTGATCCTGCTGGACAACGCCGTCAAGCACGCGCCGCCGGATGGGCGGGTGATGCTCTCCGCCGAGCGCACCGGCCGCGCGGGCGCCGACGCCGTCGCGATCCATGTCGCGGACGACGGCCCCGGTATCGCCCCGGCCGATCAGGAGCGGATCTTCGAGCGGTTCTACCGCGCGCCCGGCTCCCGCTCCGGCGAGGGCACCGGCCTCGGGCTCGCCATCGCGCGCTGGATCGTCGAAGAGCACCGGGGCAGCATCGAGGTCGTCAGCGTGCCGGGCGCGGGCGCCACCTTCACTGTCCGCCTCCCCGCCTCGGAGATGCCCCCACCCCCGGCCCCTCCCCCTTGCGAGGGAGAGGGGAGCAACACGGGCCTTGCCGGCGGGCTCCCCCTCTCCACCGCAGTGGGGAGGGACGTCGGCGCAGCCGATGTTCGCGCCGCGCAGCGGGCGGGGGGTGGGGCCTCCCCGGTTCCCTCAGAGGCCAGACCTGCATGACCCCCGACGCCCTGCGCCGCCTCCTGGTCGACCTCCCCGCGCCCGACGGCCCTCACCCGATCGACGCCGGCCTGCTCGGCGAGTACGCGTTCGCGCGACGACAGCTCGGCCAGAGCCTCGTCGGCGAGCGGTACCCGCGCGTCGAGGCCCACCTGCGCACCGAGTGCCCGCGCTGCCATGACTTCCTCGACGCGCTCCGCGCCCTGGTTCGCCGCGAGGAGCTGCCGATCGGCCCCGCCTCGGCGGAGCAGCGCGACGACGCGGCCCCCCCGCCCGTCCCTGAGCCGCTGGAGATCGCCGAGGCCATCGCGCTGGGCCGGGCCATCGAAGCCGAGCGCGACGCGTTGCGCGCGCCGCTCCGGCCGGATCGCTCCGGTCAGATCGACACGCGCCGCCAGGCGGCGCGGCGGCGCCAGCTCCTGCTGGTGGAGGCGGCCCTGGTCCGCCAGCGGCTCGCCGCCAGACGCCTCTTCCTGGAGCGGGCCCACGCCGCGCTCGCGGTGCCCGGCCCTCGCCCGGCCAACCCGAAGGCCCGCCTGCTCCTGGACGATTTCGACGGCGGCGTCTCCGACCTGGCGCGGCTGGCGAACCGGGTCGGCCGTCTCACGGCCGACGTGCGCCGCCTCGGCGACGACCCGCGCGGCCCGGCCCGTTCGCACTCCGAGGCGCTCACCAACCGCGGCCTCAGCATGACGCGCGAGGCGCTGGCCGTGGACCACCGCCTCGCCCGGCTCCAGGGACTGCTCGCCGGCATGGTCACGTAGGTCAGTACGCGTTCTTGTCGCGGAAGACCGCCCCGATTGTCTTGAGCAGGATCTTGACGTCGAACGCCAGCGACCAGTTCTCGACGTAGAACAGGTCGTACTTCGTGCGCTCCGTGATCGAGGTCTGGCCGCGCAGGCCGTTCACCTGCGCCCAGCCGGTCATGCCGGCCCGCTCGTTGTGGCGCTCGCCGTAGCGCGGGATCTCGCGGCTGAACTGCTCCACGAAGTGGGGCCGCTCCGGCCGAGGCCCCACCAGGCTCATCTCGCCGACCAGCACGTTCACGAGCTGCGGCAGCTCGTCCAGGCTCCAGCGGCGCATCATCGTCCCGAGCCTCGTGCGGCGCCGATCGTCCGGCGAGGCCCAGACCGGCCCGGTCGTGTCCTCGGCGTCCTCGCGCATCGAGCGGAACTTGATCAAGAGGAACGGCCGGCCGTCCAGCCCGACCCGCTCCTGAGTGTAGAAGACCGGCCCCGGCCCGCCCCAGAGCTTGACCGCCACCGCCACCGCCATCAAGAACGGCGAGAGCAGGACCAGCGCGATGGCGCTCACGATCAGGTCCATCGTCCGCTTGAGCGTCAGGTTCCAGCCGCGCAGGGCGACATCGCGGACCTGGACCATCGGCAGGCCCGTCAGGTCGCTGGTCGTGACCTCGCTGGACATGATCTGGACGATGTCCGGGAACAGCTTGACGTTCACCCGCTCGCGGGCGCAGTTCGCGACCAGCTCCAGGACGTCGCGCTGCTCCAGGCGCGGCGCGGCGATGATCAGCTCGCTCACGTTGTACGCGCGGATCAGGCGCGAGACGTCGGAGAGGGTGCCCAGAACCGGCGCGCTGGTCGGCAGCAGGTCCAGGTGCACGTCCTCGACGAACCCGACCACCCGGTACCCCAGCTCCGGCGCGTGGCGGATCTTCTCGAGGATGATCTCGCCGGACTCGCCGGCCCCGACGATCAGCACGTTCGCCGTGTCGACCCCATGCGCCCGCCCGAAGCGCAGGCCGCTGTCCAGGATCACGCGCGCCAGCCAGATCAGCACGATCGTGCAGGCCCACCAGCAGACGAACACCAGCCTGGGCAGGCCGAACTCGCGGAACAGCAGCGTGATCGCGGCCAGCGCGATCACGAAGGCGGCGCTGACGGCCAGGAAGATCGAGTAGAGCAGGTCGATCCTGGAGAGGCCGCGACGCGGGATGTAGTGGCGGAAGAAGGCGAACACGCCGAGCACGCAGGCCGCCACCACCAGGACCGTGTCGAAGTAGACTTCGGGCGGCGGGATCTCGACACCGGGCCGGATGACGACGCGGTAGCGGATCAGGTAGGCCACGCGGTAGGCAGCGTGCAGCATCGCCAGGTCCGCCGCGATCAGCGCGACGACCTGGAGTGCTCGCAGCAGCCCCCACCGTCGAACCGGACCACCCGCCTCCGGCGGCGGGGGTGCCTTGATCTCGAGCGGGCGTGTGAGCGTGTCGGTCACGGCACGGGGCGGCCGCGCCTTGGAGGGCGGGGTCGCACCGCGGCGCGCGTGGCGCCCGGAGGCGCAGGTTCGAGCCGCGTGGAGCGATCCATCGTCCGGAGCATACTGCCGAAACCGCGTGCTCAGCAAGCGCTCAAGATACCGAGTACGGGAGGAGTAGCGCGTTCCGCCTACCGCCGGGGGTGGCCGGGCGGGATCAGCTCCCGGTGCCTGAGCCGCCACCAGAGCCCGACCGGGTGGCCCGCCATCTTGGCGACGTCGCCGATCAGGCGCAACGCCGGCACCCAGGCCAGCGCCGCCAGCCGGTCCGGCCATGACATCCCGCCGAGTGCCGGCCGGAGCCGCAGGCACGGCCGCCGGACGTACACAGCCACGGCCAGGGCGAGCGGCCCGAGCAGCCACGGCCAGCGCCGTGCCGCGAGCAGGCCCAGCGGCAGCCCGAGATACGTGGCGTACCGGATGGCGTGGCGCTTCCGCCAGAGATCCGCCTTCCCGTCGCCGCGCGCGTAGCGGTAGTACTGGCGGAAGAACGCCCTGGCGCTCGGGCGCGGGCGGAAATGCACCACGGCCTCTGGCGCCCAGGACCGGCGGCAGCCGGCGTCCTCCAGCGCGAAGTCGAACAGCAAGTCCTCGCAGTAGTCCAGCCACTCGGGGTACCCGCCGACCCGCTCCCAGGCGCCCCGGGTGAACGCCACCGACCGGCTGGACGGGTAGAAGCGCTCCGGCCGGATTTCCGCGACGTTCGGCAGGGTCGTCGCCCCGAGTGCCGCCTCGAAGGTCGTGCGCGGGTCCGAGCGGAAGAATCCCGCTACTACCTCCGGCGGGTCCGGCTCGTCGAACGGCCGGGTCAGCGCAGAGAGCCAGCCCGGTTCGAGCCGGACGCCGGCGTCGGTGACGGCGATCAGCGGCGCCCCGGCCTCGCGGATCGCGGCGTTGCGGCCCGCCGAGATGTTCGCGCCCGGCCGCAGGAGCAGCGTAATCGGGAGCCCCCGGGCCTGCCACGCCCGCGCCACCTCCACCGTACCGTCCGTCGAGCCGCCGTCCACCACGACGATCTCGTCGGGCCGGCGCGTCTGCGCCTCGACGCTGGCGAACAGCGCCGCCAGGTTGTCGGCCTCGTTCAGCACGGTCAGGCAGAGCGCGACGCGC
>Ga0075420_100003506_pt1 | contig 13726 bp, 8 predicted proteins | sample SoiMetdeltSBSDD4_FD_75296 | JGI IMG/M metagenome (GOLD analysis project Ga0075420, IMG submission 75296) | Bulk soil microbial communities from a Populus tree surrounding site in Tennessee, USA - Soil MetaG P. deltoides SBSDD4 | ecosystem: Environmental > Terrestrial > Soil > Tree plantation... | reverse complement strand
GCCATCGCGCGCATGAGTGGCGCGGCACGCATGGGGTCCGCGACGAGCAAGGGGTCTGCGCTCGTCACCGCGTCGAGCGTTGGATCGAGCCATGCCGCTGCGGCGGCCTTGTCCCCTAGAGCCTCGAGAACACGCGCCTCCGTATAGAGGGCGTCCACCGAACGATCAGCAGGCTGCGTGCGCAATCGCGTACGAGCGATCGCGTTCAGCCGCTGGCGCGCCGTTATGGTATCGCCCTTCGTCAACGCGGCGACCATCGCTTGCAGGTAATACGCGTCGACCGGCTGGGTTTCGCGAAGAACGGCAAAGCGATATTCAGGGAACGCAAGGACGCTCGCGCGCACCAGCCAGGTCGAGACAGCCCTCGCAGCTTCGTCAGGTCGCAATCTGCTTCGGCGCACGTACTCGAACTGGGACTCGACGGCTGCCAGGCTGTCGATGGGCCCGCCGAACGCCGAGAAAACCCAGAGCCGTGTCGCGACGTCGCCCAGGACAGAAGGGACGCCCCACGCACTGCGCACGGACTGATGTGTGCTCAACTGCGCTGCGCGCGTTGCGTGCCCTGTGAGCGCAGCGAGACTCACGAGTGGACGCACGTCCCCGATGTCCGCTTCACGAGTGTTGCGCAGTAGTGAGTCCGCGAGCAGCGATGCACGGCGCAGGTCCGCGACCTCGCCCGGGATAGCGAAGCGCAGCCGAGTCCAAACCTCGAGCGTCGCAAGACGAAGGTGATCGTCTCGACTCGATGCCAGTCGTCGCGCGGTTCGTACGACCTCCAACGCAGCCGGGTCGCCGAGCAGTTGGAGGGCGATCGCCAATGCCTCCTGAGCGTCGGGACTATCGGGGTAGGTCGCTACCCAGGAAGCGGCGATATCGTGAAATAATCGGCGTTGCCGCGAAACGGCTTCGGCACGGGTGGGAGGGACTGTCTCGGCGTCCGCGTTGAGGAACCGCGCCTCGGGGTATGGAGTGAACGCGAGGGTATCGCCTTGCCAGGCAGGATAGGCCGCGAACCGCCCGCTATCGGCGATCCCCGCTCCCTGGCGAGGGAAGTTACCGGCTGTTCGGAGCCGCACGCGCACAGCCGCAAACGCGCCGTCGCGCAACGTGCGATGAATCGACGGCAGCAGCTGGACGGCCCGCTGGTACGCAACAATCGATCGATGATAGCTCGTGCGGAACCGCCACCCTGAAGGACTGGTTGGGTCCCGAAGCACAGCGTCGTCCCGCGCCAGACAGTCGCTGGTGCTATACCATGCCGCGAAATCATACTGGTCGTTCCGCGACAGTCCCGCGAAGAGCGCGCATGCGCGCACGATGTCGCCTCGAAATGCGGCAACGAGAGCGGCAGCGAACTCCCGTTCTCTGAGCGAGAGACCATCACGATCCGCGTCGGCGCGCTCAGCAGCTTCCTTCCACTGCTGTGCGGGAAGCCGCCGCCACCATCGTACCTGGGCCAACCACAGCCATGCTTGCGAATACCCAGGATCGAAACGCGTTGCGGCAAAGAACTGTGAATCCGCCGAGGCGAGATCCCATCGTTCCAGCGCCGCTTGCGCGCCGACGAACGCTTGCCGGGCCGGCAGCGACCGTGTGCTGATACGCGACCCGAAGCGCCCCGGGTCTGTCAGTATCCCGAACAGGAGGTGGTCGGCGATTCGAGCGAACACCGAGTCTGTCGCCGATGCGTCGTGTCCGAACCTGACGGTCGTGTCGCGGACTGCCCTGTTGTCGCGGGTATCGTACACCCCGACACGTAACCGCACCAGCGCACCTAACGCCTGGACATCACCGCGGACGTAGCGGCCGGCACCCAGTTCGCCGGCAACGCGCTGTGCTTCCACGCTGGTCACCCGTGGGGATGCTCGCCGCGACATCACTTCGCGGAGCTGAAACTCATCCACCAGACTCACGCCACTCCATCGCGAGAACGCATCCCGAAGCCGCTCGGCCTCGTTGCGATCGGTGACGACACCGGAGTCGTAGGCGAAGGGAAGGATCGCGTAACGAGAAGTATCGAGCGTGACCGCACTCCCCTCACGCGCGATACTGCCACCTGGTGCGTTCCCGTCCGGGGTCACCGGCGAGAGCGCCAGGTACGCACCACCAGCCGCCAGCAGCGCGCCCACGACCACGAGAATACGGCGATTCGATCGGGCAGGCGCCGGAGTGATGGCGTCATCACTCGTCGAGAGACCGTGCACGGATTCGACGAGCGCCGTGCCATCCCGCGGACGCAAAGCGGCATTGATCTCCAGGCACTGCCTGACGAGCCTCGCGACGGGCGCCGGCACCGCCCCCCCGTTGGGGGTAACGAGGCCGTGCTCTGCGCGCGGCACGGTCGCCCAGCGGTCTCGGAAGGGGTGCTTACCCGTGATCATCTCGTACGCAACCACCCCCCACGCGTACACATCCGCCCGTGCATCCACCTGCCCACCCGCCGCCTGCTCCGGCGCCATGTAGCCCGGCGTCCCGACGAACACACCCGTCGCCGTTTGCACCGCCGAACCCACGCCGTGACGCGTCGCATCCAACGCCTTCGCCACGCCGAAGTCCGCGACGAGCGCGTGCAGGTCGCCCGTCTCCGGATCACCCGACAGCAGGATGTTGTCCGGCTTGATGTCGCGATGCACGATCCCGCGCCGGTGCGCGTACGCGAGCGCGTCCGCCACATCCCGCGCGATCCGCAACGCGACCTCCAGCGGCACCATCGGCTCTCGCTGCAGTCGCGCCCGCAACGACTCCCCGACCACCTGCGGCATCACGTAGAACACGTGGCCGTCACTCTCCCCCGAATCGAAGAGCGGGACGATGTGCGGGTGCTGCAGGTTCGCGGCAATCCGGATCTCGCGCAGCAACCCGGTCACACCCACGGCCGCCGCGATTTCGGGACGCAATACCTTCACCGCGACACGGCGGTCGTGCCTGACGTCATGCGCGAGGTACACCGTCGCCATACCACCGGACCCGAGCACGCCCTCGATCACGTACTGCCCGTTCGCGAGGCTCGAGCCGATCTCGATGGGGGCACCGCTCCTCGAGCCTGCCGGAGGCTTCGGCAGCGGCGACACCACATCGCGCAGGAGCACCGGGCTGTCGTGAGGCGTCGCCACCGCAACCGCGGGGGAGTTCTGGCCACGACGAATCGCGTCCACCAACGCCTGCGTCTCGGCCGCCGGCTCCGCGCCATACTCCGCACGCAACCGACGCGCAAAGCTGTCGTAGGCCTGCAGCGCTCCCACTCGATCACCAGCGCGATCGAGCAAGCCTAACAAGCGACGAAAGGCCCGCTCGTCGTCCGGCGCCAGCTCCACGGCCCGCCGTCCCCATCCCACCGCGACCGTATGCGCCGCTGCCCCATCGTACTGCTCGGCAAGCTGTCGCGCACCTCGAGCAGCCATCTCTCGAAGCACCGCACGCTCGCCCTCGGCCCACTCCTCGAAACCCGCGGCCTCCTCGACGAAGACTCCCTCGAGAAAGTCGCCACGATAGAGCTGCAGCGCCTCGAGTGCCCGGCCCTCGGTCATCGCGTTGCGGAACGCGACGACATCACACCACAGACGCGCCGCGTCGACCCCGACTTCGTCGACGCCGCGCGTCAGCACCACGTCCGCGCCCAACGCTTGACGGAGAAACCGGAGCGCCTGACTCAGCGCATCACGCGCTCTCGCCTCATCCAGCTCGGGCCAGAACAGGGAAACCAGTCGGTCGCGGCGATGAAACCCGGTCGACCGAGCGGCCGCCAGATACACCAGAAGCGCAACTCGCTTCGGTTGCGACAACACGCCGCCAAGCACCCCGTTATCGGGCGCTCGAAGATCCACGGACCCAAGCGTGGATAGTCGGATCAACCGGTGCCTCACCGTGCGGAAGGACACCAGCGAGCCGGCTCTGCCTGGCGTCGGCGCCAGAACGTGGAGGGCTCGCCAATGTACGACCCGTTGCAGTACCCCACAACGATGCCCCGGCACGGTCATGAACGACCGCAGGTGGCTGAGCGACAACGTCATGGGCGTTCGGCAACCGCCGGTGATCACGAGCTCCGATACGCTCATCTCAGCGACGGAAACGCACGAGGATGATGCCGCCAGGATTCGCCCATCCGAACTCGATGCCCGCTGCTGCCGGGCTCAGATAGCGGAACTCCTCCACCGCCGTCGCTGGAATGGTGCGGAGCACGTCCGTTCCACCCTGACGGTTGCCATCTATATAGACGACCGCAAACCCGCCGGTTGGCGACCCCGCCGACGCCGAGAGTCGTCGCTGCAGGAACTCGGGGCGGTATCGCTCGACAACCTCGTAGGCGGTGAACGTTCGCAACGGCTCGAACTCGGCGTAGCTGAGCACGTTCCGCCCGCGCTTGGCGGCCGACTCGGCCGATGAGACCGAGAGGCGGTACTGAGACTGAGATGGGGAAGGCGTTGCGGTTCGACACGCGCCTGCGAACGACGCGACCGCGACGAGCAAGCCGATTCGGCTGAATGCGACGGCCGACATTGGGAGCCTCCGAGCAATGGTCTGCGTAGGTGGCCAATCCGGTGCCGAGTGCGCCGGCGGCTCGCCCTACGCGTGCCACACTGCTCGGAGGGTCCGATTTGGGTCTGACGCAGCTCCGATCCGCCGCGCCGCCAGGTCATCCTGAGTGAAGCGAAGGATCTTCGTCGTCCCGGCGGAGCGATGTCATCCTTCGCGCAGCGTCGCGCAGCGAAGGATCTTCGTCGTCCCGGCAAAACGAGGTCATCCTGAGCGCAGCGAAGGATCTTCGTCGTCCCGGCATAGGCCCTCGCACGGGACAATGAGGATCCTTCCCTTCGTCGCTTGCGCTCCTCGAGGGCAGGCGCCTGGCGGCTCAGGATGACAAACGCGCTGACGGCTCAGGATACGCGGCTTCCTAGAGCGCCCCTCGGCCCTTGATCTCGAGGTATTTGTTGACGACCGCCGCCGTCATGTGCTCCGGCGACACGTCGAGAACGTTGACGCCCGCACGTCGCATGCGCTCCAGCACAGCCTGCCGCCCGCTCAGCAGCTCCTCGGCCGCCGCGCTGGTGTACAGCGCTAGCTCGCCGTCGGTCTTCGGGATCGCCGCGTCGAACACCGCGTCGTTCCGAAGCGCGACGACCACCACGAGGTGCCGCGCGGCGCTCCGGGTGACATGGGCGACGAGCGCCCGCGACGCCCGCTCGTCGATCACGTCGGTGAAGAACACGATCAGCGCCCGCCGCCGTTGCCGAGCGGCCAGGTAGCGAAACGCGCCGGCATAGTCGGGCTCGGCCATGGTGGCGGTGACCGGAATCAACGCGCTTCGAACGAGACGAAGCGCGGCATCCCCCCGGCTCGGCGGGACGAACGCGCGGACGTCCTGATCGAACACCATGGTCCCGACGCGGTCACCGGAAGACGCGGCGACGTCGGTCAGCACGAGTGCCGCCGAGAGCGCGTGCTCGAGGCGGGAGAAGTCGCCGGCGAGCTGCGTCATCGCCCGCCCCGACTCGATGAGCGTGAAGATCGTCTGCGACTGCTCGATCGAGAACTCGCGCACCATGTGCTTCCGGCGACGCGCGGTCGCCTTCCAGTCGATGTGTCGCGGGTCGTCGCCAACCGCATACTCGCGGAGGCCCGCGAACGCCCGGCTATCGCCCCGCTGGCGCAGCACGCGCACGCCCGCCGTGTGCAGACGATGCTGCACGGCGAGGAGCCGGAACCGCCGCACGTTCGACACCGATGGCGTGACGAGCACCGTGTCGCCCGGCGCGAACGTCGCGCGCGCCGCCAGCAGGCCAAGCGGCGTGGACGCCTGAACGCCCACCCTGCCTAACGCCGACAGGCCGCGCACGCGTCCCGACAGCTCGAACGGAACGCCGGCGGTCCCGTGGGCCGGCAGCACGATGTCCACGCTCCGCACGCCGCCCTCGACGCCCGCCGCCATCTCGTCCACGAGCCGCAGGCGAAGCGGACGAGCCCCCGCCGATCGCACCGTGTACGACCCCGAAACGCGATCGCCGATGCCGACCGACGGCGCCACGTCGCGCTCGACGACGACACCACGCCGGCTCGGCAGCATCGCCCAATCGGCGAGCACGAGCACGGCCAGCACCGCGATTCCGGCAACACCAGCGTACGTGCCGACGCGACCGGGCAACAACCACAGCACGCCGACGGCGGCGACGGTGTACGCGAGCCGCCGCGTCGGGATGACTCGCAGCCAGAGGCGCCGCGGTTCGGTCACTCGGGCACCGGCACGCGCGACACGACCATGTCCACCACCTCCTCCACCGTGCGTCCTTCGACCTCGAGCTCGGGCGACAACGTGACGCGGTGACGCAGCACCGCGTGCACGCGACCCTTCACGTCGTCGGGCACGACGTAGTCGCGGGCCTCCATGACCGCACCGGCACGAGCCGCGCGCATCAGGGCTACCGTCGCACGCGGCGACGCGCCTAACGAAATGGACGCCTCGCCACGCGTCCCCCGCGTGATCCGCGCGATGTAGTCCTGGATCTCCGGCGCGACACGTACCTTGTCCACGAGCGTGCGCGCGGCGCGGACCTGCGCGTCGTTCGTCACCGGCGTCACGAGCTGGCCGACCTGCTCCGGATCGAACCCGCGCTCGTGCGACGCGAGCATCGCGAGCTCCGCCTCGTGCGTCGGGTATCCCATGACGGCCTTGAGCAGGAAGCGGTCGAGCTGAGCTTCCGGGAGTGGATACGTCCCTTCGTGCTCCACCGGATTCTGCGTCGCGAAGACCGTGAACGGCGCGTCGAGCGGATGCGTCACGCCGTCCACCGTCACCTGTCGCTCGGCCATGGCCTCGAGGAGCGCCGCCTGGGTCTTTGCCGGGGCGCGGTTGATCTCGTCGGCGAGCAGGACGTCCGTGAACACGGGACCGGGACGGAACTCGAAGCCCGTCTGCGGGTCGCGCAGCATGCTCACCCCCGTCACGTCGGACGGCATCAGATCGGGCGTGAACTGGATGCGCGAGAACCGCACGCCTAACGCTCCGGCCAGCGCGCGCACGAGCAGCGTCTTCGCGGTGCCGGGGACGCCCTCGATGAGCAGGTGGCCGCGCGCGAGGAACGTCACCAACGCGTCATCGATCGCCGCATCCTGCCCGACGACGCGCTCGGCGACGGCGGCGTGGATGCGGCGCATGAGATCGGCGCCTTCCTCGAGCGAGAGCGACGGCACGGATGCGAGCGAGGTCACGAGGTTCGTGGGAAAGAGGTGAGAGCGGCTTCGAGCCGGGTCATCGCGGCGCCGACCGCTTCGAGATCGCGACGGGAGACAGGGTGCGCGAGTGCGCGTCGAATGAGGTCGACGTCGCCTCCGCGGGACGGCACGCGCGCCTGCGCCCACGCGAGGAACGCGTCGTCGCCGGACGCCGCCGCGCGCAGCCCTAACGCGTGTTCGACTCGACGTCGAACACCGTGCAGCAGGCGCGACGTCGCTGTGCGGGACGCCCCGACCATCCGATACGCGCGAGCCAGCGCGTCGACGTGCTCGAGCGGGGAGCGCCGCTCGATGCGCTCCGTCGGACGAGGCGTGAGCAGCCGGGGACCGACCGCGAGCAGCAGAACGAGTCCCGCACCGGCCAGCTGCAGGACCAGGTGCCCGGATGCCGTGCGACCGAGGTACCGGAAGATTCCGCGCATCGTCCCGGGCTGGTCACCGAACCCCTGGTGATACTCATCGAACACGAGGCGATCGCGACGCCCGTCGGGACCATCGGCGCTCACGTACTCGAGCACGCGCACCGCGGCGACATCGGCGCCCCACCGGCATACCCGCACCACGTCGTTGCGGAGCAGATCCGGATCGGCAATGACGGCCACGCGTCCTCGCCCGAGCGGAAACCCGACGGCAGCGGAGCCATCACTGGCGCTCACCCCGGCAGCGACCCTCACCTTCGCGAGCGATGTGAACCCCGCCGGCGCCGCGCCTCGCCATCGGACCGCGAGAATGTGCGTCTCGCCGTCGGGCCAGAACGGCAGGCCGTCGCGGAGCACGCTTTCGCCGCGCTCGTTACATCGCGCCGTGTCGGTGGCGACGAGCGTCCCGGCGCTCCCGAGAAAGGAGCGGACGCGCAGCGAGTCCGCCATTGGCCCACCGCCAAGGACATACACGAGCCCCGCCCCACGGCGCACGCGGTCGAGCAGCTCTCGAGTCTCGATCGCGCTGAGGGGAAGTGCGGGGTCGAGCACGGCATGCACGGCGGTCGTGTCGTCGAGCGGGATACTGTCGGTGACCCGCTGCGACGTTCGCCACCCGAGTCGCCCCGCGAGCTCGTACAAGACAGACGCGCCCTGCGAGTCTGTCAGCTGCGACGAGAGGCGCGCGTCGCCGCTTCGGCCGCCCGTGTCCTCGGGCGTCAGCAGCGCGACCAGGATGATCACCCCGGCGATGATCGGGAGGACGACGTTCGGCCGCGTGAACGCGCGACTCGTCCGCGGTGCCGGAGCCGTCACGCGGCGCGTCCCTGTCGCTGGAGCAGCCGGATCACGCTCGTGGCCTGATCGCGCAACGCGACGTACGTGTCCGCGTCGCAGGTGCCAAGGTCGAAGAGCACGCGATCGTAGCGCCGCCCGAACTGACGAAACTCGGTATGCGCCGGTGACCCTCTGAGCACGAGGTCTCGCGCATAGTCGCCACTCGTCTTCGACGGGTGCACGCGGATCTGCTCGGCCGCCGCGAGGCGCTCGATCACCCCGCGATAGAGCAGGTGCGCGGCCTCGGTGTATTCACCCGCTTTCGCGAGTCGCTCGGCGTCGACCCACGGGTCACCGCCACCGACGACCATGTCGCGACGCGCCTGTCGTCGTCGGGCCTCGGCTTCGCCGCCTAACCAGAACCGGAGCCCGAGCGCGATGACCAGCAGCACGGCGGCGGCCAGGATGATCCATTTCGCGTTAGGGATCTGTGCGATCTCGGAGAAGATCCGGCGGATGAGATCAGCCGCCCATTCGTACAGGCGGTCGAGCAGCGTCGTGCGAACCGAGCGCTGATATCGTCGCTGGCGAATGATGGCGGCGACCGTATCCTGAATCGCGCCCGCGGGCCACCCCTGCACGCTAGATCCCCTCGCTCCGCTCGGGGCGCACGCCCCGGTCGCCGTAGTCGCTCGTCGCGACCGGCGCAGGCTCGCCGAGACTCGCCTCCATCAACTCGATGTCGAACCCCTCACCGCGGATGCGCGCGTCGTAGTACAGGAGCATCTCGGTGATCCCGAACATCGGCCAGGCGACGATGGACGCCACGGTCTCGAAGATCGTCGTGATCACCGTGCTGCCGCTCATCGCGCCGACGATCGCCAGGGCGAAGTAGACCACGAAGAAGATGAGGAAGACGAGCAGCGACGCGCCGAGGACGTGCATCTTCCGTCCACGCGACAGCCGAGCCGAGCGCCCGAACGTACCGATGACGCCATGGCCCTCGAGCACGATGCCGGCGGTCACGGCGAAGTACCGCGCGAGGACCCAGAGCGCGGGGATGAAGAACAGGAAGAATCCGATGATGATGAACACGTACTTGAACAGCAGCGCGAACATCACCGTCGGGAGGTGCCTGACCGCCTCGCGCACGGCGTCACTCGGCTCGAGGCGGCGGCCGAGGTAATCCTCCGACGCGAGCCGCACGACCGTGGCGCTCAGAAGCGACAGCGTCACCCAGTAGCCGAGCAGGAGAATGAAGCTGACGCCGCTTGTCATGACCGCGAACTGCTCCTCGAAGGACCTCGCGGGCCCGGCCATGAGCTGCAGCACGAGCAGCGGCGAGTAGCAGACCGCCGAGAGGAGGAGATACGTCATCGGGTCGCGCCGGTACAGCTGGAAGGCGGCGTCGACGATCTCGGTGGCGGACCGGGCTCGAAGTTGGGGACGGGACACGCGACGGAGGTCCGGGAGAGTCGGTTGTAGGATGGCGACCCCTGAAAATGCCCCGAATCGGCCGAGTCTACCAGCGCGGCAACCCTCGGATCGCACAGGCCATCTATATGGTATGGGACGGGGGCCGGAGCGTCGGTCCGGTGGATCGTCGATTCGCCTCCCTATTCCTCAGTCCCTACTGTATCGTAGGCTCGACGGACTTTCGCTCAGGCTCAACGGGACTTTCGCTCGCTCCGCTCCGGGACGGAGGGGTTTCATGGAAGCTGCCATCAGCGCATGGCTGTACGATCTCGCGATCCGCGCGTTCGGGCTCTCGCTCGTGCTCGTGCTCGTCGTCGATCTCGGCTATGCGCTCGTGCTGTTCGCGACCCGCGACCGCGGAATCGTGAACCGATGGACGTCTCGCGTGCTGGCGGTGAATCTCGTGCTCGCCGGAACGGGGATCGGAGTGCCGATGCTCGCCCTTGGCTCGCGGGTGGCGGTTCGGGCGCTGATGCCTTTGGTGCCGACCCATGGCCATGTGCTGCGCTCCGAGGACGATGCGCCGCCGACCGTTAGGCGGTAGCCGATTCTACAGATCCCGCGTTTCCGAGCTCTCGCGCGTTCGACCCTCGACCGAGCAACCACCTCGAGGGGGAATGCGGATCACGCTGATAGAACGGATGTAACGGATTGGCTCGGTGCGAGCTACGGCTGCATCGCCAAACGGCGGAACTGATGGTGAACGGCCTCGGGCTAAATCATTTCCCGAGGCCGTTTCATTATCCCCTCTCGTTTGCGCGACGCCAGTCTGGACCAGTGTTGCTTTTATCGGCCAATCCGTTGATCCGCTGAATCCGCATTCCCCTCGTTCAGCTCGAACTGCACCTGGCGGGTTGCCGACCGCGACGACCCCGCCTGCCCTGTCATCCGAAGAATCCGCAGCCCTTTCGATCTGCTAACGGAAGATCGGGTTCCACAGCGGGCAGAGCACTGGCTATCGTAAGGCATGCGATTCTACCCCGCCGCCGCTCTCGCGACGGCCCTGGCAGCGCCTGTATCCGCTCAGGAAGTCGCCAACCACAACGCCTCCACTCCGGTCGCCACCGTCGTCCGGGCCCGTGGGGAGCTTCGTGTGGACGGTCGGCTCGACGAGACCTCCTGGTCTCTTGCGACCCCCGTTTCGAGCTTCACCCAGCGCGACCCGAACGCCGGTGCCCCCGCGACCGAGCGCACCGAGGTCCGTTTCCTGTTCGACGGTGACGCTGTCTACGTCGGCGCTCGCCTCCACGACTCGAGCGGACGCGTCAGCACGCGACTCGGCCGCCGAGACAACGACCTGTCCGGCTCCGACTGGTTCACCGTCACGCTCGACAGCTACCACGACCATCTGACCGCCTTCGCGTTCGGGGTCAACCCGAGTGGCGTTAGGCGCGACGCCAAGGTCAGCAGCGGCGGGGATGACGACGACGACTCGTCGTGGGACCCCGTCTGGGAAGCGGCTGCGAGCCACGACGCCGGCGGCTGGACGGCCGAGATGCGCATCCCGCTCAGTCAACTTCGTTTTCGCGAGACCGACGAGCAGACGTGGGGCGTTCAGCTCGTTCGCGAGATCGCCCGCAACAACGAGGAGAGCTGGTTCGCGTTCACACCGAAGCGTGAGCGCGCTGGCGTCGCCCGCTACGGTCACCTCGCGGGAATGAATGGTCTCGTACCGCGTGGCCGGCTCGAGCTCCTTCCCTACCTCGTCACCCGCGCGCGCTTCAACACGCCCCCACGAGACGACGACGTCACGTTCGGCAACCCGTATCGCGACGGATCCGAGCAGACGGCGGATCTCGGTCTGGACCTCAAGTACCGCGTCGCGAGCAACATCACGCTCGACGCGACGGTGAATCCCGACTTTGGCCAGGTGGAGGTCGACCCGGCCGTCGTGAACCTCACCGCGTTCGAGACGCGCTTCGAGGAACGGCGCCCGTTCTTCATCGAGGGGGCCGAGATCTTCAGCTTCGGCGGGAGTGAGCTGTTCTACTCGCGGCGCATTGGTGCCCCGCCGCCGGGTCGTGTGCCGTCGGCATCGGTGTACGACGACATGCCGGAGAATTCGACGATTCTCGCCGCCGCGAAACTCTCGGGGAAGGCGGCCGGTTGGTCGCTCGCGGTGCTCGACGGCGTCACGGGACGCGAGCGCGCCTCGTACATCACGTCCGACGGTCTGCGTGGCAAGGCGGATGTCGCGCCGTTGTCGAACTATTTCGTCGGCCGCGCGCGTCGCGAGATGCGCGAAGGGCAGACGGTCGTCGGCGGCATGGCGACCGCCGTGCACCGGGATCTCGGCGACGACGCGCTCGCGTCGCGCGTTCGCTCTCGCGCGTTCGCCGGCGGCGTCGACTTCAGCCACGACTGGGCCGACCGCAAATGGTCGCTCAGCGGCTTCGCTGCGGGCTCACGCATTGCCGGGTCGAACGATGTGATCGCGGCCGCTCAACGGTCGTCGGCGCGCTATTACCAGCGTCCTGACGCTGGTCACCTCTCGTTCGACTCGGCGGCCACATCGCTCTCCGGATACGCCGGGCAGCTCGAGCTCGAGCGCGCGGCAGGTGAGCATTGGCGCGGTGACGTGAGCTTCACGACCACGAGCCCTGGCTACGAGATCAACGACCTCGGGTTCCAATCTCGCGCCGACGAGCACTTCGCGAGCGCGACCATCGAATACGTGCACGAGGAACCCGGTCGCATCCTCCGGGAATGGAACCTCGAAGGCGGGCCGCGCGGGTCGTGGAACTACGACGGCAACCGCACCGGCACCCGGCTCAACCTCGAGGGCTTTGCGCAATTCCGGAACTACTGGGACGTCGACTTCGAGGTCGATTACGTGCTCCCGGTGCTCAATGATCGGCTCACTCGCGGCGGGCCGCTCGTGCGCGTTCCTGCGAAGTCGTTCGCGTCGCTGCGCGTCGAGACGGACGAGCGAAGGACCTGGACCGTCGAGCTGTCGGGCGACCGCTGGTGGGGCCGTGACGCGAACACGTTGTCGTTAGGCGCGGACATCGGCATCAAGCCGGCGCCGAACTGGTTCATCGAGCTGTCGCCCGAGTGGTCGCGGGAGAAGAGCAACAGCCAGTTCGTCACGTCCATCGCCGACCCGCTCGCGTCCGCGACGTTCGGCCGCCGCTACGTCTTCGCCAATCTGGATCAGGAGGAGCTGGCGCTGGGCACACACGTGAACGTGACGTTCACGCCGTCGCTCACGCTCGAGGCGTTCGCGCGTCCGTTCATCGGGAGCGGCACGTTCGCAGACCTCAAGGAGCTCGCTCGCGCGCGCACGTTCGCCTTCGCGTCATACGACGACGTCGGCACGGTCACGCGCGATGGGAGCGACCTCATCGTCGACCCCGACGGTGCCGGTCCGGCCGAGGCGTTCGAGGTGGAGGATGAGACGTTCACCACGCGGTCGCTGCGAGGCAGCGCGGTCCTCCGCTGGGAGTGGCGCCCGGGATCGACCCTGTTCCTCGTCTGGCAGCAGCAACGCGAGTTCGAGGACGGCCGCGGCGACCTCCGCCTCCGCCGCGACCTTCGCGACCTCGGCCGGGCGCGGCCGGATAACGTGTTCGTCGCGAAAGTGAGTTGGTGGTTCAACCCCTGACGCTCTTCGGCCACGCTGGCGGTGCGCCTAACGAACGAACCCGGGCTGGCGGTGCGCCGAACAAGCGAAGCCAGGCCAGCGGTGCGCCGATCGAGCGGGACGCGGAGGACGCGGATCGCGCGCCGGCCGGCGCGCGACGCGGGAACGGCACGCGGCACAACCGGATGGATCGGGCACGCGTCGGCCGGCTCCCAGCCGGCCGAAGGTTTGGATGTCGAGGGTA
>Ga0075420_100003505_pt1 | contig 13730 bp, 10 predicted proteins | sample SoiMetdeltSBSDD4_FD_75296 | JGI IMG/M metagenome (GOLD analysis project Ga0075420, IMG submission 75296) | Bulk soil microbial communities from a Populus tree surrounding site in Tennessee, USA - Soil MetaG P. deltoides SBSDD4 | ecosystem: Environmental > Terrestrial > Soil > Tree plantation... | reverse complement strand
CCGAACAGGACGCCGACGATGATGTTGCCGAACGCGCCGGCCACGAGCAGCAGGTAGAAGAAGATGAAGAAGAGGAGGATCGTCCGGGTGCGCGGGGCGATCAGGCGATGGGCGATGGCGCTCAGGCTGTTGCCGTCGTTGCGCACGGAGACCATGATGGCGCTGTAGTCGCTCATCCAGCCGATGAAGGTCACGCCGAGCAGGAGCCAGATGATCGACGGCAGCCAGCCCCAGAGGTTCGCCGCCGTGATCGCGCCGACGATCGGGCCGGCGGCGGCGATCGACTTGAAGTGGTAGCCGTAGAGGACGCCGCGACTGGCCGGCACGAAATCGACGCCATCCATGTAGAGGGTGGCTGGGGTCGCCTTGCGCGGGTCGGACTGGATGATGTCGCGGTCGATCCGTCTGGCGTAGAAGCGGTAGCCGATGTAGAACACCAGCCCCGCGAGGATTACCGCATAGAGGGTGTTCACGGGTCACCTCTCGATCAACCGTGGGGAACGCGCCCTTCGCCGTCCGATCAGCGCCACAAGGAGGAGGAGGACGAGAACGTGGGATCGGCGCGGATCGGATCGGGCCTGAGATCCTGGTTCTTCGTCGACGATGGTTTGCCTCCCTTCGCCGGGTGTTCCGCCGCGTCGCAGGCCGGCGTTGCGGCGCGGCCTACTCGGCGCGCACGCCCAGCTGACGCTCGACGGCCGCGCTGCCGGCGTCCAGGTCGCCGAGGATTCGCTCCGTGCCGCCGACGACGATGGCCGGGAATCGTCGCAGGCGGTGGCGGACGGTCTTGTAGACGCCTTCGAGCGACGCGGCATCCACGATCCTGAACTGGATCTCGCCCGGATGACGGTCGGCGAGCTGCGTGGCCCAGGCCAGGACTCGCTCGTACTCCGCCTTCAGGTCCGCGGGCAGGTTCGACTCACGCTGCTCGGCGTGAATCTTCTGCCCGACGCCCACCTGTTGGAAGACCACTTCGCAGTGCGTGCAGTGGAAGAATTCGGTGGGTGCGTAGGCGATGATCTCGACAGTCAGGGGCTCGATTCGCATGCGATGCCCTCCATTGGACACAGCGAACCCCGGCCGGGCGCACCTTCGTGACCGACGGCCACAGTATACAGCGGATCTCGGAAGATGGGGGCCCGGCGCGGTACACTGATGGCTCAGCGTGGACGCACGGGAGGCACACCATGCCCGGCGCGCACGAGCGCAACCAGAAGGTGACGCTCCACTTGAGCGACGAGGAGCTTCGGCGCTGGGACCACGTGCGCCGCTCGCTCTCGGACGGCGAGGCGGTGCCGTCGCACCGCGAGGCGCTGATGATGATCCTGGAGCTCGCGGAGGAGGCGTCGGCGGGGCGGCTGGGGCGGCTGACCGAGCAATGGCGAACGCGCGAGCCGGAGCCGAGTAGCGAGGGATGAGGGGGAGGGGCGAGGGTATCTACTCACGTCGCCGGCCCGACGGCGTCAGCACCCGAGGCCCCAGTTCGCATTTCAAGGTGGCGGCGCATCGGGAGTCTGGACCAGACGCGAGACCCAGCCCGCTATCGCCCCCTCACTCTCGTCGAATCCGAGGCGATCAGCGCGGAGGTCCACTTCCCTACACTTGGTGACCTGCGCGCGCGTCGTGCAAGCCACAAAGGGCTCCGCCAAATCGGACTCGATCACCCGGAACTGAACGGGTGCGTCGAGATCGGCCGGGGCTGCCGAGCTTTGCAGGGTGGCACCGGCGGCTGCGACCATCAGCGCCATGATCACCCCTGCCGCGATCGACGGCCACATCGTGGTGGATCCGCGGGGTCCCCAGTTTCGCGCCGCGCCCGAGTCGTGGCGTAGCACCCGGTACGTATGGGTCTCCGAGGTCGTCGCCTGCTCGGCGACGTCGGCCCAATCCTGGGCCCGGCTGCGCCAGGGCTCGCGCCCGTAGACCACGGGACTTGAAGAAGACCTCACCGCTCACCTCCCGTCGAGCCGTCCACGGCTGCGTGCAACCAACGGATATCCGCAGCCTACGAAGTGCCGGGCGGGTGGGAAACGAAGATCGACAAAGATAGGGACAAGCCTCGTGCGGCGCCGTAGTTTTGTGGCCGACGGTACAATGGAGCGAAATCTATCGATTGGGCTGCCGCACGCAGAGTCAGCTTTCGCCGGTTGTGCTGCCGATCCAGGACGGAGGGCGTGATGGCGGGCGCCGCGCAACCCGGCTCCTTCGGCGAGCTGCTCCGGGAGCATCGGCTGGACGCCGGACTGACGCAGGCGGTGCTAGCCGAGCGGGCCGGGCTCAGCGTGCGCGCGGTCCAACATCTCGAGCGCTCGCTCGGCCAACCCCAACGCGAGACGACCCGACGCCTTGTCCAGGCGCTGGCCCTGACGTCGGAGCAGCTCGCCCGGTTCGAACTGGCCGCCGCGCCCTCACCCCGGATGCGCGTGGCGCCTGATCGCCGAGCCGACAGTCCGTCCCCGGCGCCGTCGGACACCCGCCCGCACAAGCTGCCGGTCCAGGCGACCCGGCTCATTGGGCGGCAGCAGGAGGCTCGGGCTCTCCACGACCAACTCACCCGTGATCACGTCCGGCTGGTGACGTTGAGCGGCGCGCCTGGAACCGGTAAGACGCACCTGAGCCTACAGGTGACCGCCGAGGTGGTCCGCCACTTCCCGGACGGAGCGTTCTTCATCGCGCTGGCACCGATCACGAATCCTGAGCTGGTGCCTACGACGATCGCCCAGGTCCTGGAGATCCGCGGCGCGGGCGGTCGTCCAGTCATGGACAGCCTGAAGGAGCACCTGCGCGACCGCCAGATCCTGCTCGTGCTGGACAACTTCGAGCACATCATGCGCGCCGCGCCGCTCGTCGCCGAGCTACTCGAGGCCAGCCGTGGGCTGAAGGTGCTCGTGACCAGCCGGGTCCCGCTGGAGCTGCGCGGGGAGCACGAGTTGCCCGTGCCCCCCCTGGCGCTGCCGGATCCGAAGCGGCTCCCGGGGGTCGATGCCCTCGCCCGGTACGGTGCGGTGGCCCTGTTCATCGAGCGCGCCACCGCGATCAGGCCAGACTTTAGCCTGACAACTGAGAATGCACCGGCCGTGGCCGAGATCTGCGTCCGGCTTGACGGGCTCCCACTGGCGATCGAGCTGGCCGCGACGCGGACCCGAATGTTGTCGCCCCAGGCGCTGCTGGCCCGGCTGGAGCGACGACTCCCCATGCTGACCGGGGGCGCCCGTGACCTGCCGGCTCGCCAGCAAACACTCAGGAGCGCCATCTCCTGGAGCTACGACCTGCTCGATGAGTCGGAGCGGGCCCTATTTCGTCGACTGGCGATCTTCGTGGGAGGGTTCACGCTCGAGGCGGCCGGGGCGGTCTGCGGCTCCGAGGGGATGGTCGGCGTCGACGTGCTGGACGGAGTTACCTCGCTGGTCGCCAAGAGCTTGGTGCGGGAGCTTGACCGGGTGGACGAGCCGCGCTTCGGGATGCTCGAGACGATCCGCGAGTACGGTCTGGAGCAGGTGGACGTGAGCGGGGAAGCAGAAGCGACCCGTCGGGCACACGCGACCTATTTCCTGGCGCTGGTCGAGGAAGCTGAGCCAAAGCTGCTCGGGCGAGAGCAGCTCGTGTGGGTGCGGCGACTGGATCTGGAACACGACAATCTGCGAGCGGTCCTCGGGTGGAGCCGAGACGGGGCGGTCGAGGGAGACGTGGGGCTGAAGCTCGTCGGGGCGTTGCACTGGTTCTGGATGCTTCGGGGCTTCGCCGGGGAGGGGCGTGGCTGGACGGAGGCGATGCTGGGCCGGTCCGCGGTGTCCGCGCGTACCGTCACCAGGGCGCGGGCTCTCTATACCGCGGCCGCGCTGGCGTACACGCAGGGCGACTACGCGGCCGGCCGGACCCTCGCTCGGGAGAGCGTGGCGATCTGCCGGGAGCGCGGCGACCTACAGGGTGTCGCTCGCGCGTTGGTCCGGCAGGGCCTCACGGAGCTGAGCCAAGGGGATGTTCTCAAGGCGCGGTCCCTGATCGAGGAGAGCGCGGCGCTCGCTCGCGATGTCGGCGATCGATACGGCCTCGCCTTCGCCCTGACCAACCTCGGCGCCCTGGCGCAGAACGAGGGCGACTACGCAGCGGCGGGCGTCCTGCGCGCCCAGAGCGCCGCGATTGCCCGCGAGATCGGGGAGCGCGACATGCTCGGGAGGGCGCTGCTGGGCCTCGCGTTCGTGGCCCGCATGCAGGATGAGCACGCCGATGGGCCGGCGCTGTGGCGGGAAGGTCTGGTCGTTACCAGCGAACTCGACGACCGCTGGCTCATGCTGCGGGCGCTTGCGGGGTTGGCGGGCGTGGCCATCGTCGACGGCCATCACGGGTGGGCGGTGCGGGTGTTCGGGGCGGTCGAAGCGTTGCGCCAGCTGGACGGCACGCGCGAGCCGCCCGTCTGGCGAACCGTCAACGATCGCGACGTGGCCGGCGCTCGCGCCGCCCTGGGGGACGAGGTGTTCGCGGCGGCCTGGGCACAGGGGCGGGCGATGAGTCTCGAGCAGGTCGTCGCCTACGCGCTGGCAGGACCTGCGCCAACCCGATGAGTGCGGGACTGCGGAGTCGGGAGAATCTCGTCTGTTGTGCCTGAGGCGCCCGACCGGGCTGCTGGCCGGCAGCTCGCTATCTGGGACCCCGGGGCTTGATGGTAAGCTCGCGGACCTGATGGACCGCGACAGACTGGCAGCGTTGGACCAGCAAGGTCTCATCGACCCGATCATCCGGTTGTACAACCGGGTCATCGGGCTGGAGGCCTGGCTTGACCGCCCACCGAAGACGCCAAGCAACTCATCGGTGCCGCCGTCAGCAGGGTTCAAGCCGAGCCGAACGGAGCGTCGGGCGCGAAAGCGACGCCGGGATCACGATGGGAGCAGTCGGCGACGGCAGCCTCCGGACGTGATCGTGCGGTGTCGGCCGGGTAGCTGCTCGCGGTGCGGTGAGCCGCTGACACTCGCCTCGCTCTTCGCGACAGCGCTGAAGCAAGGCCAGAGCTTCCTTGACCTCCTGAGCTCCGTCGCCAGGCCCTCGCCACTTCACGCTGCGGACCTGCCGACCGGGCAGATACGGGCGAGGAATCGTACTCGCCCCTCGCCCTCAGCCCTTCCTCAGAGGCGGCCGACGAAGCGGCCCGGGTTGAGCGTCCCCTTCGGGTCCAGGTTCTCCTTGAGCGCCCGCATCACCGGGAAGCCGCTCCCGACGTCGCCCCACGGATCGAGGCCAGTTTCGCCCTGTTTGGCCGTGACGGGGCAGGCCTCCAGGACCAGGCTGCCGCTCTCGCCGCGCACGAAGGTGCGAAGGCGCGCGACGAGCAGGGTCAGTCGGCCGATCCAGTCGGCGTCCCAGGCGCCCGGCTGGAGCTTCACGTAGACGACGCCGCTGCCGGCGTGGGCCTCGGTGGCGGGCGTGAAGCCGGCCTCGCGGGCGACGTCCCGCGCGGTGGTCGCCGTGACGGCGCTGCGCGACGGCGGCACGGCCAGCTTCAGGAGCGCAATCCCCGGCGTGGAGGGATCCGGCAGCTCGCGGAGGGCCGACCAGAGGCCGTCGAGCGCGTCGCCCTCGCGGACCGAGGCACGCTCGGCGGCGCTCGCGCACAGCTCGCCGACGTCGTGGAGCTGGCGCTGGACGGCCTTCTCGAAACCGGTGGCCGCCACGACCAGCAGGACACCGTCGCTCGGGACCGGCGGGCTCGCCGGCAGGGTTGCGGCGGCTCCGGCGTCGAGCAGCTCGACGGCGGCCGGGCCGAGCGGCGAGCGCATGAGCGTGCGGATCACCTCGGCAGCGTCCCCGGCCGAGGCGAACGACGCGAGCAGCATGCCCTGGGCCTGAGGCAGGGGGTGGAGCTTGAAGCTCAGCTCGACGATCACGCCGACGGTCCCGAGCGAGCCGACGTAGAGCTTGTTCAGATCGTATCCGGCGACGTTCTTGACGACCCGGCCGCCGGCCTTGCTGATGACGCCGTCCGCGTTGACGACCCGGGTGCCGATGACGAGGTCGCGGGCGGTGCCGTAGAGCAGGCGGAGCGGCCCGCTGGCGTTGGCGGCGATCAGGCCGCCGATGGTGGCGCGGTCCGAGGCGGCGGGGTCGAGCGCGAGCATCTGGCCCTCGGCGCGCAGCGTCTCCTGGAGGGAAGCTAAGGGCATGCCGGCCTGGACGGTGACGGTGAGGTCGGCCGGCTCGTACTCGACGATCTCCCGCAGCTTCTCGGTCCGGACGACGAGGTCGGCGCTCCGGGGGGGGAACCCGAGGCCCATCCGAGTGCCACCGCCCCAGGGGATGACGCTGGCGCCGGCCCCGCTGGCGGCGCGGACGGCGCCGGCGAGCTCGTCGACGGTGGCCGGCGTGCAGAGGTAGCGGGGGCGCACGCCGTCGACGAGGAAGGCGTCGTCATCCGGGGCCAGGGCACGCCATTCGAGGTCGGCAGCGCTGAGCGCGGCTTCGAGATCGGCCGGCTGGTCCGTCCGGGTATCTGCCTCGGACGCGCCGTCGTCAGCCTGGGTCACCGTTCATCCTCCACCTGGGGCTCGCTCGGCGGGATTGTACTCCCCCGCCTGCCGCAGCTTCTTCGGGACGGCTGCCAGGCCACGCACGAGTCGGGCTGACGTGCTTCAGAGGTTGGCGCCTCTCCGAGGAGACACGTTCAGAAAGCCGCTGGAGAACCGGGACGGCTCGCATGTACTCCCAGCTCGATATCCTGTGTACGGCAAGGTGGTACCGTAGGTCGGACTCCTGACCGCCGTCGCGCTGACCGTGGGCGATCGGTGAGAGCGGGCACGAACGAGGGAGGAGGGAGATGAGACGATGATGTACACGGACCGCCCGGCCGCGACGAAGAAGATCTGCATCGCCTTCGACTGGCACAACGACCGGGACTCTCGGCACCTGCTGGGCACCTGGCTCGTCAATCATCAGATCCCCGCCACCTTTAGCGATCTGTCGGCAGGCCAGCTCAACGACAACGTCGCCAAGGTGAAGTCGCGACTCATCGCCCAGATCCGAGCTGCCACGCACACGCTTGTCCTGATCAGTGAATACGCGAATACCAGGCACCCGTTCAGTGAGAGGATCCGCACGCGCAACTGGATCTGGTGGGAGATCGAGCAGAGCAAGGCCCAGGGGAATCGGCTCATCGCGGTCAAGCTCAAGGCAAGCAACCCGACACCCGATCCGCTGCTCGACGCTGACGTGACCTGGGCGACGGCCTTCACGCGCGAGGCTATCCTCAAGGCATGCGCTGATGCCTAATGGACCGTCACGCGTGAGTCGATGGGTAGAGGTGCTTCAGCTTGATGCGGGCATCGTCGGTCGTGAAGCGCCAATCCACCTTGCTTCCCAGCGCGTTCCGTTCGGCCTCCCAGGCGACCACCTCCGCCTCGAGGGCGGGCGATCAGGGATGCGGCGGTCCAGGCATTGGCGCGCGAGGACGCTCAGCTCCAGTTCCGCGATGTTCAGCCAGCTCCCGTGCTTCGGGGTGTAGTGGATCTCCAACTTGTCGGCCAGCCTTTTCGCTTCGGTCGGTGGGAACGCCTCGTAGAGTGAGCCCGGCGTGTGGGGGTTCAGGTTGTCCTGGACCAGCACGATCTTCTCGGCCGTCGGATAGTACACGTCAATCAGATCGCGGATGGTGTGGGCCCAGTCGACACGGGTGCGTCGCTCGGTGACCCCAACGTGGCGGCGTCCTGCCAGGGGCTCCCACCAGAGGAACAGATTGCCTGTGCCGCGTCGTTCGTATTCGTAGTCCACCCGCTGGGGTTGACCGGGCCGTGGCGGAGTCGGCGGGCGCGTGTCGGCAAGGAGCTGCTTCGATGCCTCGTCCAGGCAGATGAGCGGTCGGGCCGGGTCGTACGGCCGGGTGTACGTGTCGAGGACGTATTCCATGCGCCAGACGAACTCTCCGCTCGCCTCGGGCGGGATGCACCAGCGTTTGGTCAGCCACGGCTTCAGTCGGTTCTTTCCATGACACGCCGCACCGTCTCGTACGAGACGCCGTCGACGAAGCGGAGCTCCACCATCTTGTCGGCCAGGAGCTTGAAGATCCAGTGGCGACGGCCCACGGGAGGTGGGCTGCAGGACAGCGCCACCAGGTGAGCCTCCGCCTCGCCTCCAGCTTCCGCCGGTACTTCCGACGCGGCTGACGGCGGGCGAGGGCGGCCTCCAGGCCCTCCTGAGCGAATCGCTTGCGCACGCGCTCGACGGTCGGCACGCTGATGTCGAGCGCGGCGGCGATGGCGAGATCCGTCCAGGCCGGCCCCTCCGGCCCCTGGTCGGCCTTCAAGAGAATGCGGGCGCGGGCCTGGGTACGCCCATGGTTGGAGCCGATCGCGAGCAATCGACGTAGACGAGTGCGCTCGGCCGTCGTAAGGGTGACGCGGTGCCTCTTGGTCATCGGGTCAGCCTTTCTCTGCAGGATTCAGATGGCCGGCCGATCGGGACATGGATGCACGACCTTCGACAGGATGAACAGGATCTCCAGGTTAGAAACTCAGTCGGGTCATCCTGTCGAACGACCGCCTCTGGCGGGTTCGGCGCGACCGGCCAGCGCCGCGACCGCGAAATCGACCGCCTCGTCCAGGGGCAGCGCCGCCCCCTCGGCGCGGGCGGCCTCGAACGCGGCGTCCCCGAGACCGGCGCGCGCCGCCGTTTCGACCTGTTCGAGCACGGGCCGCTCGATGGGCGGGATCGGCCGACCGACCCTGGCGCGAAGCGTTGCCGCCACGCCCAACAACCGCGCAGCGATCGCGAGCGTGTCCCGCTCCTCGCCATCGGCTCCCGCTGCGAGCGTTGCCGCCGCGCCTTCGAAGCTCGCCGCCAGAATCTGAGGGTGATCGACCGCGTAACAGAGCTGCACCCCCTCGGCGTACCAGTGGCGGGCGCGCGGCAGGTGGCCGCGCTGGAGGGCGATCTGGCCGAGCGAACAGGCGGCCCAGTGCCGACCACGCTTCACGTCGATCGCTTCCCAACGCTCGACGGCCTCTTCGAGGAGCGTCGTCGCCCGATCGAGATCGCCTTGCAGCCAGGCCGCCATCCCGAGGCGACGCAGGCTTTGCGCAAGCACCCACGGGCCGCCGAGGCGACGGCCGGCCGCCAGGCTCTCCTCAAAGAGCGACATGGCACGCTCGATCTGGCCGTCCACGCGGAGGATGTCACCCAACATCCCGACCGTCCGCCAGACGCCGAACGGATCGCCCACTGCCCGAGCGAGCGCCGCGCCCTCTTCTCCGAGCACGATGGCCCGCGCATGATCCCCCGTGTCGCGGACAGCCTGGCCGAGCGTGACCAAGGCGTGCGCCATGCCGAGCCCGTCACCGAGCCGCCGTGCCAACGCAACGGCCTCCTCAAGGGCCGCAATTGACCTGTCAGTGTTGCCGTGGAAGCCCGAGAACATACCCAGGTGCGAAAGCACGATCACGCGAGGATGCGCACCGAAGGCGTAGAGACGCTCGGGTTGGACCGTCGCGAATGGATCGACAGGCGCCGGCCCGGACGGATTGGACATGCCCGGACCCGACGCCGGGTTCGCCGCCAGCAGCCGCTCGAACCACTGACACGCTTCGGCTATCAAATCCCGGTTGAACCAGAAGGGTTGGAGCGCACCGGCCAGCCACAATCCGGTCTCCGCGCTGGCAGACGCCGAATCAGCCAGGCTCCAGGCGAGCGCGGCCCGTACGTTGCCATGCTCCAGCGCCAGCCGTTCCATCCAGGCGCTGAGGTACGGGCTCTGGCTCATCCACTCACCCTGCACGACGAGGTCGGCGAGCCAGACGAGATGGCGCCGTCTGACGATCGCCTCCTCGCCGGACGCTGCAAGCTGCTCCAGGGCGTACTCGCGGATCGTCTCCAGCATCCGGAAGCGGGGCTCGACGCCGGCCTCCTCCTCCAGCTTGACCAGGCTCTTGGCGACCAGCGAGTCCAGCCCGCTCAGCACATCCGGCGCGCCATCCGGGTCGCCGAGGGTCAGGGTCTCGGTCAGCGCGGGCGGCAGCCAGGGGACCGGCTTCCCATCAGGCACGGTCCACGGGCCATCGGGGACCACGGACTCCGCCGCTTCCAGCGTCCAGCCGCCCACGAAGACCCCCAGCCGGCGGAACAGGCGCCGCTCCGACTCGTCCAGGAGATCGTGGCTCCAGGCGATGGCGTCGCGGAGCGTCTGCTGGCGGGCGGGTAAGTCTCTGGCGCCGCCGGTGAGCAAGGGCAGTCGGCGGTCCAGCCGCGAGACGATCGCCTCGGGGGTCAGCAGCCGCACCCGCGCCGCCGCCAGCTCGATCGCCAGCGGCAGGCCGTCCAGGCGGCGGCAGACTTCGGCGATGGCCGGCGCGTTCGCCTCGGTCACCGTGAACCCGGTCCGCACCGCCGAGGCCCGCTCCACGAACAGCGCCACCGCCGCCGACTCCGACAGACTGGCCGGCGTCGGCGGGAGGCTCGCGTCGGGCAGCGCCAGCGGCTGCACGGGGTACTCGACCTCGCCGCGCAGCCTGAGCGGCTCGCGGCTGGTCACCAGCGCTCTCAGGCCGGGGCTGGCGGCCAGCAGGTCGGAAACGACCGACGCGGCCGGGATGATCTGCTCGAAGTTGTCCAGCAGCAGCAACGACGATCGACTACGCAGGTGCTCACGCACCACGTCCAGCGCCGGCTTGCCGCCGAAGTCGCGCAGGCCGAGCGTCTGGGCAATCGTCACCGGCACGAGGGCAGGGTCCGCGATGGGAGCGAGCTCCACCAGCCAGACGCCGTCCTGGAGCTGATCCAGCAGCTCGGCGGCGACCTGCTGACTGAGGCGGGTCTTGCCGGTCCCGCCGGGGCCGGTCAACGTCACCAGCCGCACGCCGCGCGCGAACAGCGCCCGGACCTCGGAGACGGCCACGTCGCGGCCCAGGAGGGCGGTCGGGTGGACCGGCAGATTGTGGGGCCGGGCGTCCAGGGTCCGGAGGGGCGGGAACGCGGTCGGCGAGCCGGGGCCGGTGACCTGGAAGACGCGCTCGGGGCGGATCAGGTCTTTGAGGCGATGCTCGCCCAGGTCGAGCACGCTCACGTCTGTCGGGAGGACGTCCCGAACGAGCTCGCAAGTCGCCAGCGAGAGCAGCGCCTGCCCGCCGTGCCCGGCCGCGAGCAACCGGGCGGCCCGGTTGAGCGCCGGGCCATAGTAGTCGCCATCGCGTTCCTCGGCCACGCCGGTGTGCAACGCCATCCGCACCCGCAGCCCGCCGATCTCCGGTGCGATCTCGCTCCAAGCCTCGGTCTGGAGCCGCTGTTGGGCGTCCAGCGCCGCCAGCACGCCGTCCAGCGGACGCCCGAAGGCGGCGTGGAAGGCGTCGCCCATCGTCTTGACCACGTGGCCACCGTGCTCGCGGATCGCCGCTCGAATCAGCCCGTCATGGCGGGCGACCACGACGCGCATCGCCTCAGGCTGGTGTTCCCAGCGCGTGGTGCTGCCCTCAATATCCGTGAACAGGAACGTCACCGCACCGGTCGGCAGCATCGACATGCGCACCTCGCGTCAGGAAGCTCTCAAGGGTCGGGGCGGGGACGGAGGTCGTCAGGACACCGGCTGGCACCGGCTCGCCACCAGTGTACACCCGTCACGTCACGTGTGATGGGGCACTAGCCAAAAAAGAGAAGTCCAGGATGGAGCCTGGTGGCTCCCCTGGACTTCAGGACTGCTCGGGCCAGCGGCTCAGCGTATCAGCCGTGCTTGTAGACCTGGATGCGGTTTGCGACGCTCTCGCAGATGAGGATACGGTCCTCGTCGTCGACGGTGACACCGATTGGGCCCTGGAACGGTGTCTCCCACTTCTCGACCGCGGCGGCGTGGTCCTTGCGCAGTTGCGTCATCTCGGGATCGACGGCGACGTAGGCGGCGCCCCACTTACTGAGCTTCCCGTCGCCGGTCAGCGTCTGGACGTGGCTGCCGTCGGCCGCGTAGATCTGAACGAGGTTGTTGGTGTAGTCCGAGGCAAAGACGTTGCCAAGGCTGTCAACACCAACACCGGCCGGTCGCTCGAGGCGGGGCTGGCCGTCACGATCGCCATAGCTGGCCTTGTAGTTGCCGTCGCCGTCGAACTGCTGGACCCGGCCATTCTTCCAGTCAACGACGTAGACGTCCCCAGTCACGCGGCTCACCGTGATACCCCAGGGGCTGTTGAACTCGCCGGGGCCGCTGCCGAGCTTGCCCCACTCTGAGATGTACGCGCCATCCTGGGTGAGCTTCTGAATCCGATTGTTGAGGCTGTCGACGACCAGGACGTTGCCGTCGCGGTCGACGGCCAGCCCGGACGGGCGATCGAACTGGCCCGGGCCGGTGCCCTTTGAGCCCCACTTGCTCAGGAAGTTGCCGTTCAGGTCAAAGACCTGGATGTCGTGGCGGTGCTCGTCGGAGACAAAGACCTTGTCCTTGCTGACGGCGACCGAGGTGGGCCAGGTGAGCTGCCCATCGCCCTGTCCAAAGGTGGTGAACTGGCCGAGGAACTCCTCGTCGATCGTGCACATGGTGATCCGGATGTAGTTCCGCCGGGCCTGGAACATGTTCGACCGGCAGACCACATACATCCGACCACCCGGCGCCGTCGCGACGGAGACCGGGACATTGAAGCCGGGACCGCTCTGAACCCCGCGGCCAATGCAGTGCGAGGGCACGATCCGTGTGGCAACGGCTGAAGTCATGGGGACCTCCGACTCAGCGGTGGGACCGGGGCCAGGCCAGGGTGGCAGGTTGGGAGGCGCCGCTCCCGACCTGCCAGCCACCGCCTATCTGCCCGTCGCCACCCTGGGGCTTAGTTGAACTGGAACTCGCGGGTCGCGACGATCAGCTGAAGCAGCTCGGTGACCCGCCGATCGGCGGCATCGGCATCGCCGAAGGTCAGCGGGCCCTCATGGCTGACGTGATTGACCAGCGTATCCCGGGTGTTCGGCTTCACCGGTAGCGGGCCAACGAGGTCCAGCGTGCTGTCGACAAACCGCTCCGGCGACAGCTCGCCTTCAGCCTGGAGACGATTGATAATCGCCCGGACGCCCGGCTTGTTCGGGTCCGCCACCATCCCGGCGGCGAAGTTGATCCGCTCGACCAGGATGCCGGTGTCGATCCACTCCTTGCCGGTGTGCCAGCCCTCGACGCTCGGCGGGTTTAGCAACATCTCACCCATATAGGTGAGCTCGTCGGCCACCCGCTGAATCCCGTACTCCGGGAACGTGTGGTCGCCCACCAGGCGCACAACGCCAGCCACATGGTCAGCCGGGCTCTTCACCATCGCGTAGTACGACTTCGTCGAGCGGAAGGTGTCGGACAGCAGCAGCGCCTTCACCACCTCACGAATGTCGCCGCCGGTGCGCATGAACACTTCGGCCAGCTCGTCCACCGCTTCCTGGTCGACCTGGTCGGCCACGAAGTGGAGGTAAAGCCGCTTGGCGATGAACTGCGCGGTGGCCGGCTGGCGAACGATGATGTCGATGATATCTTCGCCGTCGAAGTTGCCGGTCTCGCCGAGGAACGTCTTCTCGCCGTAGTCGTGCAGCTCGGGGTGGAACTCGAACTCCCAGGGGATGCGGCCGTACGGGCCGTTCTTAACCATGTGGGAGTAGCCCCAGCCGGTGAAGGCCCGGGCGCAATCCTTGACGTCGTCCTCGGTGTAGTTGCCGATCCCCATCGAGAACAGCTCGAGCAGCTCGCGGCCGTAATTCTCGTTGTGGACGTGCTTGGTGTTCTCCTGGTTGTCCAGCCAGAAGATCAT
>Ga0075420_100003504_pt1 | contig 13732 bp, 9 predicted proteins | sample SoiMetdeltSBSDD4_FD_75296 | JGI IMG/M metagenome (GOLD analysis project Ga0075420, IMG submission 75296) | Bulk soil microbial communities from a Populus tree surrounding site in Tennessee, USA - Soil MetaG P. deltoides SBSDD4 | ecosystem: Environmental > Terrestrial > Soil > Tree plantation... | reverse complement strand
GATGCGGTGGCGCGGACGTTGATGGTGCATTGATACCGCTAGTCTGATTCGGCGACAGCGGGGCCAGACTGGTCCGACGCGACTGCTCCGTGACTCGGCGGCAAATGCCTATTTTGAGCCCAGTCGTGATTCCCACATCCTGTGGCCTGGAAATCACAAGGAAAACCCGGCACGGAGCAGTCGCGTCGGACCAGTCTGGCCCCGCTGTCGCCGAATCAGACTAGCGGTATCAATGCACCATCAACGTCCGCGCCACCGCATCGCGCCAGCCGGCAAATTTCCGCTCACGCGTCGTCGCGTCCATCCGCGGCGTGAAGCGGCGCTCGCAGGTCCAGCGCGCGGCGAACTGCGCAAGGTCGGGACAGACGCTGGCCGCGAGCCCGGCGAGATAGGCGGCACCAACGGCCGTGGTCTCCATCACCGCTGGGCGATCGACCGGCGCCGCCAGGATGTCAGCGAGGAACTGCATGGTAAAATCGCTCGCCGCCATGCCGCCGTCGACCCGCAACACCGTGTCGCCCGCAGCCGGCCAATCGGCGCGCATCGCGTCGAGCAGGTCCCGGGTCTGGTAGCCGACGGCTTCGAGCGTGGCGCGCGCGAGCTCGGCCACGCCGGCATTGCGCGTGAGGCCATAGATGGCGCCGCGCGCATTCGCGTCCCACCAGGGCGCGCCAAGCCCCACGAATGCCGGCACCAGGTAGACCTGTTCGGCCGGATCGGCGGCGGCGGCGAGCGCGTTCACATCGGGCGCGGCCGCGATCAGCTTGAGCGCATCGCGCAACCATTGAACGGCCGCGCCGGCGATGAAGATCGCGCCTTCCAAGGCGTAGGTCCGCTTGCCGCCGAGCTGGTACGCGATGGTGGTCAGCAGCCGGTTGTTCGACGCGACTTGCATGGCGCCGGTGTTCAGCAATGCGAAGCAGCCGGTGCCGTAGGTCGATTTCATCATGCCGGGCTCGAAACAGCCCTGCCCGATCGTCGCCGCCTGCTGATCGCCGGCAACGCCGAGGATGCGGATCGGGCCACCGAACAATTCCGGCTCGGTGGCGCCGAAATCGCCGGTGCAATCGTGGACCGTCGGCAGCATCGCCTCCGGCACGCCGAACAGCGCGCACAGCTCTGCGTCCCAGTGCCCGCTGCCGATGTCGAGCAGCATCGTCCGCGATGCATTGGTCGCGTCGGTGGCGTGACGCTTGCCGCCGGTCAGGCGCCACAGCAGGAAGCTGTCGATCGTGCCGAACGCCAGCCTACCCTGCACGGCGGCCGCGCGGGCGCCGTCGACGTGGTCGATCAGCCAGGCGATTTTGGTGGCGGAGAAATACGGATCGAGCAGCAGCCCGGTGCGCGCGGATATCAGCGGCTCGTGGCCCTGCTGTCGCAAGGTGGCACACGCGTCGGCGGTTCGCCGGTCCTGCCAGACGATCGCGTTATGGATCGGCCGACCGCTCTGGCGATCCCAGACCACAGTGGTTTCGCGCTGATTGGTGATGCCGATCGCGGCGATGTTGCGCGCTTCCGCATCCGCCTGCGCCATTGCGGCGCGAACCGTCGCGACGGTCGTCGTCCAGATTTCTTCCGGATCGTGCTCGACCTGTCCCGGCCCCGGATAGATCTGACGGAATTCCTGTTGCGCGGACGCGACCGGCTTGAGCGCCGCGTCGAACACGATCGCGCGCGTCGAGGTCGTGCCCTGATCGATTGCGAGGAGATAGTCCGCCACGGTGCCTGTTCTCGTTTAGCGCGCGCTTAGCGATCAGCGTAGACGGCGGTCGCTAGATTCGCGAATTCGACGAGATCGAGATCGGGATGGTTCGAGAGGATGAAGATGCTCAGCGGCTGGTCGATATAACGGCAGATGTACGAATGGAATCCGATCCATTCGCCGTCATGATCGGCATAGCGCATGCCCTCGTACTCGCCGATGTACCAGCCGAAACCATAATCGGTCAGCGCGCCGTCATTGGTGCGGCCGCTGGTCAGCGCCACATCCATGCTGGCCGGAGTGACAAGGGCGTTTGTCGCCAGAGCTTTGTCGTAGAGGCACAAGTCCGAGGCGGTCGTATAGAACGATCCCGAGCCCACAAGATCATCGAAGTCGCTGCCGCCGAATTCGACGATATCGCCTTCGGCATCGCCAAGGGCATAACCGGTCGCCACCCGGCGATCGTTCAATCTGCGGTCGGGAGCGGTAAAGGTGTCTTTCATTCCAAGCGGCTTGAAGACGCGGCTCTCGAAGAAGTCGTGATAGCTCTGGCCCGACACGCGCTCGATCAGCGAGCCGAGCAGATCGTAGCCGGAATTACTGTAGACCCACTCGTCGCCGGGCCGGATGCCCCATTTCGCCATCGGGCAACGCAGGTCGACATAGGTGCGAATGACGTCGGCGTTGGACGGCCGCTCGCAGCGGGATAGCACTTCCTGCATGCCGCTCTCGTCGTACAGGTCGCGAATGCCTGACGTGTGATGCAGCAATTGCCGGATCGTGACGCTCCGGTCGAATCCGCCGAGCTCAGGAAGATAGCGGCTGAGCGGATCGTCAAGACCGAGCTTACCCGCCTCGGCGAGCATCAGGATCCCGATGCCGGTGACCTGCTTGCCGCAACTGGCCATGTGAAAGATCGTGTTCGGCTCGATCGTCATGCGGCTGCGGATGTCGGCCAGTCCGTAACCGGCCTCATGTACGGTCGTCCCCGCTTTGACGATGGCGATCGACAATCCCGGTCCGCCGGAGCGCACCTTGCTTCTGACACGCTCGTCGATCCGCGCCGAACGCCCGGGATCGAGGCGGATTGCCTGCCGCGGCGGCGCGACGAGGTCCCAGAACTTTCCGAACAAGGCCATGTGAACCTCGTTAGCTAGATACTCGTTCGTGGTTGTCGCCGTGGGTCAGCGTGTCGGGCACATTCAACGCCATTCGTATCCATGCAGCAATGAGGTGCTTCAGGATATTTCTAAAGCGCTTCCCATTGGTACGGCCCTCTCCTCCGCTCATTCCCGCGCAAGCGGGAATCCTTCCTGCTTAGCCCTGGGTCCCCGCTTTCGCGGGGACGAGCGGCGAGAGAGCGAGTTATTCAACCTGGAAATAGCTGGTTCAGGACTATCGATCGGGCTGACCCGTGCCGACACCCAAACCACCCACCGCATCGGTCATGAACGACGAAAGCCTGGCCCGCTCGTCGCGGGAAACGCGCAGTCCGAGCTTGGTCCGGCGCCACAACACGTCGTCGGGTGTTTGCGCCCATTCCTGCGTCATCAGATAGCGGACCTCGGCAGCGGTCAGGTCGGCGCCCAGGTTCGGCCCGAGGTCGCCAAGGCTCTTGGCAGACGCCAGGATGTCGCGGACCCGCGTGCCGTAGGCGCGCGCCAGGCGGCGGGCGTGGCCCTCGCTGAGAAATGGATAGGACAGCCGCAGCCCGGCGATCAGCCGCTCGATGCCATCGACATCGAAGTCGCCACCCGGCAACGGCGCGCCTTTGGTCCAGTCCGGCCGCGCGCCGAACACCGGTGCGAGTTTTTCGTAGGCTTCTTCAGCGAGACGGCGATAGGTCGTGATCTTGCCGCCGTAGACCGTCAGCAGCGGCGCCTCGTTGGCGACCCGGTCGAGCTCCAGCACGTAGTCGCGCGGTGTGTCCTGTGGCTTTTCGTCTGCTTGCCCGCCGTCCTCATGCAACGGCCGCACGCCGGCGAACGACCAGATCACATCGGCGGGAAACACCGGCGTACGGAAATGATCGGTCGCGATCTTGCACAGGTAGCCGACCTCCTCCGCACTGGCTTCGACCTTGGCCGGATCGCCGGAAAAATCATGATCGGTGGTCCCGATCATCGTGAACTCATGCTCGAACGGTATCGCAAACACCACGCGGCCATCAGGCGCCTGGAAGATGTAGGCGCGGTCGTGCTCGAACAGCCGCCGCACGACGATATGGCTGCCGGCGATCAGCCGGACGTTGCCGGACGGCGGGCGGCGCAGCACCGTCTCGCTGAACGCGCCGACCCACGGGCCGGTGGCGTTGACCAGGACGCTCGCGCTCATGACGTCACGCCGGCCGCGCACCTCAAGGACAAGTCGCCAATCGGCGCCACGCTCGACCCGCACGCAGCGGGTGCGCGTGCGGATGATTGCGCCGCGCGCTGCCGCATCGACCGCGTTGAGCACCACCAGCCGCGCGTCGTCGACCCAGCAATCGGAATATTCGAAGCCGTGCTGGTAGCGCCCCTTCAACGGCGCGCCGAGCGGACCCTCGGCGAGGTCGACCGCGCGGGTCGCCGGCAAGAGCTTGCGGCCGCCGAGATGGTCGTAGACGAACAACCCGAGCCGCAGCATCCAGCGCGGCCGCATCGCGGGCTCGACCGGCAGCACGAACCGCATCGGCCGGATCAGGTGCGGCGCCATGCGCAGCAGCACCTCGCGCTCGATCAAGGCTTCTCGCACGAGGCGCAACCAGCCGTGCTCGAGATAGCGCAGCCCGCCATGGATCAGCTTGGTAGACGCGGACGAGGTCCCCGATGCGAGGTCGTTCTGCTCGACCAGGAGCACGCGCAAGCCGCGGCCGGCGGCGTCGCGGGCAATGCCGGCGCCGTTGATGCCGCCCCCGACGATGGCGAGGTCGAAATCGCTCATGATTCGCTCCAGGCGACAGCATCGCGCGGCGTACCCTCGCTGCTCAAGCCGGTGTGTGCCTTATCGGACCAGTGCTACACTCTGGTCCGTCACCCTGAGGTGCCCGAGCGTAGCGAGGGCCGCGAAGGGCGACGGCCCGGGCCGTGCATCCTTCGAGGGTCGCTTCGCGGCCACATCAGGATGACGGGGGGAAAAATTGGGAGCGCCCGTGGACTTTTCCGATCGTCATGTGGTCGTGACCGGCGGGACCGGCGCGCTGGGCACCGCCATTGCCGACGGCTTGGTCAAGGCCGGCGCGGTCTGCCACGTTCCTTACGTCGATGCCGCCGAAGCCGAACGCTTCAGCTTGCGCGGCCACGCGCAGGTCAAGCTGGTCCCGGTCGCTGATCTGGCCGACGAAGCATCGGTCGCGCGCCTGTTCGGCGGCGTGCCGGCGCTGTGGGCCTCGATCCACGTTGCCGGCGGCTTCGCGATGAAGCCGGTCGCGGAGACGACGCGCGCCGACCTGATGCAGCAGGTCGAGATGAATTTCGTGACCGCGTTCCTGTGCTGCCGCGCCGCGGTCAGCGCGATGGCGCGGACCGGCGCGGGCGGACGCATCGTCAATGTCGCGGCGCGTCCGGCGCTGGAATGGCGCAGCGGTGCCGGCATGGTCGCCTACACCGCGAGCAAGGCGGCGGTCGCGGCGATGACCGTGGCGCTGGCCGAGGAAGTCGCGAAGAACGGCGTGCTTGTCAACGCGGTCGCACCGTCGATCATGGATACGCGGAGCAACCGCGAGGCGATGCCGAAGGCGGATCACGCCTTGTGGCCGAAGGTCGAAGAGGTCGCGGCGACGATCCTGTTCCTGGCGTCGCCGGACAACAAGGTAACGCGCGGCGCGATCGTGCCGGTGTACGGGAAGTCGTAAGAGTCACAAATCTCTCCGCTCATTCCCGCGTAAGCGGGAATCCAGCACTTCTGGAAAAAGCTCGGGATTGCAGCTCTGGGTCCCCGCTTGCGCGGGGACGAGCGGAAGGTGACTATCCCACCAGCGAGGTGAGATCGAACGCCGGCGTCTTCACCAGCTTGGTCACCGCGCTCGACGCCACGATCGTGCGCTGCTGCGCAAAGGCCTCGTGGTTCTTCTCGATGTCGGCGAGCTCGTACAGGTAATTCACCATCAGGCCGTGCGATTGCCCGAGGCCGTTCTCGGACAGGTCGGCCAGCCAGTTGATGCGCTCGAGCCGTGCACCATTGCCGAGATGGAAGCGCGCCACCGGGTCGACCGGCCCGCCATTGCGGGTCTTGGCATGAAGGAAATACCAAGCCGCCGCGCGCAACAACGGATCCTTGAGCGGCTCCGGCTCGGCGCGCCACCAGCCCGCGGTCTCGACCCGGGTCAGCGCCTCGCGGTCTTCCGGCTTGATCGCCTTCGACGCTTCGGCCGCGAGCTCGCGGCGAAGCCAGCCGGCAAATCCCGGCACCGGCGACAGGGTGACGAACCGCGTGAGCTTGGGATATTCGCGCGCGATCTCCTCGGCCACCTGCTTGATCAGGAAGTTGCCGAACGACACGCCGCTCAGCCCGCGCTGGCAGTTGGAGATCGAATAAAACACCGCCGTCGTCGGCTGCTGCGGCTCCGGCGGCTCGCCATTGACGGTGAGGATCGGATCGATCGCGCCGGGAATGTCGCGCGTCAGCGCGACCTCGACGAAGATCAAAGGATCGTCGACCAGCGCCGGATGGAAGAAGGCGTAACAACGCCGGTCCGGCGGATCGATGCGCCGGCGCAGGTCGTCCCAGCCGTTGATGCGATGCACGGCCTCGTAACGGATGATGCGTTCGAGGATGTTGGCCGGCGTCGACCAGTCGATACGCCGCAGCACCAGGAAGCCGCGGTTGAACCACGACGAGAACATGTGGACGAAGTCGCGGTCGACGGTCGCGAGGTCGTCGCGGCGCGCCAGCGCGTCAAGGAGATGCTCGCGCATCCGCACCAGCGCCGCGGTACCGCCGGGCGCAAGATTGAGACGCCGCAGCAGTTCCTGCCGGCGCGGCTCGGCTGCCTTGTGCACCGCGTCGGCGGTGACGTCGGTCGCGCCCGCGCGCCAGGTCTCGATCGCGGCCGCGAGCCGCTCCTGGTCGGGACCGAAGTCAGCCGCGAGACTCTCGAAAAACGCGACCCGCGAACCCGAGGTCAACTCGCCGTAGCGCGCCAGGATCTCGCTTGCGAGCGCCACGCCCGAGGCCTCGCCGCGCCCGGACAGAAGATCCTCGCAGAGATCGACCAGATTGGCGGAAAGCTGCTCGGACGGCGGACGCCGGTCGCGGGCCACCAGCGCGCGGCCGCGATCTGCGATCGTTTGCAGCATGTCGCCGAAAAATGAGCTGTTCACGGGTGCAAATCCGCTGTGCCTGTCAAGAGAGATAGGTACGTCATGAAAGCCGCGCAATTCGCTACCGGCGGCTTAACGCGCTGATGCAGCTTTGGTTCAGTCGCACTCGGCCCTGGACAAGTTCACGCCAGCACGCCAGAGAAACACTGATTCGATGCCCTAATCGAGTCAGAGTTGGCGTGTCGCATTAGTATTAAGGAGCAAATCTCATGCCGGGTCCGCTTTCCGGTCTGCGCGTTCTCGAGCTCGCCCGCATCCTGGCGGGGCCGTGGGCCGGACAACTCCTCGCCGATCTCGGCGCCGACGTGATCAAGGTCGAGCGCAAGGGCGCCGGCGACGACACCCGCGGCTGGGGCCCGCCCTTCGTACCGGCCGCCGACGGCGGCCATCTCGGCGCCGCGTACTTCCATGGCGCCAACCGCGGCAAGCGCTCGATCGAGCTCGACTTCGAGACCGCCGAGGGCCAGCGGCTGGTGAAGAAGCTCGCCGCGCGCTCCGACATCCTGATCGAGAATTTCAAGGTCGGCGGGTTGAAGAAGTTCGGCCTCGACTACGAGAGCATGGCGAAGGAATTCCCGCGCCTGATCTACTGCTCGGTCACCGGCTTCGGCCAGACCGGCCCCTATGCAGCGCGCGCCGGCTACGACCTCATGGCGCAGGGCATCGGCGGCTTCATGAGCCTCACCGGCGACGCCGACGGCGAGCCGACGCGTGCCGGCGTCCCGATCGCCGACATCATGACCGGCGTCTATGCCGTGGTCGGCATCCTGGCGGCGGTGCACGAGCGCGACAAGACCGGCAAGGGCACGCTGGTCGATGGCGCGCTGGTCGACACGCAGGTCGGCATGCTGGCCAACCAGGCGCTCAACTATCTCGTCTCCGGCGACCTGCCGGTGCGGATCGGCAATGCGCATCCCAACATCGTGCCCTACCAGGTGTTCCCGGTCGCGGACGGCCACATCATCATCGCCACCGGCAATGACAGCCAGTTCGCGAAGCTGTGCGGCGTGCTGGGCGAGCCCGAACTGGCGAAGAACCCGGACTACAAGGACAACACGCGCCGGCTGGCGCATCGCGAGGTACTGGTCGGCCGGCTCACCGAGCTCTGCAAGCGCATGAAGAGCGCCGACATCCTGGCGAAGCTCGAGGCCGTCGGCGTGCCGGCCGGACCGATCAACACGCTCGATCAGGTATTCAGCGATCCGCAGGTGATCCATCGCGGCGTCAAGCTCGACCTGCCGAGCGCCCACGCCAAGGGCGGAACCATCCCCGGCGTACGCGCGCCGCTGGTGATCGGCGGGCGGCCGATGGCGCATGAGCGCCCGTCGCCGCGGCTCGGCGAGCATACCGACGAGATCCTGCGGGAGATCGGGGAATAACCTTCCCCGGGCGAGACGCCGGCAACAGAACCGCGCCTTATTTTCATGCCGCACTGCAATGAACGCAGTGCGCCAAACCGCGGCGAATGCGCGATAAATCGCGCGCGGACAAGCTCGACCAAAGTAGCAGCGCGGCAATTTGCTCCGGGGTGTCACCCGGTTTCGATCCGCTATAGGCTTCTGCCAAAGTAATCAAAAAAAACTCATCATCCGCGCCGGAAGGAAACGTTGCTGGACCACCCATCGTCAGTGAAAACCGCGGCGTCGCAGGATGCCGCCGCGGCTGCCAGCGCGCCCACACCGCTGCTCGCGGTGGAGGATTTGCACGTGCAATTCGACACGTCGCGCGGCGTGGTGCACGCGGTCGGCGGCATTTCCTACACGGTCAATCGCGGCGAAACGGTCGCGATCGTCGGCGAGTCCGGCTGCGGCAAGTCGGTGTCGTCGCTGGCGATCATGGGCCTGCTCTCGAAGCCCGCCGGCCGGGTGACGAAGGGGCGCGTGCTGTTCGAGGGCCGCGACCTGCTCAAGCTCTCCGCCGACGACATGCGCGCGATCCGCGGCCGCGAAATCTCGATGATCTTCCAGGAGCCGATGACCTCGCTCAACCCGGTCCTCTCCATCGGCGAGCAGATCATGGAGCCGCTGTTCATCCACCTGAAGATGACCGCCGCGCAGGCCAACGCGCGCGCGATCGAACTGCTCCAGCTCGTCGGCATCACCGACGGCGAGCGCCGCCTGCAGCAATATCCGCACCAGCTCTCCGGCGGCATGCGCCAGCGGGTGATGATCGCGATCGGGCTGGCGTGCAATCCCAAGCTGATCATCGCCGACGAGCCGACCACCGCGCTCGACGTCACCATCCAGGCGCAGATCCTGGAGTTGATGAAGGAGCTGTCGCGCCGGCTCAACATCGCGCTGATCATCATCACCCACAATCTCGGCGTGGTCGCGCGCTACGCCGACCGCGTCAACGTGATGTACGCAGCGCACATCATCGAGAACGGTAGCGCCGACGACGTCTTCCTGCGGCCGCTGCATCCCTACACCATCGGGCTGATGCGCTCGGTGCCGCGGCTCGACCTGCCGCGCGGCGTCAAGCTCGAGACCATCGAAGGCCTGCCGCCCGACCTGCGCACGCCGCCGCCGGGATGCCGGTTTGCGCCGCGCTGCCCCTATCGCCTCGACGCCTGCGTCGCGACCGACGTGACCCTGCGCGATTTCGCACCCGGCCACGGCAGCGCCTGCATCCGCGCCGACGAAATCCTGGCCGGTGCGCTGGCGCAACCCGGACCGCCGGCAAAATCCGCCGCCGGCGAGAGCACGATCGAGTCGGCCGAGCCGATCCTCAAGGTCGATGCGCTGCGCAAATATTTCAAGGTTCCGCTGAGCGGCACAGGGTTCTTCTCCTCCAAGGTGGCGACCGTGAAGGCGGTTGACGACGTGTCGTTCACGATCGCGCCGGGCGAGACGCTCGGGCTGGTCGGCGAGTCGGGTTGCGGTAAGACCACCGTCGGTCGCACCGTGCTCAAGCTCGAGGACGCGACCGAGGGCACCATCACGTTCACCGGGGTCGACATCACCCACCGCAACGCGAGGCAGATGCGCGAAATACGACGCGGCATCCAGGTGATCTTCCAGGACCCGTATTCGTCGCTCAACCCGCGCATGACGGTCGGCCAGATCATCGGCGAGCCGCTGCACGTCTACCACCTGGTCAAGGACAAGAAGGAAGCGGAGGAGCGCGTCGCCGCGCTGCTGCAGCAGGTCGGGCTGTTCGACTACATGGCGGAGCGCTATCCGCATCAGCTGTCGGGCGGCCAGCGCCAGCGTGTCGGCATCGCCCGCGCGCTCGCGCTCGAGCCGCGCTTCATCGTCTGCGACGAGCCGGTATCGGCGCTCGACGTCTCGATCCAGGGCCAGATCATCAACCTGCTGGAAGACCTGCAATCGCGGCTCAAGCTCTCTTACCTGTTCATCGCGCACGACCTCGCGGTGGTGCGCCACATCTCCGACCGCGTCGCGGTGATGTATCTCGGCCGCATCGCCGAGGTCGCCGACCGCGACCTGCTCTACGCCGATCCGAAGCATCCCTACACCAAGGCGCTACTCGACGCCGCGCCGATCCCCGATCCGCGGGTCGAGCGCGCCCGCGCGCCGCGCGCGCTCAAGGGCGAGATACCGTCACCGCTCAATCCGCCGTCGGGCTGCGTGTTCCATACGCGTTGCCCGATCGCCGACGATGTGTGCCGGCGCGAGATTCCGCAGGTGCGACAGATTGGTCCTCGACACATCGTGGCCTGCCATAAAGCATGAGGAACGAACGGAGCCGGGCAGCCGGCACGGACAACGGACGAAGGAGACGCAGATGAAGACGGTCCTTGGATTCGCCGGGCTGCTTGCGTTCGCCATTGCCGGCGCCATCGCGCCGGCGGACGCGCAGCAGCCCAAGCGCGGCGGCACGCTGAACTTCGCGATCAGCGCCGAGACGCCGCACTACGACTGCCACGGCAGCGAGACCTACGCGACGCTGCACTTCTCCGCGCCGTTCTATTCGACGCTGGTGCGCTTCAATCTCAAGAAATTCCCGGAGATCGAAGGCGACCTTGCCTCGTCGTGGACGATCGCCCCCGACCTGATGACCTATACGTTCAAGCTGCATCCGAACGTGAAGTTCCATGACGGCACGACACTGAGCTCGGCCGACGTGAAGGCGACCTACGACCGCATGCGCACCCCGCCGAAGGGCGTGGTGTCGCCGCGTCAGGCGACCTTCGCCGACATCGGCACCATCGAGACGCCGGACGCGCAGACCGTCATCTTCAAGATGAAGGCGGTGAACGCCTCGATGATCGAGCACTTCGCCTCGCCGTGGAACTGCATCTATTCGGCAAAGGATCTGGCCGCCGATCCGAATTCGCCGCGCACCAAGATCAACGGCACCGGCCCCTACGTGTTCGGCGAGCACATCAAGGGCAGCCACGTCACCGGCCGCCGCAACGACAATTACTTCAAGCAGGGCCTGCCCTATCTCGACGGCTTCCGCGGCGTGTTCACGCTGCAGGCCGCCGCGATGCTCAACGCCGTACAGGGCGGGCAATTACTCGGGGAATTCCGCGGCATCTCGCCGGCCGAGCGCGACCGCCTGGTTGCGGCGATGGGCGACAAGATCCGCATCGAGGAAGAGAGCTGGACGCTCAACCTGCTGGTCGCCTTCAACACCGAAAAGAAGCCGTTCGACGACGTGCGGGTGCGCCGCGCGCTGTTGATGTCGATCGACCGCTGGGGCGGCAGCGCCGGCCTCTCGAAGATTTCGCTGCTGCGTTCGGTCGGCGGCGTGATCCGCCCGGGCTCGCCAATGGCAACGCCGCCCGAGGAGCTGGCCAAGCTCCCCGGCTACGCCAAGAACATGGCGCTGGCGCGCGCCGAAGCGCGCAAGCTGCTCAAGGAAGCCGGCGTGCCGAACCTCAAATTCGTTCTGCACAACCGCACCGTGGCGCAGCCCTACACGCCGGCCGGCATCTTCCTGGTCGACCAGTGGCGCCAGATCGGCGTGACGGCGGAGCATAAGCAGTTCGAGACCTCGCCCTATCTCGCGGCGCTCAATGCCGGCAACTACGAGGTCGCCATCGACTTCTCGAACCTGTTCATGGATGACTCGACGCTCGCGCTCGCCAAATACCTGTCGTTCGACCGCTCGCCGCAGAACCTCTCGCGCGCGATCGACCGCGAGCTCGACAAGCTCTACGACGCGCATGTGCGTGAGACCGACCCCGCGAAGCGCAAGCAGATGGTGCAGGCCTTCGAGCGCCGGGTGTTCGAGCAGGCCTATCAGCAGCCGATCCTGTGGTGGCACCGCATCGTGCCGACCCACAAGACGCTGATGGGCTGGGAGATGTCGCCGAGCCACAATCTCGGCGCCCAACTCGAAACTGTGTGGTTGAACCAGTAACCGGGGCGTGTCCCGGACGCGGTGCAGCGCGAAGCTCTTGCGAAGCGGTGCACTGCAGATCCGGGACCCCGGTTATCGTCAGGCTGTAGAAACAAACCGGGGTCCCGGGTCTGCAGCGCACCATTCGCTTCGCTCATGCTGCGCCGCGCCCGGGACACGAGATTGATCCATGCTTCGCTACACGCTCCACCGCCTGCTGATGATGATCCCGACGCTGATCGGGGTGGCGGTGCTCGTCTTCTTCATGCTGCGCGTGATCCCCGGCGATATCGTCGAGGTGAAGCTGCGCGGCGACGGCGGCACCGTCTCGCAGGAGACGATCGACTACGAGCGCAAGCGGCTCGGCCTCGACAAGCCGCTGATCTACCAGTTCGGCGACTACATGTACGGCCTCGCGACACTCAACCTCGGCATCTCGATGTGGACCGAGCGCCCGGTCACCGAGGAGATCTCGCTGCGACTCGAGCTTTCGTTGCAGGTCGCGATCATGGCGACCCTGTTCGCGGTGCTGCTCGCGATACCGTTGGGGACCACGGCCGCACTCATGCGCGGCACCTGGGTGGACTATGTGGTCCGCATCGTCACCATCGGCGGCCTGTCGATCCCGTCGTTCTGGTTCGGCATGCTGATCATGATGGGCCTGCTCTATTACTGGAACTGGCTGCCGCCGATCACCTTCACGTCGATCTACGTCGATCCGGTCGCCAACCTCACGCAACTGATCTGGCCGGCGATGGCGGTCGGCTATCGCTACTGCGCGGTGGTCGCGCGCATGATCCGCTCCTCACTGCTCGAAGTGCTGAACGAGGACTATATCCGCACCGCGCGCGCCAAGGGCGTGTTCGAGAAAATGGTGATCTCGCGGCACGCGCTGCGCAACGCGCTGCTCCCCGCCATCACCGTGATCGGCATCGAATTCGCCTTCCTGATCGGCGGACTCGTGGTCACCGAGCAGGTGTTCAACCTCAACGGCATCGGCAAGCTGTTCGTGCAGAGCGTCGCGCGCTCAGACTTCACCCTGATCCAGGGCATGGTGATGATGCTCGCCGCCTTCTACGTCTTCGTCAATCTCGTGGTCGACCTGCTCTACGCGGTGTTCGACCCGCGCATCCGCTACGGGTGACGGCATGACAGCGATCACGGCCTCCGCGCCTTCGACCGCCGCCCGCCCGCGCGGCGTACTGCTCGATTTCGCAACCCAGCAGCCGCTCGGGACCGTGAGCTTCGTCATCATCCTGCTGATGACGATTGCCGGAATTTTCTCGGAATGGATCGCGCCCTACGATCCGCTGTACATCGATTTCGCCGGCATCCTGCAGCCGCCAAGCTGGGAACATTGGGGCGGGACCGACGCCTACGGCCGCGACATCTTTTCCCGCATCATCTACGGCGCGCGCAC
>Ga0075420_100003502_pt1 | contig 13742 bp, 10 predicted proteins | sample SoiMetdeltSBSDD4_FD_75296 | JGI IMG/M metagenome (GOLD analysis project Ga0075420, IMG submission 75296) | Bulk soil microbial communities from a Populus tree surrounding site in Tennessee, USA - Soil MetaG P. deltoides SBSDD4 | ecosystem: Environmental > Terrestrial > Soil > Tree plantation... | reverse complement strand
CGAGTTGAGTTGATAGAACAAGGCCAGCTTGATTTCGCGCGCAGATTAAACGAGAAAGAGGAGCGCACGACCACTTAGCTCTATGACTCTCCAGACACAGATCCAGAAGAAAGTCGACTCCTTAAGCGCGGCAAAGAAACGCTTGGCGCAAGATATCCTCAACGACAATACGGCCGCGGTCTTGACTACGACGGGGGATCTCGCTCGCGCTGTCGGAATCAACGAATCCACCGTCGTGCGGTTCGCGCAAAGTCTGGGGTTTAGACGATTTTTAACCCTTGCTCGCCGTCTTCGGCAGGGTTCCCTGAGATGAAACGCACGGTGCAAAAAGACCTGCGCACGCACTTGCGCAGCATCCCGGATGGAAGAAACAATTGCCAACATCGACAAGCACGGCGCGAACCCGGATGAAGATGTCATTGCATTATTATTATTGAGGAACAGAAAAAATAATCCTCATGGGCAGTGGATCAGAAAGAGGTTGAACGGAGAACGAAGATTTAGGAGGAAAACATGAGTGAACAAGTCTTGAATCAAGTGAGTCGCAATCGAATCATCGAATTAGCCTGCAACCTGGCCAATATCGTCAGCATCACGGGCGAAGAAGAGAGCGTGGCAAGATATCTCGGCAGCGAGTTCGAGAAGCTCGGCATGCAGGTCGAGTATCAATTTGTCGAAGACGGCCGGCCGAACGTCGTCGGCACGCTGAAAGGAACCGGCGGGGGCGCGACGTTAATGTTCAACGCGCATATGGACCATTTCGATAGTCCGCAAGAAACCGTTGTCGATGATGACCGCATCTACGGCCGCGGACTGGTCAATATGAAGGCGGCGTTTCCGTGTTACATCGAAGCCGTGTCGGCGCTTCAGAAGGCCGGCGTCAAGCTAAAAGGCGATCTGATCATTGCCGGCGTCGTCGGCGAGATCGAAAAAGCGCAAATCGGGCGCTTTCAGGGCAAGACTTATCGCGGCGCCGGCGTCGGCGCGCGTTACTTGATGGACCATGGCGTGATGGCGGACATGTGCATTATCGGCGAGCCCACAGGATTGCAATTGCAAATCGGCAACTCCGGACTGTTCTGGGCGCGCGTCAGCGTGGACGGCAAGGCGACAAAATTTGTGCTCGCCGCATGCAAGGTGGCGCAAGCGATTCAAGATTGGGAAAAAGAGTACCAGCGCAAATATACGCATCCATTTATGCTGCCGACGGTGCAGATCGGCGCCATTGACGGTGGCAACGCGTTTAAGCCCGGAACTCGTCCCACGACCGATATCTTTGTCATCGTTAAGATGCTGCCGGGGACGCCGCCGCTCGCGCTCAAGCGCGAAATCGAGCAGGTTTGTGAAAACGTTCGCAAACAAGAGTCGGATATCCTCGATATTCGGGTGGATCTCTACCTGACGACGCCCGGCTACGAGATCTCCAAAGACGAGCCTCTCGTCAAGGCGATGGAAGAGGCGCACAAAAAAGTTTTTAACGCGGATGTGCCTTACGCGAAACCGATCCGTTACGGTATCACCAGCGACGGCTCGCGCATCGCAGCGTACGGCGTGCCGGCGATCACCTATGGTCCGGGATTTGGCACGCATCTCGTCGATCCGACGGAAACCAAAGCGGGAGAAGAATGGGATTCGCCGACCGGCGTGCGTCGCGGCGTCGGCATCACCAATATGGTGAACTGCACCAAGGTTTATGCGATGGCCGCATTGGATATCTGCAACAAGAACAAGGAAGAAGTGGCGAAGACCCTGCGAAATCCCGCCACCTGATTTATTTATTGAATGAGGAGTCACATGGATCTCACCTTCGCCCACTATCGTAATCGCTTCTGCATGTTTCGCACCTACTACGCTTTGGCCGTGGGAAAGATCAAGGCGGACGGCATCAACATGAAAGTCATCGAGTTGCCGGACCCGCCGAGTAAGGAGCAGGAGGAAGCGTTAATCCGCGGCGATGTGCAAGCGGCGAATCTTTACCTACCGAACTTTCTTCGGCGCAAACTGCAGGGCGCGCCGATCATCGGTCTGGCGACGGAATGGAAGTCGACGATGAAGGGCAACGGCGTCTTTGTGCGCGCGGACGGTCCGATCAAGACGCCCAAAGATCTCGAAGGGCGGCTCATCGCCACGCACCAGGGTTTGCACGCGATCCATCAATATTTGCTGCGGCGGGTTTACGGCGTAGACGACAAGAAGCTAAAGTGGGAATCTTACCCGCAAGAAAAACTTCTCGACGCGCTCATAAGCGGTAAAGCGGACGCCGTTGTGTTACTCGACCATTTCTTTTTTCGCGGTGAAGTTTCGGCGGGTGTTACCTGTCTCTACACGGACGGCGAGGCCTGGAAAAAACTTCATGGGTTCGATGAACTGATCAAACACATGGTCGCGGCCCGCGAGGATTTATTGCAGCAGCATCCGGGCATCAAGGACACATTGCTCAAAGCATTTCGCGCTTCGTTTGCCTACAGTGCAGACCATTTGGAAGAGATCGCCGCGGCCTTTATCGCGCGCTATGGCGGTGATCGGGAAGCGCTGCTGGCGTCGGCGCGCTATCCAAAGGTCGAATTTACTTTTACGGAAAAGGAGCAAAAACTTGCTGAAGCCGAGATGGACTTGCTCGTCGCCGTAGGACAGATCCCCCACAAAGCCCCGTTGTCGACCCTGTTTTTCCTATGAAGATTTTTGCATTATGTGATTGCGGCGTATGATTTGCACCGTGCGGTAATCTCGGGCAGACTCGGGTATGCAAAGGGAGGAATCACGCAATGGCCAACATCAAAGGCGTCATCGACGCGGATGGTCATGTCGTTGAAAGCGATAGCGAACTCTTGCCGTTTTTACCCGCGCCGTTTCAAGGGCGCGAGGATCTGTTGGCGTTTCCATTTTTTCCGACGCTGGATGGTTTCCACCGCCAGGCGCGAAGGGTTGCCGATGGCAAGGGGCGCTACATTGCCAAAGGGAGTTTGAAGGAGTGGCAGGAGTTTCTCGACGAAGATCAGATTGCTTGGTCGGTGTTGTATCCGACGGCGGGGCTGACCTTCGGACTCGTCAGAGACAAGGATTGGGCCTGCGCGGTGGCCGCCGGCTATAACAACTATTTGTCCGAAACTTTTATCAAGCCGGAAACGCGTCTTAAAGGGATGGCATTGATCCCGCTTCAATCGATTCCTGACGCGGTCAAAGAATTGAAACGCGCCGTCAATGAACTCGGCTTCGTGGGCGCTGTTCTTCCAGCGGTCGGACTTCGGCAGCCCCTCGGCGATGAGAGATATTTTCCCGTGTACGAGACGGCACAAAAACTGGGCGCTCTACTAGCAGTGCATGCGGCGCCCACACAAGGTATCGGCGTCGACTCCTTCGACCGGCTGATTGAAGTGCGCGCCCTCAGCCACGGTTTTGGCCAGATGATTCAGATGACCAGCATGATCTACAACGGAGTTTACGATAAATTTCCGACGCTCAAGGTGGCGTACGCCGAAGCCGGTTGTGGTTGGGTGCCGTATTTGATGGAGCGGCTGGATATGGAATATGAGCATCGCAACACCCAGGTCCCCACATGCAAAAAATTGCCTTCGGAGCACCTCAAGAGCGGCCGAATCTTCATTCACTGCGAGCTGGAAGATCGCGGCATCGCTCAGATCGCCGAGTTGCTGCGCGACGATATCTTGTTTTGCGCGACGGATTTCCCGCACGAGCCGCGTTCGGAGTTCCATGAAAATATCCAGAAATTCATGGCGCGCGAAGATGTTCATGCCGAGACCAAACAAAAGATTTGTTTCGAGAATCCAAAACGGATGTATCCATTAGCAGCTCACTAAGCGAAGCAATCAAACGGCAGAGATTTTTGTCGCTCTCGCTGATCCTGCCGAGACCGCGCCTTGTTGGCGAGGCCATTCCTAGAGATTCTCCAGACATTTGTTCCGCTCAACTGCAAAATGAAAGTCGAGGTTGGGCCTTCGCCCGATTCGGCGGGAGTGGTGGTCGCCATTAGAACGCGGCCCTTGGTAGAGGCCGAGATGGGTTAAAAACCGACGGGCTATATCGATATCGATCCGGTCCTCAAGAACCTCAACCCCAGTATCCAGCTGCTAAGCGTGCCGGCATTGACCCATCAGTAGCTAGAGATATCTTCCTCAAGCGCGATGCTGCTAGCCCTAAGTTTGTTAGATCGGCAAAGCTATCATAAATTGGCTAGAGAGGCGGAATGATTCCGCCTCAAAAACTTGTCGTGGACGGTTGAAAGAACCAAATAAATTGGAGTAATAGTAACCAGACGGGATAAAACGAGTTCAACCTCGGTTCAGGCCACACATGGGATACAACTTCACGATTACCACTTTCAAAAAGAGAACTCATAAAGTCTCGGGCCAGACGAATGCCACTCAGACAGCTATCGATAGCCGCCAATATTTTGATCAGTGTAAAGCGCTCATTGACGATGCTTTAGACCAATACCTGAAAACAAGAGTTCCCCAAATTCCACCGCTGCTTCATCAAGCCATGTGTTATAGCGTTCTGGATGCGGGGAAACGGTTCCGCCCCACATTGACTTTAGCGGTCGGGGAACTGTTCGGCGCCAAACGCGCTCCGATGCTATCTTTTGCCTGCGCGATTGAGTTGATTCATTGCTACTCGCTGATACACGACGACCTGCCTTCACTCGACAATGACGACTTCCGTCGAGGAAAACCTTCTTGCCACAAGCGCTTTGGCGAGGCAATAGCGCTTCTCGCCGGCGATGCTTTACTGACGGAAGCTTTTTTTATCGTGTCTGACCCGGCCGTTACACGCATTTTGGGAGGTGCTTTGATCGCAAAGCTCATTCGCGAGATATCCGGGGCAGCCGGGGTACGAGGAATGATCAGCGGGCAAAGTAAAGAGTTCGAATTGGAGAAACGCAAGGTAACACCAGCTGTTTTGGAGGATCTCGATCGCCTGAAGACAGGCGCGCTGATCACGACAGCAGCCCGTGTCGGAGCGATAATCGGAAGAGCCACACGCGAGGATCTCGACAGGATTACCCGATACGCTCGCTCTTTGGGACTGGCGTTCCAGATTACGGATGACATATTGGACGATCATGAAATCTCGGAGGACAACCACAAGGGAATAGCCAATTATCTAGCAGTCGCCGGGAAAGCAAAGGCCAGGGACCGCGTGCAAGCTCTTTTTGCTGAATGCCTCAGGGAAATCGAGCCTTACGGCAAAGCGGCGGAGCCGCTGCGGGAGATTGCCAGTTACGTGACCGGCAGAACCGACTAGTCGATGCAGTGAAGAGTCGTTCAGAATGAGAGCAAAGATTTAGCACTTAAGAAGTAAAAGCGACGGCCGCAAGAGAGCGTAAGCCATGAAGGACGGATCGAGCATGATGCGTTTTAGAAACGAAAGCGCCGTTCCTCAATTTACTTCTCCCCCTCTTTGGGATCCTGTAGATCTCGGGCCGAATAAGACATGGCCCAGCGACGATGATTTTCAATCTGACATGTTACAGGGAGTCTCCCGCACGTTCGCCTTGACCATTCCGCAGCTTCCCGCCGCGCTTTACCGAGTTGTATCCAATGCCTATCTCCTTTGCCGCATCGTTGACACCATCGAAGACGAGCCGCTCCTGGACGGCGCACGAAAGGACTATTTTTGTCAGCAGTTTTTAAGAGCCTTAGACGGCGGAAAAAATGCCGGGCTGTTCGGTCGGCAATTGTCCGCCTCGCTCTCGAAGCAAACATCGCCAGCCGAACACGAATTGATCCGTAACGCTCGTCGCGTGATCCAAATCACCCGTAGCTTCTCTGCGGCTCAACGCGAAGCATTGCAGCATTGCGTCCGCACCATGGCTAAAGGCATGACACAATTTCAGCTCCGAAATGAGAGCTACGGTCTGCAAACTCTCGCGGACCTCGATCGCTATTGCTATTACGTCGCGGGCGTTGTGGGCCAGATGCTGACCAGTCTGTTTTGTCTCCATTCGCCGGAAATCGCCAAGCGTCATGACGCCTTAATGGGGTTGGCAATTTCCTTCGGCCAGGGCCTGCAGATGACAAACATCCTGAAAGACGTTTGGGAAGACTATCGGATTGGCGCCTGTTGGTTGCCCCGGGAGATTTTCGCTGAAGAAGGACTCGATCTCCGCGATTTAACGGAAGCAGGGAAACGAGAAGAGTTCCAGCGCGGGGTTCAGCGTCTTATCGGCATCGCCCACGGACACTTGAGAAATGCCTTGACCTACACTCTCCTTATTCCCCGCCAGGAAGTCGGGATCCGTAATTTCTGTCTCTGGGCAATCGGCTTCGCCCTGTTAACCCTGCGTAAGATCAACAAGAACCTTGATTACACCGACGGAAGTCAGGTTAAGATATCACGGTTGAGCGTCAAGGGGACTGTCTTGATGAGCCGTCTCGCGGTCCGAAACGATGCTCTGTTGAAGTTGCTTTTTTATCTTGCTGCGTTCCGACTACCTCTAACGCCCACTTCAGCGCGCTGGTCGCCGGCCGAAACCAGCGACCTTGAGGTTGATAGAGCGCTGTGATGTCGCCGGGAGAATTATCTCCTGTATGAGGGACGGCATTGCCTACGCCGATCACCCGCCAGAACGAGAAACGATCGCTCATTCTAAAGAGCTGCCGTTAACCGAACTCGAGCGCGCGATCGGGCGCGCCGAGAGCGCGCTTCTCCGCGCCCAACACGCCGAAGGCTCCTGGTGTTTCGAGCTCGAGGCCGATTGTACCATTCCTGCCGAGTATATTCTGATGATGCACTACATGGGCGAGATCGACCAGGATCTCGGAGGCAAACTCGCCGCCTATCTGCGCGCTCACCAAGGCGAGGACGGCGGCTGGCCGCTTTACTACGGCGGCCGCGCTGAAATCAGTTGCTCTGTAAAGGCCTACTATGCGCTGAAGCTCGCCGGCGACCAGCCTGAACTATCTCATATGGCCAGAGCTCGGGAGGCCATTCTTCGCCTTGGCGGAGCATCCCGGGCCAACGTTTTTACCCGGATTGCGCTGGCGATCTTCGGGCAACTGCCGTGGCGCGCGGTGCCGTTTTTGCCGGTGGAAATTGTTTTACTCCCACGTTGGTTTCCTTTTCACCTGTTCAAAGTCTCTTACTGGTCGCGCACCGTCATGGTGCCATTATTTATCCTCTACACGTTTAAGACGCGCGCGCAAAATCCCCAAAAGATCTCGATCCAAGAACTCTTTGTCCGGGATCCCTGGGAGGAAACTGATTATTTTTCCACTCATTCGACCGTTAATCGCGCCTTTTTGTTGCTAGATCGACTCGGGTTAAAACTGTACCCGTTAGTGCCGCGATGGCTCCGCCGACGCGCCATCAAGAAGGCGGAAGACTGGATATTGGAGCGGCTCAATGGCGCAGGCGGCTTGGGCGCTATCTTCCCCGCGATGGTCAATACCTACGAAGCGCTGGGACTGCTCGGTTATCCACTAAACCATCCGGTGCGAGTGCGGGAACGACAGGCGATCGATGATCTATTGATCGTTGATGAGCACAGCGCTTACTGCCAACCGTGCGTCTCCCCGGTATGGGATAGCGCGTGGGCTTGCATCGCGCTTCAGGAGATCGGCGACGAGCGAAGCTTGAACGCGGTCAAAAAGGCCTTCGCTTGGCTGACTGAAAAGCAACTGCTGGAAGAGTCCCAAGACTGGACTTTCAACAGGCCAAGAGTGAGAGGCGGCGGATGGCCCTTTCAGTTCATCAATTCTCACTATCCCGATCTAGACGACACGGCAGCGGTTGCTTATGGGATGCATAGGAGCGGTGATCGATGCCTTGACAATCCGGTACAGCGCGCGGCTGAATGGATTTGCGGCATGCAGTCGAAAAACGGCGGCTTTGCTTCGTTTGACGCTGATAACGATCACACCTACCTTAACGAAATTCCCTTCGCCGATCACGGCGCCCTGCTCGACCCGCCCACCGAGGACGTAAGCGCGCGCTGTGCGATGTTGCTTGCGCGGCTGGGAGATTCAGAGGCGTTTAGATCGGTTAAAAGAAAATGTCTCGAATACCTGCTCCGTTCTCAAGAGCCGGACGGTTCTTGGTATGGAAGATGGGGAACCAACTATATTTACGGCACCTGGTCGGTGCTGATGGCCTTGGAGGAAGAAGGGCTAGGCATAGAGCACGAGGCGGTGCGACACGGGGCAGCCTGGCTCAACAGCGTGCAACGGGCCGACGGCGGCTGGGGCGAAGGGTGCGATACCTATTTTGAGCCATCCAAACGCGGCCAGGCCGAGCGCAGCACATCCTTTCACACTGCGTGGGCTGTGTTGGGCTTGATGAGCGCCGGCGAGGTGCATTCGAGCTCCGTCCGAAACGGCATTGATTTTCTTTTGCGTACCCAGCAATCGAATGGCTTTTGGAGTGACCCGGAGTTCAACGCGCCCGGGTTTCCACGGGTCTTCTATTTGAAATACCATGGGTATGACAAATACTTTCCCCTGCTGGCCTTGGCGCGCTATCGTAATTTGACGAACGCCGAAAGCTGATGCTTGGAATCGTCGTCGCGCTTCCCTGGGAGTTAAAGACCTTAACTCGTCAAACCATTCTCATGGGAACGTGCAGACGAATAAGCGGTGACACGTTGGTCGCGCTATCCGGCATCGGCGCGAAGCGCGCCTATGCGGCGAGCGAGCTTTTAGTATCGCGAGGGGCGACCGCTCTCTTGAGCTGGGGTTGTGCCGCTGCCCTCGATGATCGTCTAAAGCCCGGGACAGTGATGCTTCCTGAACGTGTTATAAGTGCGACCGGTGAAAGTTATCCGGTCAGTGTCGAATGGCACAGACAGCTCCATCAAACTTTGTCGGCCAAGTATCCCGTTCGCACCGATGCGCTGCTTGAAAGCGAAACGATCGTCAACACTCCCGACGCAAAGCGGACATTGGCGCAGCGAACTCAAGTGGTCGCGACTGACATGGAGAGCGGCGCTCAAGCTAGACTTGCGCGTGCGCGCCGGATGCCCTTTGTAGTGGTCCGGGTTATTGTCGACACTGCATCCACGCAAATTCCCGAGAACATCATGCGAGCGCTCGATTCCAGCGGAGCTATCAACGTCCGGAGTTGTCTAGCGCGCGCCATTCTCCGCCCGGCGGATGGGATGGCGATGATGAAACTCGGCATGCAGTTCAACGCTGCGCGAAAAACCTTGAAGCAAGCAAGCGCGCTTGTGTTGGCTGCCTCACGAATTCATCTAGATTGTCTGTCTGCGAGTGTCACTCCAACCGAGCGTCTATAGACTCTGCCTTTCCAGCGCGTGCGTTCGCCGCGCCAATAGCGAAGCGCTGATGTCCAGGTCATCGTAAGAAAGAACCCGGCGATCAGAGGCAGACAGAGCGCCCAAGCCCATGATCGCCGATAGAATCGGAGTGTCGGCAAATAAGTCAAAAGCATCGTCCCTAACGACGCCAGCGAAAGATAGCGGATTACGCCATTTGAAGATGCGACCATGAAAGCAGGGAGGACGTAGAGCAGCAACAGGACGAAGGTGCAGAGGATCAAAAGACCGAGGGAGTAATGAAGCTGCGCAAAAGCAGATCGGGCGACCATGTCGCCAATCTCCCTTAATTTTTTATAACCCCGAATACTTTCCACCGAATGCGTCAAACCCAACCAAATTTTAAATCCGTGTAATTTGACGCGTTGGGCGAATGCACAATCGTCGATGACCGCAGACTTGATCGATTCAAAGCCGCCGATTTGTGCCAAAACCCGGGTTTCCACAAGGATGCATCCACCTGCCGCCGCCGCCATTTTGCTATCGGACGAATTTACTCGGTGAAATGGATAAAGGGCCTTGAAGAAGTAAATAAATGCGGGCATGAGCAGTTTCTCCCAGCCTGACGCCATCGAGGGAGCGGCCGTGAGCGAAATGAAGGCCGTGCTTTGCTGCTGCATCTGGTTTTCGAGCGCTCTGATGCTGCCGGGCGCCAATTTCATATCGGCGTCGAGGAACAGAGTGTATCGAGTCGTCACCTGGCGCCAGGCTTGTTCTAGCGCCCAAAGCTTGCCGCTCCAGCCATCGCGCAGCGGCGCGCTTTCGATGATTCGAAGATTGGAATAGGCAAGCTGGCGCGCCACGGCCGCGGTGCCGTCATCGGATCCATCGTCGATCAAAATAATCTTGAGATCCGTCCCCTGTGCGGCGACGCGAGGGATCGTCTGCTGAATAAGCGCGGCCTCATTGCGCGCCGGAATCACGGCGGTGATTTGCGCTAGCGGTGCGTCGGCGGTGGCCGGAGCCGCTTCGAGTACCTCGCGATTACGCCAAAGCCCCCAAGGCAATAGAGCGAAACCGACCCACAAAACAGTCGAGAGGGCCGCGATCAATATGCAAAATGTTTCCACTGAGAGCTCCTTTAGGAGCGTGACAACAAAGCTTTTAATTTCCTGAGATTTAGCATAAAAAGAAATAATTAAACTGAAAAACCGGGGACTCAAAAGGAACAGAAGACGATGATAACTCCACCAACGACATAAGCCGAGCGATGGCATTACAAACCCACTCGCTTGTGCCTCAGAATGTCCGATCGACCCCGCTAGTCGTCGGTTCGACGGAGCACAAGGAGCTATTCTGTCGGTTCTTTATAGATACGCATATCGCCTTCGATCCTGCTGCTATTGAATGGCCTGAGCTCGACGAGGGCAGCCTCAAGTTCCTCCAGAGCTTGCCTGTATGGAGCGAAGCGATGGAGACCGAACGTCTGGGGACGTGCACGATTCAGAGTTGTGCGGCTCTTCAAACCGATCCTTTGATAGGCCAGGCGGTGACGCTCCTAGCGCAAGAAGAAGCGCGTCATGCTGCTATTATCGAAGGTCTTACGACGCGCTACGGGATTCCCATGCCTCATTTATCGCCGCCACTACCTCCGGTGGATGCCGAATGGGAATTCCTGCGTTTCGGCTATAGCGAGTGTTTCGATGCCTTTTTCAGCTGTGCGCTCTTTGCCATCGCAAGTGACTCAGGACTTGTCCCACGGCCGTTGGTCGAGACGTTTGAGCCGGTTATACAGGAGGAGGCGCGCCACGTTCTTTTTTTCGTCAACTGGGAAGCCTACCACCGGGCTCAAAGCCCTTTTTGGCAGCGCCAAAAGCGTCTCGGACACGGAGCATTGGAAAGAGTTTTACAGGCACACAAGCGCCTAAAGATTGCGCTCGGGGTACGCACGAACAAGGATTTTACCATGAAAGCGCATCAGCAGATCACTAAGGAGATCACGCCGCGCCGTTTTCTTGAACTGTGTCTGGCGGAGAATGCTCGACGGTTAGATCGCTACGACGCGCGCTTGATACGACCCCGCTTAGTTCCGACGCTTGCCAAAGCACTCTGCCGTATCCTGCCGTGATTCGCCTATCGCTGCGCTGAAAAAGCTCTCGTAGAAAGCTAGGCGTTGGCAGTGCTACACGCTTCTGGCGGCGAGAATGTAGCTCGGGATCCAGATACGCTCGAGGATGCGCGGCGACAGAAGGTTGTAGTCAAACTCTCGCGCATCCTGCACCATCTTATCGACGTTAAAAAGCAACTTGGCCTCAGGAATGTCGGCAAAATACGATCGGATCATCGGCGATAGTAGCCTCCGTGCGACACGAATCGCGATGGCGCCCAAGTAGTTGCGGCGCTGGCCGATGTGTGACAGTTCGTCGAGGGTGATCACTTCGAGCAGCCGTTGGAGTTGTGCCAGGGCTTCGGGTTCGTCGACAAAAACTTCGTTTAAGAGCGGCTTCAAATGAAAATAGAAAGTCACCCCCATCAGCTCTGAGGCGAGAGCCGGCGCTCCCAAAATGGCGTAAGGGAAACGCGCGATGGCCGCGTAAAACCAGCGTATGAAGCGCGGCATGGGAATCCACTCGACGTGATCGAGGTGACAGGTCTTAAACATCTCGCCGAACAAGCGTACATGACAAAACTCTTCGGCGAGGTGGTAGCGGGCAATTCGGAAGCGCACGTTGTCGCACTGGTCGAGGGGAGGAACGGCGCTCCAAGCGGCCTCGATGCCGGCCCACTCGTGGCGCGCAAACTTGTAAATGCAAGTGAGAGTGAGCGTTTTCTCGTCGAGGGAGTGAGGATCATCGCGCAGCTTGTCGCAATTGCGGTAAAAGGCCTCCCCTGAAGCAAGTGGCTGGCGCGTGCGAACCGCTGGCTCCGACAGCTGCTTGAGCAGCTCCCGCTTATGGGTTAAATCTTTGTCCGCTTCGAGCAACTCGCCGGAGGTCTTGCGAATGAAGTCGAAATAGGATGTCCAGTTGTCATGGCGGGCCTCAGTTGTAGACCGTCCAAACAGAGAACCGTACGACATTAACCTCACCAGGCTTTAGAACCGAGATTCAGAAGTTCTCGTCGCTTCAAAGACAGCTTTACGCCTCTCTCGTTTAGTAAAAATTTCAGTTCGTACATAGCATTCAGTTCGTACATAGTATAAGGATGCCACCGAAGCAATATCCCCGACACTGCTCGCACTCGAACCCGGTGAGTGGACAATCAATCTTCGATTGGGCTAAGAGGCTGTTCAATTGGCTAGCTGTCTCGGCTAACGTTATCGTTGGTCTATTGGTAGGAGGAAATCAGTGGCGCAGTACTTGATGGGGCTCGACCTCGGCGGCAAAAAAGGCTGCTGTTTGCTTCTTGACGTGGAGTCCGGCGATTCCGTGACCACATGTCGCCGGTGGCAGCACCGGATGATCGCTGGATTCGGCTATGACCTCGATACTTTCGAGGTGTGGCGTCTTCTCGGTGAAGCTACACGCGAGGCGATGGCCAAGGTCGGTGCGCAGCCCCAGGATGTCTTGGCGGTCTCTACCACGGGCATGCGCCATGGTTCGGTAGTCGTGGATGCCAGAGGAGAAGTGCTGCTTGCGGCCCCGACGCGGGACGGGCGCGGCGCGATGCAAGGCCTCCAGCTGGCGGGCGAACGCGGGCGCGAATTTCACGAGCGCACTGGACACTTTCCCGCGCCGTTGTTTACGGCTTCGCGCCTGTTGTGGATGGCGGAGTCAGCGCCAGAGCTTCTCGGCCGGGCGCATGCGGTGTTGGGACTGAGCGATTGGTTAGCTTATCGGCTATCGGGAAAGATGGTCGCTGAGCCGTCGGTGGCGAGCGAGAGCGGTCTGTTCGAGGTCGGTGCGAGACGGTGGGCAGAAGACCTCATTCTCTCGCTGGGCTTACCACGGCATCTTTTTCCGGAGGTAGTCTCGTCAGGCACCGCGCTTGGGCCGCTCGGCAAAGATGCGGCTGCCCACCTGGGTTTGCAGCCGGGCATTCCAGTGGTTACGGGCGGCGGCGATGCGCAGTGTGGTTTGCTTGGCGCGGACGCCGTTGACTCGGGCGAGATCGGTATTATTGCCGGTTCGACGATGCCAATGCAGTGCGTGCTCGAGCGCGGGCTGGTCGATACAGAGGCGCGCCTGTGGACGTCGCACCATGTCGTGCAGGGGCGCTGGACGCTCGAGTCCAATGGTGGGCTGAGCGGCGACATGATCGATTGGCTTGCTAGTGTGATTTACTCAGATTGGGCCAATCCTGCGGCGGCTCTGTTTGCCGAAGCTGCGCAAAGTGTCGTGGGTGCGGAAGGGATCGTCTCCACTCTGGGAGCGGACGTGTCCAACGCCAGCCGTCTGCGGCTTCCCCTCGGACATCTGACATTGTCGCCGATGATGGTGGCCGACGATCAGTCGCGCCGGCGCCACTTGTCGCGAGCAGTGGTCGAAGGTTTGGCCTTCGCGGCGAGGCGCAA
>Ga0075420_100003501_pt1 | contig 13744 bp, 11 predicted proteins | sample SoiMetdeltSBSDD4_FD_75296 | JGI IMG/M metagenome (GOLD analysis project Ga0075420, IMG submission 75296) | Bulk soil microbial communities from a Populus tree surrounding site in Tennessee, USA - Soil MetaG P. deltoides SBSDD4 | ecosystem: Environmental > Terrestrial > Soil > Tree plantation... | reverse complement strand
ATCATCATCGCCAATATCGAAGGCTATTGGGAGCCGCTGCTGGCGCTCGTCCGGCACATGCGCGAGGAGAAGTTCATCCGCCCCGGGCTCGAGGTGAATTATGAGGTGGTGGAGCGCGCCGAGGACATCGTGCCGATTTTCCTGAAGCGGGTCCAGGCGCCGTCGGCCGAGCCGGCGGAAGTCCATGCAGTGCGGTCGCATGGGTAGGGTCGTAGGCAGCGCGCGATGGTGGGCATTGGTGCGGGAAGGCAATAGGCATTAGGCATTAGGCAGCGAGCGGTTTCCTTCCCTACTGCCTACTGCCTACTGCCCCTCCTTCAGCAGCTTCCAGGTGATCGAGTCAGACAACGCCTGAAAACTCGCATCGACGATGTTCGGCGACACGCCGACCGTGAACCAGCGCGCCCCAGTGCCATCGCGGCTTTCGATCAGCACCCGGGTGGTGGCGGCCGTCCCGCCATTGAGAATGCGCACCTTGTAATCGGCGAGCTCGAGATCCTCGATCAGATGCTGATAGCGGCCGAGATCCTTGCGCAGCGCCTGGTCGAGCGCGTTGATCGGGCCGTTCCCCTCGCCGACCGACAGGAAGCGTGCGCCATCGACCACCACCTTCACCACCGCCTCGGAGATGGTAACGAGCTCGCCCAGCGCATTGTGGCGCTGCTCCACCATCACCTTGTAGCTCTCGACCTCGAAGAAATGCGGCACCCCGCCGAACATCCGCCGCGCCAGCAAGCCGAATGACGCATCGGCGCCGTCATAGGCATAGCCCTGTGCCTCGCGCTCCTTGACCTCGCCGAGCAGGCTGTCGAGCCGCGGGTCGTCACGCTCGACAAAGATGCCGATGCGCTTGAGCTCGGCGATCAGATTGGCCTTGCCGGCCTGGTCTGACACCAGCACCCGCCGTTGATTGCCGACACTGTCGGGCGGCACGTGCTCATAGGTCTCGGGCTCCTTGATGATGGCCGAGGCGTGGATGCCGGCCTTGGTGGTGAAGGCGCTCTCCCCGACATAGGGGGCCTGGCGGTGCGGCGCCCGGTTGAGCAATTCGTCGAAGGCGCGGCTCACATGGGTGAGCGTCCTGAGCTTGTCCGGTCCGATCGCGATGTCGAAACGGCTGCGGAACGGCTCCTTCAACGCCAGCGTCGGGATGATCGACACGAGATTGGCATTGCCGCAGCGCTCGCCGATGCCGTTGAGCGTGCCCTGGATCTGGCGGGCGCCGGCCAGCACCGCCGCCAGCGAGTTGGCAACCGCCTGCTCGGTGTCGTTGTGGGCATGAATGCCGAGATGCGACCCCGGCACCTGCTCGGCGACGGCGCGGACGATGGCATCGACCTCCTGGGGCTGGCTGCCGCCATTGGTGTCGCATAGCACGACCCAGCGCGCCCCCGCTTCGAAAGCGGTCCTGGCGCAGGCCAGCGCATAATCGGGATTGGCCTTGAACCCGTCGAAGAAATGCTCGCAGTCGACCAGCGCCTCCTTGCCGGCGGCGCGGGCCGCCTGAACGCTAGCCTGGATTGCCTCGAGATTCTCCTCATTGCTGATGCCGAGCGCCACCCGCACATGGAAGTCCGAGGTCTTGGCGACGAAGCAGACGGCATCGGCTGATGCCTCGAGCACCTGCCTAATCCCCGGATCATTGGCGAGCGACCGGCCCGACCGCTTGGTCATGCCGAAGGCGGTGAAGGTCGCCTTGATCGGGCGGGGCTCGGCGAACAGCGCGGTATCGACCGGATTGGCCCCGGGATAGCCGCCCTCGATATAGTCGATGCCGAGCTCGTCGAGCATCTCGGCGACCACCAGCTTGTCCTCGAGCGAGAAATCGACGCCGGGCGTCTGCTGCCCGTCGCGCAGCGTGGTGTCGAACAGATAGAGCCGTTCACGCGTCATGGTTTCGACTCCCATGTGGTGACGAGCTCACCCGTTTCCGGATCCCTGGTGTCCATGAGCTGAATACCCTCGGCCTCAAGCTCAGCCCGAATGCGATCGGCTGTCGCGAAATCTTTTCGCCTGCGGGCTGCGGTCCGCTCGGCGACGCGAGCCGCGATATCGTAATCAGCCTCGAGCTTTGCACGCAGTTTGTCGCGCGCTCGTTTGGCTCCAGCAAAATCCTCCTCCGATGCAAGACCGAGCCAGCATAGGGCTTCCGCTAATGCATCGGCTGCTGCCCCGGGGTCATCCTGTTCGTTTGGGGAATTCTTTTTTGCGACCAGCCGATCGAGCACCAAGAGTGCCTCTGGCGTATTCAGATCGTCCTGCAAAATTTCGATCAACTCATCCGGCACCTTCACCTTCCCCGGCACGCCGCGGGATACGACTGGCCCGAGCCATCCATCAAGTCGCGATTGTGCCTCGTCGAGACGGCGTACCGTCCAATCGATCGGTTGGTGATAATGCGTCATTAGCATGGCAAGCCGCAGCACCCTGCCATTCCATTTCCGGCCACCAAACTGCGCGGTGTTCAGCAGCTCGTGGATGGTCACGAAATTCCCGGCACTCTTGGCCATCTTCTCGCCTTCGACCTGCAGGAAGCCGTTGTGCATCCACACCCTTGCCATGACCGGCGTGCCGAAGGCCGAGCGGCTTTGGGCGATCTCGTTCTCATGATGCGGGAACACGAGATCGATGCCGCCGCCATGAATGTCGAACACCTCGCCGAGATGCTGCCAGCTCATGGCCGAGCATTCGATGTGCCAGCCGGGGCGGCCGCGGCCCCAGGGGCTGTCCCAGCCCGGAAGCTCGGGGGCAGACGGCTTCCACAGCACGAAGTCCATGGGATCGCGCTTATAGGGCGCGACGTCGACCCTCGCGCCGGCGATCATCTCCTCGAGCGAGCGTCCCGACAGCCTGCCGTAGTCCGCCATGGCCGGCACATGGAACAGCACGTGCCCCTCGGCCTCATAGGCGAACCCCTGAGCGATCAGCCGCGCGATCATGGCGATCATTGCGGGAACATGCTCGGTTGCCCGCGGCTCGGCCGTCGGCGGCAGCACGCCGAGGGCGGCGATGTCCTCATGAAACTGCCTGGTCGTCGCCTCGGTCAGCTCACCGATCGGCACGCCCTGCTCCGCCGCCCGGGCGTTGATCTTGTCGTCGACATCGGTGATGTTGCGAATATAGGTGACGTGGTCGGCGCCATAGAGATGGCGCAGCAGGCGGAACAGGAGATCGAACACGATCACCGGCCGGGCATTGCCGATATGAGCCCGGTCATAGACCGTCGGGCCGCACACATAGAGCCGCACATTCCGCAGATCGAGGGGCGTGAACGCCTCCTTGCGGCGGGTGAGCGTGTTCCAGAGCTTCAGTGCCATGAACGATCCTTGGCTCGCCGGCCTTCGGATCGCTTTCTTCGGAGGGTCTTGGAAAAGCGGCCGCCTGCCAGCTGGGTTGCGCTAGCAGCAAATAATTGACAGACCGCAGATGCGGCGGGGTGTCGTCAGGGCGACCATGGCGGCACCATTGTCCGACGTCCGCCTCTGCGTCAAGGCCAAATTGGGGAGAGAATGGTAAAGACCTATCAAGCGGCCTTATGGATGGCGGGGTGGTTGGTCACCACCCTTGCCATGACGCTCGCCGGGCGGGAGCTGGCGACCGTCCTGCCGGTTTTTGTCGTCATGATCATGCGCAGCGGCATTGCGCTTCTGCTGCTCTCGCCGGTTGTCTTCCTTTGGTACCGCGGCGACCCGGTCCGAACCCGTCGTCTGCCGATGCATCTTGCGCGCAATCTCATTCATTATGCCGGGCAGTATTGCTGGTTTCTGGCCCTGGCTCTGATCCCGATCGCGCAGGTCATCGCCATCGAGTTCACCCTTCCTTTATGGACGGCGCTGCTCGCCGCCGCCTTTCTCGGCGAGCGGCTCAACGCCTCGCGGATCGCCGCGGTGGTGCTGGGGCTGTTCGGCATTTTCCTGATCATGGGCCCGGGCGTTGCGAGCTTCAGTGCCGGTCAGGCGGTGGCGCTCGCCGCCGCCATGCTGCTCGGCAGCGCGATCATCTTGACCAAATCGCTCACCCGCACCGATTCGCCGCTCACCATCATTTTCTACATGTTCTTCATCCAGTCGGTGATCGGGCTGCCGGCGGCGATCAGCGTCTGGCAATGGCCGCCGCAGCACCTCTGGCCCTGGGTCCTGGTGCTCGGCGTCGCCGGGACCTTCTCGCATTTCTGTCTCGCCAAGGCGATCTCGCTCGCCGACGCCACCGTGGTGGTGCCGATGGACTTCCTGCGGGTGCCGCTGTCGGCGCTCGCCGGCTGGCTCCTCTACGACGAGGGCGTCAATATCTGGCTGGCGCTCGGCTCGACGCTGATCCTCGCCGGCAATGCCGTCAATCTGTGGCGCGCCGCCAGCAGCCAGCGCCGGCAGCTAGATTCCAGGCAACGCCCTGAGCAGATACAGGACGAGGATCACGACCAGGATCAGGCCGATGACGCCGCCGAGCCCGCCGCCGCCATAACGGCGATAACCCCAGCCGCCACCGCCGAGCAGCAGCACCAGGAGGATGATGATCAGAAGAGTCGTGGTCGTCATGTCGGTTCCCCTTCATGAAAATGGAGCGCAAACAATACCCGGGAGCGGCGGCTGAGGCGCAGCGCCGGTCGGTACGCGTGATAACATCATACTTTAAGGGCGAACGGCGGGTCTTTGTTCCTACTGGCCTATTCGGCAGCTTCCGCTGCGTCTTCCTCGTCATCATAGCCGGTTGAACGGCTGCCCTGCTCCTTGCGCAGCTCCTCCGCCACCAGGAAAGCAAGCTCCAGCGCCTGGCTGGCATTGAGCCGCGGGTCGCAATGGGTGTGGTAGCGATCGTGCAGATCGTCGTCCGACACCGCCATGGCGCCGCCGGTGCATTCGGTGACGTTCTTGCCGGTCATCTCGACATGGATGCCGCCGGCATGGGTGCCTTCCGCCTGATGCACGCTCATGAAGCTCTTGACCTCGGAGAGGATCATGTCGAACGGGCGGGTCTTGAAGCCCGAGGTCGCCTTGATGGTGTTGCCATGCATCGGGTCGCATGACCACACGACACTCCTGCCCTCGGCCTTCACGGCGCGGATCAGCTTGGGGAGATGGCTCTCGACCTTGCCCTGGCCGAACCGCGCGATCAGCGTCAGCCGGCCCGGCTCATTGCCGGGGTTCAGCATGTCGATGAGGCGCAGCAGATCGGCCGGCGCGAGGCCCGGGCCGCATTTGATGCCGATCGGGTTCTTCACCCCGCGACAGAACTCGACATGGGCATGGTCCCATTGGCGCGTCCGATCGCCGATCCACAGCATATGGCCGGAGGTGGCGTACCAGTCGCCCGAGGTCGAATCGACCCGGGTCAGCGCCTGCTCGAAGCCGAGCAGCAGCGCCTCGTGGCTGGTGAAGAACTCGGTGGTGCGCAATTGCGGCGTGGTCTCGGCATTGATGCCGCAGGCCCGCATGAACTCCAGCGTCTCGGTGATCCGGTCGGCGAGCGCCTGGTAGCGCTGGGCGGCCGGCGAATCCTTGAGGAAACCGAGCGTCCAGCGATGGACATGGCCGAGATTGGCGTAGCCGCCCATGGCAAAGGCGCGCAGCAGGTTGAGGGTCGCGGCCGACTGGCGGTAGGCCATGATCTGGCGTTCGGGGTCGGGGATGCGCGCCTCGGCGGTGAACTCGATGCCATTGACGATGTCGCCGCGATAGCTCGGGAGCGCGACGCCCCCGACGGTCTCGGTCGGCACCGAGCGCGGCTTGGCGAACTGGCCGGCGATCCGCCCGACCTTGACCACCGGCTGGCGGCCGGCAAAGGTCAGGATCACCGCCATCTGCAGGAATACCCGGAAGAAATCGCGGATGTTGTCGGCCGAATGCTCGGCGAAGCTCTCGGCGCAGTCGCCGCCCTGCAGCAGGAAACCCTTCCCCTCGGCAACCCTGGCGAGCTTGCGCGTCAGCTTGCGCGCTTCGCCGGCAAAGACCAGCGGCGGGAACCCGGCAAGCTGCGCCTCGACGGCCTTGAGCCGCGCCGGATCGGGAAATTCCGGCAACTGCACGATCGGCTTGCTGCGCCAGCTCTCGGGGGTCCACTGCATTGCCATTGTCAATCACGCCTCGTCACATTTGGCGAGCGGTATACACGAAATCGAGCGCCCGGCACCAGTTTCGCCCAAGGCCCCGACCTTGCCTCAAAAACCCGGCCGATGCACTGTCGGGAATGCCTCTCGCTCAGCCGAGCTTCACCGTCGGAATCGAGGAAGAGTACCTCCTCGCCGACCGCGCGACACTCGATCTCGCGGCGGCGCCCGAGCCGTTGATGCGGGAATGCGAGGCGGCGCTCGCCGACCAGGTCAGCCCGGAATTCCTGCGCTGCCAGATCGAGGTGGGGACCCGGGTGTGCGAGAACCTGGCCGAGGCGCGGGCCGACCTGGTGCGGCTGCGCAGCACCATTGCCGCGGTCGCAGAGCACCATGGGCTGGTGCCGCTCGCCTGCTCGACCCACCCCTTCGCCGATTGGGAGGCCCAGCAGCCGACCCCCAAGGCCCGCTATCAGAGCCTGCTCAAGGACCTCGCCGGCGTCGGCCGGCGCATGCTGATCTGTGGCCTCCATGTCCATGTCGGGATCGAGGATCCCGACTTGAGGATCGACCTGTTCAACCAGGTCACCTATTTCCTGCCGCACATCTTGGCGCTGTCGACCTCCTCGCCGTTCTTTCTCGGCCGTTTGACCGGGCTCAAATCCTACCGCCTGTCGATCTTCGACAATCTGCCGCGCACCGGTCTGCCGCCGAGCTTCGCAAGCCACGCCCATTATCAGCGCACCGTCGACACGCTCATTCGCACCGGCATCATCGAGGATGCCACCAAGATCTGGTGGGACTTGCGGCCATCGGCCCGGTTTCCGACGCTCGAGATGCGGATCTGCGACATCCCCACCCGGCTCGAGGACTCGATGACCATCGCGGCCTTGTTCCTCACCACCACCCGCATGCTCTACCGGATGCGCCGCGAGAATCTGCAATGGCGGCAATATGACCGTTTCCTGATCAACGAGAATCGCTGGCGGGCCCAGCGCTACGGCATGAGCGAAGGGCTCATCGATTTCGGCCGCGGCGCGCTCGTTCCCTATCCGCAGCTGCTCGAGGAGCTGCTGGCCCTGGTGCGCAGCGATGCCGAAGCGCTTGGCTGCCTTGCCGAGGTCGAGGCGGCGCGCAGCATCGTGGCACGCGGCACCAGCGCCGATCAGCAGGAAGCGCTCTACCACGCCCGGCGCGCCGAGGGCGCGGACCAGGCCGAGGCGCTCAAGGCCGTCGTCGCGGCGATTGCGGAGGAGACGGTTGGGGAAGAGGCAGTCGGCATTAGGCAATAGGCAGTGAATGGAGACCTTCCCTACTGCCTACTGCCTACTGCCTACTGCCTACTGCCTACTTCCCAAAAGCGCATTGTACCGCTGAAAGGCGACCGACGCATTGGCATAGGGCTCCTGCCGCTCGACGCTCCAATAGCGCAGCTCGTCGAGCCGGATCGGTCGCCCGGTCACCGCGCAGCGAACGAACTCGCCCGGATGAAGGATCTGATAGTCGGCATCGCCATAGCGCAGCCTTGCTTCGCGGCCCGGCGGAAAGGTCGGTTCGATGTTCATCACCAATATCTAGTCTCGTCGCGACGAGAAGGAAAGTGCGGGCGTCAGAGCAGGATGTGGTCAGGACTACCCCGCCGGAACACAACAGGCTCTAGAACAAGCTCCCCTGCCCTTCGCCGCCGCTGGTCCGGCGACGCACCGGCCGCGGGCTGTCACCGCCGATCCGCGCCAACTTGCGGCCATCATGGAACTCGAGAGTCACATGGGCGCCGGGCGGTGCCGCAGCGGCCGACAGCACCGGGGCTTCGGTGCTGTCGCGCACCAGCACGAAGCCGCGTGCCAGGACCGAAGGGTAGGACAAGGTCACCAGCAGCTTGGCGAGATGGCGCAGCCGGTCGCGACGCTGGTCGAGGCTCCGCGCCAGCGAGCGCCGCGACTGCACCGACAGCCGCTCCACTGTCTCGCGATGGCGCTCCACCATCTGGCCGACCGGCCGGAGCGACAGCCGCGCTGCCACACGGGCGAGCTCGGCACGATGGATGGTGGTGTTGGCCCGGAGCGCCAAGCCAAGCCGACCTGCCGCGCTGTCGAGGCGCTGGCGTGCCAGCGCCAGCAGGTCCAGCGGCTTGGGCAGCCCCCGTTCGGCCGACCGGAGGCGGGTACGACGCTCCTCGAGCAGGCGCGCCATGGCGCTACGGTGGCGCACCGCCAGCAGCCCGACGGCCTCGCGCAGCTCGCTGCGGACCGGCACGGCCCGCTCGGCGGCGGCGGTCGGCGTCGGCGCCCGGTGGTCCGCCACATGGTCGAGAAGCGTGGTATCGGTCTCATGGCCGATCGCCGAGATCAGCGGAATGACACTGTCGGCGGCGGCGCGGACGGCGATCTCCTCGTTGAAGCCCCAGAGATCCTCAATGCTGCCGCCGCCCCGCGCCACGATGATGAGATCGGGACGGGGCACCGCGCCGGCGGCGGGCAGCGCATTGAAGCCCCGAATGGCGGCGGCGACCTCGGCGGCCGAGCCTTCGCCCTGGACCCTGACCGGCCAGACCACGACGCGCCGGGGGAAGCGCTCCGCCAGGCGGTGCAGAATGTCGCGGATGACCGCCCCGGTCGGCGAGGTGATCACCCCGATGACCCGCGGCAGGAACGGCAGCCTGACCTTGCGTGAAGCGTCGAACAACCCCTCCGCCGCGAGCTTGCGGCGCCGCTCCTCCAGCATGGCCATCAACGCGCCGGCACCGGCCGGCTCGAGCGTCTCGACCGAGAGCTGGTATTTCGACTGGCTGGGGAAAGTGGTGATGCGGCCGGTCACCACGACTTCCATGCCCTGCTCCGGCTTGAAGCGGATGCGGTAGAGATTGGTGCGCCACACCACAGCCGCGATGCAGGCGGCCTCGTCCTTGAGGTCGAAATAGAGATGACCGGAGCTCGGGCGCGACACTTTGCCGATCTCGCCGCGGACCCGGACATGGCTGAACCCGTCCTCCAGGCTGCGTTTGAGCGCGAAGGACAGCTCGGTGACCGACAGCTCCAGGATGTTGGGCCGCCCATCGGGCGCATCGGCCGCGCCGCTCAGCGAGTCGTAGGGGTAAGGCGTCGCCATAGGGGCCCAAGGAATCTCTTTTCTGTGCCCCCGTCAAATGCCATTGAGAGGCGATGAACATCCTCCTGATCGGCGGCGGCGGGCGTGAGCATGCCTTGGCCTATGCGATTGCCGCAAGCCCGCTGCTCGACCGGCTCTACTGTGCGCCCGGCAATCCGGGAACGGGCCGATTGGGCGAGAATGTCACGCTCGATATCGGCGATCATGACGCGGTGGCGCAATTCTGCCGTGCCAACCAGATCGGGCTGGTCGTGGTCGGGCCGGAAGCGCCGCTGGTCGCCGGCATCGTCGAATCATTGGCGGCCCGCGGCATCAAGGCGTTCGGGCCGAGCGCGGCGGCAGCGCAGCTCGAGGGCTCGAAGGGCTTCACCAAGGATCTGTGCGCCAAGGCCGGAATTCCCACGGCTGCCTACCACCGGTTCAAGGATCAGGAGGCGGCGCTCAAGCATGTTTCAGACCGTGGTGCGCCGCTGGTCGTCAAGCTCGACGGTCTCGCCCAGGGCAAGGGAGTCACGGTCGCCGAGACGATGCCGGAGGCCATCGCGGCGGTGCGGCAGGCCTTCAGCAGCGCGAGCGACTGCGCGATCGTGATCGAGGACCGGCTCGTCGGCCCCGAGCTCTCCTTCTTTGCGTTGTGCGACGGACGGCATGTGCTGCCGCTGTCGACGGCAGAGGACTACAAGCGCGCGGGCGACGGCGATACCGGCCCGAACACCGGCGGGATGGGGGCATTCTCGCCGAGCCGGCTCGCCGACCCGGCCCTCGAGGCGCGGGTGCTGGACGAGATCATCCGGCCGACCCTCGGCGCGCTCGACGATATGGGCATCCCCTATCGCGGAGTCCTCTATGCCGGGCTCATGCTCACCCCCGAGGGCCCGAAGCTCATCGAGTACAATGTGCGCTTCGGCGATCCCGAGTGCCAGGTGCTGATGCTGCGACTCAAGGATGACATCGTCACCCTGATGCTGGCGGCGGTGGATGGTGTGCTCGACACCATGTCGGCGCGCTTCCATGACGAGGCGGCGCTGACCGTGGTCATGGCCGCCAAGGGCTATCCGGGAAAGGTAGAGACCGGCAGCGTGATTCGCGGGCTCGCGGCCGCCGACGAGCTCGACCAGGTGGTCGTCTTCCAGGCCGGAACCCGGCGCGATGGCGAGAACCTCGTTGCGAGCGGTGGACGTGTCCTCAATGTGACAGCAACGGGTCCGACCCTCGAAGCGGCACGGCAACGCGCCTACAAGGCGGTGTCGCTGATCGATTTTCCAGGCGGCTTCTACCGTCGCGACATTGGTAAGCAACCGCGATAAAATGGTCATATGAACGAACCCCTGGAAAAATTCGAGCCGCGCATGGTGGCCGGCGCAGGGGCCGACATCTTCGTGCGGGTCGGCGGCGACGGGCCGCCCCTCCTGCTGCTGCACGGCTACCCGCAGACCCACGTCATGTGGCATCGGCTGGCCCCGGTGCTGGCCCGCCACTTCCGGCTGGTGATCGCCGATCTGCGCGGCTATGGCCGCTCGAGCATGCCGCAGAACGATCGCGACAATCGGGTTTACTCCAAGCGCGCCATGGCGGCCGACCTGGTGGCGGTCATGACAGCCCTCGGCCACGAGCGGTTCGCCGTGGCCGGACATGATCGCGGCGGCCGTGTCGGCTACCGCATGGCGCTCGACGCCCCGGCCGTGGTCGAGCGGCTGGCGGTGCTCGACATCATCCCGACCTACGACATGTGGACCGGCATGGACGGCAAGCTCGCCCTCAAGGTCTATCACTGGCCGTTTCTCGCCCAGGCGCCGCCAATGCCCGAGCGATTGATCGAGAGCGACACCCGCTTCTATCTCGACTGGACGCTCGCGAGCTGGACCAAGAGCGGCGATCTCGCCTGCTTCGACGAGGCGGCGCTTGCCGCCTATCGTACCGCCTTTGCTGCACCGGGCCGCGTTCATGCCGCCTGCAACGACTATCGCGCCGGGGCGACCTTCGATCTCGCCGCCGACCGTGAGGACAAATCCACCGGCCGCCGGATCGCCTGCCCGACGCTGGTGCTATGGGGCACCGGCGGCATTCCCTCCGAAGCTGCCGACTCCCTGGCGATCTGGCAGAGCTGGTGCGACACGGTCGAAGGCCGCGCCATCGACTCAGGTCATTTCCTGGCGGAGGAGAACCCGTCAGAGACGGCGGCGGCGCTCATTCCCTTCTTCTCGGGTCGCGCATGAGCGCTGCCAGGATCGATCGCCAAGCTGCGTTTTCCGGGACCGCCGAGGTTCGCACGCCGCACCGCTTCAATGCCGCGGCGCTTGCTGCCTACCTTGCCGATCACATCGACGGCTTCGCCGGACCGTTGACGGTCAGCCAGTTCAGGGGCGGCCAATCGAACCCGACCTACAAGCTCGTCACCCCGTCCGCCTCCTATGTGCTGCGGCGCAAGCCGCCGGGACGTCTCCTGCCCTCGGCGCATGCCGTCGAGCGAGAGTACCGGGCCATCGCAGCGCTCCATCCGCTGGGCTTCCCGGTGGCGCGGCCGCACCTTCTGTGCGAGGACACAGGTGTCATCGGCACCGCCTTCTATGTCATGGACTTCGTTCCCGGCCGGGTGTTCTGGGAGCCGCATGTCCCGGGCGTCACCGCGCCTGAGCGGGCCGCCATCTATGACAGCCTGAACGCCACTCTGGCGCACCTGCACAAGATCGACATCGAGGATGCAGGCTTAAGCGATTTCGGCCGTCCCGCCGGCTATGTGCAGCGGCAGGTCAAACGCTGGGCCGAACAATATCGAGCTTCCGAGACCGACAAGATCGCGGAGATGGACCGGTTGAGCGCTTTCCTGCCGACAGCGGTGCCGGACAGCGGCGCGGTCGCGCTGGTCCATGGCGACTACCGTCTCGACAATTGCATCATCGCCCATGACGGTCCGCAAATTCGCGCCGTGCTCGACTGGGAGCTCTCGACGCTCGGCGATCCGATCGCCGATTTCACCTATCACCTGATGCAGTGGCGGATGCCGCCCAATCGCGACGGCGCCGGCGTTGGCTCGCTGGTCGGGCATGAGGCCGATGCGCCGGGGCTGCCGCGGCTCGAGGACTATGTCGCGCTCTATTGCGCCCGCACCGGGCGCGCGGACATCCCCGATCTCGATCTCTATCTCGCCTATAATTTCTTCCGCATGGCGGCGATCTTCCAGGGCATCGTCGGCCGGGTGCGCGACGGCACCGCCGCCAATCCCAATGCTGCCGCCGTTGCCGGACAGGTGAGGCCGATGGCAGAGGTTGCCTGGGCCTATGCCAGGAGGGCCGGGGCATGAGTGCGCCGATCAAGATCGGGCTTGGTCTCGGCGCCGGTGCCGCCCGCGGGCTTGCCCATATCACCATCCTCGAGGCTTTCGACGATCTCGGCGTCAAGCCGTCGCTCATCGTCGGCACCAGCATCGGCGCGCTGATCGGAGGCAGTTATGCCTCGGGCCTCGATGCCCGCACCATCCGCGCCCATGCCGAAGCGGTGCTCGGCAAGCGGGTGTCGGCAGCGCGGCGGGTGCTTGCTCCCGACAACGGCAGCATCTTCCGGCTGATCAATTTCAACCCGCTCGCCGCGCCCTTGCTCGACGGCCTCCATCTGATCCGCCTCGCCTTGCCGGCCACCGTCGCCCGGCGCATCGAGGACACGGTCATTCCCTTCAAGGTCATCGCCACCGACTTTTTCGGCCATTGCGAGGTCGAGGTGACGACCGGCAATATGGAGCAGGCTATCGCGGCCTCGATCGCCATTCCAGGGGTCATTGCCGGACCGCAGGTCCGGGGCCGGCAGCTGGTCGATGGCGGATGCGTCAATCCGGTTCCCTTCGACCGCGCCCGCGAAGGCATGGACATCGTGATCGGCATCGATGTGATCGGCAGCCCGATGCCAAGGCCGCGCCGTCCGTCGAGCCTCGAGCTTCTGACCGGCGCGCTGCAGATCCAGCAGAAACAGATCTCGGCTCTCAGGCGGGCGGTCAATCCACCGGACATCTATATCGAGCCCGAGGTCGACCGCTTCCGCGTCCATGAGTTCTTCCGCCTGCGCGACATCCTCAAGGCGGCGGAGCCGGCCCGCGAGCGCCTCAAGCGGGCGCTCGGCACGGCGATCGAGATGCATGAGCGCGGCCGACTCGCCGCCGAGTGAGCCGCCGAAGCGCTCTATCGCCGTGCCTGAAAGAAGCCGAGCAGCAGTGCCCGGGCCTCGGCCTCGCCGATGCCGCCATAAACCTCGGGCACGTGGTGGCAGGTCGGTTGCGTGAACAGCCGCGGACCATGCTCGACGGCCCCCATCTTGGGATCGCCGGCGCCGAAATAGAGCCGCCGCAGCCGGGCGAAGGAGATGACCGCCGCGCACATGGCGCAGGGCTCGAGCGTGACATAGATGTCGTGGCCGACCAGCCGCTCGCTGCCGAGCCGAACGCAGGCCTCGCGCACCGCCAGCAACTCGGCATGGGCGGATGGGTCGCGATCGGCCAGCGTGCGGTTCGCAGCCGCGGCGACGATCCCGCCTCTCGGATCGACCACCACGGCGCCGACCGGCACCTCGCCCTCCGCCGCGGCTTGGGCGGCGAGATCGAGGGCG
>Ga0075420_100003500_pt1 | contig 13745 bp, 13 predicted proteins | sample SoiMetdeltSBSDD4_FD_75296 | JGI IMG/M metagenome (GOLD analysis project Ga0075420, IMG submission 75296) | Bulk soil microbial communities from a Populus tree surrounding site in Tennessee, USA - Soil MetaG P. deltoides SBSDD4 | ecosystem: Environmental > Terrestrial > Soil > Tree plantation... | reverse complement strand
CAATTGTTGGAGCGCGTCGCGCGCGACCTTGCGCTGCTCGGGTGTGAGCCAACCTGGGTACGAGACTGTGCCAGCCGGAGCGCCGCCTTGCGCGAAGAACACATTGCTGAATTCCTCGGCTGCCAGCGCACCGCCGAGTGCTTCGCGGGCCGCGCCCAGAGGACTGAGGCCCACAAGACCATCGTTGCCGAACCCGCGCACGTGGAAAACCTTTTCGCGTGGGAGATCCTCCGGTGCGCCGCGATCCGTCACGCGGTAGAAGATTGCGCCCTCCGCGATGTTCAGCTTTGTATTGCCGCCCTGCTTACGCAGCACGCGCACCGTCGATGGACGCAAGGGGTAGAGCGCGAGGATGCGCTGTGCGCGCTCGGAACGTTCCACGTAGGAATAGTGATTGCCCGCCGAGGCCAGATGCATCCCGATCAGCTCGCGCAGCTCCACTGCGGTGATCTCGGCGTTCGGCGAGCGCAGGAGGACGTGCGCGAGGTCGTGCTCGGTCTCCAGTTCTGCGTTGCCGTCAGAATCGCGCCGGAACAGATGCCACGGCAGCGAGCCGAGGGATTCGGCGATGATCCGGCAGCACGCCCATGCAGTAGAAATCCTCAATGAGGATTCCTCCGTCACGGTCTTGCCTGCGGCGGTCGGCACCGCGAGCGGCGAGGGATTGGTGGTGAGCGAGAAGCTGCTCTGTTGCGTACCTTCATCTTCGTCGCATCCGCCTCCACCAACTCGATCGATGCCGATTTCAGGCGGCGGACCATCGCCTTGGCGTCGGCCCGCTTGAGCGCAATGTAGGAGGCGCCTTCGCCGCACGGCCTGAGATCGTCCGCCCGCAGCAAGCACACCACAGGCTGCGGGCACATCCGCGAAATAGAAATGTGGGGATGGAAAATCCTGCAGCACAGCAACCGGACCTTACCGTTGGCCAGCCAAAGGATGTTGTACCCTGGGCCGATCTCAAATTCGGTGCGCCACTTCCGTCTCTGCGGGGCTGAGAAGCCCCATCCGTTGGGCATTAGACGCGCTCCACTGCCGCGCGCAGAGCGTCGCTTTCGACGTGGACGTAGTACTTCGCGGTGATCGTGATGGAGGAGTGACCGGCGAGCTTCTGCACCACGTGCATCGGCACGCCCGAGTTCGCCAGCCGGGAGAGGAAGTCGTGCCGCGCGGTGTAGGGCACCACGCTCTCGATTCCGGCCCGCTTCATCACAGTGTCCCACTCCTTGCGGCTCGGCATGCGCCACGCCTTGTGCGTCTTGAGTCGCTCGGCGAGCACCTCGTTGATCGGGATGTGACGCGGCTTCACCGCCTTACTGGTCGTGGTCGTAGGCACGATCACCATCCGATTGCGCAGGTCGATCCGCAGCCGCGCCACCTCCTGCCCCGGACGGCAGCCGGTGTTGAGCAGCAGGTAAATGGCCGTCCCAACATCGGGCTTGACGTAGGGCGCGCCTTCGCGGTCGCAGTAGTCGATGACGCCGTAGATCGCACCGCGCTGCGCGTCGGTGAACGTCTCAATGCGAGCATCGTCCTCCACCCTTAGCGGCTTGATGCCGGTCATCGGGTGCGCAGTGAGCTCGTGCCGATCGCAGGCTTTCGAAAGCACGGCGCGCAGGACGGTGCACTTGCGGTTGATCGTTGCGGGCGCAGCACCGCTGCGCGCCCAGCGCGCGATCACATCCTCGATGTCGCGGCGGCGGATCTCGCGCAGCGGTTTCTCGAGCAGCTCGGCCCAGGTCAACGCATCGTCCTTGCGGCCCTTGGCGTTGAGCTTCTCGCGGTCGAGACCGAGGACGCGGCGCGCTTCCGATTCGCCGCTGAGATTGGCCACTTGGAAATATTGCGCCTCGGCGAACTCACGCAGGGTCATGCTCCCCAGCGCAGTTTCGCCGCGCCGTGCGGGAAGCTTCGCGCCTTCGGCATTGAGCCAGACGCGCGCCTGCTCGCGCGCCATCGTGACGGTCATGTGCGGGAAGACTCCGAGCGTCTGCGCCTTCCGCACGCCGCGCGCCTTGAGCACCGCCTCGAAGGTCACGCGACCTGTCGAACGCACGCGGCATATCAGGCCGGGCACCTTGGCATCGCGCAGCTCGCCAGGTTCGGCCTTGTTGATCCGGTCGGGAGTGAGGTTGATTGCGGGCATTCGGGTTACCTCCTTTCAACGGCGGTGACCTTGCTGGCGGGCCATTTGGCGGGCCGCCATGCCCGAATTCTCGCTCGGAACGGGGTCGAACGGGATTCTACAGGAATGAGCTAACTAGCTGATGAAAAGGAGAAATCTGCGAATCTGCTTCTAGAACATGGAGCTGCGAAAGCCTAGTCGAACACCCTTTCACGGCGGTAACCGGGGTTCGAATCCCCGTGGGGACGCCAGTTATTCCCCGGTTTGCGGTCGCCGACGCCTAGTTCAGCGGCGCCCCGGATGTGGAACCGCCCCGCGCCCGAGCCAGCGGGGATGCGGTAGGTGATCTGGCCTCCCCCCGTCGCCGGGTCAAACTCGATCCGCTCCACCATCCTCGAAAGGCCCGCTCGCTCCTCGTCTACGGTCGTGCCATCGCGCTCCATCCAGGCCGCAAGGATTTCCTTCGCCCGCGCCTCCGTCGTCGCGTAGAGCGCCTTACCAAAACGCAAAAAAGGAGCCGTCGGTCCTCCGATACTCAACCGCGTCGATGGCTGTACGAGTTCACGTGCCTGACAGACCGTACGCCGGTCGAGGACATTGCCAACCCACGGCAGCAATCCGGCGCCGCCGAGCAACGCATCGTTTTCATGAGTGGCCAATCTGGCGAGGTGCTCACGGAGCAGGCTGCAGGAGCTGCAGCGTGGCCCGCGCGCCCCGGGGCTAAACCTGGACGCAAGGGCGAGCCTAGCGGCTCGGTGGCGGTGGAGCAGCTTTGAGATTGTCTTTATCCACCTAAGCGCCTTTCGGGCGCAGCAGGACGTACAGCACCTCGATTTCGCGCACTCTACGGACCTCGAACATAATGTTGAAGCGCTCGCCTCGCGCCCATGCGGTCAGCGCGCGGGCCGCCCCCTTCTCATCTACTCCTTTGAAGTGCGCGATCCGGAAGAGGTCCCAGGTGCATTCGTAGTATTCGGATTCTCGGACGTGCTCGGCGAGCGCTGCCAATCGCTGGTGGATTCCGAGCTTTCGACGAACCACTAGCGATCCGGGGACTTTGACGGCGTCCTTGTATAGGTGCGCGAATTCTTTGGCCGTGGCTTCGGACGTTCGCCACCGCGTTACGCGCCGCCTTCCGAATTCGTCGGTGTATTCCCATTACCAGAGTTCGATGGGATCTCGCCGTATGTCCTGTTCGTCTTTGCCTTTTCAGCGCGCTGCACGGTCCGCAGCAGACGTTGCCTCGACAGCGGAGCGCAGACAAAAGGATCGGCATTCCAATGATATAGTGTACGTTCATACAGTATTGGGCTATGGTTATGCAATGATCACGAGCGCGCATAAGCTATCCGCCGAGATGAGCACGCATCGTTTCGGCGGGGCATGGACGGACAAGAAGCTAAGAGCATTGTCCGAATACCTCACGCAGTACCGGCTCATCTTTACGACGAATGAGAAGGCGCGCTACTTCAAGACCATTTATCTCGACGGCTTCGCTGGCACTGGTGCGCGCCAGGACACGGCCGCGAAGGCGTCGGAGGACCAGCTTTCTCTGTCCCCGGAACTCGACACTGAAATACAGGAGTACAAGCGCGGCAGCGCGGCGGTAGCGCTCGGCCTCGCGTCGCCTTTTGATAAGTACGTCTTTGTCGAGAAGATGGAGAGGCGAGCGGCAGAGTTACGCGCACTGATCCGACGCGACTTCGCAACGCTTGAGCCGCGCTCGCAGATCGAAGTCGGCGACGCAAATGCCTTCCTGCGGATGTGGTGCGCCGAGACGGATTGGAGCAAGCACCGAGGCGTCGTGTTTTTGGATCCCTACGGAATGAGCGTCAATTGGCAGACCATAGAAGGGATCGCCCGCACGAAGGCAATCGACATGTGGCTGCTCTTCCCGCTTGGCGCAGGCATTAACCGGCTGCTTACACGCGGTGCATTGCCACCGCCAGACTGGGCAGAGAAGGTGACGAGCATCTTGGGCGTGCCGCAGACGGTTTGGCAGCCAGCCTTCTACGCGCCGAGCGGGCAAACCAGCTTATTCGCGGAGGACACCGAGAAGGCCGTCAAGGTCGCGGACTTCAAATCAATGGGCGACTTTTTTATGGAGCGGCTCAAGACCGTTTTTGCGGGCGTCGCACCGCACGCGATGCCGCTACTCAATAGCCGAAAGAACCCGATGTACCTGCTATGCTTCGCGGCCGGCAACCCGAAGGGTGCAAAGACCGCCGTGAAGATCGCGGATCACTTGCTGAAGGGGGAGTGAACAATGGGGACCCGCAGCAACATCGAGTGGACTGAGTTGACGTGGAACCCGGCAACGGGATGCACGAAAATCAGCCAAGGCTGTAAGAACTGCTACGCCGAGCGAATGGCGAAACGTCTGCACGCGATGGGCAGCGAGCGCTATCGGAACAGGTTCGCGGTCACCCTGCATCCCGATCTAGTGGATCAACCAAAGCGCTGGCGCTCACCACGGCTCGTGTTCGTCAATTCGATGAGCGACTTGTTCCACCCGGACATCCCGGCCGATTACATCGCTCGGGTTTTCCGGACGATGGCCGAGTGCCCACAGCACACCTTTCAGGTGCTGACGAAACGCAGCGACCGACTCGCGGACCTGGCGCCTAGCCTGCCATGGCCGGGAAATGTATGGATGGGGACCAGCGTCGAGGATCGCCGCGTAATACATCGGATCGCTGACTTGGTTTCAGTCCCAGCGGCGGTGAGGTTCCTCTCTTGCGAGCCGTTGATCGGTCCGCTAGACCGCCTGCCGCTGAAAGGTATCCACTGGGTCATCGTGGGCGGGGAATCCGGTCCGAGGGCGCGGCCCATGCAGCGCGAATGGGCCCTCTCGATACTGCGTCAATGTCGCGCGGCGGGCGTACCCTTCTTCTTCAAACAGTGGGGCGGTCCGCGAAAGGACCTCACCGGACGCGAGCTGAACGGCCGGTTGTACGACGAAATGCCGGTGCACGGCAGGCGTCAGCCTCTCAAGGCGGCGTAGCGGATCATGAAACTGCCTATTCAGATCGCAGCCGGCTTGACACTGAATCAGAAAAATTCTTCGTGACCAACGTGCAGCCTGCCGCGTGTGCTGGTGGTCCAAGGGCAGGGGGCCCCAGCCCCTGGGTCCAGTCCAATAGGGTCCAACTGGGCAAGATCTTCTACCTGCTGCCCTAGAAGCCGTAGCCAGGTACGACGGGCGATAGTGAACAGCGAAGAACTGCTCGACTTGGTAAACACGGCGCTCGTGCAGGTGGGCGCCGGCAAGATCAAGCACGTGCACGCTCTGGCGGCACGGCACATTCTCAGCGAGCGCTGGGAGCTAGGCGAAGACCTCGATTCCCCCGTTGCAGTTTTTTATCACCGTGGAGTCGGTAATCTAGACTTCCCCGCGCGCGAAGACCGTTCTGTTGCTCGCGAGGTCCCTCGACGGGCTCCGCCTTGGTTGCTCGGTACCTCCGAGACGTTCCTCGGTCATGCCATGAAGGTGGATAGGAAGCTGCGCGGCCGAGTGCTTGAGGTCCTCTTGGAACTCTGCAACAGCGAACTTGAACCTCACGGTGACACCGTAAAGCCCCTGTCGGGGCAGTTCCAAGGCTGCTGGCGCTACCGGATTGGCGACTACCGCCTGATTTTTCGGCCGAACAAAGTTGCCGCAACCATTACTGCCATGGCACTTCTTCCTCGTGGCGAGGCGTACGACTGAAATAGCCGCGCGAAAACAAGAAGACGGAAAAGAGGTAATGGAAGGCGATGCCAAAAAATTCATTACCAAGCTCATCTACGAGGCTTTCCCAGAAGTGCGGCGAGCGCTAGATCTGTCCACGCGGGCGAGGCGCTGAGCATGTCCGAAAAGAATGCGTCCGCCGCTGATCTCTGGCGTCAGATGTTCGAAAGGATGGCGGATGAGGAGAACGCCGCTATTGTCGATCCACAGCACGACGATGCGGCGGATGAGGCGCGGTTTCGCGAAGCCATGGCCAAGGCCGGATGGTCGGAGCCAGAAATTCAGCAGCGGATCGACGCTCATCACGAGCGAGTGCGCGCCGCGCCGCAGACGAGCCCCGGCGTAAGTCCCCACGTGGAATTCCAGCACGCTCAGCTTTGCGACGACGTGGAGGGGGCGATGAGTCGCTTGGGGATGGAGTCACACGGGCGCGTTGCCCGTGGTATCGAGCCCCGTCTTGGGCCCATTGCGGCCAAGATCAACGTTGTTCTCACGGACGAAAGCATCGTTGCGGTCGGCGCGTTCTTGTTCCGGTTCTGCGGATTGGTCGCCCGCGCATTCGCTCGCACGTTGTACCTAAATCCTTGGCTCTGGGAGGACGCCAACTACACCGAAGCGGCTGGCCGGAAACTACTGATGGAGCATCCAAGACTGTTGCGCTACTGGCTGCAGATTTTTCAATCGTATGCTCTGACGGGCACCAATGTTATCGCGGCGCATTGGCCCTCCAACCGTATGGAGGTCATCCTGACCGAGCAGGTGGCGCGCGGAATGGAGATTTTTGCGATAGCGCATGAGTACGGCCATCACCACTTGAATCATGGCCGCAGTCTGGAAGGCGATCCGAAGTCGGAGGAGTTCGATGCCGATCGCTTCGCGCTCGTTATCGGCTACGAGGTTGGCCGCAAGCCGGTCATAGCGCCGAATCCATACTTATCGTACGGAGCCGGCGGGGTCGTCTTGCTCCTTGCGCTAACAATCCTGCATGAATTCGAGGACGACTTTCGGGCGCGTACAGCTGAGCCAGCCGGCACGCACCCTGAGGCATCGGAGCGAATTGCGAATTTAGAATCGGCGACTGGTGACATCGGAGAGGAGTTTGCGGGGTTCAAACACTTCCGCGTCGTGGCGGGGAGGGTGATGACCTGTGTTGGAGCAATCCTGTCCGAATTCCGCGCAGCGATACCGCCGGAAGACAGAGCCAAAATGCGAGAGCTGTTGCAAGGCAGGTCCTAGAGAAGTTGCAAAAAAATCTTGCACCGAATCGCAGGCCGGTGTGTGTGCCGTGGACCGAAGGCGGGACTCCAGCCCAGGGGGTAATTGCGCTCCGGGTCCACGAGCCGGTGGCCGGTGCCGGCTGACGACGTGAGAGCCGCCGCGGAGGAGAGCGCGGGCGGACCCGAGCGCCGCCCTTGCCACGGCGACGGCATGGCGAACGTCAGCGGCGTATTCCCTCGCTTTTCCGCGGGGACGACAACGTTTTCATTCATTACCCGATTCAGCACCCCGCCTGCCGCCTGCTTAGCGTTCGCCGCCTTGAGCGCGCGATGCAGGGAAGCGTCGCACTTTAGAGCGCAAGGCTGGTAGAGCCGGCGGGAATCGATTTCCGCCCAGTATTAGATGGTTGTGGACGACTGTGGACAATTGGCGATCGGACGATACCCCTCGCGATTACCCCCAACTGGAAGGCCTGGCCTACTCAGGCGTATTCGCGCCGAGGAATGCGAGGTTCAAGGTTGGTAGCCCCAGCCGTACCGGGGGAGTGCTGCGCAGTTCAGAGCGGCGGAACGGGACCTCGTGTTCGCTCGAAGTGCTCCTCGACCGGATGCTTGATGATGGGTACGACGGTGATGTGCTGGAAGGGAAACATGGGCAATGTCCGGAGCGCCGCATGCAGTTCTTCGGGGGTTTCGGTTTCCCAAATGCTGTAGTTGGCGGTCTGGCCGACAATTCGAAAGATGCGACGTAACACGCCGCGCTGCATCAGCGTGGCAGCGTGCTCGTTCTCGCGGTTCACCATGTCGTCCCGTTGCGCCTGCGTCCACTCGCCCGGTAGGTCCGCCCGGATGTTGCATAGCCAGCGCATTAGCCTCTATCTCTTCGGATATTGGGGGTAGTACTTCTCAACGAACTCCTTGCTGCACTTGCCGCTTTCCAAGTCGCTGCCCAACTGGTCGATCCCGCGCTCCTCCGGTTTGCCGTATCCACCGGCGCCCGGTGTTTGGACGAAAATCGTCTCACCCGGCCCAACTGTGACGCTGTTCGGTTTGTTCGGGAGGCGCTCGACGCTGCCGTCCGCCCGCACCCTCTTGTTCAATCCGGTGGCACCGGGTTGGCCGCCGAAGATACCCCACGGCTGGTGCTCGAACCTCTCGCCAACGCCGTTGAAGACGCAGGTGTGGTCCACGGGGCGGATGGACCGGTAAAGGGCGAGGCCGCCCTTGTGTCGGCCGGCACCTCCCGAATCTGGGACCAGCCCGTAGCCCTCCACCATCAACGGGTACTCCATTTCGATCGCTTCGATAGGAAGGTTTGACGTATTGGTGAGGTTGACCTGCACGCCGTCCTTGCCATCAGCGGCGAACCTGCCGCCCGCGCCTCCACCTAACGTTTCGAGGTACACGTATGACTCTCCGGTGCGCGGATCCACACCGCTGAACACGGCGGTTGTATTCGCTCCATTGCTCGCGGCTACAACCTTTTCCGGCAGGGCCGACGCCAGCGCGCCGAAAATCACGTCCGCCACGCGCTGGCACGAGTGCAACCGGGCCGCCGTAGCCCCTGGAAACTCGGCGTTGACGATCAGACCTGGGTTCGCGCGGACCTCGACGACTCGAAGGATTCCTTCGTTGTTGGGGATGTCCGGATCGAGCAGGGCCTTCATCGCGTAGCATGCGCCCGCGACGGTTCCGCAGCGGGTGAGGTTGATGTTGCCCGGGACCTGCCGGCTCGACTCATTGAAGTCAAGAACTATGCGATCGCCGCTCTTGTGGATCGTTACGGCGATTGGAATGTCTTTGGCCTCCAGTCCATCGTCGTCCATGACATCCGAAAACCGATAGACACCATCGGGAATCGTTCGCACTGCCGCCCGCAGGCGGGCCTCGGTCTTGTCAATGATCTCGTCGAAGGCTGCGAGCACAGCATCCACCCCGTACCGGTCCAGTGTCTCGTGCATGCGCCTCACGCCGAGCTTGGCGGCGGCGAATTGCGCGAAGTAGTCCCCCCGGCGCTCATTCGGCACGCGCGCATTCAGCAGCAGGATATCGAGGAGGTCATCCTGCACCACCCCGTTGCGAATGAGCTTAACTACTGGGATGCGCAAGCCTTCCTGGTAGACCTCAGTCATCCCGCCGGCCATGCTGCCGGGCGCCATTCCACCGATGTCGGCGTGATGCGCGATATTGCAAATAAATGCGACCACCCTGCCGTCCCGGAACACCGGCATCGTCACGTTTACATCGGGCAGATGCGATCCGCCGGCCACAAAGGGGTCGTTGGCGGCGTACAAATCGCCTTCCTGAATGTCATCGAGACGCGAGTTGATCACGCTCTGAACCGTGCCCATCATCGACGAGATGTGGATCGGCAGGCTCATCTTGGCTTGGACGACCAGACGACCCTGGAGGTCGACGATGGCGGTCGAGTGGTCGTGCCTCTCTTTGATGTTGGTGGAATACGCGCTCTTCATAAGGGCGACGTAGGATTCGTCGGTGATTGACCTGAGAGCGTTGGAGAGGATCTCCAGCGTAATCGGATCGTGCACCAGTCCCTTATATGGTTGATTCATGCTTTCACCTCCACGATCAGGTTGCCGCTGGGGTGTACTGAAGCGCGTTCCCCGGGGAAAATCGGAATCGTCGTGTCGATCTGGTCGATTATGGCCGGTCCGTCAATCCGCGTGCCAGCAGCCAAGTGCTCCCGCTTGTACACCGGCGCAGTGACCGCGCGACTACTGGTGAAGTAAACTGACCGCTCAGCCACCGCGCGCAGCGTGGCCATCGAGGCTGCACGCAGCGGGACATCCATCTTGCTTCCCACTTTGGCGCGCACCGTCAGACGTAGGTTTAGCAGCTCGACCTTGGCGCTGGCATCGTGAAAACTGTAGGCGACGTCGTGCGCCTTAAAGAAAAGCTCCTTGAGGCTCGCCGCGTCGGGCAATGCGCCGAGCGAGGCCATGCGTCCCGAGCTGATGGGCACGCTGAGCTCGTAGTTTTGTCCCACGTAGCGCATATCGAAGTTCAGATCATGATAAAGGTCTGACGTCGATACGCCTTCCGAGGTGGCCCAGGCGTTGGCGCGGGCCTTCAGATCCGTGACTACCTCGCGGAGGGAATCCGGCATCGATTCGCCGATCACGGTTTTCGCGGTGCCGGTAAATGTTTCCTTGATCTCGGCGATGACCAGTCCTTGTGCGCAGACCAAGCCGGGCGATTGGGGTACGATCATTTCCTTCATGCCCAAGGCGACCGCGATGTCATGGGCATGCATCGGCCCGGCGCCGCCGAAGGGCATGAGCGCAAACTCGCGCGGGTCGTGCCCTCGCTCGACAGATAGCTCGCGGATCGCCCTGACCATGTTGGCCACCGAGATGGCGATCATCCCGATCGCGGTTTCTTCTACGGATTTGCCCATCGGTTTGGCGATGACGTCGATCGCCTCGCGTGCGAGCGCTACGTCCAGTTTCATGGCGCCATCGAGCAGGCTAGGGGAGAGCCGGCCAAGCACGAGATTCGCATCTGAAAGCGTTGCCGCCGTTCCGCCTTGGCCGTAGCAGGCTGGTCCGGGACGCGCGCCCGCGCTTTGCGGGCCCATCTTCAGCAGACCATCCTTTTCGAACCACGCGATCGAACCTCCGCCTGCCCCGATGGTATGGATGTCCACCATCGGCAGGCGTATGGGAAAGCCGTCGACATCTCGGCCGTACGAAACATTGACTTTTCCATCCTTGATGAGAGCGACATCGGCGCTCGTCCCACCCACGTCGATAGTGATCACGTTGCCGCGGTTCAGCGTCGCTGCGACATGCAGTGCTCCAACCACGCCGGCTGCCGGCCCGGAAAGCGCTGTGCGCACTGGGAAGGATTTCGCCCGGGCCACCGTCATCAGTCCGCCGCTCGACTGGTTGATGCCAATCGAGGCGCGGGGAAGGATGGCGGCGAGGTCGGTCTGCAGCGACGCCATGTAGCTGCCGAGAACAGGCTGTAGATAGGCGTTGATAATCGTTGTAGTGAAGCGCTCGTATTCGCGGAACTCCGGCTGCACCTCGGACGATACTGAGACTTGAATCTCCGGCGCGACTTCGCGGATTCGTTCTGCAACGCGCCGTTCGTGCACCGGATTCAGGAAGGCGAAAAGGAAGCACACTGCCACCGAATCGACTTTCATTTCTCGAATCTGCGCGATTGCCGCGTCCACTTCTTCCATGTCGAGCGCAGTGTGCACACCTCCGGCGCCATTGATCCTTTCCGCAACCTCGAGGCGCCGGTGGCGGGGTACTAGGGGCGCAGGGTAGTCACGCTGCAGGTCGTAGATGTGCGGTCGAGTCTGGCGACCGATCTCCACCAGATCTCGAAACCCACGCGTAGTAATGAGCGCCACGGGCCGCCCGCGTCTCTGTAGGAGCGCGTTCGTTGCTACCGTCGTGCCATGTGCGAGGCGGGAAACTTCCTGCAGAGGTATGCCGTGCTCCGCCGCGAGTTCCTGAACCCCGCTGGCAATTGCGCGGGCCGGATTTTCCGGCGTAGACGGACGTTTCCAGAGACGTATGTCGCCGGTCCCTTCGTTGACGGCGAAGAGGTCCGTAAAGGTGCCTCCGACGTCGACGCCAATGGTCCAGCCCATCACTTGATCTCCTGAGGAGTGTTCATACTAGTCACGGCGGTTGCGCCCAATTCTTCAAGCGATGCGGAGTCCATAACCCGAGTGCTTTCGGACGTCTCGGCGGCGCATTCAAGGCCGAATTCCGCGGCTGCGGACTTGAGCCAGTCCCAGAAGGAATCCGCAACACTGCGACTGATCAACAGCTCGAAGGTCGGAACGTCGTCGAGTTGCCATAGATGAACTTCGATCCCGGCTACCAATGTGAGGGCCGTATCCCCGGGAGCGAAGCTCCGGGGGTGCAAATCGATCGCCACACCTTTCCTGAGCGCCTCGCGTACCTTCGGACCGGACATCTGCAATACGGCGCGGCCGTCGGTCTGTCGCACCAACGCAGCCGTGCCTGCGATGTGCTGCTCCAGCTCTTCTATCGGTCCCGGCGGGGCGATTGCTGGTGCCTCGACTAGCCATCGTTTAGGCCCGGCCCAGGTACATGTGAGGCGCGCGCCTTCGACGCGTCGTCGCCTACGTGGCAGCTCCAGCTTATGCAGGTCCCGTATCGTCTTTGCGACGACCTCGTCCAGGCCCTTGAAAGGCATCAATTCCGCCAGCGCACCCGGTATCCGCGCGCGCACCTTTATTCCCGCTGGCCCCGTCTGCAGTCCGAGGCGCCCGGGGCGGAGCAGCTCACTTAGCGGCCACCGCAATCCGGAATTTTCAGGCACGGAGCCGTTCTCCATGGGGGTCCACGAATGAAGTGTGCGTGATCTCGACGTTGACCTCCTGATTGCGTATGGGGTCGACGACGCGAACCTTCTCTCGCATCCGATCGTTGCCACGGCGAATCAGACCCAGTGCAATCCAGCACCCAAGTGCCGGTGAGAATGCGGTCGACGTCAGATAACCTTCATCGTGCTCCAGAGTCACCGCGGAGCCGAGGGACAGCACGTGGGCTCCAGCGTTCAGCCGCCTCTCGTCCAACGCCCGGAAGCCGACCATGATCGGTCTTTCGGGATCTAGCAGCGCCTGCCTTTCCGCCATCGCACGTCCAATGAAGTGCTTGTTTCGAGATACAAGGCGCCCAAGCCCCAGATCCCTCGCGGTCGTCTGCCCATTAAGTTCGCCACCGGCCGCGTGTCCCTTCTCGACCCGCAACATCGACATTGCCTCCAGCCCGTAAGGCACGATCTCATAAGCAGCGCCGGCTTCCATCAGTCGGCGCGCGAGAGCCTCACCCCACCTGGCCGGCACGGCGATCTCAAAGCCCAATTCGCCGGAGAATGAAAGACGGAAAAGCCGGCCGGGCACGCCATCTCGCAACACGAGCGGCGCGCACGCCATGAACGGGAAGCCTTCGTTCGAGACGTCGACGCGGGGATCGACGATCTCGCGCAGCACATCTCGAGCTCGTGGACCTGCCAAAGCGATCTGCGCCCATTGTTCCGTCACAGAGGTAAGCGTGACGTCCAGATCGGGCCAGATCCACTGCGCGAAACGTTCCATATGCGCAAGCACTGCGGTAGCGTTTACGGTTGTGGTCGTGACCAAGAAATGCTTTTCACCGAGCCGCGCTACCGTGCCATCGTCGAAGACGAACCCGTCCTCGCGCAGCATGAGCCCGTATCGGACTTTGCCCACCGCCAGGCTGGAAATGGCATTGGCATACAAGCGATCGAGAAACACTGCGGCATCTGCGCCCTGCACGTCGATCTTGCCTAGCGTCGACACATCCGCTATGCCCACTGCGCGCCGAACCGTCGAAGCCTCGCGGCAGGCAGCTGCAAACCAGTCCTCTCCCTTGACCGGGTAGTACTGTGCGCGCAACCACAAGCCCGCTTCGATAAAGACGGCTGCCCTGCTAGTGGCCCATTTGTGGGTCGGTGTAAGCCGTGTGGCTTTGAGCGCTTTCCCGCGATGATGGCCGGCGAGGACGCCCATCGAGACCGGCGTGTATGGAGGCCTAAACGTCGTCGTGCCGAGCTCACCCATCTGCATTGCTCGCAAGCCTGAGAGCACAGCAATGGCGTTCACACCAGCTGTCTTGCCCTGGTCGGTGCCCATGCCCAGTGTTGT
>Ga0075420_100003498_pt1 | contig 13750 bp, 12 predicted proteins | sample SoiMetdeltSBSDD4_FD_75296 | JGI IMG/M metagenome (GOLD analysis project Ga0075420, IMG submission 75296) | Bulk soil microbial communities from a Populus tree surrounding site in Tennessee, USA - Soil MetaG P. deltoides SBSDD4 | ecosystem: Environmental > Terrestrial > Soil > Tree plantation... | reverse complement strand
GCGGATTCCAGGTTGTATAAAAACCGGCGCACGTCGCCATAATGACCTGTAACCGTACCTTGCAGCACAGCTTTGGTGGCATCGGGTATCGGCGTTCTTTCAGTCTTATAGGATAGGGCAGGTAAGGTAATGTGGTCTCGCTTCGCCTCCTCGGTGACCCCAAGTGCGAGGGGTGCAAAATCTCTGACGAGTGGAAACACAGCCCATACCTGCCGAAGATCTTCCTTTGCTCTCATGGCGTCTTTGTGCCGGGCGAATTGCTGTCTTGCCCCATCCCACGCCGTCTGTAGATCTTGTCTTTGGTATTCGGCGGAACCCAAAGCAGTCGTGTGCACCACATACCATGCAAGCAGCGCCATCACGGCCAAAGCCAGTAGCGGAAACAAGGGTGCATACGCCTGACGCAGGTAATACGCAAGTTGTCTCGAGACCAACGTCTTCATTGCGACCGATTCTTATAACGGAGAGAGAGATCGAAATCTACGATTCCATTACCCGCATCACGATGCTGGCCAAGCACGGGATCTTTGAATCGAGGATGGTCCTGAAAGGTCACGGTCAGCGCCGTCACGGCTTCGAGATTGAGGGCGGATCCTGTCAAATGGACGACCGAATTCGTCTGATCCAGCCTGATACTATTGATGGCGATACGCGCAGGAATGACCTGCTCGAGCTCCGCGAGAAACCGCGTCCAGGAAAATCCTCTTTTTGCGATCAACTGGTTGGCAAAATCGACTTCCTTTGGCAGAAGTTGAATGGCGGATTCGGAAAGATCCAACCCCTGTTGACCCGCGCGCGAAAATAGTTCGCGATCTTGTTCCCTCACCTGGTCGAGCGCAGCCTGCATGGTCGCGATCTCCTGCCCGACTCCCCACGCCTGCACAACATCCCATAGGATCGCCAAACAGATGAGACCGGACAAGAGCAACGTGAGTAGACGGGCGGGTCCGATATACCACCGGTATCGACCACTGAGATTGATTGCAAAAAATTGGCCGGGTCTTGCGACATTCCCTGGTTGGGATATGAGTCCCTGAACATGGGACGTCAGCTGCTGCATAGCATTCATGACCTATACGACTCCCGCCATGGCCGGCAGAGCAGCGACTGAGCTCGTTCCGGCAGATTCGACACCTGAGTGGCGGACATCCTCCCAGCTTAATTCCTTCACGGACAATCCAAGATCTCTTTCGAGTTTGTCCCGGAACCCCACGTGCCTCGCTCCATCACCGACCAGGATCAGATTCGTGACTGCCAACCCCGGGTGGTGTTGTTGACACGCATACAGGGATGCGGCACATTCCTCGATAACTTTCTCAACCCACGGTGATTGGACTCCTTCCGCGTTTTCCTGGTCGTGAACTCCTATGCCTTGAGGTTTCGTTCGGATGAACACGAGCTCGCGTTTGTGAAAGATAAATGCCGTGAAGCCTCCATCAGCGATATTGACCCAGAGAAAATCGGACTTGATACGATCGAGTCCACCGGCCGTTCGAACCCACATATTGAACAAAGCAAGACTTGCAACTTCCACTTGCTGGGGAAGCAGTCCCGCTTCTTCACACATCGTTTCATATTGTTCGAGGACGACTTCCTGCGCCACGACGGCCAAAATCGTGTAGCGACGCTCACCTGAAAGCACTGATGTCGAGACCACCTGAAAAAACACTCTCGCTCCGGTCAGGGAGAGGAGTTGTTCTTGCCCAAGCCTCCAACGGATCACTGCTTCGCGCTCCTGATGCGTCGGCGGCAACTCTTGTAGCTGCAGTACGGCGAGTCGTACTGCAAGATCAGGAAGAATGAGCGTCACCGCGCGTGGCATACCAGGTGCGAACGCCCGGCGGGTCCATCTGGCTGCCTGCGCCGTCCCCGCCAACGTGCGAATACGATCCTGAAACTCGCCAGGATTCAGCACGTTGGGCTCGAGCGGAGAGAGCCGGATGGTTCCGTCGGAGAGGCTCGTGACGGCGCTGCGATACCGGCGACGTCCTCGCCAGTTGCGACTCACCTCTGCCCAGGCCAGATCTTGCGACCCGATCTTCAAGCAGTGTCGCGGCGGTCTATACATCCACCCCCACATCTCCTATCGTTCCTCGCTGAACGTCACCCGGTTGATCTCGCGCAAGGTGGTCTCTCCGTTAAGCACCTTCTTCAATGCTGATTGGCGCAACGTGATCATCCCGTCAGTCACCGCCCGGTAGCGGATTTCAGACAGCGCACGATCCGCCAAAATCATCTCCTTGATTTCGTCCGTCAGATCGAGAAACTCCGTGATGCACTTTCTGCCGCGATATCCGGTCTCATGGCATTCCTGACAGCCTTTACCCTCATGAAAGGCTGCATTCTTGTACTGTTCGTACTCGAGGCCGGACTCCTCGGCCAACGCCTGATCAAGCTTGACTTGGTGCCGGCAATTCGGACAAATGATGCGGATGAGCCGCTGTGCCAGCACACAGGTCAGCGCAGCCAAGAAGTTATATGAGTCGATTCCCATTGATGCGAATCGTCCGATGACGTCGAACACATTATTGGCGTGCACGGTCGTCAGAACCAGATGGCCGGTCAGTGCGGATTGAATGGCAATCTGCGCGGTTTCGGCATCGCGAATCTCGCCCACCATGATCTTATCAGGGTCATGCCGCAAAATTGACCGCAATCCTCGAGCGAAGGTCAGTCCCTTTTTTTCATTGACCGGAATCTGCACCACTCCCGGAAGCTGATATTCGACCGGATCCTCGATGGTGATGAGTTTATCCTCACGCGTATTCATCTCACTGATGGCTGCATAGAGCGTGGTGGTTTTTCCGCTCCCCGTCGGACCGGTTACGAGGACCATGCCGTACGGTCTGGTTATCGCTCGGCGAAATCGCTTCAGGTCCTCCGGGTTAAATCCGAGGCGGTCCAGACGCAGCGTCGATACACCCGTCGTAATCGCTTCACGATCAAGAATGCGGATCACGACCGATTCGCCAAACACACTCGGCAAGATGGAGACGCGGAAATCAACGGTCTTACGGTCCAGGCGCATGCGAAAACTTCCGTCCTGAGGGACTCGCCGCTCAGCGATATCCAACTCCGACATCACTTTCAATCGCGACACGAGAGGTGGGTGGAGCTTCACGTCCAAGGGGTCCATCGCCGATACCAAAATACCGTCCACCCGAAACTTGACGATAGTGGCGCGGTCCGTCGCCTCAATGTGAATGTCGCTTGCTCGCCGGTGCATCGCGCTCAGAAGCGTCGTGTCCAACAGTTTGACCGCAGGACTTTGATCCTCGGCCGACGATTCGATCGACATGATTTCTTCGCCGCGCTCATCCTCCTTCACCAGAACGGATCGATACTCCGCTTCCAGTTCCCGCAGAGCCTGACTGGACCCCTCGCTTCGCTCGAGCGCCGCCACGATTGCAGAGCGTGGACTGATCACCAGCATGAGCGGCCGGTTGAGAAACAGTTCCAGTTCGTCCAAGGCGAGTAGGTTACCGGGATCTGGGAGGGCAATGGTAAGGATACCGTCGCACTCTTTTAAGGGTACGAACGGATGGCGGCGCATCAATTTCACCGAAATGGTGCTGTAGAATTCTTGATCGACTCGATAACCGATCAGTGGATCATAGGGAAGACCATATTGGGCGGCGAGGGCCTGTGCCAACTGCTGTTCTGAGATCGTGCCTTCTTCGAGGAGCGTCGGCCCCAGGGCGGCGATGCTGCCTCCGAGACGCGTCAAGACTTGGTCGACGACCCGTTTGGGAAGAATCCCCTGCCGAACAAAAACATCGGCCAATGAAGGACGAGCAAAGTGACGCTGCATGGATAGGCCCTGCTTAGTCCGTGTCGTGTAGAACAAACAAACCCATCATGATCTCACTGAATCGTCTCGGCCATTTGAAAGATCGGCAGATACATGATGATGACAATTCCTCCAACCACGATCCCCATAACCAGTAGTAACACCGGTTCAATCCATGTGGTCAACTGGGTCAAGCGAACATCGAGGTCTCCATCATAAAACTCTGCGATATCCCGCAACATCGGCTCCAATGAACCGGTTTCCTCACCGACCGACAACATTTCGATCGCGAGTTTAGGAAGAATCTGCTGACGTTCCAACGCAGATGCCAACGTACTGCCTTCACGAATTTCAGTGGCAGCCGCTGCAAGGCCGTGGGAAACAAATCGGTTCGATATGGCACCACGTGAAATCTCCAGTGCATCAACGAGCGGCGTGCCTCCGGATAACACGGTCGCCATTGTCCTGGTGAATTGAATCGTGTGGTGTTTGACAAGAATCGGGCCAATGACGGGCATCCGGAGGAGTCGGTGGTCGACGGTGAACCGTCCTCCGGCTGTGCGATACCACGACCGGCCAGCGATCATGAGCACCCCCGAGAAAATAACGACCGTAAGGAGATGCGCTTGTCCAATGTGGATCAAACTGATCAGGACTCGGGTGGCAGTCGGTAGCGATCGAGCCGATTCTCCGTATACTGACACGAAGGTTGGAATCACGTAACTCAGGAGGAATCCGACCACCGCGACTCCCACGATGATAAGGAAGGCCGGATAAGCCAGTGCTTTCGTGACTTTCTGCCGAAGCCCGATCATAAGTTTGAGGTACGCGATATAGCGTTGAAGCACTTCAGGAAGATTTCCGGCCTGTTCCCCGGCGCGAATGGTGGCCAGGTAAAGATCTGTGAAATATTGTGGATGTCTCGCCAACGCTTCCGACGCTGACGCGCCGCCTCTAATATCTTGGCGAACGCCCTGCAGCGCCTCGCGGAAGGCGGTGCGTTGAGTCCGTTCGATGAGCAACTCCCACACGCGCAACACCGGAAGTCCGGCCTTCACAAGAGCCAACAGTTCCTGATTGAAAATCATGAACTCCTGCATCGGAAGCTTATGCCATCCCGCCAGCGCCAGAGCTGGAGAAAAGGTACGCCCGCCGTGTCGCGATACCCGAAAGACGAACAGCCCGTCAGCTTCCAGTTTGGTACGGACGAGCTGCTCGTCATCACCTTCGATGTGACCATCAAACGTGGTCCCATCAGCCCGTGCGGCCCTGTATGCATACATTGGCATTTTCGCAAGCGTCAGATCATGAGGGAGTTGTCGTTGATGGTACGATTACTGTCTGACCTCTACCGGTGAGGAGGCGCGAAATCGGAACGGAGAGCGGGATTCAGGTAATCGCAAGGTCGATCCGGTCACGATGCGATTGTCCGTCATCCCGTTGATCCTTCTGAGTTCTTCAAGATCCACTTTGTGCCTGCGCGCTAAACGCCAAAGTGTCTCTCCCTCCCGGACGATGATCGTTCGCTGATTCCCGACATGTGTGGAATTGTTGTATTCGGTTGTTGACAATTCTCCTGGCACGAACGCATCCGCCGGCATGGCCGTACCCGAGGCATTTGAGGCGACGGATTGAGGTACGGGCATCGGGATCGTGGTGACCTGGGGAGATTCGTGAGGCGCAAAGGCAGCCGGAGCCATTTCACCGTTCGGAGCTACTTGTTTTCGGTCTTGCGACAGGAGTTTTTCTAGTTGGCGCATACGACTATGCAACCGACGTCCAGATTGTGCTACGTGCTCCCGTTCGACCCGAGCCGACGCCAGTTCCTCCCGCTGCAAGTCAATGATGTGCCGCGCATCAAGCAACCGACGCTCTGCCTCTCGCAACATCCCTTGCAGCTGAGCACGCCCCACCTGCGCATCGGCCAATTCCTTCCGGCGGTCCTCCAGTTCAATCCGCAAGTCTGAAACCGTCCGCTGTGCGTCGCGTACGGCGCTTTTGAGCGAGTCCACTGTCACTTGAAGATCGGTCACTTCCGGTTCGATCATCGGCTCGAGACGGGCACATCCGAAGGACCACGCGGCAAGTACTACTCCGACAAGCAGCACCCGCGACCCATTGGTGACCATCCCGAGTTGCTCCGCTCGGCTGCCCTGTCTGACAATCATGATTGATACCTGACGACTACCATTGATTATACGGAACCCCGTTCGTTCCTACCCGGTCAGAGCCTGAAAACACGTCGGCAATCCCTCCTTCCGCAGGATCCGACATCTCCTGCCACGTATCGGCGGACCCTGTCAGAGGATCGAATGGGACCTTTCTGAGGTAGCCGGCAGAGACCAACGCGATAAGCGTTTCCGGATACTTACCTTTGTCGGCGCGATGCTGATCGATCACATCGCGTATCGAAAAGAGATCCTGCCGCAACGCACCTTCTTTAGCTTTCACAACGGCGGTCTGATAGGAGGGGACAGCCAGGGTGGCCAAGATTCCTACGATCGTCACCACGATCATCAGCTCGATGATGGTGAAGCCCCACTGTTCTGTCCATCGCCCCCTACCACTCGCGATACTTGGTCCCATCGAGCGCCAGTTCCTGACTCTGAGTCGAGACGTCATAAATATCTTCGCCGCACCAGTCTTTCATACCAGCGGGGTCTTTATAACAGCGGAGGCGCCAATCGGTGTGGCCTGTGAAGGGATCCGAAGGTATTGCCCGCAGATACCGCTTCACCGTGGTCCCGCGTACCGTAGCCTGCTCTCCGGTCAATTTCACTCCGAGCAACGCGTCCAATGTTTTGGGGTAGCCGTACATACCGGTCACGTCTTTACACGTTAATTTATTCTTCACACAGGCCGGCCCGGCCAACACGTCACCATCCCGGCTCCAGTCCAATCGAAAAGCGTCGATCGCCGATCGAATGATGCGCAAGTTCTGACGCAATTCAAGTTCCTTCGTTCGCTTGGCTGAGACCCGGGTGAAGGGGAGCGCAACGGACGCCAGAATGGTAATGAGCGTGAGCGTGACCAACAATTCAAGCAGCGTGACCCCGGACTGTTTCACCGGACCCTCACAACTCCTTTTCCAGATCGGGATGGATCGGATTGTTCTTGCACGGTCTCATTCTCCATTGTGACGCGGACCGGCGAAACACCCGGTGCTTTGGCTACAAATGTCAGACTGAGCAACCTCCCCTCATTCCGGGTCATCGTTGAAGGTTTATGAAATCGGAGTACGACCGATCCGTCCGTGGAATGAGAGGTAATTGCCGCCTTATTGCGCATTCCGCCCAAGAGCTCCCCTTCTGCCGCCTCGCGAAACTCCACTACTCTGGGATCAAACGCCAGTTTGAGTGCTTCGCCGGAGATATCGCGGGCTCTCCGGGCCATCACGTCGATCTTGAATTCCTTTCCGACAGGAACGGCGAGATCCACCGGCTGTATGGCAAGCTGCGGCATCAAGCTCAGTGACGCTTCCGCCATGGCACTCCCCCCCTCAAGCCGTTTGTTCATATTAGCTGACGCCGCCACAGGCGCACCGATTGCCGAAGAAGGTCCCATGATGGCAGACGTTTTCTTGACAGGACTCAGGAAGAGCGGGGATGTCGCATAGACCGATTCTGTGCCCGACCAGAACGCCTGGGTCTGAAGGCCCGGCGGCCGCATCGGTTGAACGACATGGGGCGTGATGGTCAGGATAACTTCCGTGGTCACTCGGTTCGTCTTGAAGGAACTGATCAAGTCTCCCAATATCGGGATGTCTCCGATCCAGGGAATCGTGACCTTCGTACGACGATCTTCTTCTTGCAGCAATCCTCCCAACACAATCGTTTCCCCATCTCTCACATTGAGCATGGTCTCGGCTGAGCGATTCCCGAATTTGAATTGTGTAATAGGTGGCGAGGCCTGCAGAAGAACGGTATCACCGAGACGAATGACCTCGATCTTCATCTTCAACGAGAGTTCGTTTCCCAGATGGATGGTGGGCTCGACGGTCAGTTTGACACCCGTATCCCGGAATTCGATGGACGTCACCGTCGAGGTCGTGGGAACTGCCCCGGTTGCAGCTTGTCCCGGGAGGACATTGGTGGTGGATAGTAGAATCGGTTGCTTATCACCGATGTTTATCTCTGCTTTTTTGTTGTTTACCACTCGCACCTTCGGTGCTGCCAGCGTCTTTGCGTCAGTCACTTGCTTGAAGAAATCCAATTGCACATTCGTCGGCAACTTCACCACATAGCTGTCCGGTCCAAGGCTCGTCAATTGTCGAATGGTGAATTGCTGTGCGATATCCCCTGCCACAAGTCCGGTAAATCCCGGCGGAACCATGGCGGCGGCGACTTGCTTCGGATATGAAAGTCCATAGGTTTGATCCACCGTTCGATCGACTTCCAAAACCTCGACATCGAAGAGGACTTCGGAATCTTCGCGATCATTTGCGAGAATGATCTTCTCCGCTAACTCCACCTTTTCCGGTTGATCGCGAATCACGATGGTATTCAATTGCTCATTCGCGTGGATATGCTTGGCATCCAACATGGTTTTCAACAAAGCCAGCATGTCTTTCGCTTTCGCGTTTGAAAGGTAGAACGTGCGGATCATCAGGTCCTGGTATTGCTCCTGCTTTTGCTTGGTATTGGGACTGATGATGATAAGATCGGGCGAAGCGCGTTGGGCGAAGAGTGAATTACTGTTCAGGATAAGATTCAAGGCCTCGTCGAAGGGTTTGTCCTGGAGAGATACACTGAACGGATCATTGCGGACATCCTTGTCGAACACAAAGTTGATTTTCGCGGCTTTCCCAAGTGCCTCGAGCACTTCCTTCAATCCGGCGTTTCTAAACTGCAGGGTCACAGGCTGCTTTTGCCGATCCTCTCGATTCAACGCCTGCTGTTCTTCCGTGATTTTTGAGACCGCTTCGAGTGCTTCTTTGAGCGCTGGATCCAATTCTGCTGCACGGGCAAAACCTTCCAGCGCTTCGCTGGCGCGCCCGAGTTGCGCCAGACGTTCTGCCTCCCGATACTGATCCCGTGCATCCTTCAGCCTCAGTGCCTCAGTAAGACCATCCTGATGATCAGATGAGCTGGGCTCGATGGTAAGGGCTCGCTTAAACTCTTCAATGGCGAGGTCAAGTTGTCGCTTTTTCAGAAGCTCTCGGCCCCGCTCATCGTGCATCGCGGCAGCACGCTCTCGTGCAATGGAATATTTGTTCTGGAGACTTAAGTCAAATGGGTCGTCTTTAAGCGCCTGCTTGTAGGCCAGGCTGGCTTCCTCCCAATTGCCAGCTGCAAGGTGCTGATCCCCGCGTTTGGCATCAGGCGAAGACATCATCGCACAGCCAGCCAGAAGGGGCAGTACCCAATGGCATAGCCGTTTGAAGGCGTAATAGCTGGTGGCTCTCATGTCAAAGCGAGCACACTGCGTGTGGAGAATGCAACCCACAGGCGATGATTAGCGATGTCTGGTGTCTTTGGTATACCAAACTCAACATAGGCGGACAATCTCTTTCTTTCTTTTCACTCTCACCGCCAGTGCATTAGAGGCCTCGTCTGGTGCCATTGAGGAAAGATGGAGGAGCCTGATCACGGTTCGGAAGGAACACATCAGGAAGTGAAAGGGTGAAGCACAGAAGAGTGGCAATCATGCGTGGCAGGATGAAGCGGGAAGAGTCGGAGAGGAGAGATTCTCCACTGATTACAATCGCCAGTATCTCACCGACCCTGGTAGCTTTTCCGGGTCTAACGCGCCCTTGACGTCCACCACGACGCTGTTCCGTTGACGACGCAGTGGTCTTAGCAGTTCCTGTATATCCATCTGCAAATAGTGTTGATGCGGGACAGCGAGGATAATCCCATCCGCCTGCTTTACTTCATCCCACGCAAGCAGCCGCACGCCATACTCCGCCACTGCCTCCTCCGCCTCAGCCATTGGATCGTGCACAACGACCTGGACCCCATATTCTCTTAGTTCATTGACGATGTCGGGCACACGACTATTGCGAAGGTCGGGTACATTCTCCTTGAAGGTGAGCCCAAGAACAGCCACCTTCAACTCGCCGACGGGACGCTCCAATTGGCTCAACAGTTTCATCGCATGTTCAGCGACAAACTTGCCCATACTATTGTTGATCCGTCTACCCGCCAGAATGACTTCAGGGTGGTATCCCACGGACTCGGCTTTTGTCGTTAAATAGTAGGGATCGACACCGATGCAATGTCCCCCCACCAGCCCGGGACTGAACTTCAGAAAATTCCATTTTGTCCCGGCCGCTTCCAAGACGGACTTGGTGTCGACGCCCAAGCGATGGAAGATTAGAGCCAGTTCGTTCATGAGCGCGATATTGAGGTCTCGCTGGGTGTTTTCGATAACCTTTGCCGCCTCCGCAACTTTGATACTGGATGCGCGATGGATTCCGGCCTTTACCACAAGAGCATATGTTTGAGCGATAATCTCCAATGACTCATCGTCTTGCGCCGAAACAACCTTTACGATTTTCTCGAGTGTGTGCTCTTTATCGCCAGGATTGATGCGTTCCGGCGAATACCCAAGCTTGAAATCCAACCCGCACTTAAGACCGGAGGCTTCCTCCAGGATCGGCAAACACACTTCCTCTGTCGCGCCGGGGTATACGGTCGATTCATAGACCACAATCGTACCGGGGGACAGATTTGCACCGATCAACTCAGAGGCTTTTTGCAAAGCGGAAAGATCGGGTTGGAGGGCTTCGTTGATGGGGGTGGGGACGGCCACAATGATGAAATCTGCGGTTTTAAGATCGGTTGGTTCACAAGTATAGTGAACCCGCCCCTTCTTTAGATCCTGTTTGGAGACCTCACCTGTCCTATCAATCCCCTTTCTAAGTTCTTCGATTTTCGCTCTGTTGATATCAAAGCCGATGACGGGAGAGTATTTTCCAAATGCCACCGCGATCGGAAGCCCCACGTAGCCCAGCCCGACAATGGCAACCTTGCGTTCAACTTTCTTTGACATCAGTCTCCTTCTCTGCTGCAAGCATTTCAATCCAAATAAGAATGGCATAAGGACCGTTATCAGTCAATAATTCGGCACCGTTTCTAATTCGTCTCATCAACACAGCCACGCCTAAGGACATTATGTATTCTCAACAGATATTCTCTATGATCACCAGCGATCGGTATCCTACCTTTGATCCGTTGTCAGCATCGTGAGTCCGGTTTCTCCATTCCTCGGCTCAGGCAGTCGGAACGACGTCGTCGAGAAGCGGGAATACTCCTCTCCGCGATGTGATCGAGTGGCAATCTCGTTCGACATGTATCCAACACAACGTGCGACCAATATTTTCAGGCGGGTGTGCCTTCACAACCAGCTGGCAGCTTCTTCGGGTGGAGTGGGACAAATGCCTAGATCGCATTGGTGTGCACGCACTCCTATCATGCTTACTTCGGCTTATGAACTTGCTAAGTTGACTATGGTATACTCACCGGACGCCAACATACGATAGTTTCGACCGCTCAATCCATCCTCTAAAGCTTTCTTACATCCCGGAACAATTCTGTCATGTAATTCCACGGCGATCATCCCCACTCGATCAATCCAATGGTCCATCCCGTTCTGAAAGATCTCTCTTTCTGCTCCTTCTATATCAATTTTTAAAAGATCAATCTGTTGATGATCAAACTCCTGCATCATGTCAGTGACACCGATAGACATTACGGATAGTGCCGCATTTTCTGAAACAGCTTCGCTCACCCTGAATGTCCAAGGCTCGTCTGTCGGATTGACAATACTGAGCTGTTTTTGGCCCGACCACAAAGCTTTTTGCAAGCAGGTGATATTGGGATAAAGGCTCGTGTTACGCGTCAGCAATTCAAAGTTGGACTTCTCCACTTCCAGTGCCACAATCCGGGCATTCGGGAACCTAGAGGCAAAGTAGACGGATGCCAAGCCAATATTTGCTCCCGCATCCACGATGCTAGATGGCAGGTTGGGCACTTCAAAATCGAGCTCCCCGTCTATAAAAATTTGATTGAAAACGATGACATCGGATGTTTGTGCGCGCAGGAAGATTGGGTACTTCAGACAGGGGACGTGCATTTTATGTAACACCCCTCGATGCACCCAGAGATGCCGATGAAGGTGGAACCAAAGCAAAAAACCGCGTACCTGACCATATCGGCTCCGGTACGATCTGCTTGCCTGACATATGCGCTTAAATAGCTTTGCCATCACCTTCTCCTGTCTACAACGACATCACGAGAGTCTGATTCTGTCGTATTAGCGGCATGGCCAAAAGAATACATTGGTCGGGGCCAGTCAAGATTTTTCGAGTCGACTCGGGTGTCACCTGTTCGGTCAGGCTCAGCAGAGCTTGTGGAGATAGGCTATGTCAAGCAGTTGCCGTGCTTCCCTGTGAATCAGAAATCACTGGCGATTTTGAGCGTCCTCAAAATCAATCTATCAGGCGATAAATGCTCGCGATAGTAGTGCCAATTGGCATCCAGCATTTGTTGTCTACAGTGTTTATCCTCAACTAGCCTCATGGCTTGTTCAAGGCAGAGGCTTGGTGTATCAAATTCCAAATAGTTTCGGTCCTTTTCAAAACCACCAGGGACCACGTAACCCAATCTCTCCGATACAATTGACTTGGAAAACGACACATATTCTCCCATCTTCCACCCGATCGAGCCGTGCAGACCGGTGGTGGCAATACAAATTGGGTAATCATGAAGCAGTGAGATGTAGCTTCTTTGTTTAGAAATCGAGACATTCTCCAATAACAGACCCTTAAAGTGATCCATGGCATAATCAGTTCGTATGAACCCACCGTAAAAACGGGGCCCGAGTTCCTTCTTCAACAATGTAAGACAGCGCGCCCTCATTTCATTAATTTGCCTACGGTCCGCCTTCCTTTCTGCAGACAATCCAACGGGATCATTGTCCGGATCCCACGCGCGCGCTATGAACAGGACACGGGGTTCTTGATCGGGATTCGGCGTAGCGTACATGCTAGTCGCTCTGGGAAGAAACTTTATCGAGGCGAGTTCTGCTATGCGCGTGAGTAATCCTCTTGGGAAATTGTTGAACACGTCTGTGCGACCAAGAAACCGTGCCCATTCATAACGACAGAGCGTTCCGCTGTACAGCGGATAGTTAAGACCCAGTGGGAAAACGGCAGATGTGTATCCGGCCTGAACTGCTGACGGAAGATAACTTCGCTTAAAGTAAAAATCAGATACCTCCAGGGCCTCCTCATACAAATCGCACCTATCGCTAGTATCGTAGAAGAGAACTTTGTCATCGTTCAATTCAACGAATAGTCCGTTTAGAGCATGGGGACCTAAATGCGCCATGCATGGTTTGCCCTTGTGGGAATAGTTACTCAGCCTCTGTTTAAGGTTGATCTCCCCGTTCCTAGCTAGCAGGGAAAACCCTGTATATAGCTGAGATACGTGCAGTGCCGTACTGTATGCATGAATGGTGCATTTCATTCAGAATGAACTCTCACATATGCAAGGAGCTTGTTCAATCATATAGACTTCAAGAAGGTCGGCGAAATACAGCTGTGTTTTTATTTTCTCGCCGAGATGGTCAACTTTTCAAGGAGATCTTGTGACGATCAGGCAAACGGTTCAAGCTCGATACCTGATGGTCCATGCGGCCACTTTTTGGATGTTAGCGGTCCCCGCACATCTTCCCTGCCTCACATCGCACAATGACAAGCTCACACTCAGACATTCACCCCGGACAAGGTTGTTGCAAATTCAATCGCAATGTTCCACGGGCCAGATCAACCTAAAGAATAAAGTGCTTGCCCCATACTTATACGCTGAAGCATCGAAATTCTTTGGCACATCACATGATCGTTGAAATGTCTTCCGGACTGGGGGAGCAGATAGTCGGGGCGGGTGAAATTCGCAACCAATAGTCGAAAAATGACCTCAGATTCCGTCTACCAATGGGACCTACACATCATGATCG
>Ga0075420_100003497_pt1 | contig 13750 bp, 13 predicted proteins | sample SoiMetdeltSBSDD4_FD_75296 | JGI IMG/M metagenome (GOLD analysis project Ga0075420, IMG submission 75296) | Bulk soil microbial communities from a Populus tree surrounding site in Tennessee, USA - Soil MetaG P. deltoides SBSDD4 | ecosystem: Environmental > Terrestrial > Soil > Tree plantation... | reverse complement strand
ACAAGACCCGTATCGGTGTGCGTGAACGATTGGTACACGAACGTCGGCATGTTATCATGCGCGCATTGATGGCTCACCGCGCACGTGTGCGCGTCGCGCCCGCAATGCCCGCTGCGCGAGCATGAATCTGACCACCGATCGCTCGCAAGGCGTCTCCATCGTCCGCGTCAATGAGACGCGTCTCCTTTATCCCCTCCTGTCAGAGTTCGCAAACACGATTTCCGCGCTGATCGGCTCGGGCGAGCACCGGTTGCTGCTGGATATGTCGAGCGTCACCTATGTCGACAGCGCCACGATCGGCTGTCTGATGGATCTCTATCGCCAGGCGGCGGCGGCAGGCGGCAGCCTCAAGCTCGCGGGCGTCCAGAAGCGCGTCGAGTCGATGCTCACGATGACCGGTGCGCAGGACGTGCTCGAGATACACGCCGACGAGCCGTCGGCGATCAAGAGCTTCGGGTCGAACGGAAAATAAGAAAGGGCTCAGTTCACCGCGGGCGCAGCGCTCTTTATGGACACGGCGGCCGCTGGGACACCCGACGGCTTCGCCGGCGCTTCGATGAGCGTCCATGCATCGACTTCGTCGAGCACGCGGGCAGCGAACTCCGTGTGCAAGGCGTGCCCTCCGCGATGGGCGACGAGATGCCCGATGATCGGGTGACCCACGAGAGCCATATCGCCAATAACGTCCAGAATCTTGTGACGAACGAACTCGTCGTCGAATCTCAAGGCGTTATTCAGGACACCCGTATCGCCGATCACAATCGCGTTTTCGAGTGAGCCGCCAAGCGCGAGTCCCTGCTGGCGCATCATCTCGACGTCTTCGAGAAACCCGAACGTACGTGCGGGTGCGATTTCGTCGACGAACGATTCCTCCGTCAGGCGGACGGTTCGAGATTGGTGTCGCAGCAGCGGGTGATCGAACGCGATGCTGTACGTGATCTTGAAGTGGTCGGACGGATACAGCGCGATCCGCTTATCGCCGCGCGACAGCGAAATCGGCCGGATGATCTTCATGTAGCGCCGCGGTGCCGTGAGCTGCTTCAGACCCGCTTCCTGAATCAGGTAGATGAACGGCGCAGCGCTGCCGTCCATGATGGGAACTTCCGGGGAATTCAGCTCGACGATCACGTTGTCGACGCCCAGGCTGACGAAGGCCGCCAGCAGATGTTCAACGGTATCGACGCGGACAGCGTCGCGGCTCAGGCCGGTGGCGTGATTGATGCCGCCGACGTGCCTGACCGTTGCGGGAACTTCGAGGCCGCCGAGATCGAACCGGCGGAATCGAATACCCATGTCAACGGGAGCAGGCTTGAGGGAAAGCGTGACTTTGTTGCCTGAGTGAAGGCCGATCCCCGCGCAGGTGATCGATCGGCGAAGTGTCCGTTGTGCGTGCATCAAGCTCCCTGGCCGTAGTTGGGGGGCTTAATCCAAGAAGCAAGCGGAATGCCGAGCTCTGCAATTGTTCTAGGATTCCCTAACTGCTTGCCTGTGAGTCTGTTGCGGGGGGGAAGCACGAAAATCATCGATTTCGTGCTACGAGGTGTTGCATCTTCGCAACAACATCCATCGGGAATGTTGTGGCGAGTTTACCACACCTTTTACGACGGTCTCAGCAACGAATGCAGAAATATGCCAGTGGCCGACGCTGGATTTTCGGCCACTTCCTCGGGCGTACCTGTGGCCACCACTTGTCCGCCCGCACCGCCGCCTTCCGGTCCGAGATCGATCAGGTGATCCGCCGAACGGACGACGTCGAGATTGTGCTCGATCACGACGACGGTGTTGCCCTGGTCCACGAGCTTGTTCAGCACGTCCAGCAGCTTCCGCGTGTCCTCGAAGTGCAGACCGGTGGTCGGCTCGTCCAGGATGTAGAGCGTTCGTCCCGTGCCTCGTCGTGACAACTCGCGCGCCAACTTCACCCGCTGCGCCTCACCGCCGCTCAACGTGGTGGCGGACTGCCCCAGCTCGATGTAGCCGAGACCGACATCCTGCAGCGTGCGCAGCTTGGTGGCGATAGGCGGGATGTTCTCCAGGAGCGGCAGCGCCTGATCGACGGTCAGCTCGAGCACTTCCGCGATCGACTTGCCGCGGTATTGCACCTCCAGGGTCTCACGATTGTACCGACGGCCCTTGCAGTGCTCGCATGTCACATAGACGTTGGGCAGAAAATGCATCTCGATGGCGATAACCCCATCGCCCTGGCACGTCTCGCAGCGCCCTCCCTTGACGTTGAACGAAAACCGCCCCGGCTTGAACCCACGAGTCCGTGCTTCGGGCATCATCGCGAACAGCTCGCGGATAAATGTGAACATGCCCGTGTAGGTAGCCGGGTTCGACCGGGGGGTGCGGCCGATTGGTGACTGGTCGATCTCGATGACCTTGTCGATGAGCTCGGTACCGTCGATGCGGTCATGCGGTCCGGGCTCCGTCGATGCCTTGTAGATGGTCTGTGCCAGAGACCGATAGAGAATGTCGTTGACGAGCGTCGACTTGCCCGACCCGCTCACGCCGGTGACCGCGGTCAACGTCCCGAGCGGAATAGAGACGTTGATGTTCTTGAGATTGTTCGCGCGGGCGCCGCGAATCACGATCTCGCCTCTCAGTGCCGGCCTGCGCGCCTTGGGCGTGGGAATGGACCGTTCGCCTCGGAGATACGCGCCGGTAAGCGATCCGTGGCCGTCGTTCAGCAGCTCCTGGGCTGCGCCCTGGAAGATCACCTTCCCTCCGTGCTCGCCGGCGCCGGGCCCGAGATCGATCACGTAGTCTGCCGTGCGGATGGTCTCCTCATCGTGCTCGACGACGATGACTGTGTTGCCCAGATCCCGGAGGCGTGCCAGCGTGCCGAGCAGCTTGCGGTTGTCGCGTTGATGCAGGCCGATGGAGGGTTCATCGAGCACGTAGAGCACTCCGGACAGGTTCGCGCCTATCTGAGTCGCGAGCCGGATTCGCTGCCCTTCTCCGCCCGACAACGTTGCCGCACTCCGATTCAAGGTCAGGTACCCGACGCCGACATCGTGGAGGAAGCGGAGCCGCTCGCGGATTTCGCGCAGCACGCGTCCGGCAATCAGCTCCTCTCGATCCGTCAACTCGAGACTCTCGAACACCCCGAGCGCGTCGCTGACCGGCAGGTCGACGTACTCGGCAACGCCTCGGCCTTTGACTCTGACGGCGAGGCTCTGCGGCTTCAACCGCCAGCCATGACACGACGGACACTCGCGCAGCGTCCGGTACGGTTCGAGGTCCTCCTGCTCCACCCACGATGCGGCCTCGTATCGGCGCCGCAGGTTTGGAATGACGCCCTCGAAGTCCTTGCCGAATGGTTCTGTCTCGGCCTCTCGTGCGCGTTCGCGGTGGCCTGCAGCCCGCGGCGGCTCGACAAACTCCTCGGCCGCCTCGGCATCCTCGTCCATGTCTGCGTCGCGCACAACCGCGGCGGCCGCCTTCGTCGCCGCACGTGCGGCCCGCACAGCACTCCCGGCAGGGCCAAAGAGCACCAGGTCGCGCTGCTTTTTCGGCAGCTTCGCAAATGGGAGATCGGGATCGATGCCGAAGATGCGCGCCAGCGTGAGGATCGCCTCTCGCACGAGCTTGCGATCGCCGCGCGCCCACGGAGCAATGGCGCCGCCAAGGAGCGATTTCGACTCGTCCGGGACGACGAGATGCGGGTCGAAGTCATACGTCGCGCCAAGGCCCTGGCAATCCGGACACGCGCCGTGCGGCGAGTTGAACGAAAAGGCCCTCGGCGTCATTTCCGGCATCGAGATGCCGCATGTCACGCACGCAAGGCGACGGGAAAACAACTGGTCGCCACCTTCGTAGGTGTTGACGATCGCGATGTCGTCGGCCAGGTTCAGCGCGAGCTCGAGGGAGTTGGACAACCGGCGCTCGATGCCCGATCGGACGATCAAGCGATCGACGACCGTCTCGATCGTGTGGTTCCTTCGGCGATCGAGTTTGATGTCCTCTTCGAGGGAGCGGAACTGGCCGTCAATCCTCGCCTTGGTGAACCCGCGCTGCCGCAGCGCGTGCAGCTCTTTTTTGAACTCCCCTTTTCGTCCCCTCACGATCGGTGCAAGCACGTTGATGCGCGCGTCCTGCGGATAGAGCATGACGAGGTCGAGGATGCGCTCGAGCGATTGCGAAGCGATTTCGCGCCCACAACGGTAGCAGTGAGGAACGCCGATGTTGGCAAAGAGCAGCCGCAGATAGTCGTAGATCTCGGTCACCGTGCCGACGGTCGACCGCGGATTGGATCCCGTTGTTTTCTGCTCGATGGAAATGGCGGGCGACAGACCTTCGATCAGATCGACGTCCGGCTTCTCCATCTGCTCGAGAAACTGTCGAGCATAGGCGGACAGCGATTCGACGTACCGGCGCTGTCCCTCCGCATAGATGGTGTCGAAAGCCAGCGACGACTTGCCCGAGCCCGAAAGACCCGTGATTACGACAAGCCGATCTCGCGGGAGGTCAACGTCGATGTTCTTGAGGTTATGAACGCGGGCGCCGCGTACTGCAATCCAATCGTGCGCCATACCCACTGCCAGGGATTCCGTGGTTACCCGAAACCCCCATTCTAGCGCAGACGCGAATGGCGATACCCGTAAAGGCCGTAGACAAGGGCGCCGAGGATGAGCCACACGACGAAACGCTCCCATGCCTGCCGCGGCAGGCCGCCCATTACAAACAGGCACGCAGCAATCCCCAGCGGCGCCACGACCCACACATAGGGCACACGGAAAGGCCGCGGGCGTTCCGGTTCGGTGACCCGAAGGACGAGCACGCCGGCGCACACAATGGCGAACGCGAACAGCGTCCCGATGTTCGTCAGATCGTAGGTCTCGGCGGCATCCCCAACCAGCGATGCGACCGCCACGATAACTCCCGTCAGGAGCGTCGTCGTGTAGGGAATGCGCGTTCTGCGATCCACACGCGACGCCCAGGCCGGCAAGAGCCCGTCGCGTGCCATCGCAAAGAAGATGCGCGGCTGACCGTACTGAAACACCAGGAGCACCGCAGACATGGAGACCACGGCGCCCAGCGCGACCAACCAGCCAACCCCGGCGTATCCCGCCAATTCGAGCGCGCGGGCGAGCGGATCGGCCACCGCAAGTTGATCGTACCGAACCATTCCTGTCAGCACGGCGCCCACGATGACATAGATGACCGTGCACACCGCCAGGCCCCCGAGAATCCCGATCGGGAGGTTACGCTGCGGATCTCGCGTCTCCTCTGCAGCTGTCGACACCGCATCAAAGCCGATGTACGCAAAGAACACGATTGCCGCGCCCTGGTGGATGCCGGTGAAGCCGTTCGGCGCAAACGGCGCATAGTTCGCCGCGTCGATGTTCATCAATCCCACCGCGACGAAGAGCCCCAATGCGAGCAGCTTGACGACTACCATGACATTGTTGGCCGTCGAGCTCTCGCGGGCCCCGCGCAGCAAGAGCCAGGTGATGGCCATGACGATGGCGAAGGCAGGCACGTTCACGAGCAACGGCACGCCCGCAATGCGGGGCGCCGTATCGAGCAATGCCTGAACGTCGGAATTCGAACTCAGTAATGCTGTGCGATACCCGGTGGTCAACCAGGCGGGTAGATCGATCCCCACACCGCGCGTCAACGTCGTGAAGTAGTCGCCCCAGGAGATCGCAACCGCGACGTTCCCGACCGCATATTCGAGAATGAGATCCCATCCGATGATCCAGGCCACCACCTCGCCGAGCGTCGCATAGGCGTAGGCGTAAGCGCTGCCGGCCTGCGGGATCATCGCGGCGAGCTCCGCATAACAGAGGGCTGCGAGCGCGCAGGCGGCGCCAAGCAGCAGGAAAGAAAAAATGAGCGCCGGACCGGCGCCATATCGAATGACCTCACCGCTGGGTCCCGTCTGGCCCGCGGCCGCCGTCCCTATGGCGCCGAAAATGCCAGCCCCTATGACGGCGCCGATCGCAAGCATGACCAGATCACCAGCGCCCAACACGCGTCTCAGAGAGTGCGCCTCGTCGCCGGGTGGCTGCAGCTCGGAGATTGGCTTGCGTGCGAACAGATGCGGCACGGCGGGACTCTAAACCACAACGCGCACGAATTCCGCGAAGGTCACGAGAGGCACTTCGTGCTCAGTCAAAACGGTAGGCGGTTTCGTTCGAGGCGACCACCATCTCGCCGTTCGGCCCGAACGCGACGCCGACGAGCGCCGTTCCTGACACCACGAGCTCGGGCTTCGCTTCAAGGTCGCGAAACCGGTAAACACCGCTGCCGCCGGCAAGCGCATCCACCACATGAAGCGCGCCGTCCGGGGCAAACGCCAGGCCCTGGGGCCTGCCGAGCGGGCACGGAAGCGGATGCACCTCTCCCTTCCGGTCGATGCGGTAGATGTAGTCGTACGCATTGAGCGTTGGCGCTGTGACGAACAGCTCCTGCTCGCTGCTCATCGCCAGGTGGAACGCAGCGACGCTGGCGGGAATCGTGGCAAACGCGGCAGCGCGGCCATCACGTACGCGAAACACGGTTCCGGATCGATCCCCCACATACATCGATCCCTCGCTGTCGAACGCAATCCCGCACGCGACGCCCAGATCGCTCGCCACCTGCCCATGCGAGCCGTCGTTCTTGATCCGGTACACAGCACCCTCGAAGCGGCTGGACACATAGAGGTCTCCATCCGGGCCGAAGGCGAGCGAAGTCGCATTGACGATTCCAGACGAAAAGGACTCGCGGGTGCCGCTGGCGGTCACGCGGAATATCGATACCGGGGCCTCCTGACCTCGCGGCCCGCTGTAGGTGACAAAAAGATTGCCTGCCCGGTCGAATACTGGGTTGTCGACCTGGTGCAGTCCAGTCGCCCAGCGGGCGCCGATGGTGACGTAAGCAGTTTCGAGCGTGACGCCCGGAACTCTCATCGCCGCGCGGCCGCCTTCCAGCTCCGCCGGAATGATGACCACGAGGCGGCTGGAGGCTGCGAATGCCACTCGAGCAGCGGCCTCGCCGATCTGCACGGTCGTTACGTCGTCGACTGAAAAGGCGGAACCGAGAATCGTAATCCGCCCACCCTCAACCGCACGGAGCGGGTGGACGGACGTGATGGCCGGCACGGGAAGATCCTATCTCTTTGAGTTCCCGCGGACCTGCAGGTTTTGATTGTGCGGGTGTCCCGTGCGGCGTCAGGTCTCGTCGAGCTCGACGTTCCAGTACAGGTAATCGCGCCAGCTCTCGGGAGCGTTGCGGAGCCCGATGGTTATGCGAATCGCAGGCGCCGAATCGGGACGCCGAGGCGTACGCAGCAGCTTCATGCCGGCCTCGTGCGGTGTCCGCCCGCCCTTCTTGCGATTGCACGAAATACAGCAGGTAACGATGTTTTCCCAGTCCTTTCGCCCGCCGTGGGCGACTGGCACCACGTGGTCGAATGTGAGCTCACCGGTTGGCATCGTCTCGTCGCAGTACTGGCAGGTGTAATTGTCGCGGGCGTAGATATTGGCGCGGGAAAACGGGACGTAGTCGAACCTACGCTTTATCTTGACGAAACGAAGCAGGCGGATGACCGAAGGCAGCTTGAAGCTGAACGATACCGCCCGTACCTCGCGGTCGTGGACGGCGATCACCTCCACCTTCCCCTGGCACCAGAGCGTCACGGCCTTCTGCCAGTGGACGACTTTCAGGGGCTCGTACGAAGCGTTCAGAAGCAGTGCCTGCTCCATCGGATCAGATTCAATGATAACCGGCGCCCACCTGAGCTGTCCAGAATGGCTGACGTAGAAGACTAGACATCTCAGCGAGTTACGTCGATATTACACATGTGCCCAGACGTGCGTTGGTCGTCCTCGTGGCGCTCGTGACCGCTGGATGTGCCGCGAGGGGGGCCACGCCACGACCGTTTCCCGGCGCGGCTCTTCCTCCCGCTGCCGGCAGCACACCGGATGCCGCCACACGACCTGATGGCGGCGCTCCGGCCGTTGCCGAGCCGCCCAGCGTCGCTCCGAAACCGGAACCTGGAGCCTTGACCGACCTCATTCAGACGGCAATGGATTTCCTGGGAGTTCCGTACCGGAATGGCGGCAGCGATCCGTCGGGATTCGACTGCAGTGGCCTGGTGCAGTGGGTATTCGCCCGGCACGGAACGATGCTGCCTCGCGAAGCGAAGGATCAATATCGCATCGGGCGCGGTGTCGATCTGCGCGACGTGCAGCCTGGAGATTTGATCTTTTTCGAGACGGTAAGCCGTGGCGCATCACACGTAGGCATCGTGATCGGCGAAGGGCGTTTCATTCACGCGCCGAACTCGAACGGGGTCGTGCGCGTCGAGCCTTATACCGCGAACTATTGGATTCGCCGTTACGTCGGTGCGCGCCGAGTGATCAATGTCACTGCTTCCGCCGCCGCGGCGGTGGGCCTTCCTGGATCCGAGAGAGCCTCTCCATAACGTCTTCGTGCAGCACGCGCATGTAGCGGCGCGTTTCTTCGTCGCCGCTGCTGATTCGTTCGCTTAGTTTTTCCTCCAACTGTGAGATCTTCTCGATCACATCCTGGTGCAGCGCGTGCATCTCACGCCGGATTTCGTGCCGGATTTCCTGGTCGCCGGCTCGTATTTCGGTACGGACGCCATCGACAGCTGCCGTTGTCTCGTGCTGAATGGCAGAAAATTCAGCGCGCATGTCGTCCCCGAGTTGCAAAATGTGCGACTCGAGTGCCGTCATGCGAGCGGGCAAGAGCTCAAGACCTTCCACTTTTCGTTCGAGAATCTCGATTCGACGGATCACAATTGCGTCCGGCATGCCGTGGCTCTACCCCACTGGATGTGCCACGTGCGTGCCGGCTGGACGACGGTAGCATCGTCAAGGCGACCGCGCAAACGAAGACCGGGTCTTGATGCCCGTGATCGCAGTCCGGCTGAAACCGGACACTGCGTACTGAATTGGTACTGGTCCGGCGAAAGCCGGACATACGAACGACTCGCTCGTCGTCAGGCGGCGCGGAAGTCGTCGGTTGCGCGGCGTGTGGTGGTCTGAAGGAACTGTCTCGTGATCAGATCGTCTTCCGTGTACGCGGTGATCACGCGCGGCACACGCAGCGGTTCCACACGGCAGTCTACGTCGGGCGGTGCCGCAGGCTGCGGTTGCAGCACCTCCGTGTACCGCTGCGGGTAGGACGGAAACGCACGGAAGGTGGTGCCGGCCACACCACCGTACCTGTTCGTCAGGTCGTCGAAGTTATGCCGCAGGAAATCGCACACCTGCGGATCCGGCTTCGAATCGAGATACTGATTCACCATCGCCACGACGTCCGCAAAGAATCGATCGCCGTGGCAGTTCGCCGAATAGGTACCGTCCGCCCGCTCCATGCGTCGAATGCCGGGACGCTGCGGATCGATGTGATACAGCTCGTGGACGATCGTGTCCAGCTTGGCCACCCAGTTTGGCTGTCCCTTGTAGTGAAGCTGCTTGCGGCTGCGCGCCAGCATCTGATCACAGAAACGCGGCAGTGCAAACGACACCATGTAATCGATCGAATCGCCTTCGACGTCCACACGCGGCGACTTGGTGACGAACCATTCGGATCGACGCGTGAGATGACCCGTGTCGCGATCTCGCCAGTAGTAGTAACCGGGCTCGCTTGCCGGAAGGCAGATGCAGTGGCACGTGGCGTACGCGCCCTCGGCGGTCGTGCGGCCCGCGCGCGCAAATACCAGCACGCGCTTCATGTCGATGAACGACAACGTCGGCACGCGAGCCACGATGTCTTTCATCAGCAGGAAAAGATGGTCCGTGTAATTGATCATCGCAATCCGCCGCCGTACAGAAATGCGCCGCACAAGGTCCTCGCCTCGAGGAGATGCACGGGCCTTCAGCGCAATTCTTTCGCGCGCGTTTCAGTTGTACGTTGTGAACGAGCCGTGTCGATTATATAGCGTTATCGGCTCGACGTTCGCGCACTTCACTCAACAATTTGTCGGTTTTTCGCAGATCGTCCTTACCGAACAGGTGAGGGCTCTGCAATTTCGGGAAGTGGTGACGAAGGGGTTGGGAATGGCTGTGGTTCGGGTGTGCTACTCGGCGGTGCGGATGGCTCGGCCGTGATCTCTTCGTCGATCGATTCGTCTCCGGCGGCAGGTGCGTCGACGGGTTCGAGCGGCGTGAGGTCTGGTGTCGAAGTGTCGGGTCCCGGAACGACGGGCGCGGGTGTCGGGGGCGTCACTTCTCCCATGCGGCTCAGAATCAGCTTCTGACGACGAAACAATCGTGTGTTGGGACGTGACGGGTTCAACACGCGCGGGTTGATGATGGCGCCCGCGAGGAGCGCCGCCTGTTCGGCATTGAGGGCGGATGCCGAAACCCCAAAGTAGGTTCGGGCGGCTGCCTCAGCACCCCAGATCCCGTCGCCCCACTCGATCACGTTCAGATAGATTTCGAAAATTCGCGCCTTGGGCAGGGCCGCCTCGAGGCGGCGCGCGATGATGAGCTCGCGCAGCTTGCGCAGGGGGCTGCGCGAGGGCGTCAGGTAGAGATTCTTCGCCAGCTGCTGGGTAATCGTGCTGGCGCCGCGAACGGCACGACCCTGCTCCCAGTTAACGCGCATCGACTCGCGAATCTGTTCCAGGTCGATCCCCTCGTGATCCCAGAATGCGGCATCCTCCGCCACCAGAACCGCCCGCTTCAGAGGCTGGGAGACGCGGGAATACGGGACCCATCGCTGGACGTGGCGTACGCGCTTCCCTTCGCGGGCCGCCTCGGCGGCACGCAGCTCCATGAACGCGGTTGTCGAGGGATTCGTCTTGGCGAGTACGCGGACGTCGGGGAGCGTCAAGTAGACGTAGGCGAGGGTAGCAAACGTGATAGCGCCGAGTATGACGAAGATCCGGAGAATCGGAACGGGACGTTTAGCCACCGACAACAATTTTGATGCGGTTGCCCGGCTGTAGCGTCGAACCGGGTGTGGAATTGTTCATGACCGCCAAGGTAGCGGCGGAGATGACGCCGCCCGACCGCTCGGCGATCGACGCCCAAGTATCCCCTGCCCTGACCACGTAAAAGTCAACGCGATTGGGACGGACGTTCTCGGCTTCAGCCGCCGTCATCGAGCGGAAGGAGCGGATGCTCGCGAGAAAAGCCGCGTCTGCCTGCTTGAACGCGGCGGGCGCTGCAAGACCAGCCACGATGTAGACCTTTCCGTCGTACGCCACATGCGCCGCACGCGTGGTCACCTGACCAAGGTCCTGCATCTGACCCTGGTACTCGCCGATGAACGCGTCTAGCCCGTTGATCCTGGAGCCCTCACCGCGAACGAACCGGAACCCGGCGCTGTCCATGCTGTTCCGAGCAATCTCCTGAATGTTCCGTCCACGGGGCATCTCCACGAGCTGCAGCAGCATGAACACGTTCGCACCCGGCGCCTTGGCGACCACCTGTTGCGGGCTGTTGGAGATTTCCCACTTCTCGGGGAAGTCAATTCTGAACCGCAGCACGGGATGGAGAAAAGCGCTACCGCGCGCGATGCCCTGCTCCGGGTTGTCGCCGTAGACGATGCCGTCGATGCGCTGGCCGAACGCATCGCGGTTGGTGGAGAACGATCCGCCTGCGGCTTTCAATTGCTGAACGGTTGGCTGAATCTCGCCCACACGCGAGAGGGGATCAGGGTGAGTGGACAGCCAGTTCGGGACACCTCGTCGATCGCCGGCCGCTTCGTCGAGTCGTCCGAGCGTCGACAGGAACGCCGGCACCGCCGCCGGATCCCATCCGAGCTGCGATTCGTATTTCGCACCCAGCTGATCGGACTGCAGTTCGTCGTCGCGCCCATATTTGAGGAACAGCACCCCAAGCGCCTGCGCGCCCAGGTCGCCAAACGGCCGCGCCGCCGGGACGAATATGCCGAGCGCAATAAGACCCGCCTGACCGCCGACCTGCCGCGTGTACGCCTGTGCCGAATGCCGCGCGGTAACGTGGCCGATCTCATGTCCGAGAACGCCGGCGAGCTCCGCCTCGTTGTCGAGAAAGGGCATGATCCCGCGGGTGATATAGATCGCGCCCCCCGGCACCGCGAACGCGTTCACCGCGGGAACGTCCACCACCGTGAAACGCCATGGCAGGTGCGCGCGTTCGGAAATCTTCGCCATGCGCCACCCGATTTCGCTGACGTAGCGCTGCAGCTCGGGGTCGTTGTAGACCCCCATCTCCTCTTTGATCTGCGGCTCCGACTCGTTGGCAATCGAGATTTCCTGCGCCTCGCTCATGAACGAGACTTCCCGGCGGCCTGTTACAGGATTGGTGGCGCAGGCGGCGAGGAGCGCAAGCAGCACAGCCGATGTCGTCAGGGACACCGGTAGCTGGAGGCCTTCAGGCCTCCGGACAAAACGAACGAACGGAAGCCACATCATCGTTAACTCACCGGGTCCAAAAAGGACCCGGTCTATTCCCAGTTTCCCGGTCCACAAGGACCCGACCCGGCCTATACCGTTATGCGCCGACGCGTTCGAGCAGGCCCAGCGCTTCGAGTTGTGTGCGCAGCGTGTCGACCACCGGAGGCGCGACCGGACGAAGCGGCGGTCGCGGAGCGCCCCCGGCATAGCCCATGAGGTTGAGCGCAGCCTTGAGCGCCGGAACGCCGTGCTGCCCGCCGATGGTGCGCGCGAGAGGAATCAGCCGGCTCTGCAGCTCGCGTGCTTCACTCACGTGACCCTCACGGACCAACGCCTGCAACAGCACGCAGGCCTCTGGTGCAAGTTGCGCAAGCGCAAGGATCGCGCCATCGCACCCGACACAGAGGGCCGCAAAAACCGTGGCGGCCGACCCCGCCAGCACCGAGAAATCGTCGGGCGTCCGCGCAATGAAATCGGCAATCTGCGCGAGGTCGCTCCCCGACTCCTTCATGCCGACGATATTCGGGTGAGTTCCCAGGCGGGCTACCGCGTCCGGCAACAGGTTGACACCCGTATACATCGTCACGTTGTAGAGCAACACCGGGATGGGCGACGCGTCGGCCACTTCGACGTAATGCCGCACAAACACGTCCGTGGTCATCTGCGCCTTGAAGAATGCCGGCGTCCGCACGAGCGCGGCGTCCGCACCAGCCGAAGCAGCGCGCCGGGTCGCGGCAATCGTGGCACGCGTGGACTCGCGACCCGTTCCGACGATCATTGGCCGGTTCCCGGGCATTTCGGCGCGCACGATGTCGATGACCCGGTCTGTTTCGTCCTCGTCGAGCTGGGGCGCCTCTCCGTTCGAGCCGAGCACGACGAGGCCCGTGAGCGGTGTGGTCATCCATCGCACGACGTTGGAGCGGAGTCCCTGCTCGTCGAGCGTGTCGTCGTCGAGGAAGGGCGTGACGATCGGGGTGAAGATACCGGTGAACCGTTTCATGGCTCCAATTGTACAGGTGTGCGCCCCGCTCCCTGCACCACGAGGTTGACGCCGAGGACCACCAGGAAAATTGCTCCCGCCGGCGCGAGCATCCACGGCGCATCGACGACGAGCGAGATGTTTGAGGCCTGCTGCAGCATGGTGCCCCATGTGGGCACCGTATCGGGAAAACCAAGGCCGACATACGACAGCGTGGCCTCGGCCATGATGAAGGCCGGCAGCAGAAGGGTGGCCTGCGCTGCCAGGTAGCCGGCGGTCGCCGGTAGAAGATGTCGCGTAAGCAGACGCCATGGCGTGGCGCCGAGCGCGCGGCCTGCCGTCACATACTCGCGCTCGCGCTCCGATGCCACGATGGCGCGCACGCCACGCGCAACGATCGGCCAGCCGAGAAGCGCGAATATCGACGC
>Ga0075420_100003496_pt1 | contig 13755 bp, 12 predicted proteins | sample SoiMetdeltSBSDD4_FD_75296 | JGI IMG/M metagenome (GOLD analysis project Ga0075420, IMG submission 75296) | Bulk soil microbial communities from a Populus tree surrounding site in Tennessee, USA - Soil MetaG P. deltoides SBSDD4 | ecosystem: Environmental > Terrestrial > Soil > Tree plantation... | reverse complement strand
CCTATCCAGCCCTGTCTCCGGTTTTTGTCGCTAGATCCATTCAACCCTGTGTGGCGGGTCTTAAACAACTAGCTGGCCGACTGTAATCCAACGCAACTACTGTGCCAGTGAAATCCTGTGCTCGACGAGAACGCTATCCCCAGCAACGTCTGCGAATTCGAACGGTTCGCCCGCTTTTGAACAGCCAAGAGCTGCGAATCATTTCGAGCAGGGTGATCCACTAAGGCCATTCGGCTCGGGAAGCTATTGTGAACAAACCTCCGCGGATCGCGCGATACGCCTTCATCAAAAGAGGACTTGACGCGGAAATCTGGCCGATCCCAGACAGGCTTCCCCTAACCCGCATTATTCATGAGAGTTCTACTGCAACCGCAAGCACGCAGCTGCGACAAGCCTGGCTGCCGTTCAAATGCGGCCAGGCTCGCCGCTCGGTCGGTCGACATCCTGTTCAAGGATGCCTCCCTCCCTCGCGGCTCCACGTGCCCGTCTCGCAAGGCGTCTTCCGGTTTCGCTACGAACCCTCATGCGGGCTAAACAGGGGCCCCGCCTTGAAGAAACAGTACCAGAGATCCTCTGACAAATATGCACGTCTGTCGGTCTGATGCTTCCCAAAAGTGTGCGGCGTCACCTCTCATCGCCTCCTCCGACCCGCTGTGTTAGGATGCCCGCTTAAGAAGGGACAGCCGTCAGATGATCGGATTCGGGATGTGGAGTATCGTGCTAGGAAGTCTTCCCTTTCTCATGGCGGCAAACGGCGGCCTCGCAAACGCTCAGCCGGCGAATGACTTTTCGGCCACCACCGAGCAGTCTTGCAGTTTTGGTATGGCTCAAGGCGAACCTGCCCAGCGTTGCGAGGTGCCGTTTCCGAAAGGATGTGTCGTGGTGAACTTCCCCGGAACAACCAAACCTTGGACCACCGTTTCGAAGGCCGGGAAAACCTTTTGCCGGTTTGATCCCAAAGCATCGGACTGGAAAACGAAAATCACCGGCGCGTGTGGCCGTTGCGAGTCAATTCGTTGTTCCGCTCAATTTATGGTTCGATTCGACTGTTCTCAGGGATGATCGTGTCCCGCTCGCTGACTCAAGAGATCAAGCAAGAAGCCCTCGCGGTGGGATTCGATGCCGTAGGCATCAGTGCAGTGCCTCAGGTCCGTCCCCATGAACCGGCCGCCGTACCCGACGCGTTTCTACCCCGCCTTTTGGCCAGACTGCACCAGTGGCTGGGATGGGAATTTCACGCGACGATGAGTTGGATGGCACGCGACCCCGATCGCCGCGCGAATCCATCACGGGTTCTACCAGGGTGCCGCTCGATCGTTTCTGTTGGAATCAATTACTACACGGATCACCGGGCCACTGAACGGGCCGGAGAGGGACGGATCGCCCGCTATGCATGGGGACGCGACTACCATGAGCTTGTTGGGCAACGATTACAAAAACTGGAACGGTATATCCAAGCCATCGCCCCCCATGAGGTGACATGCTCGTATGTCGATACGGGTCCGATCATGGAAAAGGCCTGGGCGGAGCGAAGTGGTCTCGGGTGGATCGGAAAGCACTCAAACCTCGTCTCACCGCAGTTCGGGTCGTGGCTGTTGCTGGGAGAAGTCCTGACCACGCTCGAGCTCTCCGCGGACGAACCGGGAACCGATCTCTGTGGGAGCTGTACCCTCTGCATAAAGGCATGCCCGACTGGCGCGATTACCGAGCCGTATGTCGTCGACGCAAGTCGCTGCATTTCCTACCTCACCATCGAACTCAGGGATGCCGGCTCGATATCCGATGATCTCGCCCGGAACATTGGCAATAGGATCTTTGGCTGTGACGATTGTCTCGACGTCTGTCCCTATAATGTCAACGCTCAGGAGAGCCACGAAGCCGCGTTTCAACCGCATGATATGACCTTGTCTCCCGAACTGGATAGACTCGAAGCCTTCACCGCAGCCGAGTTCGCCTCGGCCTTCCGGCACAGTCCAGTGCGACGTTCCAAATTCAGCGGCTTTCAACGGAATGTCTCGCTTGCGCAGGTGAACACCCGTAGGCACCGGACGTGACAGGTCTCCTCAAGCGGATAACAGAACACATCCGCCCTGTTGACCCTTCTCCCCGCCCCTCCAATAGTGATACGCTAGGGAACGCTCGCGGAGTCAGTGCGGACCGGACGTCCCAATATGCACGCTCCAACCCTCCTGATCGTTGAAGATGAAGAACGCATGCGGCGCCTCCTTGAGCTCGTGCTCAAGCCGGCCGGCTACGATCTCATCCTCGCCAATTCCGGAACCGATGCCATCCGTTTGATCCAGGATCAAGCATCGTTCGATCTCATCGTGACCGATCTTCAGCTCGGGAACGTATCCGGCATGGACGTGCTCGAGGCAGCGAAACAGCATATGCCGGAGGTCCCGGTGTTGATTGTCACCGGATATGGAACGGTAAAGTCCGCTGTGGAGGCCATGCACAAGGGGGCCTATGATTACATTGCCAAACCGGTGGACAACGATGAGCTCAAGATCATCATCAGCCGAGCGCTGCAAGTACGTCGCCTTGCGCAGGACAATCGGGTACTTCGAGCAGGTCTTCAGGAGCAATTCGGATTCGATCGTATCATCAGCGTGTCTAAACAGATGGACCTGGTCAAACGTCTCGCGCTGGAGGTCGCCCAGACCGATGCCACCGTTCTCGTGACCGGCGAGAGCGGAACCGGAAAAGATTTGCTGGCGCGTGCCATCCATCTCGCCAGCCCGCGCGCCCAGGGACCGCTCGTCGCGCTGAACTGCGCAGGCATTCCGGAAAATCTTCTCGAGTCAGAATTGTTCGGATATGAAAAAGGCGCGTTCACCGATGCCAAGAAGGGCAAGCCGGGACGCTTTCAACTGGCGGACCGAGGGACATTGTTTCTGGATGAAATCGGAGAGATGAGCCTGACGGCTCAAGCGAAACTGCTTCGTGTCCTCGAACACCACATTGTAGAACCGCTCGGGGGCGTGCGGGGGACGAAGGTAGACATCAGGGTGATTGCGGCAACCAATCAGGAACTCCCGGATCTCATCAAGAAAGAGCGCTTTCGGTTGGATTTATATTATCGGCTCAACGTCTATCAACTCAGGGTCCCCTCCCTGCGGGAACGGCCGGAGGACATCGAACCGATACTCAACTCGTTCCTCGACACCGCCCGGCGAGAGCGGGGCAAGCGGTTACGCGGCATCAGGTCCGACGCGCTTGCGCTGCTGCAGCGTTATCGCTGGCCGGGAAACGTCCGGGAACTTCATAACGCTGTCGAGTGGATGACCATCACCTGCAAGGAGGGCGAGATCACACCGGAACATCTTCCCGGCACCTTGAAGGGTACCGGGACAGAGTTCGACCCGCAACACTCTGGAGACCGCTCATTGCTCTCACTCGGACTCTCTGTGGAGGAAATCGAAAAGACCATGTTGCAGGAAGCCTTGCAACAAACCGGCGGCAATGTCTCGGAAGCGAGCCGCCTCCTGAAAGTCACGCGAAACACTCTGCGTTACCGCATGGCCAAGTACAATCTCAAGTGACGCCACCGGATCCATGGAACAGCCACACGGGGCAGGCGGCCTCCAGAAAAAATTCTTCTTCTCTCTGCTCGTCGTCGGTATCGTCCCCGGAATCGCCGCTCTTATTGCGACCTATTTATACAGCACCGCGGCGTTGAAAGAGGCGATCGGCGAAGGGTTCCAGGAAATCGCGCGGTCTACAGCCATCCGTCTCGCCTCCGCGGTCGACGATGAAATCGATCGCGCCGTCAGGCTGGCCCTCGTGCCGGTCCACATCAAGCAGCGGGTCGCGGCTTCAAACGCGCGCTATCGCGAACGAAACGAGTCGAGCATACGCCGCCTGTTGTCGGAGGGCGAAGCCAATTGGGCCCTCCGTGCGAATCAGGGCGACGAATCCTCCCTCGTCCTGACCACACGGTATCTGGAAGAATGGGCACAGCAGGCTGGGTATACCGTTCGCGTCATGGTCGCCGATCAGCAAGGCGCACTGGTCGTGTCGACGGATCGTCGCACGCAATATCTACAAACTGATCAGACGTGGTGGAAGGAAGCTATGAATTCCGCGCCGAACAGTGCGTATGTCAGTTCTCTCGTCCTCGATCCACAACTCAACGACTATGTGTTCGAGGTTTCCGTCCCCGTTCGAGACGAGACCCGGACGGCTGCTATCGGCGCAGTAGGCCTCGTCATCCAGCGTGATGTGCTCACCAATACCATTCTTCCGATTCACATCGGTGATACCGGTCACGGCATGTTGCTGGATACCCAGGGCACCCCCCTCATCTGCCCCATGCTCCCGCCGACTTCGCACCTGATCCCTCAACAGTTGTTGGCCAAGCTCGCTGTCACCCATCCCATCTGGCTTGTGGCTGAGGACGACGCACATGGAGGGAAAAACGCGATCGTCGGAGCGGCCCCGGTCAGGTTTGCCCATGCGCTCACTCCGTCCAGCTTGAACAGCGACCGGTGGTATGCCTTCGTGCGACAGGCTCCCGAAGAAACGTACGCTCCGATCTATGCCTTGCTGCTTACGGTGGGCATGCTCGGGCTAGCACTCGTCGTCACGCTGGCGTCTCTAGGATTCACCATCGGCTCTCGAATCGTGCGTCCTCTCACCTCATTGCAGCGAGAGGCGGAGACGATCCGACAGGGGCTCGACCATAGCTTGCCTGATTCGGCAATGCCGCCGACCCTGCTTCCCCAAGCCGAGTATCGCACCGGCGATGAAATTGAAGACCTCGCCAGAAGTTTCACAGCCATGCGATGGGCGCTCGAGGACAATCTCCGCACCATCAAACTCCAACAGACTGAACTGGTCCGCCGCGAGAAGCTCGCGTCCGTCGGGCAATTGTTGGCGGCCCTCGCCCACGATCTGCGCAATCCACTCGGTGTAATTCGAAGCTCAGCCCAGTTGGTTCTGGAAAAGGACCAGGAGCAACCGGTGAAAGAGGAAGTGGCACGGTATATCATCGAAGAGGTGGATAAATTATCGCACCGCATCAATGACTTTCTCCGCTATGCGCGGCAAAAACCTCCTGATTTTCGAATAGTTGCGGCTGATGACGTCGCACGCTCAGCCCTCGAACAATGGAAGGCTCAGGGTAGCTTGGGTCGCCTTCATGTGCAGACCGTATTTGGAAGGAACCTGCCGCACATTCACGTCGATCCGGAACAAGTAAAGGAAGCGCTTGTCAATCTTCTGATCAACGCCCGGGAGGCCGTACCGGATGGCGGTCGGGTTACGTTGACCACTGCTGCCGGCCAAAACGGATTCATCGACATCGAGGTGAGGGATACAGGGTCAGGTATCTCCGCGGACAGCTTGTCTCATATCTTTGAGCCATTCTTCACTACGAAGGAGTATGGGACCGGTCTCGGTCTCACAAATGTGAAACGACTGGTCGAAGACAATGGGGGGTCTCTCGAGGTCACCAGCAAAGAAGGGGAAGGCAGTGCCTTTGTGTTGCGGTTTCCCATTGCCTCTTGACCGCTCGAACCGGTCCAAGGGACTTGTGCCGGAACCGCGACGAGACTAGAATTGTCCTCAACGCGTCATACCAGGTGAAGGAGCATGTTCTGGGAAAGCCGCCAAACCAAGAATAAGCAGGATCGGCAGTGTTCCTTCTGCGGCAAGCGGCAAGGCACCGTCAAAAGTTTGATTCAAAGTCCCTCCAGCCATCAATGCGGGTCCTGTCAGGCCGATTCCACCCTGCTGATCTGCAATGAATGCGTGACGCTCTGTTCGACATTCCTTCTGGATGAACAGGCGGAGCAGGCTTCGAAGACCGACGGCGCCGCATTTCTGCTGCCCAAACCCACCGAGATCAAGCGAGTGCTTGACGAGTACGTCATCGGACAGGATCAAGCCAAGAAAGTTCTGTCCGTCGCCGTTCACAATCATTACAAGCGCATTCTGAGCCGGGATCGGCTCAAAGGGATCGAGATTCAGAAGAACAATATTCTGATGATCGGGCCGACCGGAACCGGCAAAACCCTGCTGTCCCAAACGCTCGCGAGGATTCTTCATGTCCCGTTCGCAATCGCCGACGCGACCACATTGACGGAAGCCGGCTACGTCGGCGAGGACGTCGAAAATGTCGTGCTCAAGCTCCTTCAGTCGTGCGAGTACGATCTCAAGCGCGCCGAGACGGGCATCATTTACATCGACGAAATCGACAAGATCAGCCGGAAATCGGAAAGCGCGTCGCTCACACGCGATGTGTCCGGCGAAGGGGTCCAGCAGGCGCTGCTCAAACTGGTGGAAGGCACGATCTGCAATGTGCCCCCGAAAGGCGGTCGCAAACATCCCGAACAGGAATATCTCCGCGTGGACACCTCCAACATTCTGTTTATTTGCGGCGGCGCGTTCGTCGGATTAGACCAGATCATCGGCCAGCGTACGACACAGAAACGACTTGGCTTTGGCGCCGATGTCGCCCCACGTCACAACTGGAGTCCCGGCGGGCTGTTGGAACTCCTCCAACCGGATGACCTCCTGAAATATGGTCTCATTCCGGAGTTTGTCGGGCGATTTCCCGTCTTCACCACCCTGAGCGATCTGGACGACGATGCGCTCGTTCGCGTGCTGACGGAACCGAGAAATTCCTTGGTAAAGCAATACCAGGCCCTCTTTGAACTGGAGCACATCGACCTTCAATTTACGGAGCCGGCGATCAAAGCGGTCGCGCACCGGGCCCGGTCACTCAGGACCGGAGCTCGCGCACTACGGGCTATTTTGGAAGAAGTCATGTTGGACTTGATGTACGAGGTTCCTGCATTGCAAGGCGTCAAGTCCGTCATCATCACCGACGATGTCGTCCACGGCGTGGGGCAACCGTCCATACGGACCTAGCCCGCCGGAACCGGTTCGTTCGCGTTGCATGTCCGGCCTCTGTCGCCGGGCCATATTCGCCGTTCCGTTACGCCGGTGACCATGATGCTCCCGGACCTCCACCACCCGGTCAAACCGAAAATCCTGGTTGCAGATGATGAACCGAGGTGGCTGCGCGTCCTCTCACTGTACCTAAGCAGGCACCAATGCGAAGTCGACACGGCATTGAATGGGCAGGAGGCGATTCAGAAAATTGAAACACACAGGCCGGACCTGATCATTGCCGACATCACAATGCCGGGGATGGATGGGTACGAACTCTGCCAACATCTTCGCCGCAACGCATCAACCCGCACGATTCCCTTTATTTTCCTGACAGCCCGAGACCATGAAACGGAGCGGCTAAAGGGCCGACGTATCGGAGCCGACGACTATCTGACCAAGCCCTGTTCACTGGAGCGGGTCAGGCAGAGTGTGGAAACGGCGATGGAGCGCATCGAACAGGCGAGGAGTCTTTCACTCGAGCGAATCGGAATGAACGGCCGAATCGACGACATCGATCTGCTTGATCTCATCCAGGCGTTGGAACTGGAGCAAAAGACAGGAGCGCTCGTCCTAAGCCATGGTGAACGCACGGGAACGTTATATCTCAAGGACGGTGTCATCGTCGAAGCCGACATTCGTTCACCGGTACGGGAAGAACCCCTGTTTCGTTTGTTGGGGTGGAAAACAGGCCGCTTCGTATTTGTGCCCGATGCCGTGCCGGACATGGCGCCGATCACGGCCAGCATGGCGCATCTGTTGTTCGAAGACCTCCAGCTGCTCAAGGAACATGAGCACAGGCTCGCAGATCAATCATCGGACGCGCCAGGACAGGTCGACCCTGCCACCGACGACTCTGCGATCGGACGCCTCCTGGCACAATTGGAATCGGTCGCACGACAGTCTTGCGGATCCACGTCCCAATCTGCAACACCCTGCATCCTTCGCATGCTTGTCGTCGGAACGGCCGCGGCCGGCACGAGCGATCTGATTCAAGCCCTGGTCATGGACCTTTCCCCTGCCAGATGGGCGGCGTTGGAGACGCAGACACCACACCTCTCTTATCGACAGGAGATTGGACGAGTTCGGTTGTCCGCACGGACGGCTCTCCATCTGGCCGCAGTTCGCGGAGAGCGGCGATTCTGGTCCGTTTGGGAACAGTGTGTGCCAGGTTCCGTCGGGGCCATCGTCGTGCTGCCCGGCTTATCCGAAACGGATCGAGCCCATCTTCGAGGTTTTCTCAGCGCCCGGGATATCATCGAACCCGGCATGCCGGTTGTGGTGTCGGTACCGGAACTGAACGAAGGGGAAGAGAGGGGAAAAACCATTCGGGAGCTAGGGACGGGACCTTCGCACCTTCTTGAGGTCGCTATCGTTGCCGGTTCCCTTTCCGAGCAGCCGGTCCGCCTGAACATTCTCTCTCGACTGTTGCAACTCCGTCTGACCCTCGATTCCAACTGACCGCTCGAGTCCAGACCCATCGCGTCCGGTCGGTCAGATTTTTTTCGCAGAGATCAGGCACAACATGAGGAGCAACAAGACGGTGAACCATTTGGGAGCCGACCGAAGGAATTGACCCGGTTGGACTGATTCATTCAGGGCGCGATCTGCAGGAAGCTTCTTAACGCCACGGGAAGGGAGCCTGTCTTGGCAGGCTCGGGGCGGGCGGGTGAAACGGGAAGGGAGCCTGTCTCGGCAGGCTCGGGGCGGGCGGGTAAGAAGTGGTGCCGCTTCGTCCGCTTTATCGAGTCGTTTACGGAACGTCCGTCGAGCACCGCACCCCCAAGGCCGGCCCCCAATAGGTCATCTCATCCCACCCGCGATAACTCACGCGAAGTTCCAACGACCGCTCATTCCAACCACCTCCACGAAGGACTCGAAACGACCCACGCAGAGGACCTTGAGGATCACGGGAGGAGGAAGACGGATAAAAGTCTTCGGCATACCAATCCTTGACCCATTCGGAGACGTTGCCGACCATGTCGTATACCCCATATGGAGAGGCAGGAGCGTCTTGTGTCCCGACCGGCTCGGTCCCATTCGCCATGAGTTTGGCCTCGTTTCCCTTGGGTCGATGGTGTTCGATCACATCTTCGTTGTTTCCCCACGGATAGCGTCGACCATCCGTCCCTCGCGCCGCCTTCTCCCATTCCGCTTCGGTGGGAAGTCGTTTGCCCGCCCACTGACAATAGGCTCTGGCTTGCGACCAGGTGACGTTGATGACCGGGTGCCGCAGGCGGTCAGGGTCGTCGAAAGCCTGCCGGTCACGAGGCGCCGTACAACCGCCTCCCTCGACGCATTGACGATACTGCCCGTTCGTCACCTCATATCGATCAATCCAATAGGGACTCAGATGAATGCGGTGCAACGGTTTGGCATCAGGGAGCCCGTCTTCAGTTCCCATCAAGAACTCTCCCCCCGGAATGAGCACCATCTCCTCCGGCGCGGGAATGCCTCGTTCTTTCAGTTTTTGCAACTCGTCTTCCTGTGCAGCCCGGAGCTGCGCATTCACTTTCCCGACCAGTTCGTCCGACAGCGTAGATGCGGGGTGATGGACCGGACTCTGGGAAGAACGGGGAGGGACGCCGGGCTGAGGCTCGTGCTTGGGCGTGCCGGCAACCGGCGGAGGAAGAGCCGGGGCCACGCCGCCAGTGCCGCCGTCCGAACTCCTTAACGTCTCGATCCTCACCGTCGTGCGGGCCAGGTCGGCAACCATGCCTTTGTTCTGCCGTCCTCCTTTCAGATCCTTCCGGCCCTTTCCAACCGAGGTGAAATCAAAGTCCGGGATATTGGCGAGCAACGGGGTCGCATAGCTGATAGGTACGGCGAATGCCATTCCTTCCGGAACGATCCCCGAAGGATGCGTGAATTTTGTCGTCAGAATTCCCACGACCTCTCCACGAGGATTGAACACCGCCCCGCCGCTGTTGCCGGGATTGACCGCGGCATCGACCTGAAATACCCGCTGCACCCCTTTGGTACGTACGGCCGCCACATGCCCCCTCGTCACGGTGACTTCCCGCAGGCCGAATTGGAACCCGACGGCGATCACTTCCTGGTCAAGCCGGACCGCTCCTGCATACCCCAGCGGAGCCTCGGAAAGACCGACCGTATCCACCTTCAGCAAGGCAAGGTCATGCTCCTGGTCGGCGCTCACGAGCACGGCCGGAGCGCGGAACTCTCCTGAGGTTACCACCAGGATCCGCTTGGCATTCGCCACGACATGGTACGCAGTCAACACATATCCGTCCCGATGGACGATGACCCCGCTTCCAGCGGGCTTTTCCACCGGTACCGGTGGACGATCGCTCGCCCATACCGCTCCCACAAACAGGATCCACGCCGGCAGCAGCAAGAGTAATATGTTCATTTCGTGATCGGAAGCACCACGCTGATAGCACCGGCATTCTGCCCGAGGGTCAGACCCTCGCGAGGGTAACCGGTTCGATCCAGAACGCCCTTGGGTTCGCCATGACAGTCGAGACAATGTCTCGTCGTATACAATGGAAACATAAGCCGGACCGCTTGTCCCTTCGTCGTCACCTCGCTGATAATTTTTTCCCTGGGATACGAAGGCTCGGCAAATGCCTCTAGTGCGGTTCGCTCAAAAGGATCGGGCGCATTGGCCGGATTGCGCGGGGCCAACGCGGTCTGCTTGAGGCGGACGCCGGTGCGGGCCGTAAACCGCGTTGCCACTCGTTCTCCAAACACGGCGGGAATGAAACCCTTGAACCCGACATCGAGACGGTCGAGCTCCGGCTGGGCCTGGGCAACGACCGTCTTGCTTACCGCAACAAGTTGTTTCAACAATTGTTTCGCATTCGCGGGCATTCGTGCGGCATCCAACTCCTGCAAATCGGCTCCCGACCGGCCTCGAAACATGTCCGCCAGCTGACGCTCGAACACCTCCGGCGAAAAATGCTTGTCCTTCTTGGTCCGGTCGTCGAACAAGAGCTGATTGTCGTTGATGACCGCTCGACCGCTGTCGAAGAGCACGGCCAGGAGCTGCGCTGTCTGCTCGAGTTCGAGAATGGTGTGAAGAGGAAGGCCATGAATGCGCTCGGGCTCAGCGGCATGAATCGGGCCGACATAAAGCCGTACGCTCACCAAGAAGACCAGGCAATACCATGCAATCCAGAGGAGGGGATTCAGCATCGGCCGACCCCACGGCACGTATGGTCGGGGTGCGGATCACTGTGCTCCCGTCACTGAAAACCAACCGGGAGCACAGCCTGTGAGGATGGTACTGTTGCCTGCCGGACAAGTCAAGGCGCGGTCAGAAAGGCCGACGCGATCAAACTCTACCGGTCGCGATGAATATCGATCATGACGTTATCGGCGTCGAGTTCAATGACGACCGGCGCGCCCTGCTCATACACCCACAACTTGTTGCCCATCAAACTGTCGACATCGAATCGCTCTGTCCCTTCGGGAGTGGAGAGTCGGATTTCTCCCCAATAGGGATCGCCGTAATCGATCCGTCCTGTCAGGAGCCGATGCTCGAACATGGCCATGCGAGTCGGAGTCGTCGCATCGAGGAGCACGTTTCCGGAGTCCACGAGCAACAGGATTTCATCTCCTATCTTCGCATCGTGCAGTCCCACGCGATCAGCCTTGTTGGGACTGATGGCCCGCAGCTGCAGGCCGTGGGGAGACTTGATGAAGAGAAATCCCGATTCAATTTTCGACACGACCCCGCTGAATCCATAGTGGGTATAGGCGGTGAACCCGCCGGCGTCATCCGCTCCTGCCGTGGCGGCACACATTAAGACTGCACTGATCAGCAGAAGTGCACTCGGGGCTCGCATGGTTCTTTCCTCCTTCTCTCCGGTCACATCATCGACGTAGTTCTCAGCGGTATCTCAGTAGCCCATTTCGGTGCCGCCTGACGTCGGTACCGAAATGCCGTAGTCTTGAATCGGCGTGACCATCAGCGTGAAGTTAAACAACTCGTCGGCAGCGACGTCACTGATCCCATATTCACGGGCGCGAAGCATCTTGAACCATTTCCCCATTTCGGATTTGACGGCCCGTTGATCCCCGCTGGTGACGGCCTTCTTCACGACATCGAGTTTATGGCTATACGGCTCCCAATTGGAGTTGGGGTAGTTGGTCTGGTAGACATGCAACGAGTTGCTGATCTCATCGACCCACGTCGTGTCGGCCCGCCCGATTCCAACCGCAAGGACTGAGAGGACGCCGAACGTCATCACGGCCACCGACAGAGTGGAAAGAATTCGCTGTGTCTTCATGACTGCATCCTCCTTGCTGATGAGCCTTCTTGCCCACGACAGGCTTAGTTAGTATGACCAGGCCGACCTGAGATCAGACTCTCTGGCGTTTTCAAAATCCTGCTGATCCGGTGTCCTTATGAATAGATGGCCCGCAGTCTCGCTCGATATTTCCGGAGCCTGCAAAGAACGTTCGAATCGTTGATCCAGTTCCTTGGGGAGCGCCTCCGGAGGCATGACGATCACGCCTTCATTGAGCGGCGCCTCGCTCGACAGCCCCATCGTCTGATCCGAGATAACCTGGCCGGAACTCGATGAAGGAGCCAGCATCAGCGCCATGAACACACCTGTCACAAGGAAGACATAGCCGATCTGTCGTCCGCTCTTCATATCGTACCTCCGTATCGAGATTGTCTGCCGGCTCGATGTATCCACACGTTTCACGAGTGATTAGTGTACTCACAGCGCGTAGAGCGGCCTATTCCCTGAGGGATGGAATTTGTATACACCGTTCGGGTGAGTGGACGAAGCGGCTAAGATCTAGCGCGTTTGGAGGTAGGCGAGTATAGCTTCGACCCGGCCCGTCACGCCGAGCTTCTGATAGATATGATGGAGGTGGGTCTTCACCGTATCGGGCGAGACACACAGCTGATCGGCGATATCTTTGTTTCCTCGTCCGGCAGCCGCACAGGCCAAGATTTCCCTCTCACGGTCAGTCAACGCGGTGACCCCTGGCAGGTGAGAGCTCTCACCCCCCTTCATCATCCCGATCACCCGCTTGGCAAATGCGTCCGGCATGAACGGGGATATGACCGGCTCGGTGCGGGAGGTCGCGCGAATGATGCGAAGGAATTCCTTATGGTCGGCATCTTTGAGGACATACCCGCAGGCTCCTGCTTGGACGGCCGCGACAATTCGAGCATCCTCATCGTGCACGGACAACATGAGGACCTTGATGTCAGGCAAGCACCCGCGGATCAACCGCGTTGCGGTGATGCCGTCCAGCTTCGGCATATCGACATCCATCAACACAATATCCGGTTTCAACGTGACGCACAGGTCCACCGCCTCACGGCCGTCCATGGCCTCACCGACCACTTCGAGATCGTCCTCACAATCCAGCAGCAACCGGAGACTTTGTCGAAACAGTCGCTGATCCTCTGCGATCAGCAGCGTGATAGGCATGCCTGTTCCTGCAGGACGGGTATCTCGACGGCAAATACCGCCCCGCCGTCCGGACGATTGCCGGCCCGGATCGATCCGTGATGGGCGTCAATCACCAGGCGACAGAAGTGAAGGCCTAGGCCCCGTCCGATCCGGTAGTCATGACCGTCCTTCTTTCGGAAGAACATCTCAAAGATATGGGGCAACTCTTCCGGTTCGATGCCGGGCCCTTCATCCTCAACGGAAATCACGACCCTCCGATGGGCCGCCGCAAGGCTTTTCTCCAGACGCAGAGGGACAGGGTCGTCCAAACCAACCGTCACCGTGATGACGCCGCAGACCGGAGAGTACTTCAGGGCATTATGGACCAAATTGATGAGCACCCGTTGCAACCGGCGGCCATCGACCGGAACAGGCACATCGCCGGTCGACGCCTGAAGGCGAAACGTCACTCCTCTCGCTT
>Ga0075420_100003495_pt1 | contig 13756 bp, 15 predicted proteins | sample SoiMetdeltSBSDD4_FD_75296 | JGI IMG/M metagenome (GOLD analysis project Ga0075420, IMG submission 75296) | Bulk soil microbial communities from a Populus tree surrounding site in Tennessee, USA - Soil MetaG P. deltoides SBSDD4 | ecosystem: Environmental > Terrestrial > Soil > Tree plantation... | reverse complement strand
GACGGGCGGGACCTCCCCATTCGACGGGGCGTGCGACAGGCGCGCCCCGGCGTCCTCCGCGGCGCCCGGTATGTCCGCGACCGCGCCGCCCGGGGTAAGCCGTCTTCCATTTCGGGAACGTTTTGGCACCGCATTCCTTCCGTGTACCGGTGTCTCGAACTCAGGCGCCACCCAGACGCCGGAGGTGGGACGGCTTGAGCGACCACAGCAGCGTCGCCCGGCCGGCGCGCACGTGCTCGTTCAGCACCAGCATACACGCCGCCCCCTTCTTAAGATCCACGAACGATTCCTCAAGCCCCGTCAGCATCCAGCTCACGAACACGCCGAGCTGTGGCTCGTGCCCGACAAGCGCGATCGTGGCGTCGAACCGCTGGTCCTGGAGCCACTTCAGGACGGACTTGACGGGCTGGTCCGGGGCGAGCTGGGGCAGTTCGATCCGCTTGGCGCCGCGAAAGCCGTGGGCGATAAGGTCCGCCGTCTGTACCGCGCGGGTGAGCGGGCTGTTGGCCAGCACATGGAACTGTGGCACGACGTGCCGCAGGCCGGCGACGGCCTCCCGCATCCGCCGACGCCCCCTCGCCGTCAGCGGGCGCAGCCCGTCGTCCTGGCTCGCCTTGGCAAACCGGCGGCGGTCTTCTGCAATCGCGTGGCGGATGACCAGGACGTTCATTAGATCGGCCGCTCCGGCGGCCCCACATCATGCAGCCCGGTGCCCCGCCGGCTCAACCGCGCAAACACAATCTTTATGGGACACGTACAGCGGTGCGGCGGGCGAAGACCTGACGTGCGCTCACTCCTCCTCCCCCTGGTAGACGCACCCGGACGTGCAGGTCTCTTTCACGATGACCTTCGACAGGTTGGGCAGGGAGGGCTTGAGGCGATTCCAGATCCACCGCGCAAGGTTCTCGCTCGTGGGATTCTCCAACCCCTCGATCTCGTTGAGGTAGTAGTGGTCGAGCCGGTCGAGCAGCGGCTTGAACGCCGCCTTGATCTCGCCGAAGTCCATCACCCACCCCGCCCGCGGGTCAACGTCCCCGCGGACGTGGACGGCGACCCGGAAGGAGTGCCCGTGCAGCCGCGCGCATTTGTGTCCCGGCGGCGCTTGGGGCAGCCGGTGTGCGGCCTCGAAGTCGAACTCCTTGTAGATCTCCATCGGCGTGTGCCTGTGGCAGACGAAAGTGCTTCGATTGCAGCAGATTGTACCACTGCCGCGATGCCGAGCGGCGATTTGACGAACGCAGGGGCTGGTTATACCGTTTTGCCGAGTCCGCCGACCCCGGAGAGGTGGCAGAGCGGTTGAATGCGCCGGTTTCGAAAACCGGTAATGGTGAAAGCCATTCGGGAGTTCGAATCTCCCCCTCTCCGCTTCACAAACCCAACCGACCGTAAGTGACGGCCCGGCTGAAGCCCCCGCTTCGGCCGGCCGCGCTTCGGCCCCGTCTGTCCCACTTCTGTCCCCCGCGCCGCCCCCGACGTGCCCGCCGGCGCCTGCAAACGAGATGATGGAGGCCTTCCGCGACCGCACCATCATGATCGAACGGAGCATCGATTCCGCCCGGAATCCACGGGCGCCGCGACAGGCGACGTACCCGACGAACGGCACGAAAACCAGCGGAATACGGCAGATAGAGCAGATCGACCCGCCCTTGCGCCCCCCTGCGCTTTTGCGCAGAACGTCGTCGAAGGCGTGTGGTAGTCGGCCACCGGATTTGTCCGAGAGAGATGTGAAAGGAGCTCACGCTCAACCCCGTGGGCGACATCAGCACATGAATCCGGACCTGATCGCCGAAGCCCGCGCCGCCATCACGCCACAGACCAAGGCCGCCCCGACGCCGGTCGAGCCGACGGCGGTCGCGCCGGGGCGGCGGGGGCGGCCGCCGAAGAAGCCCGACGCCAACTACCTCGCGGCCAAAGACGCCATCACCGGCGCCACCACCGCGTTCGGCGACGCGCCGGCGCGGGCGAAGGAGAAGCGGCCCTACCATCGCGCCGTCTTCAAGAAACTGCCGGCGGCCCCGGCGGGACAGCCGCTCGACGTGGAGGCCGCCAGGGCCATCATCAAGCCCCGCCCCGGCACCACGAAGCGAGCGTGGCCCGCCGCGCCGGACGACCCGAAGCAGCCGCGGCCGCAGCTCACCCCGGAGGAACTCAAGCAGGTGGTGGGCCACTACCTCGAACGGTACGGCCCCATCCTCAGCCTCGACGAGGCGGCGGACGTGGTGAAGCTCAGCAAGCAGACGCTCCGACGCTTCGTCTGCGAGGGCTGCTTCGCCAACGCCGTCTACCGGGGCCGCCCGCTGCGGTTTCTCACCCAGCGCTTCATCGAGGAGGTGCTGCGATGAAGTTGCACGAACGGGAGCTGGTCACGGGCACCGAGCCGAAGGTCTACATCGGAAGGCGCTGCTACCGGGACAAGGACGGCGTCGAACGGGTGTCGTGGAAGTACGCCGCAGAATACTGCGTCGGGGGCCGGCGGTTTTGCGAGTCGCTGAAGACAGGCGACCGCGACCTGGCCGTCCGCCGCGCCCACGAGATCGTCGGCCGAATCGTCCGCGGCGAACGGGGGCAGGTCGCGCGTCGTGACTCGATCGCCCAAGTCGCGCGGGCGTACCTGGAGATGCAGGGCGCCAAGGGCCGGGCGCCGACGACGCTCACCAAATACACCCACGTGCTGTCGGAATTCACCGCCTGGTGCATGGCGCATTTCCCCCGGCCCGCGGCGCAGTTCACCGAGCAGAATTTCTGGCGCTGGCACCAGTCGATGATGGACGACGGCTACGCGCTCAAGACCCGCGCCGACCGGTCGGTCATCGTCAAGCAGCTTTTCAAGTGGGCGGCGCGGGTGCGGCTGATCCCGACTAACACGCTCGCCGAGTGCAGCGTGCCCGACCCGCCGCCCACGCCCCAACCGCGTTTCAGCCCACACCAGACCGCGACGGTCCTCAACGCCGCCGACCCGCACGAGAGGGTCATGTTCATGGCGATGGCGTACGAGGGGCTGCGCTTCGGTGAAGTGCGCGACCTGATGTGGCCGGCGGTGTCAATGCCGCCGGACGAGCCGGGGTTCATCACGGTCGCCCTCGGCGGCTCCAACGGCACCACCAAGGGCCGGCGCAGCCGCCGCATCCCGCTGCATCCGGCGCTGCGGGAGGAGCTGGAGAAGCTGCCGCGGATAGGGGAGCGGGTGTTCTACGCGCGGGCGTCGAAGAAGTACCCGAACGGCGACCACCCGGTCGGCGAGCGGCGCCTTCTCCTGTCGCTCAAGCGGCTGTGCCGGCGGCTCGGGTTCCCCAACCCCGACCAGTACAAGCTGCACACGTTCCGCCACACGTTCGCGTCGATGCTGGCGCGGAACCAGGTGTCCTACAAGTACGCGCTGTCGTTCATGGGCCACCGCAGCTCGGAAATCCTCGACCTGTACTACACGCAGTTCGACGACACCGCGGTGCAGGCGATCAAGACGATCAACTACCCCACGGCGCCGCCGGTGGCAGTGGCGGCCATGACCGGCGCCCACACCGCGGAAGCATCGCAGCGCTAACAACACGAACAACCGGAACACAAGCGCCCGGCGCTCGCGCCGCGCACAATCGAAAAGGATCAGTACGTATGCCGTATTTCCGACCTTTGCGAACCTACCAGGCCGTGGACGAGGTGGTGGACGCCTTCTCCAAGAGGCTGCTGACTTTTCTACTCATCATCGGCAATCCCGGCGTGGGCAAGACCAGCCGGTTCCGCCGTCAGCTCGGCGACAACGCGCTCATCATCGACTGCACGGCCAGTCCCTTCGGCGTGTACTGCGAGCTGGGCCGGCGACCGGATTGTGACTTCGTCGTGCTCGACGACATCGACGGCCTGCTGTCCGACCGTCGCGGCGTGACGCTGCTCAAGTCGCTCGGCCAGACCGAAGTCGAGAAGGTCGTGTCGTGGCACACCCAGGCCGCCGGCCGCGAGGGCCTGCCACGGCGGCTCGACCTGCACTGCCGCGTCATGATGCTCGCCAACGAGGCGAAGGGGCGGGGGGCGAACTTTGAGGCGGTCATGGACCGCGCTCATTGCTACGAGTTCCTTCCGACCGCCGACGAGGTCCACCGGCAGGTGGGAGGGTGGATCGAGCGCGGCGAGGCGGGCGCCGGGGTGGAACGCGACGTGTTCGACTTCATCGGGAGGAACCTGGCGCTGATCCCGCGCCCGTCATTCCGGCACTACGTAAAGGCCAGCGAGGGGGCCCGCGCCGGTCTCGATTGGCAAGGCGACTTGGTAACGCTATGGACGGAAGACCCGAAGCTGGCCGCCGTCGCCGAGATCATGCGTCGGGCCGAGGCGGGCGACCCGACGCTCGCCACGGCGGAACAGCGCGTGCAGCGGTTCCGCGAGTGGGGCCACGGGTCGCGCTCCACGTTCATGGGCTAAACAGGCCAAGGTGTTCAAGATGAACGGCCGGAGCCGGTCGCGCACGCCCGACGGTGGGAAACCGCCTATCACCGCGCCGAAGACCATCGTCCCGTGACCCGCGAAACGCCGGACTTTCGGACCTGAAGTCCGGAAGTCCGGCGTTTCGCACCTCGTCCCACAAAGCGGGAGGTGGTTTTTTCGCGCTGGGGGAATTTCCGGTTGACTCTTCGGCCCGGAAGAGCGAGTAGACGCCCCGCAGAATCCAAACGCTTCGGTGCCGCGGCGACACGCCGCGGCACTGTGCATTTACAAGGAGGTCTTCGTGACCGCACGCCCCCGCTGCGCCCTCGTCGGGCCAACCGGCATGACGCCGGTCGCTGTCGCCACGGCCCTCGCGCCGGCCGCACCTTCACCGGCCAAGAGTCTGCTCAACGTGAACCAGGCCCAGTTCGACCCGCTCCCGATGTCGGCCGAGTTCGATTGGCTCAACGACCTGTGCGGCCCGATCGTGCAGGGCGGCGTGTATCTCTGCGCCGGCCCGCCGGGCAGCAACAAATCCACCTTCGCGCGGCAGTGGGGGCTGGATCTCGCCCGCCAAGGCCACCCGGTCCTGTTCATCCTGACCGAGGAGCCCGCCGAGCGGCTGAAGGCGGCGGTCCTGCGGATGGCGGGCGACTGGCGCAGCAACGACGTGAAGACGGCGCTGGCGAACCTGTTCGTCGAGACCAGCATCCACGACCTAGAGACGCTGCCGGGGTTTTTCGCGCAACACGTGCTCAACCCCTCGGGCCAGTACCACGGCGTCAAGCTGATCGTGCTTGACAGCGTGCAGGGCAGCGGCTTGCAGGCGTCGGCGGCGCGGCAGTGGCAGGGTTTGTACCAGTTCGCCTCGCTCACCCGCGCCGCCCGCATCACCACGCTGCTGGTGGCGCACGTCACCAAGAAGAACGAGATCGCCGGCCCCCGCTCCACGGAACACAACATCGACGCCGCGTTCGTCCTGCGCAAGGGCGGCCTGCGCCGCCACCTGGGCGTCCCGAAGAACCGCTTCGGACGCGAAATCCACCGGTTCTTCCCGCTGGACCTGGACGAGCAGACCGTGACGCTGAAGCCGTCGCTGTACGTGGAATCATTCACCGCGGTGGCGCGAGGTTACCTGCCGGGTCCGGGGGTCGCCGAAGTGCAAGGCGCGGTGACGCTGCCGCGGTGGGGGGCGCCGCCCAAGGTCATGGCGCCGAACCTGCCGCGGAAGGAGATTGAGCAGCTCATCGCGTGCATCGGCCAGATTCCGGGGCTGGAGCTGGACGAGCTGGATTTTTCGGTCCAGTGCCGTCTGCCCGGCGAGCGCCGCTACGGGGGCATCTTGGGACTGCCGTTGTGCCTCAGCCTCGTCGCATCATTCCTCCAGAAGCCGATCCCCGACAACCAGATCCACGTCGGCGAGGTCGACCTGACCCGCACCATCCGCGATTTGCCACTGTTACTCCTCGACGATCTGGTCCTTGCCGTAGCGGAAGGTGTCATTCCGACCCCGGTGCGGCTGCTGGTGCCGCCTTCCGCCGCGGCACACCTTTCTCGTGGCGATGGCGTTGAAGTGCTGGCGTGCCGGCGCCTGGACGACGCGATTTACATCACCTGGCCCGAGCTGCGCTGAAGGAGTGACTGGTCATGGACAATCGAAAAGCGACCGACGAGTGCATCACCCGCAGGGCGATCATAAAGATCCACCACCGGATCGGGCGAACGGGCACCAACGCGTCACTCAACGCCCTGGCCGAACGCGAGTCGTCATTGGCGGCATACGTGCTGTTCTGCGGCCATGCCGTGGCAACGACGGCCAAAGAGATGGGCGCCCCGCGCGGATTCATCGAGTGGCTCGAACAGGAGATCGTCGCGCGGCTGCTCGTGTGCATTGAGGCCCAGCACACCGCCCACTACGAGCTGTGGCGTGACCTGATGGGCGATGAACCTGAACCCACCGAGCGTAAAGGAGAAGACCATGTCGGATGATTCCAAACCGAGGGTCAGCGCCCTGGCGATGGCCAAACGCAGTGACGAGTACGCGACGGTGGCGTGGACACCGGATGACGTGCGGCGCCTGCGCCCCGCGTGGTCAACCGATGAGGCGCGGCAGTTCCTGCAGGAGCACCAGGCCGAACTCGCCCACATGGTGCTGGAGGTCGGGCAGCGCGTCCTGGCAGCACTGATCGCCGAGCGTGAAAAGGAGGCCCGGTATGACTGATCCGGCCAAAGCTGCCCCCGTCACCAACGACGGCACGACGGACATGGACGAGTACGTGCCGCCGCCCGTCCCACAGGGCTTCACCATCCACGACGCCTCGTCGGCGAGCTGGGTGGTTCGCAAGGTCGTGGAGGCGCGGGCCTATGCCGATCGCGTCCGCGCCTGGGCCGCCGCTGAGGTGCGCCGCGCCGAGAACGAGGAGCGCTACTTCATGCAGCGCTTCGGCGGCCAACTGGAGGGGTGGGCGCGGGAGCAACTGCAATCGAGCGGTAGCCGCAGGCGGTCGATTCCGCTGCCTTCGGGCACGATCGGGTTTCGCGCCGCGTCGGCACGGCTGGTCGTGGCGGACGAGACCGTCGTGCTGGACTGGTGTCGTCGGCATCTGCCCGACGCCGTGGCATTAGAGATAGACGTGAAAGGCGCGGCGACGATGGTCCTTCGCACCTGGTTGCGTGACCAATGCCCGTCCGCCACGGCCGTCGAGCGGGTCCTCAAGTGCGTTCTGGACCAACACTTCCAGAGGACGGGCGAGTGTCCCGCGGGCGCCGAATGCGCAACGGGCGAAAAATTCTTCGTCAAATAACAAAGGAGTCGGCCATGGCCATGGAGCAAAGGAAGGTGGCGGTGAGACGGACGGCGCTTTCGTCGAATGCGAAGGCGAGCCTTGCGTCCATCGTCGTCGCCATCAGGCGGCAGGCGCCCGAGGAAGAGCGCCAACTGGACGCGGCCGTCGAAGTCCTCCTTTCGGAATGGGTCCGACTGTATCTGGGTCGCGGGGAAGCGAATCATGAACAAAACGAACGACACTCTTGACGGCAAGCGGTACATCAATCTCGTCCGCTGCAGCTCTGCCAAGCAGGCCGACACGAGCATCCCGGATCAGCTCAAGCTGTTGAATTCCTTCGCCGTGGCGCGGGGAATGGTCCATGTGGCCGACGAGATCCTCGACGGCGTGACGGGTTCCATTCCCGGTGCCCGGTCCGACATCGAGCGGCTGATCCGCCGCAAGAAGGAGGTCGACGATTTCGATGTGCTGCTGGTCCAGGACTCGTCGCGCTTGACGCGTGGCGGCGCGACCCACGGCATGAAGATCGAGTACGACCTGGCGAGTGCCGGCATCCGGCTCGTGTTTGCGGCGGGCGCGGTGCCCGACGGCAAGTACGGCGCGATTCTCCAGACGTTTTCTTACTTTACGGCTCAGGAGCACGCGCAGGCGATCTCCTTTGCGTCGACGCGGGGGTCGCAGTCGGCACTGGAGCAGGGGCGCATCGCGCACTGCAGCCGGCCCCCGTACGGCGTCGACCGCCTTTACCTCTCGGCGGCCGGCGTCGAGTTGCACGTCATCCGCACCCTTCCGGACGGGACGCAGCAAAAACTCGACCCGAAGACGGGCGAGCTATTGCTGACGTTCGGCCGCAACGACGGAAAAGGGCGGTCGCGCCATTACGTCAAACAGAAGGACGAGCACGTCATCTTAATCCCCGGCGCGCCCGAGCGGGTCGAGGCCGTCCGCCTGATGTTCCGTCGTCACTTATTCGATGGCTGGGGCTACTTCCGCATCGCCGCCGAGCTGAACGCGTCGAAGGTCGCGTCGCCGACGGGGAGGCTGTGGAATACTTCCGCGGTTGGGGCCATTCTCGGCAATCCCATCTACACCGGAGCGAGCATCGCCAATCGCATGACCATGGCCATCTATAACCGCAGGAGCCGCGGCCAGCCGGCGCCCGCCGAAGTCGATCCGCAGGAGCTGGCAAACCGCAAGCGCCCCGCCGAGCGGGTGCGGCCGCGGTCGGAATGGATGGAGCGGGGGGAGCCGAGGCTGGCCGAGTACCTCGATGCCGAGATTCGGGCGTTGGCGCAAACGAAACAGCAGGCGCGTCTGGAGGCGCAAGCGGCGGGCCGCAAAGCGGCCGTCATCAGAGACCGGCATACCGAAAGCGAATACATTCTAAAGGGGATCATCGTCGCGCTGCAGGGCGAGCTCGCGATGAGCGGGCGGACGACAGGGTCGGGCAAGTATCGAACCCGGTATTACGCCGTCACCCGCGCCTACAACACCCCGAGCGCCGAGATGCCGTCGCGGCGATTCGTCCGCGCTGAAGCCGTCGAACAGGCCGTATTCGGAGTCCTGCGCGAAGTTCTGTCGCAGGCGCCGCAGCTCCGCGGCATCGTGCGCGCCGAGCTGCAGCGACGGTACGACGACTGTGTCATCGACGGCGAAAGCGTCGACGCGCTGATGGCCCGGCGCGGCGAGTTGAAGAAGGCGATGGAATTCGTCATCGGCAGTCTTGGCAAGCTTGGCCAGGAGCTGGCGCGCAAGAAGGCGATGGAGATCGAAGCCGAGGCGAAAGCCCTGGGTGAACGAATCGTTAAAGCGATGGCCGTCGCGGCGTCGAAGGCGGCGCCGGACATTGATGCCGACGCCGCGCAGGTCATCAAGGGGATGCAGCGGATGTTGCGGTCGATCGACAAGCTGCGACCCGCGCCGCTGCGCAGGTTGCTGAGGCTACTGGTACCACGGGTCGAGGTCGATCTGGAGACGCTGGGCGTGCAGATCGACGTCGCGCTGCCGCTCTGGGCGGCACTCAACGAGAAAGCACTCCGCGAGAGCCTGTGCCTGGATGCCAAGTCACCATGGCAATCTGCGAACGAGGCACAGAATGCACACTCGCTGGAATTAGCGGTGTTTCGCTGCAGCTCCACGCCGCGGCCCTTCTGCCTTGCCTGCCGGCGCTTGCATCGGGCCGCTTGATCAACAACCAAGTTGAGCGTCCTCAGCATCCTACGAGACGCATCGCATCCTAAGGCTGGATTTGGCTTACGCCGATTGCCGCTACGTCCTTGGGAGAACGGCATGCTATGAATGCCGCCGCCGCCCCGCTGCGTAGAGAGCCACGATAACGATCAGTGCGATCCCTTTTACCGCCTCCCGGCCCTCACCGTCAGGTGGTACGTCACGTCCGACGCCGTCCCCGCGAATGGCCCCTGGTCGATCGCGGACTCGATGCGGATCGTGTGCTCGCCCGGCGGCAGCGGGTGCAACATCACCCAGTAGCCGTCGGCGACCGCGAGGTTGGGGTGGCTGATCTCGCCGCCCAGGGTGTCGATCAGGTCCGTGTCCGTCAGCTCGAAGGCGTCCGACGCCGCGCGGTACCCCTCCAGACCCCGCAGCTCCGTCCCGTCCACGGTTACCCGCAGCAGCGCCGGGTCGTCCACCGCCAGGCCGACGACGAACCGGATCAGCTCCTCGTCGGTCATCAGCGCCGGGTCCAGCCCCGCCTCCTCGGCGAAGGACGCCGCGTCGTCCAGGTCGTCCGGGGCCCAGAACAGCGCGTTGAGGGCGGGGAAGAACAGCGCCGTCCCCGTCGGGACCGTCACGTCCCGCTCGAACGTCCCGCCGAAGATCGTGCCGGCGAGAAACCAGACGTGCCCCGACTGCCCGACGCCGGCGAATTCGCCGGTCTCGTCCAGCACGGGGTTCTGGTCCGCGGGGATCGACACCGCCCACGCCCACCACGCCCGGGCCCACTCGGCGTAGGTCCTGCCGTGAATGTGCGACTTCAGCGGCGCTACCCCCGGGTTGGGGTTGCCGCCGCGCGCCATTGGCGTCGGCGACAGCACGAGCACCAGCGCGAGCCACGCGGCCACGCACCACCGCGGAATCCAATTGCTAAACCGGACCATGACTTCCTCCAAAAGGGCGCCGTCTGATGTGAGCCGTTCGGGAAGGCGCACTTGCGCACCTCGCGCGGCCCCGTCGACGGCGTCGGCCGGCCATGTGGCGTCGCGCCACGACGTCAGAGCGAACAGCCGCAGCCGGACTCCAGCACATCGTCCGCCGCCCGGCCCCCGGTGGGCCCGCGGTTCGCCGCCGCGCCGGCTTCGGCCGGTGCCGGGCACGGCTCCTTGCGGTACTGCCCCTTCGGCACCACCTCCACGTGGTAGGTGAGGTCCTGGCTGAAGTAAGGCGAGCTGCCGCCGAAGGTGATCGTGTGCTCCCCCTTGGACAGCGGGTTGAGCATCAGCCAGTAGCCGTCGGACACAACCGGGAAGCTGCCGGGTGCGTGATTCAGCACGTTGTCGTCGGGCAACGTCGCGTCGACTTGCGGGGATACCTCGCGGTGGGAGAACAGGTCGCCGCCGACCGCCATGCCGTCGACGGTGGCGTGAAGCGCACTGACGGATTCGATGAAATCCGCGAGTATCTCGCGCTGCTGCTCGAGCGGCGGATCCTCGGGCAGGTCGTTCAAGTAAAAGACATTGATGAGCGGGAAGAACAACTTCGTCCGCATGGGCATTGTGATCGTTCGGACGACGGGTTCGGTGCTGAACGCCCCCCCGAGGAAGAATACTCCTCCGTCCTGTCCGACGCAGGCGCTGGCCCCGGTGGTGTCGGTGAGGGGGTTCTGGCCTGCCGGCTGCGCCAGCGCCCACTGCCACCATTGTGCCGACCACTCGCCCAGCGTCGAACTGGCGACGGTGGAGTGGGGGGCCGCGACGTTGGGCGCGGCCGTCATCAGCACCCGGCCCTCCAACGGCTCGAGTCGGGCGGCGGATGGGGCATCCGAGGCGGCTCTCGACAACTTGCAGCCGGTGCGGGCGAAGCGTAGGAATTTGAATAGGGTCGACATCATCCTTCTCCTTTGAGTGAGGCGGAACACCTAAAGAACCCGAGAGACGCGGTGGGAATCGGAGGGGGTGTTGCCTCCTTTCGCGGCGAAAGCGCTTGTGCGGCCGGAAGCACGGACCTGGCGACTACCGTCGGCGACGCAGCATTAGGCCGAAGCCGGCGACTGCCAATGCGGCGACGACGCCCGAGGGCTCCGGCACCGGGACGACCGTCAGCCGGTAGGTCATGTCCACGTCGAGCGGTGGGTAGCCCAGGGCCGGCGTCCCGGCGAAGTGGCCGCCGAAGTGCAGCGTGTGGGTGCCGGGCGACAGGCCTTCGAGCATGACAAGGTAGCCGTCGGACACCGACTGGAACGTGCCGACGGGGGCGCCGTAGACGTTGTTCGCCGGGAACGTCAGCGGGTAGGTGCCGGGCGGCGACACCTGGTGGAACGACATCAGCGTCGGGGCCGACGCGGGCAGTGGCGCCGGGGCGCCGTCGATCGTGAAGAACAGGCCGCTCGCCGGCCCGTTGGTCGCCGCCGCGTCGGCCCGCACCTCGGCCTCGTTACTCCCGAACCACGGGATCGACGACGCGGCGGTTCCCAGCGGGACCAGCAGCGTCTGTCCCTGCCGGACCGTCGCCGCCCGGTTCACTGGGCCGGTCAGGGTGCCGGCCAGGAAAAATACGCCCCCTCGGTCTCCGAGGCCCGAGAGCGCGCCCGTCTCGTCGACCAGCGGATTCCCGCCGCTCGGGTACGACAGCGCCCACTGCCACCAGCGGTCGCCCCAGACCGCTTGCGACGCGCCCGCCACCGGTGTGTCCGGTGCGAGCACCGCCGCACGGGCCGGCCCGGCGATCGACAAGACCGCCGGTATTACAGCAATCGCAACAACCCGACGCAGGAGAGCGAGCTTCATGGGCGCTCCGTTCAGAGGATTGAGCAGAACGAGCTTCGATTTCACGCGGGGGCGCGGCCGTTCCCGGACGTTCCGATGCGCCCTCGGACGAACGACCCGGACGCCCTACAACAAGCCGTCGGCGACGCGGCCGGCCTTTCGGACCACCGTGTCACTGAACACGCGGGCGGCCGGCGACGGCGCGGCCTGCTCCTTGCGGTACTGCCCCTTGGGCACGACGTCGACCGTGTACGTCACGTCGATGCCGAGCGGACCCAGCGAACCGCCGGCCGTCGCTCCACCGAACTCGACCGTGTGCTCCCCGGGCGACAGGGGTTTGAGCAGTACGTAAAACCCATCCGCCACCGCGACCGGAACCGGACCCACGAGCGATTCATTGCCGAAGAAGTATTGGTCCACGTTGTCTTCGGGCAGGACGTAATCGAACTCCGGCGAAACCACGCGGTGCGACGCGACGTCGGAAACGGGCTTTCCGTCGACCCGGACGTACACGTTTCCCCCCGGCTCGAATACCGGCTCGGCCGCCTGAGCGGCCAGATCCCGCAACTCCGCGACGGAATACGTCCCGGGAAGCGATCCGTCGGCATTCGACGTGTCGTAGTTGCTGAACTCGACGGGCAATACCGGCACAAAGATCGGCGTACCGGTAGGAATGGTGGCCGTGCGATTCACGGTTCCGCCGAAGAAGCTGCCGTACAGGACCGACACGCCATCCAGACCGCCGACCGACGTGGTGTCTGCGCTGGTCATGAGCGGGTGGGTGATCGTCGTCCCGTCCGGCGCGTGCACTGGTGTCTCGAACACCCGCGACCACCACTCCGCCGACAACTCCGCCACCGACTCCCCCCGGACGTGCGCGTGCGGCGGATACGCCACGGCGCCGCCCCCTGGCCCACCCGCGCTCAACATCCTCCGTTGCTCTAGTGACTCGACACCGACATTCGTGCTGTCTCTCATGATGCGCTCCCGTGGAGGTGACTCGACCCAAGATTCGTGTTTCAGTTATTCCGGCCGCCGCGTGTACGTTTGCTTGTAAACTCAATCCGTCGCCAGCAGTTCGCGGCCCCACCCGTCTGCCGGCGAGTTGTCGCCGATTCGGGATCGCGAAAACGCGGCGAAGATCTTGGCGATCGCGAAATCGGGCGATTTAAAGGATGGGACGCTGGCGTGCCGCACGTCGGACGGGCCGGCCGGCACGTCCACGACCACTTGAGACCATTGCTCGATGTTCCCGCGAAAGCTCGTCACCGGCGCGGTGAACCCCGGCTCGTCGGTGTGGAACGAGCCGGTGATCACCGCGTCGTAATCCTGTCGAGTGCCCCAGGAGTAGTGGGTGCCGATTGAATCGGTGACCTGAAGGTAGGTCTGGAACGTTCCCGCGGCCGCGCCGCGCGACCAGTTGAGGTCGAGGTCGGTCTGGACCGGCCGATAAGGACTGCTCTCGTTGTAATAGTTCAATACAACGTCTGCGGCGAGCGGCCCGTGGTAGTGGAGGCTCGCCGCAGACCCGTCGGCCGCCGCCGTGTACGTCATCGCGCTCGCGCCGCCGTCGCTCCACGCCTGGCCGCGGATGGCGTACAACCACCACGG
>Ga0075420_100003493_pt1 | contig 13759 bp, 15 predicted proteins | sample SoiMetdeltSBSDD4_FD_75296 | JGI IMG/M metagenome (GOLD analysis project Ga0075420, IMG submission 75296) | Bulk soil microbial communities from a Populus tree surrounding site in Tennessee, USA - Soil MetaG P. deltoides SBSDD4 | ecosystem: Environmental > Terrestrial > Soil > Tree plantation... | reverse complement strand
GGCACCCCGTTGACCGCTACCGACAGCCAGTTCGCGGCCGGTCAGGTCGGCGTGGCCACGTTCAACACCGCGGCGAACTTCGACGATGTGCTGGTGGTCGACGCCGCCGGCCCGAGCCCGACCACCGCCTCACCGTCGCCGAGCCCGAGCCCGTCGACGCCCAGCCCGCCGCCCCCGCCGCCCCCGGGTCAGGCCGACGGGTTCGCCTCGGTCAACGCGCTCGGGCAGAACGGGACGACCGGCGGCGCGGGCGGCCCGACGGTCACCGTCACGACCGGTGCCCAGCTGGCCGACTTCGTCGGGCGCAACACCCCGTACGTCATCATGGTCTCCGGCCGGATCCAGATCGGTGACATGCTGACCGTGGTCGCCAACAAGAGCATCATCGGCGTCGGCTCGACCGCCGAGATCACCGGCGGTGGGTTGCAACTGGGTTCGACGACACGCCCGGGCAACAACGTCATCATCCGGAACATCAGGTTCACCAACGCGTCGGACGACTCGGTCAGCGTGACGAACGCCGCCCACCACGTCTGGGTCGACCACAACGACTTCTCCAACGGCTTCGACGGCCTCCTCGACGTCAAGCGCCAATCGGACTTCGTCACGGTCTCGTGGAACCATTTCCACAACCACAGCAAGACCATGCTGCTCGGCCACTCCGACACGTTCACCGCCGACATCGGCCACCTGCGGGTCACGTACCACCACAACTTCTTCGACGGTACGGAGCAACGGCACCCCCGGGCGCGGTTCGGTGAACCGGTGCACGTGTACAACAACTACTACCGCGCCAACGGTTTGTACGGCGTCGCCTCGACCGAGAACGCCGGCGTCCTCGTCGAGGGCAACTACTTCGAGAACGTGGCCTTCCCGTGCTTCTCGGCCAGCGGCTACGCCGACAGTGGCCCGGGTCGGCTCGTGCAGCGCAACAACGTCTACGCCGGCTCGGGTGTCTGCGAGGTCAACGGCGCGGTCGTCGAACCGTCAACCTACTATTCGTACACAGTGGACAATCCGGCGAGCCTGCCCACCACGATCCCGGCCGGGGTGGGCGTAGGAAGGATCTGATCAGCGCTCGGTCAGCCCGTCCGCGGCCAGCTTCTCGGCGAGCAGGCGCAACGCGAGGCGCAGCCGTGACTTCGCGGTGCCCTCGGCGATGCCCAACTCGGCGGCCACTTGGCGGTACGACAGGCCGCCGTAGTAGGCGAGCAGCAACGCGGCACGGTGTGGTTCGGGCAGCCCGTTGACGGCGGTGCGGACCACCTTGCCGACCACGTCGGCCACGGCCGACTCCGCGACGTCCACGGGCGACTCGACGTCGGATGCGAGCAACGGCAGGTACCGGCCCTGCACCTCGGCACGGCGGAGCCGGTCGATCGACCGGTGTCGGGCGGCTGCGCAGAGCCAGGCGCGCAGCCGTCCCCGGCACGGGTCGAAGTCCTCGGGTCGTTCCCAGAGGCGTACGAACACCTCCTGCACGACGTCCTCCGCGGCGGTCGGATCGCGCAGGATCCGGGCCGCAGTGCCGTGGACCGCCGCGGCATGCAGGTCGTACGCGGCACCGAGCGCGGCGTCGTCGCCAGCGAGCAGACCCTCGTGCAACTCGGCGTCGCGCTCGGCGCTCATGCCAACTCGCTCATGTCAGTCGCACCCCAAGGTCGACGCGGCGTACAGCAGGTCGGCCGCTGGTTTGGTGTCACCGTCCACGGCGTGCGGCAGCTCGCTCGGCGACAGCCGGCCGGCCATCAACCGGCAGAAGTCGACCGCGTCCACCACCACCGCACACGCCAGCGAATCGGTCGAGCCGGTCGCCAGCGGTACCACCCACCGGCGGCCACCCGATCCGGTGAGGACGAGCCGCGCCGCCCGGCCCGGATGGGCCCGACCGAGGCGGAACAGCGTCTCCGGCAACAGGTCTGTGCCGAGACCGACAAACGTCTCGACGTCGGCCGGTCGCGGTGGCCGGTACGGCAGCCGCAACGCCACCCGTACATCCTCGGCATGTGTCCACGTCTCGAACACCCGTTGGGCCATGGCCGCCCGCACCGGCCGGTACGTGGTGGTATGGCCGGCCAGCGGTACCAACCGATCCAGCGCCTCGGCGTCGGCGGTATCGAGCAGGTCGGCCAGCAGGCCCGCCTGAGTAAACCAGTCCGCGGGCGGCCCGTCCGATGCGGGCGGCTCGAGCGCCGTCACGACTACCCGGTCGTTGCCGGCGAGATGCTCCACGAGCTCGCGGATCGTTCCGTGTCGCGGAATGCCGAGCGAGAACCCGTCGGCGTCCAGCCCACTCAGCAATGTGGACAGTTCAGCGATCTGTTCGCGGTAGCCGGCCAGCATCGCGCCGATCCCCGGCTTTCCCGGTGGCCGCATCGCCCGGGCCGCGACGAGCATCCGATCGCGGAGGTCCGGACCGGGGGCGAGGGGATCGGCCGCCCCGACCCACGCGGCGGCGGCGCGCAGGCGATCTGCTTCGGCGCGGCACTGCGCACAGCCGGCGACGTGGGTGGCGACCCGCTCCGCCAGGTCGGCGTCGCAGGCGTCGAGCACCCATGCGCCCAGCGCGTCCCATGCGTCATCGTGTGTATGCATCCCCATCCCCGCCACTATTCGGACCCCGTGCTGCCGCGGATGGGCGGCATCTACCGGTCTCTGGTGGACAGCCGCAACGTCTGCCACGAACCGTCGGCGTACCAGCCGCCGTCGACGGACAGCGTTACGCCATTGATGAACCCGCTGCGTGCGGGGTCGGCCAGGAACGCCACGGCCTGCGCCACGTCGTCCGGTTGCGCGAACCTCGCCAGAGGTACGTGCTCGGTGATATCGCGATCGCCGTAAACGCCGTCGGCCTGCGCCACGTCGTCCATATCGGTCTTGACCCAGCCGGGGCAGACGGCGTTGACCCGTACGCCGCGGCCACCCCACTCGGCGGCCAGGGTCCGGGTCAGTCCGATCAGTCCATGCTTGCTCGCGTTGTACGCGGCCCGGTCGGCCACTCCGCGCAGCCCGGCCACCGAGGCGATGTTGACGATCGCGCCGGACCGCTGAGCGAGCATGTGCCTCCCGAACGCCTGGCAGAGCAGGAAGGGCCCGGTCAGGTTGACGTCCAGCACCCGGCGCCACTGCTCGGGGGTCGTCTCCTCGGCCGGCGCGATCCAGGCGATGCCGGCGTTGTTGACCAGGACGTCGATCCGGCCGTAGCGCTCCATGACCTCGGCTGCCAACCGGTCGACATCGGCCGCCGATGTGACGTCGCCGACCACGCCCAGCGCGGTGGGAAGCCCGCTCACCGACTGCACATCGAAGACGACCAAAGACAAGCCGGTCGCCGCGAGTACCTCCGCCGTCCGCCGCCCGATGCCCTGCGCCGCACCGGTCACCACCGCAACCCGTCCATCCACGCGCATAAGGTAGCGTCCCGACCATGAGGATCGCCGTCGTGGGCGGCGGCATCACCGGGCTGGCCGCCGCGCTCCGCCTGCGGGACCGGATGCCCGGAGCGGAGATCACCGTGTACGAGCAGGCGGCCACGTCCGGCGGGAAGCTGCGGACGCAGGAGCTGCGGGGCGTCGACGGTACCGCGGTCCGGGTCGAAGCCGGGGCCGACGCGATGCTCGCGTACGACGCCGAGGGCGGCGAGAGTGCCGCGGTCGCCCTGGCCCGCCGAGTGGGGCTCGGCGACGCGCTCGTCCACCCCGCCACTGGCGCGGCCGGTGTGGTCGTCGACGGCGTCCTGCGTCCGATGCCCGGTGGCACGCTGATGGGCGTACCCGGTGATCTGTCCACACTGGATGGTGTAGCGCAACCCGCCGCGGAGCTCGACCGCGACGGTGGTCGGCCGTTGCTGGCAGACGACGGGGATGTGGCGGTCGGCGCGCTCGTGCGCGAGCGGCTGGGGGACGAGGTAGCCGATCGGCTCGTGGACCCGCTGCTCGGCGGCGTCTACGCGGGCCGGGCCGACCGGCTGTCGCTCGCCGCCACCGTGCCGCTGCTCGCGACCGCCTGCCGCAAGGAGCACACGCTGGTCGGGGCGGTGCGGGCGGCGCTTGCCGCGAGCCGCCGTCCGGCCGGCGCGGCGGTCTTCGCCACCGTCCGAGGTGGACTGTCCACACTGGTCGACGCGGTAGCGGCGGAGCTGAAACCGAACGTCCTTTGTGGACTGCCGATCCGCGAGCTGCGCCGGGAGCGCGGGGGCTGGCGGTTGCGGCGGGGAACAGACGAGGATCGCTACGCCGACGCGGTCGTGCTCGCGCTGCCCGCGCACCGGGCCGCCCGCCTGCTGCGCGGCGCCGTTCCGGCTGCGGCGGTCGAAGTCGACTACGCCAGCGTCGCGCTGGTGACGCTCGTGCTGCCGCCCGTCGAGCTGCCCGAGCTGTCCGGCTTCCTGGTGCCGGCAACGGAAGGCCTGTCGGTCAAGGCGGTGACGTTCTTCCCGCGCAAGTGGGCGCACCACCGGCGAGCCGACGGCACGACGATCGTCCGCGCGTCGCTGGGTCGGTACGGCGACGAGCAGGTGCTGCAGGCCGTCGACAGGCAGCTGGTCGCGCTGGTCCGCCGCGAGCTGGGCGGCCTCGGGTTCGACCTGCCCCCGCCCGTCGACACCGCGGTCAACCGGTGGGGTGGGTCGCTGCCGCAGTACGCGCCGGGTCACCTCGACCGGGTGGCGCGCGCCCGGGCGGCGCTGCGCGCCGAAGCGCCCACCCTCGCGCTGGCGGGGGCCGGCTACACCGGTGTAGGCATCGCGGCCTGTGTCGCATCCGGCAACGCGGCCGCGGACGAAATTCTGGGAGAATGTGACCCGTGACTGCGACGAATCCGAACGCCGCGCGGCTGCGCGAGCTGAATGCCTCGGTCAGGTACACGATGTGGTCGGTGTTCCGGGCGGCCCAGCCGTTGCCGTCGCTGCGCGACGAGCTGGTCTCGGAGGCGGAGGCGCTGTTCGCCCAGCTGGGCGAGAAGGACGTGGTGATCCGGGGGACGTACGACGTGGCCGGGCTGCGCGCCGACGCCGATCTGATGATCTGGTGGCACGCCGGTTCGAGCGACGTGCTGCAGGACGCCTACGGTCTGCTGCGCCGCACGGCTCTCGGCCGGCACCTGGCGCCGGTCTGGTCGCAGCTCGCCCTGCACCGGCCGGCCGAGTTCAACAAGAGCCACATCCCGGCCTTTCTCGCGGGCGAGCCGGCGCGGGCGTACCTGTGCGTGTACCCCTTCGTCCGGTCCTACGAGTGGTACCTGCTGCCCGACGAGGAACGTCGCGAGATGCTCGCCGAGCACGGCCGGATGGCTCGGGAGTACCCGGACGTCCGGGCCAACACGGTCGCGGCGTTCGCGCTGGGCGACTACGAGTGGATGCTCGCGTTCGAGGCGGACGAGCTGCACCGCATCGTCGACCTCATGCGCGACCTGCGCGCCTCCCGGGCCCGCCGGCACGTGCGCGAGGAGGTGCCGTTCTACACCGGCCGGCGCCGCCCGCTGGCCGACCTCGTCGCCGGCCTGCCGTAGGTCGCCTTCCGCGCCGATCAAGGGCAAACCGGCGTGGTTCCGCGATCCACTCACGCCGGTTTGCCCTTGATCGGCGGGAGATTAGCCGGCCAGCGCGACCGTCACGTCGGGGCAGATGCGCAGCGCGGCGTCCAGGCCTGTCAGCTTGATCACCTTGAGCACCTGCGGCTGGACGCCGACGAGGCTGAGCCGGCCGCCGCAGTCGGTCATCCGCCGGTGCGACCGCACGAACAGACCGAGGCCCGTCGAGTCGCAGAACGTGAGGCCGGTCAGGTCCAGTACGAGGTCGGTCGGATCGTTGCGGACAGCGGCGTCGACCGCGTCGTCCAGCTCGTCGTGGCTCACCAGATCGAGCTCCCCCACGACGGACAGGACCACAGCGTGTGTGGCCAGGTTATCCCGGCGGATCTTTAGGGGCATGACACGCTCCTCGCGGTCGTCGCCCGGCGATGGTATCGCGCAGTTGGTCTCCCGACGGTCACCGTCCCGGCTCATTTCCGCCGCATGGGTACGTGGGGTATCCCGTCCTCCACGAACTCCGGCCCGTCCGGTCGGAACCCCAAGCCGCGGTAGAAGTCGACGAGGTACGACTGCGAGTCGAGCACGCACGGCCGGTCGCCGATCTGGTCCAGCGCATCCGCCATCAGCCGCGTGGCCAGCCCGCGTCCGCGCGCGCTCGCGGCCGTGCAGACCCGGCCGATCCGCGCGGTGCCGTCGGGGTCGGTCACGATCCGGAGGTACGCCGTCGGCCGCTCTCCCTCGGCCCGCCAGAGGTGCCGCGTGTCCGGCTCGGTGTCGCGGCCGTCCAACTCCGGATAGGGGCACGCCTGCTCGACCACGAAGATGTCGACGCGCAGCCGCAGCAGGGCGTACAGCGTTGCCGCGTCGAGGTCGGCGAAGCGCGCGACGTGCGTCATGGGGTGCACGGTAATGCAGTTGAATGTGACGGGTGACGAAGACGCAGTACTACACCGCGACGAGCATCGACGGCTTCATCGCCGATCAGGACAACTCGCTGGACTGGCTGTTCGAGGTCGATCAGCCCGGTGCCGGTGACAGCGACGGACCGGGCTTCTACGGCCCGTTCTTCGCCGAGGTCGGGGCGATGTGCATGGGCTCGACCACGTACGAGTGGGTGATCGCCCACGAGAAGCTGCTGGAACGACCCGAGAAGTGGCAGGAGTGGTACGCCGACCGCCCGTCCTGGGTTTTCACCCACCGGGAGCTCCCAGTCGTACCCGGTGCGAACGTGACGTTCGTGTCAGGCGACGTCGAACCGGTACACGACGCGATGGTGGCCGCGGCGGCGGGCCGCAACGTCTGGCTGGTCGGCGGTGGAGACCTGGTCGGGCAGTTCGCGGACCGCGACCGGCTGGACGAGGTCATCGTCGGCGTGGCGCCGGTCTTCCTCGGCGCCGGTGCGCCGCTGCTGCCTCGCCGGATCCTCGCGTCGCGGCTGACCCTCGTGGACGTCGCCCGGTACCGCCAGTTCGCGAACCTGACCTACGCGGTCGCGCCGGCCGCGGGTTGAGATCAGGGGAGCGCCGTGGCTGTGGACACAGTCCCGGCGATCCCCTGATCAGGAGTCGATCGGCTCGAGCTGGAGTGAGATCGAGTTGATGCAGTAGCGGGCGTTCTTCGGCGTGAAGCCCTCGCCGTCGAAGCGGTGCCCGAGGTGTGAGTCGCAGTTCGCGCACCGGACCTCGACGCGGACCATGCCGAGCGAGCGGTCCTCGATGTACTTGATCGTGCCGGGCAGCGCCTCGTCGAACGAGGGCCAGCCACAGTGCGAGTCGAACTTCGTCGCGCTGTCGAAGAGCTTCGCCCCGCAGGCCCGGCAGTGGTAGACGCCCGGCGTCTTGGTCGCGACGTACTCGCCGGTCCAGGGTGGCTCGGTCCCGGCCTGGCGCAGGACCCGGAATTCGGCCGGGCTCAGCCGTACCCGCCACTCTTCTTCGGTGTTTGGCAGCGGTTCGCTCATGTCCCCAACCATACGTCCGTCGTTGGGTACGGCATGCTGGCCCGGTTTCGCCCGACGGCGCGCCAGGCGGCGGCCCGGGGCGGCGTCGCCGGTACGGTGGCCGGCGCGGTGCTCGCCGTGCTGGTCGCCGCGAGCCACGTCGCCGCGGGGCTGGCCGAGTGGTGGCTGGTCGTGGTGGTGTTCGCGGTACCGGCGGCCGCCGGGGCGATCCTCGGACCCGCGTTCGTCGGCGAGTCCGGGGCGGACGCCGATGACCTGGGCATTCACCGCGCGCCGGCCAACCCGCACGCCCTGGCGCCGTGGCGCTTCGCGCCGTGGCGGGGGATCGTCGATATCCGTGCGGAGCGGCGCGGACCGCGGACGATCGTGGCCGTATACCTCGACTCGGGCGCGGTGCACCAGCTCGCGGCGCCGTACGACGGGCGGCTCCTCGCCGGCGACCCCGACTTCGAGCGCAAGCTGTTTACGCTGCGCAACCTCTGGGAGACCCACCGGTCCTGGGAGGTCCACGGGTAGGTTCGACCCATGGCCAAGGCACAGGTGGAGGAGATCGAGGTATCCGGGCGGACCGTACGGCTGTCCAATCCGGACAAGGTCTACTTCCCGGATCGAGGCTTCACCAAGCGCGACGTGTTCTCGTACTACCTGGCAGTGGGCGACGGGATCCTGCGCGCTCTACGCGAGCGGCCCACCACGATCCAGCGCTTCCCCGAGGGCATCGACGGCGAGGCTTTTTACCAGAAACGGATACCGACCCGCGGGGTGCCGCCCTGGGTCGAGAGCGCCCGGATCACGTTCCCCAGCGGGCGGCCCGCGGACGAGCTGTGCCCGATCGACCTCGCCCACGTGGCGTGGGCGGCGCAGATGGGCGCGATCGTCTTCCACCCCTGGCCGGTCCGGCGCTCCGATGTGGACAGACCGGACGAGCTGCGGCTGGACCTGGACCCGCAACCCGGTACCGACTTCGCCGACGCGGCCGTCGTGGCCGGCGAGGCGAACGCGATCCTGGACGAGCTGGGCTGGGTCGGCTTCCCGAAGACGTCCGGCGGCCGGGGGATCCACGTCTACGTACGGATCGAGCCCCGATGGTCCTTTGTGGAGGTTCGGCACGCGGCGATCGCGTTCGGCCGGGAGGTGGCCCGCCGCTGCGCCAAGGCGACCACCTCCTGGTGGAAGGAGGAGCGGGGCGAACGCGTGTTCATCGACTTCAATCAGATGGCCCGCGACCGCACGATCGCGTGCGCGTACTCGCTGCGCGCCAACAAGCGGGCGACGGCCTCCACACCGCTCAGCTGGGCGGAACTGTCCGATGTGGAGCCCGACGACTTCGATCTGCGTACCGTGCCCGAGCGGTTCGCGAAGATCGGTGACCCGCATGCCACGATCGACGACGTCGCCCACGACCTCACGCCGTTGCTGGAGTGGTTCGAGCGGGACGAGCGCAACGGCGAGGGCGACATGCCGTACCCGCCCGATCATCCGAAGATGCCGGGCGAGCCGAAGCGCGTACAGCCGTCGAAGGATCGCGACCGAAAGGGCGACCGCTAACCCGAGCATCGCTCATGCACCATGACGAGATGTCACAGGGTTTCGATATCTTGCTCCCGTTCAGGCTCGTCAAGCGCACCCTGGTCTGGATCGCGAACTCTCCCCGGGCGCTGGTCGGGGCGTACCTCGCGCTGCTGGCGGTCAGCGGCTCGCTCTACATGATCTTCGAGGGCAAGGACTTCGGAGATTCGTTCTGGTGGGCGGTCGTGACCGCGTCGACCGTTGGCTACGGCGATACGTACCCGACAACCATTGCCGGCCGGGTCGTCGCCGGCGTGCTGATCTGCGTGATGGTCCTGCTCGTCATCCCCCTGATCACGGCACACTTCGCGAGCAAACTGATCGTGGACCGGGACGTCTTCAAGCACGAGGAGCAGGAAGAGATCAAGACCCGGTTGCGGGAGATCCACGCGTTCGTCGAGCGGCTGGCCCGCGAGCGCGACGAGGCCGAAGAGCTCAGCGCGCCGGGCAGGTAGTGCCGGCCCGCGGCACCTCCAGGTCGACCAGGTACGAGTTGACCGCGTTGTTGACGCAGCGCGTCTCCGGGTAAGCCGTGTGGCCCTCGCCCTGCCAGGTCAGCACGACGCCGACGCCGAGCATCTCGGCCAGCTTGGGCGTCTGCTCGTACGGCGTAGCCGGGTCCCCGGTCGTGCCCACCACCACGATCGGCGGCGCGCCGGTGGCGGCACCGGTCGGGTACGGGTCCCGCCCGCCCGGCCACTGGGCGCAGGTCAGGACGCCGGTCGCGAGCGGCGCGCCGAACAGCGGGTACTTGGTCCGCCACTGCCCCTGCAGCTCGCGTACCTGGGCGATCGTGAACTTCTCGTCCTCGTCGGCGCAGTTCACCGCCGAGTTCGCGTCGAAGAGGTTGCTGTAGTGGCCGGAGGAGTCGCGCTCGGCGTACCGGTCGGCCAGGTCGAACACGCCGGCGGGGTCGCCGCCTTCCAGCTTGTCGAGCGCGGAAGCCAGCTCGGCCCAGCCCTGCTGGGTGTACAGCGAGGACACCACAGCGGTGAACACCCAGCCGGCGGTGGCGTCGCGGCCGTCGCGCCCGCGCACCGGCGAGCTACGGGCCTTGTCCAGCGCGGAGTTGACCGCGGCCCGCGCGTCGGGACCGATCGGGCATTGCGAACCCCGGCTCCGGCACCAGTTGGCGAAGTTCGTGAACGCCCGCTCGAACCCTTTGGCCTGCCCCTCCGACGCGGCGATGGCATTCTGCTTCGGGTCGACCGCCCCGTCGAGGACGAGGGCTCGGATGCTGCGCGGGAACAGCTGCGCGTAGGTGGCGCCGAGGAGCGTGCCGTACGAGTACCCCAAGTAAGTGATCTTCTCGTCGCCCACGGCGGCGCGCACGGCGTCCATGTCGCGCGCGGCCTGCTCGGTGGAGAAGAACTTCAAGCTGTCGCCGTACTTCGCGCCGCACGCCTGCCCGATCTTCTTGGTCAGCGCGACGAGGCCGTCGAACTCGGCCTGGCTGACCGGGTCCGGCTCGTAGCCGAACGACACGTCCAGGTCCTCGTCGGAGATGCACTTGACCTGGGTGGATCGGCCGACGCCGCGCGGGTCGAAGCCGACGATGTCGAACCGCCGGGTGATCTCGGCGGGCAGCCCGAGGGACAGGTAGACGGCCAGGTCTACGCCGGAGGCGCCCGGACCGCCCGGATTGACCACGAGCGATCCGATCCGTTCCCGCTGCGCCCGGGACCGGGTGCGCAGCAGCGCGATGTCGAACGTGGCGCCGGTACCCGCGGATGGCGAGGCGCCAGACGCAACGGTCGCCCAGTCGCGCGGCACCTTGATGGTCGCGCACTCGTAGGTCACGTTCGTCGGCACGCGCCCGACGAGGTCGCGCGCGACGTCCGGGCACTCGCGCCAGTCCGCGGCGCCGTTCGTGGCCCCGCCCGGGGTGCCCGGGGGAGGCGGCACGGGCGCGGGCCGCGCGGTGCAACCGGTGAGAACGAGAACCAGCGCGGCGACGGGCGCGAGAATGCGACGGGACGACAGCACGGAAACCAGGCTACGTCCTCCCGGCGATTACCTCGCCCGCGAGGACGCGATCAACATCAAACCGTACGGGTCGGTCGAGCTGGTCATACGTACATGATTCAGGCGTACGGTCCGGCCGCCAGCGCCGGAAATGGGCCGTATGGCGGATCCTGTCCCCTTCCATCGACCCGTACTCCACCTCGATTACCAGCTCCGGCCGTAGCGGCTCCCACTCGAGCGTCTTGCCCGCGCTCCACCGGCTCACCGCCCCCGGCATGCGCTTGTCCACCACGGCCTCGGCCCACCCAGCCCACGGATGTCCGTCGAGCGCGTTCTCCCGGTACGGCGCCAGCTCCTCCACGAGCTCCTGGCGCCGGGCCATCGAGAACGACGCCGCGACCCCGACGTGCTGCAACGCGCCCTCGTCGTTGTACAGCCCGAGCAGCAGCGACCCGATCACCGGACCGGACTTGTGCCAGCGGAAGCCCGCCACCACGCAGTCGGCCGTCCGGGTGTGCTTGACCTTGTACATCATCCGCTTGTTCGGCACGTAGAGGATCTCCGGCGGCTTGGCGATCAGCCCGTCCAGGCCCGCGCCCTCGAAGATCTCGAACCACCGCCGGGCGGTCCCCACGTCCGTCGTGGTCGGCGTCGCGTACACCGGCGGCGTCGCGTTCGCGAGGGCTTCCACCAGGCGGGTACGCCGGTACGCGAACTCCCGGTCCATCAGCGACTCGTCGCCCAGCGCCAGGAGGTCGAAGGCGACGAAGTCGGCGGGAGTCGTCTCGGCGAGCATGTTCACCCGGGACGCGGCGGGGTGGATCCGCTGCTGCAGCTGCTCGAAGTCCAGCTTCGGCTGGGTACCGGTCTCGCGGCGTACCACGACGAGCTCGCCGTCCACCGCGCATCTCTCGGGTAGCTGATCGAGTGCCTGCGCCACGATCTCCGGGAAGTACCGGGTCAGCGTCTTGCCGCCGCGGCTCGCGAGCTCGACCTCGTCGCCGTCGCGGAAGATGATGCAGCGAAAGCCGTCCCACTTCGGTTCGTACGTCATGCCGTCGGCAACGGGAATCTCGGCCACGCTGCTGGCCAGCATCGGCTCGACCGGCGGGTTGATGGGCAGGTCCACGCCCCCAGTCTGCCTCTTCTTTCCCGTCGGGTTACGCGAGGCGGCGGATCCGGTGCACGGCCAGCGCCAGCAGAGCCACCGCGAGCGCGGTGAACAAGCCGGCCTCGATGTACTGGAACGTCCAGAACCTCTCCGCCGGCTGGTACAGCTCCAGGTTGTAGGCACCGGCGCCGAACTCCGTGCAGGCGTCCGCGGGACCGCTGCACCACACCGTCCCGGACTGCAGGAGCGAGCCGTCGGCATCGTGGAACCCCTGGCTGAGTACCCAGTCGCCGGCGAGCAGGTCGTTCGGCGCGCTCTCGCCCACCGCGTAGGGGTAGGTCCGCCGCTCGGGCGCCAGGTACTGCGGGCGGGCCCGCCACGCGATCAGCAGCCGCACGACCAGGAAGCCGGCCACCGTGACCGCCATGGTCGGTAGGACCCGGCGGGTGAAGGTCCCGGCGAGGGCTCCGAGTGCCACCGCGAACAGGGTGTACGCGATCGGCACGATGCCCTGCTGGTCGAAGACGAGCAGCGAGAGCCGGCTGCCGCCGACCATGTTCAGTGGTGTCATCCACCAGGTCAGCAATACGGTGTACGCCGCCGCGAAGACCACCGCGCCGGCGATCACCAGCCCGAACTTGACCGCCGTCCAGCGCAGCCTCGATACGCCCTGTGTCCACACGAGACGGTGCGTGCCGTGCTCGATCTCACGGGACACCAACGGCGCACCGAAGAACAGGCCGACGAGCAGCGGTACGAAGAAGAACAGGATGCCCAACGGCGCACGCCCACCGAACCTGCTGTTGAACTGGGCGAGCAACGGGCCACAGTCGGTCTTGCCGGTGTCCGGGTTCAGCGGGACCAGTACCGACCGGTCCAGACCGCGCAGGCAGTCCGCCAGGCCGGTTCCGGTGAACGCGGAGTGCATCTGCCGGCCGCTCGGGATCAGCAGGACCGCGAGGACGGCCAAGGCAGCGATGACGAAGAGCGTCTCCTTGCGATGCTGCCGCCAGGTCAGCCAGAACATGGGTATCTCCTAGGCGATCCGCCGCCGGATCCGGTGTACGGCCAGCGCCAGCAACACCACCGCGAGCGCGGCGAATATGCCGGCTTCGATGTGCTGGAAGAGCCAGAACCGGTCCGCGGGCTGGTACGTATGCAGGTTGTAACTGCCGGGAAGGTACGGGCACGACTCGGTCGCGGCCGGGGCGCACGACGCGCGGTAGACCCGGCGGAGCTTGTGGCCGTCGGGGGCGTACAGGCCGTAGTCCAGCAGCCAGTCGCCCAGCAGAGCGTTGGGGCGGGTATCGGTGACGACCGGGAACCGGCGTTCCCGTACCGGCAGGAAGTGTGGTCTGGCCACCGCCACGGCGACGCGGGTGGCGAGGAACGCCACGAGGGTGGCCGCCATCGCGGGCACCATCCGGCGCCACACGGTACCGGCGGCGATGCCGGCCGCTACGGCGAAGACGGTGTACCCGATCGGGACGACTCCCACCACGTCGAACGTCAGGGAGCTGAACCGGGAGGCGCCGGCCCGGGCGAGCGGCGTGAGCCACCACGACACCAGCTCCGCGTAGGCCACGGCGAGGGCCAGCGTGACCGTGCCCACGAGGCTGAGTTTG
>Ga0075420_100003490_pt1 | contig 13767 bp, 13 predicted proteins | sample SoiMetdeltSBSDD4_FD_75296 | JGI IMG/M metagenome (GOLD analysis project Ga0075420, IMG submission 75296) | Bulk soil microbial communities from a Populus tree surrounding site in Tennessee, USA - Soil MetaG P. deltoides SBSDD4 | ecosystem: Environmental > Terrestrial > Soil > Tree plantation... | reverse complement strand
CGCGGCGCGGCACGCGTGCGCTGCGGCGCGCGCTCCGCCGGGGCCGGAGGCCGGCCGTGCGGCTGCGGCTGCGCGCCGCGGACCTCGCGGGCAACCGCTCGGTCCTGGTGCGGCGCTCGGTGCGCGCGCGGCGCTAGCCGCGGGCTCCGTTAGCCGAGGTCCGCGAGCCGCCGCTCGAGGAAGCGCCGCTCCACCGGGTTGCCCGCCAGCTCGATCGCGCGCGCGTAGCTGGCGGCCGCCTCCTGCCCGCGGCCCAGCCGGCGCAGCAGCTCGGCCTGGGCGGAGTGGAGCAGGTGGTAGGAGTCGAGCCGTTCCACCCCCTCGATCGCGTCGATCGCCCGGAGCCCCGCATCCGGTCCCTCCGCCATCGCGATCGCCACGGCGCGGTTGAGCTCCACGACCGGCGAGGCGGTGAGCTCGACGAGCCGGTCGTAGCGGAAAGCGATCCGGACCCAGTCGGTGTCGGCCGCCGTCGGCGCTCGGGCGTGCTCCGCCGCGATCGCGGCCTGGAGGCCGTAGACGCCGCCCGCGCCGGCTCGCCTCGCGAGCGCGAGCCCCTCCTCGATCTCCGCGCGCTGCCACCGCGAGCGGTCCTGGTCCTCGAGCAACATCAGCTCGCCGTCCGGGCCGAGCCGCGCGTCGCGCCGCGAGTGGTGCATCAGCATCAGCGCCAGCAGGCCGGCCACCTCCGGCTCGTCGGGCATCAGCTCCGCCAGTAGGCGGGTGAGCCGGATCGCCTCGTCGCAGAGCTCGCGGCGCACGACGGTGTCCGCCGTGCTCGCCAGATAGCCCTCGTTGAAGATCAGGTAGAGCGCCGCCAGCACCGCCCCCAGGCGATCCGGGAGCTCGTGGTCCTCCGGCACCTCGTACGGGATGCGCGCGTCGCGGATCTTGCGCTTGGCCCGCACCAGCCGCTGCTGCATCGCGGCCTCGCGGGCCAGGAACGCGCGCGCCACCTCCGGCGTCGAGAGGCCGCCGAGCAGTCGCAGCGTGAGCGCCACCTGCGCTTCGGTCGAGAGCGCCGGGTGGCAGCAGGTGAAGAAGAGCCGCAGCCGGTCGTCCGGCAGCGAGCTGTCCGGAAGATCGATCCCGTCGGGCGGTCCGGGCATCAGGAGCTCGAGCTCGCGCAGCTTGTCGGCGTGGCGGCGCTCGCGGCGCAGGCGGTCGATCGCGCTGTTGCGCGCGGTCCGAACGATCCAGGCGCCCGGGCTGGACGGCACCCCGTCGCGCGGCCAGCGCTCCAGCGCGACCGTGAACGCCTCCTGCACCGCCTCCTCGCCGAGGTCGAAGTCGCCGAGGATGCGAATCAGCGTCGCGACCGCACGCCCCGACTCGCGGCGGAACAGCCGCTCGACCGCCTCCGTGGCTTCGCCTACGACGCGGCCCCCTGGCGCGCGCCTTGCTCGTCGGGCGCGCCGAGCGCCTCGTAGTCCAACACCGGGCGCACCTCCACGCAGCCGGTCGCGGCGTCCGGGATCTTGGCCGCCAGCGCCAACGCCTCGTCGAGGTTCTCGCACTCCACCAGGTAGAAGCCGCCGAGTTGCTCCTTGGTCTCCGCGAACGGCCCGTCGCTGAGGAGGCGCTCGCCGTCGCGCACGCGTACGGTCGTGGCGGTGGTGGTGGGCTCGAGGCCCTCGCCGGCCACGATCCGGTCGCCCGCCTCCTCGCCGAAGGCGCCGTAGGCCTCCATCGTCGCGATCTGCTGCTCGGGAGTGGCGTCCGTCCAGACCCTCTCGTCCGCGTAGATATTGAGCAGGTACCTCATGCGTGCTCCTCTCGGTCGCGCGGCGCCGTTCGCCGCGTTCACCCTAACGACGAACGGCGGCAGCCGAGATCGACATTCGTCAGGATGTCGCCCGTGGCGGAGCTCGAGGTGATCGCGGCCGACGTGACGAAGCTTGAGGTGGACGCTATCGCGAACGCCGCAAACACCCACCTGGCGCACGGGGGCGGCGTGGCAGCCGCGATCGCGCGCGCCGGCGGGCCGGTGGTGCAGCGCGAGTCCGACGAGAAGAGCCCGATCGGCCTGGGCGAGGCGGTGGAGACGAGCGCGGGCGAAATGCCGGCGCGCTGGGTGATCCACGCAGCCACTATGGAGCTGGGCGGGCCGACCTCGGCGGACATCATCGAGCGCGCCACTCGCGCCACCATCGAGCGCGCCGAGGAGCTCGGCTGCCGCTCGCTCGCGCTCGTGGCGTTCGGGACCGGGGTGGGCGGCTTCCCGCTCGACGAGGCGGCCCGCATCATGGTGGGCGCCGCCCGCGAGGCCTCGGCTTCGCTCGAGCGGATCGTGTTTGCGGTGCACGGCCAGGAGGCCGAGCGGGCCTTCCGCGAGGCGCTTTGACCCAGCCCGTCCTCGTCGCACCCGACTCGTTCAAGGGCACCTACAGCGCGCCCGAGGTGGCGGGCGCCATCGCGGCCGGCCTGCGGAGCGCCGGGCGCGACGCGAGGGAGCTGCCGGTGGCCGACGGCGGCGAGGGCACCATGGACGCGCTCGTGCGGGCGCTCGGCGGCGAGCTGCGCACGGTGACCGCTCCCGACCCGCTCGGCCGGCCGATCGAGGCCCGCTATGCGCTGCTGCCCGACGGCACGGCCGTGGTCGAGACCGCGCAGGCGAGCGGGCTCGGCCTCGTGGGCGAAGACGAACGCGACGCCTGGGACGCGTCCACGCGCGGCACCGGCGAGTTGATCGTGGCCGCGGCTCTTGCCGGCGCGGAGCGCGTGCTCGTGACGGTCGGCGGTTCGGCCACCACCGACGGCGGCGCCGGCGCGCTCGAGGCGATCGCCGAGGCCGGCGTGCGTCCGCAGCTCGAGGTGCTCTGCGACGTGCGCACCCCCTTCGAGCTGGCCCCAAGCGTGTTCGGCCCCCAGAAGGGCGCCGACCCGGCGACAGTCGAGCGGCTCGAGGAGCGGCTCGGGGAGCTGGCCCGGAGCTTCGAGCGCGACCCGCGCGGCGAGCCGATGACGGGCGCCGCGGGCGGCCTCTCGGGAGGGCTCTACGGCGCCCTTGGCGCGCACCTCGTGCCGGGCGCCGCCTACGTGCTCGACACGATCGGCTTCGACGCCGCGATGAGGGAGTCGGCCTTCGTCGTGACCGGCGAGGGCCGCCTCGACTCCCAGACGCTCCAGGGCAAGATCGTGGGAGAGCTGGCCACCCGCTGCCGCCAGGGCGGCGTGACCTGCCACGCGATCGTGGGCGACAGCGCGCTCGAGCCCTTCCAGGAGCGGATCGTGGACCTCGCCTCGGTCACGGTGGCCACCGACCTGGACGAGCTCGAGGCGGCCGGCCGGGCGCTGGTGGAGGGCTAGCTACCCGCCCGTCCGGTGCGCCACCGACACCGAGTAGGCCCGCGGCCGGAAGCGCAGGATCGGGTCGTCGGAGAGCTCGATCCCGTCGGTCACCCGGGTCGGGTCGAACACGAGGATGTCGCCGTCGCGCTCGCGGGTCGTGTCGGGAGCGGTGAGCTCGAGCCGGCCGACTTCCACCCGCTCGCGGTCGTCGGGCCAGGCGATGGTCGGGTCGTCCGGATCGTCGCCGTCGCCGGCGATCACGACGAGCATCCGGAAGGCGGTCGAGGCGCGCGCCACCAGCTCCTTCTGGAGGTAGTCGGCGCCGAGCTCGCGCGCCCGCTCGTCGGTGACCGTGCGCTCGCCCTCCTCGGGCTCGAAGCGGTAGCGGACGGCGCGGCGCCCGCCCGCCCCGCCCTCCCAGTGGAAGGCGTGGATCGAGTTGTAGGCCACCGTGGCGTAGCTCTCGGGCGGCTCGGCGCCGAGCGCCGCCTGGATCGCCGGCAGCGCCCCGGGGTGCGCCTGGATGAAGGCGCCGACCTTCGCGAGGTCCGGCCGGCCGGTCTCCGGATCGGGCTTGCGCGCCCGCGTGAACTCGAGGAACTCCTCGGGGGTGCGGACGAAGAACTGCGGCAGGCTGAGCGCCACCACGTCGGTCCTCGACCCGTCCGGCAGATAGAACTTGACCGCCAGGCCGCGGCCCTCGCGGGCGTAGTCCGGCACGCCTGGGTTGCCGCCGCCGTTGGACAAGCGCGCGGTGACCCGCACCGGCTCCGTGCCCATGTGCGCGGCGCGGGTGAGGCCCGCGTCCGACGGCGTGAAGGTGCCCGCCATCAGCGTTCCCTTCGCATGGGCGGCGCGCCGGCCCGGGTGGCGGCCCGCGACCGCGTAGATCGCCTCCACCACCTGCTCGGCGAACTCGTCCATGGGCGGACCCTATCCCTGACCGCCTAGAGCGCGAGCATCGCCGCCGCGACCTCTTCGGCGGCCGCATCGGGGATCGCTCTCGCGGCCCCATCGAGCACGAGCAGCCGCGCACCGGGGATCTCGCGCGCGAGCGCTTCGCCGTTGCCGACCGGGAAGAACGGATCGCGGCGACCGTGCACCACCAGCGCCGGGATCGCGAGCTCGGACAGGCGCTCGCGCCAGCGCGGCTTGCAGTCGAGCTTGGAGAACGCCATGCCCAGCTGATTGGCCAGGTGGGCCGCGGGCTCCGCGCCCGGCGTGCGGTCCCAGATGCTTTCGGCGGTCGCGCGGGCGGCGGCGGGGTCGTCGCCGAGGATCTCGGCCCCACCGGCTGCGAACTCGGCTACCGCGGCGCGGTCGGACCAGTCGGGCATCGAGCGCGAGAACAGCCGCTTCATCGCCGCCGGGTCATGGTCAGGCAGGTCCTTGTCGACTCGACCCGGTGCGACGGGCCGCGTCCCGGCGAGCGTGAGCGCCGAGAACGCGTCCGGGTGGTCGAGCGCGGCGACCTGGGCGACCATCCCGCCGACGCCGATGCCCGCCAGGTGCGCCGGCCGGTCGTCGAGTTCGCGGGCGAGCCCAGCAGCGTCGGCGGCAAGATCGCGCAGCGTGTACGCGGGGGCCTCGGGATCGACGGTGGTCGACGCGCCGGAGTCGCGTAGGTCGTACCGCACGACATGCCGCCCGCCGCGCGCGAGCGCCTCGCAGAGCGGGCCGGGCCAGGAGAACATGGTCGTGCCGCCCGCGAGCAGCACCAGCGGCGCGGTCTCGTCGCCGAAGTGCTCGACCCCGAGCGTGACGCCGTTCGCGTCGACCGTCGTGCGGAATGAATGGACCGTCGGATGCATCGTGAGTCTCCAGGGCAGCGTAAGGATGCCGCCGGAAAGCGACGGGCGCTCCCGGCGGGGAGCGCCCGTGCTGCCTCACCCGTGCGACGGCCGCGAGGCCGTCGCGAGTGGAGATGATTGTAATGTCTGCAACGAGTCAGCGCGACTCTGCCAGCGCGCGTACGACGGCCTCGTAGAAGCCCTCGCTCATCGGCGCCTCGGTGCGCTCGACGTTCACCCGGGCACCGCCTTCGCCGACCGTCGCGTTGGCCACGAGGAAGCCGCGCCCGACCACCTCCGCCACGTCGAGGTCCTCCGGCGAGTCGCCCACGCAGATGCATTCCTCGGGCGCGTACCCGCGCGCACGCATGTGCGCCGCCACAGCCGCCGCCTTCGAGCACACGGCCGGGATCAGGTGGAAGGCCGAGCGCTCGCTGCCCACCGGGCCGTTGTCCACCAGCCGCAGACCGCCGTGCCCCTCCGCATCGAGCAGCGCGTTCGCCTCGGCGGCGTCGAGCCTTCCCCTGAAGAGGTGGGACACCTCGCGGCCGAGGTGCCATGGCGCGTGCGGCTCGAGGCCCGCCGGCGGTCCCCCGTAGCGCTCGAGCAGCAGGTCGGGGGCGCCCGAGTCCGCGATCTGGCGGTGCACGGAGAGCCCGTCGCGCGGCTGGAGTTCGCCGGTCAGGAACGTGAGCTCCCCGTCGATCACGAGGCCCGCTCCCAGCTCGAAGGCGTACGAGCTCTGGCCGATCAGCCGGGCATCCTCCATCACCTGGGCGCGCCGCCGGCCCGAGACAATCACCACCTCCGCCCCGGCGCGGTGGCAGGCCTCGAGCGCCCGGGCTGCCAGCAGCGTGAAGTCCCCCTCGGCGGTCCGGAAGAGGGACGCGCCCCGCCCGAGCATCGTGTCGTCGAGGTCGGTGTAAACGCAGCGGACGGCCACGGTCAGGCGGCGCCGCGCGCGGGCTGCGCGGCCATCGGCGGCCGCTGGACCACTCGGACGCCGGACGTACGCCCCGTCAGCCTTCCCTCGGCTTGCAGCCGCGCCATCACGGACTGGAGCACCGTCGCGGCCATCGGCGTGAGCTCCGACAGCTCGCGGTGACGGTTCTGCCGAGTGCCGAGGTCCACCTCCGCCATCCCCTGGAGCCCCACCCGAGTCCAGACGTCGATCAGCATGCCGATCTCGACGCCGTAGTCGCAGTCGAATGGCAGCTGGAACAGGAGCTCGCGGTCGGCGGCGATCTCCCCGGCCAGCGGCTGGGCGAACACGGCGAGCTCGGGGTAGAAGGAGTTCAGCAGCGGCCGAGCGGTGAGCTCCGTCACGCGGCCTCCGCCCTCTGGTAGCACGCGCTCGCCGAGGCGAAAGGGCCGACGATAGGAGCCCTTCGCGAACTGGACACCGGGGACTTCGAGGAGCGGCCCGACTAGACCCGTCACGAAGTGCTCGCCGAAGTCCTCCGAGTCGGCATCCACGAAGCAGACGACGTCCCCGTGCAGCACACCGAGCGCGCGCCACAGCGCGTCGCCCTTGCCGAGCAGCGCTCCCGTCTCCGGCATCAGCGCGCCCGCGCGGTGCACCTCCGCGCCGGCTCGCGCGGCCAGCTCGCGGGTGGCGTCGGCCGAGCCGCTGTCCACGACCGCCACCTGATCCACGAGCCCGTCGTCGCGAAGCGCCACGAGCGGGGCCAGCGTGCGCTCGATGGAGGGCGCCTCGTCGAGGGTCGGCACGCACACGGAGACCGTGCGCGCGCGGCGCTCGAGCACGGCGCGGCCGAAGTGCCGGTGGTCGAAGGACCTGCTGCCCACCGCGACCTACTATGGCACCCGGTGAGCCGCGTCGCGCCCTCTTACCCGTGGGACCCCGTGCTGGACGCGGGCCGCGACGAGGAGCTCGTGGCGAGCTCGCGCGAGCGCGAGCAGGCCGAGGTAGCCGAGCCTATCCCCGGCGATCTCCACCCGGCGCTGCTGGACGGGCTCCGAGCTGCGGGAATCGGCACGCTCTGGGCCCACCAGGGGGACGCCCTGGAGGCGGCTCGCTCGGGGCACGCGATCGTGACCACTGGCACAGCGAGCGGCAAGTCGCTCGCCTTCAACCTTCCCGTGCTCGACACGCTCGCGGGCGACCCGGCCGCGCGGGCCTTCTACCTCTACCCGACCAAGGCGCTCGCCCAGGACCAGGCGCGGGGGCTCGCGCGGATCGGCGGGCGCTGGCTGCGCCACGCGATCTACGACGGCGACACCCCGCGCGAGGAGCGCCGGGCGATCCGCGGGCGCTCCAACCTGATCCTCACCAACCCGGACATGCTGCACGTCGGGGTGCTGCCCAACCACGGCTCGTGGGGGGACCTGCTGGCAAACCTGGCCTGGGTCGTGGTCGACGAGGCTCACGTGTACCGCGGTGTGTTCGGCTCGCACGTGGCGAACGTGCTTCGGCGCCTGCGCCGGCTCGCCCGCGCCTACGGCTCCGAGCCGCGCTTCCTGCTCACGAGCGCCACGATCGCCAACCCGCGCGAGCTTGCCGAGCGCCTGACCGGGGTCGAGGTGGCGCTCGTTGACCGCGACGGTGCGCCGCGCGCCGAGCGCAACATAGCGATGTGGAACCCGCCGCTCGTCGACGAACGGCTCGGCCGCCGCGCGTCCGCGCTCTCCGAGGCCGCCAACCTGCTCGCCGCGCTCGTGGAGCGCGAGGTGCGCACGATCTGCTTCCTCAAGTCGCGCCGCGGCGTCGAGCTGATCCAGCGCTTCGCCAGGGAGCGGCTCGAGAGCGGCGGACGGGCGGACCTCGCCGAGCGGATCGCGCCCTACCGGGCCGGCTACACACCGATGCAGCGGCGCGAGATCGAGCGCCGCCTTGCGGAGGGGGAGCTGCTCGCCGTGGTGGCCACCGACGCGCTCGAGCTCGGCATCGACGTGGGCGAGCTCGACGCTGCCGTGTGCGTCACCTTCCCGGGCACGGTGGCGAGCCTGCGCCAGATGTGGGGCCGCGCGGGACGGCGCCGGCCCGGGCTGGCGATGTACGTGGCCGGCGAGGACGCGCTCGACCAGTTCTTCTGCCGCCACCCGGCCGAGTTCCTCGAGCGGCCGGTGGAGCGGGCGATCCTCGACCACGAGTCCGAGGAGATCCACCTGGCCCACATGGAGGCGGCCGCCTACGAGCTGCCGCTCACGCCCGAGGACGATGAGACCTTCGGCCCGCGCTGGGAGGAGCACGCCGCGCGGCTCGTGAAGCTGGGACGCCTGCGAGAGCGGGGTGGCCGCTACCTGCCTCGCGGGCAGGGCTTCCCGGCCGCGCGCATCGCGCTGCGTTCGGCATCTCCCGATTCGGTGTCGATCGTCGAGGCCGAGGGCGGCGAGGTGATCGGCAACGTCGAGACCGCGCGTGCGCACTCGGCGGTCCACCCTGGCGCGGTATATCTGCACATGGGCGCGGCCTACGAGGTCGAGGACCTCGACCTGCGCCAGCGCCGGGCGCTGGTGCGGCGCTTCCAGGGCAACTGGTACACCCAGCCGAAGAAGGAGTCCGAGACCTTCATCGAGCGGGTTCGGGACCGGCGCGAGACGGGCGGGGTCGAGTTGTCCTTCGGCGTCGTCTCGGTGATCGAGCAGGTGGTGGCCTACCAGAAGAAGCAGGTGAGCGACAACTCGGTGCTCGACCTGCTGGCGCTCGACATGCCCGAGCAGCAGTTCGTGACCCAGGCGCTCTGGTACGAGCTGCCCGAGCCGTTCCTCGCGGACGACTTTCCACTCGACGTGCTGCAGGGCTCGCTGCACGCCGCCGAACACGGCCAGATCGCGGTGCTGCCGCTGATCGCGATGTGCGACCGCTGGGACATCGGCGGGCTCTCCACCGCTTTCCACCACCAGACCGGTCGGCCCACGATCTTCATCTACGACGGCCATCCCGGCGGGGTGGGCATCACGCGGGCGGGCTTCGAGCGGTTCGAGGCGCTGGTGGCCGACGCCCTGAGGCTGATCTCCGAGTGCCCGTGCCAGGCCGGCTGCCCGTCCTGCGTGCAGTCACCCAAGTGCGGCAATCTCAACGAGCCGCTCAACAAGCGCGGCGCCGTCGAGCTGCTCACGCGCATGCACGTGTCCTAGCCGCCCGCAACTTTCGTTGCGTGAAAGAGGAATTCCGACGCGATCCCCGGGCCGCATCCACACTGCGAGGCGATTCCCGTGGCTCGCCTCCCCCGGACCCTCCTTGTCGGCTGCCTGCTTCTCGCGAGCGCCTCGAGCGCCGCGCCGGCGGCCGCGCGGACGAGCAACGGCGGCGTGCGGGCGGTCGAGCAGCCGCTCCTCGGCACAGTCCGCTCCGGCTCCAGCGGCGCGGCCGCGGGCGGCGAGAGCGGCGGCGCGGCGGTGGGCGAGCGCGCGCCCGTGCGGGCGCGCCGTGAGAGGCGCCGCAGGGCAGGGCGCGCCCCGCTCGGGCCCTCCGGCGGCACCAGGCCGACGCCTCCGGCCACGACCCCCGTGCCCACCCCCGGACCGGAGTCCGACGAGACCGGGCACCGCTTCCCTGTCGGCGGCGCCTTCGACCTCGGCGGCGAGGGCTCCCGCTTCGGCGCCGGCCGCCCTGGGCACACGCATCAGGGCCAGGACATCGCGGCCGCCGAGGGCGCTCCGGTGCTGGCGCCCTGGGCCGGCGTTGTCGAGCACGTGCGCTACCAGCGCCGGGGCGCCGGCTGGTACATCGTCCTCGACGGCGACGACGAGGATCGCGACTACGTGTTCATGCACCTGCGGCGCGGCTCGATTCTCGTGACCCCGGGCCGGCACGTGAGCGCCGGCGAGCAGCTCGCGCAGGTGGGCAACACGGGAGCCTCCTCCGGCCCGCACCTCCACTTCGAGATCTGGGTCGGCGGCTGGTACGAGAAGGGCGGCGCGCCGATCGACCCGCTACCGCTCCTCGGCGAGTGGGTCGCGCGGTAGCGCGCTAGTGGATCGCGAGCGAGATGCGGCCGCGCAGGCCGTCGGTGCTCGACTGCACCGAGCCGGTGAGGTCCTCGAGCGGGCCGGTGAAGAGCCGCGCCCCGAAGGCCTCGACGCCGCCGAGCCCGAGGGCCGGACCGAGCTGCTCGAGCAGGGCGCCCGCGAGCGCCTGCGCGTCGGCGCGCATGGTCACGGCGCCCTGGGCGTCCGGGACGCTCGCGGGCTGCTCCGCCACGAGCTGGCCGGCGCGAGCCGCATCGTTGGCGAGCACGAACGAGCCGTCGATCACCCCGAACACCACGGCGTCCCCGTCCGCCTGGGCTAGGGCGTAGAAGTCGTTGCCGCCACTGGGCCGTTTCAGCGCGACGGTGCCGAAGCCCGCCCCCTCAGCGAACGACGGCAGCACGTCGGCGAGCTTCGAGAGCGTCTCCTCGAAGGCCGCGGGGTCGCGCAGCTTCGAGCGCACGCCCAGCTGCCCGTCGACGGCCACCGTGGCCGAGAGGTCGCCGCTGAACTGGCCGAACAGGTCATCGTCGACCGACACCCCGAGCTGGTCCTCGAGGGTCTTCTTGGCCTGCTCGTACTCGCCGAACCCGCCCGGGTCGACGGCCTGCGCGGCCGCCTCGCCGAAGCTCACGACCTGCGCCAGGTCGCGGATGCCGAAGCCGATCTCCCCGTCCCGCTCGATCACGCCCGGTGACTCGTCCCCGGCTGCGATCGGCAGGTCCGCGTCGCTCAGGTCCTCGCCGTTCGTGCGCAGGTTGAACTGCATCTCGACGCCGTCGTCGGCGGCGCTGGCCGTCAGGCCGAGCGTCTCGAGCGCGCTCACCCACGGCACCTTGCGGGCGTCGCGGGTGTCCGGGTCCGAGGCGATGATCGCCCCGATGTCGGCGTACACGCGCGCCAGCGCGCTCCCAGGGAGCCCGTCGAGACCCTGCTCGAAGGTGTCTGCGTCGAGATGCTCGTCACCGCCGGCGCGCTCGAGCGCCGTGGTCAGGAGCCTCTCGGAGCCCGCGAAGATCACCATGTCGTCCTTGACCGCGAACAGGGTGCCGTCGTCCTCGTAGACGGTCGCGCCGGACTCCTCGCCCTGCTCGGTCGGCCCCGTCTTGTCGATCAGGGCGTCGAGCGCATCCGTGTCCTTCACCTGAGTCGCGGCCACGAAGTCGTCGTCCTCGGTGTCGTCCGTGAAGGAGGCCACGTTCGTGGCGCCGACCACGAACGGGTTGCCGAGCAGCGGCTTCACGTCCTTCTCGAAGTCCACGTTCTGCTCGCCGCCGGCGAGCTCCTCCTCGAGCGCCCCCTCGACCGAGTCCACGCCGAGCGGGAACTTGCCGAGCAGGGAGTCGACCGCCTCGACCTGGTCGCCCTCGAGGTCGGTGTCGATCGCGACGGCAAACGGGGCCTTCTCCGGCAGGTAGGAGAGCGCCTCGTCGAGCGGCCCCGGTGCGTCGTCGTCGCCTCCGCCGCAGCCCGCGAGGGCGAGCGCGACGAGCGCTGCGCACAGGGCGAGGATGCGGCGGGGGCGGCGCACGGCGGCGGTCGTCAGCGGGCGCGCACGCCGTCCAGGGTGAACTCGAGCTGGCGGCGCCAGTCGTAGCGCATCACGCCCAGGCGGTCGGCGGCCATCATGCTCCCGAGCCCGCACATCATCGTGCGGATGTCGTCGACGGTGAAGTCCTCGCGGATCTCGCCGGCCTCCTTCGCGCGCCGCAGCACCTCCGACCACGCCTCCTGGATGGCGTGGATGCCGGACTGCGCCTGGGCCACCGACTCCGGGGTGGTGGCGAACACCATGCTCTGGTGCACGGCGTCGCTCGCCATCACGTTGGCCTGGTCGAGCACGGCGCCCCTGAAGGTCTCCCAGGGGTCGCCGCCCTGCTCGAGCCGTGCTCGCACGATCGCCGCGAAGTCGCTCAGCTTGACGCGCACGAGCTCACCGACCAGCAGATCCTTCGTCGCGAAGTGCCGGTAGAGCGTGCCCACGCCAACGCCGGCGCGCCGCGCGACGTCGTCCATCTGGGTGTCCGCGCCGTCCTCCGCGAACGCCTCGCGCGCGGCCTGGATGATGCGCTCACGGTTGCGGCGCGCGTCCGCGCGCATGCGCGGGGCGCTGTCGGCAAGGGCCTCGGGCGTCGCCATGAAAGCTCATCGTAACGTGGCCTGTTCACAAACGGAACCGTGATTCCGGCCTTGCGCCGGCTCGCCGGGCGCGAGCCACGCGGCGAGGGTCGCGTCCGGGCGCACCAGCAGGGCCGCCCCGTCCTGCAGCCCGAGGCCCCAGGCGGCGAGCGCGTCCACGCGTCTCACGCTCACGGGCGGGCCCACACGCTCCGCGGCCCAGCGGTGCTCGGGGGCACCCTCGGGCCCGGCGATCAGGGTGAGACCGGGTGACACGAGATCGAGCGTCGAGGTGCGGCGCTCACCACCTGCCGAGCTCCAGAGGTGGCGGATGCGGGGGCCGAGGTCGACCCTGAACTCGCCGTCCGTCTCCCGCATGGTGCCCGCGGGGTCGAGCGAGCGGCGGATGTTGTGCCTCACGGCCGGCAGGCGGTCGCGCTCGTAGGTGTCGAGCAGGGCGTCGGGTGCCCAGCCCCGCAGCACCCAGCCGAGCTTCCAGCCCAGGTCGAAGCCCCCTCGGATCGCCATGTTCATACCGGTGCCGCCCCGCGGCGTGACCCGGTGCGCGGCGTCTCCCACGAGGAAGGCGCTGTCGCGCCGGAAGGTCTCGGCGAGGCCGGCCGCGAAGCTGAACACGCCGGTCCGCTCCACGTCGACCTCGAGCCGCGGCACGCCCGCGCCGGTGCGGACCGCCGCCATGAGCCGCGCCTCGGTGAGCGCCTCCGGCCCGCCGTGAGCGTCCACCGTCGCGCCATAGATCCAGCGATCGTCACGGCCGGCGGGGAGGAAGATGCCGGGTGCTCCCGGGTGCTCGATCGAGTAGAGGCCGTAGCGGTGCTCGTCGAGGAGGCCCCACAGTGACGCGCGAAACAGGACGCTCACGCTGTCGTGGAGCCTCTGCTCGTGCAGCATCCGGATTCCGAGCTGCGCCCGGATCCGGCTGTAGGCGCCGTCCGCCGCCACGAGGTAGCGCGCCCGGATCGTGTGCGGCTCGCCCGCGCCGTCGCGAAGCGTGGCCTCCACCCCGTCCGCCGACGCGCGCACGTCGGCAAGCTCGGTGCCGAGCGCCACTCGCGCCGGGCCGAGCCCGCGCACGTGCTCCAGCAGCAGCGGCTCGAGCTGGTCCTGCGGCACGCAGGCCGGCGCGGTGGGGCTGATCAGCGCGCTCTCGGCGCGCGTGGGGATGCCCACCGGCATCGGCGAGCCGCCTCCGACCGCGGCCAGCGTCTCGCAGGACCAGGCCACGAACTCCACGTCGTTGGCACGGGCGCGCAGGGCGCCCTCGAGACCGAAGCTCCGCATCAGCTCCATCGAGCCGAGGCTCAGGTAGGTGGCGCGCGGCAGGCTGGAGAGCTCGTCGCGGCGCTCGACCAGGAGGCACTCGACGCCCGCCCGGGCGAGCGCGATCGCGCAGGTGAGCCCCGCGGGCCCGGCGCCGACGATCAGGACGGGGACCTCGTCGTCAATTTCATCCGACATCTTGTAGTTCATCGGACGTACTGTAGTCCGTCGGACTATCTGTTGTGTGAAATAGCTAACATTGCGAGCCGATGGCCAGCCGCAAGTACGAGCAGCGCCTGCGGGCGGAGTCGGCGGAGGAGACCAGGCGGCGCATCCTCGACGCGGTGTACGC
>Ga0075420_100003489_pt1 | contig 13768 bp, 8 predicted proteins | sample SoiMetdeltSBSDD4_FD_75296 | JGI IMG/M metagenome (GOLD analysis project Ga0075420, IMG submission 75296) | Bulk soil microbial communities from a Populus tree surrounding site in Tennessee, USA - Soil MetaG P. deltoides SBSDD4 | ecosystem: Environmental > Terrestrial > Soil > Tree plantation... | reverse complement strand
ACGCCCCCTCCGATCCGACCGCGGCGTCGCCGCCCGTGGAGAGCCCGCTGCCGCCGCGCCGGATTCCTCCGGTGGTGGAGCCGGCGCCAGGCAGCGGGGCCTGGTCCCGGCCGGCGATCGTGCCGCCGGCGCGGCGCTGGCGGTCGCCGGGAGTCAGGAACGCCACTTCCGGCTCGCCGGTGCCGATCTGCGGCTTCGCCGGTGCGCCGAGCGGGGCGAGATCCGGCGCCGCCGCGACCGCGGGGGCGCTGTCGTGCACGCGCACCTCGGGGGCGGCGTCGGCGACCCGGATCGGGACCGCTTCCGGCTCGAGACGCGCCGGCAGCGGCTCCGGCCGGGGCGGCGCCGGCGGTGGCGGCTCGGGCGGGGCCAGATGCAGCGGCGGCACGACGGCCGGCTCCTGGCGCGGCGGTGGCGGGGGAGGCGGCTTCGGGGCCGGCTCCTGCTCCCGCAGCGGCACGAGGCGCGGCGGCGGAGGCGGCAGCGTGAAGAAACGGACCGTGAGCGGCGGCGGAGGAACCGATTCGATCTGGGTCAGGGCCAGGACGACGAGGCCGGCGATCAGCGTCCCGTGCACCCCCATCGACAACGCCACGCCGCGCCGGACGCGTGTGCGTGCCCTGGCCGCGTCCGCGCTCGTGCTGAACAGGAGCGCTGTCTCGAGGATCGGAGCCCGGTTCACCGTCCGTCTCCCGGTGGAGGGAGCGTCCCCGGCTGCGAAGGCGGCTCCCCCGGCTTCGGCGCGGGGGACTTCGGCGCCACCGGCGGGGGGCTGGAGCTCTTGTCCTGCGGTTTCGTCCCCGGCTTCGGCGGCATCCGCACGATGCGCGCCTCGAGCACGTCCCCGTCGCGCGCCGGGTTGCGGAAGAAGGGGCGGATCGTCAGGAGGTTGCTGCCCTCGGCGAGGCGGTACCCCTTCACCTCGAAGGCGACGCCGGTGACACCGTCCTTCGAGCCGGAGCGTGCCAGCTCCGGCATACGGTCGCCGATCTCCGACGCCTGCAACGGGCGGAGCTGCGACTCGCGCCCCGACACCTCGACCCGCAGCACCGGGTCGTCGGCGACGACCAGGCCGCGCACGGTGATCGCCTCGTTGCCGGTCCTGTCCGGAAGGGGATCGAGGGCGATGCGCGGCCGCAGGCGATCCTTCTGCACCAGGACGTTGAGAGCCCGCAGCCCGTCGGGGGAGGCGTTTCCTTCGTTCTTGGCGATGCCGAGGTGCAGGAAGGCCTCGCGGAAGTTGTCGAGGTGGTGATAGGCGCTCGCCAGGTGCAGGTGCGGCGAGTAGTCGACCAGCCGGTTCGCGACGACCGCCAGCCCCTCGGATCGCTCCTTCGACTGCAGGGCCTTCTGCAGCATGTCGACCGAGCCGGCCCACTGCCCGGAGTCCTCGAGCTGCAGCGCCATCTGGTAATAGAGGAACCAGTCCGGGATCTCGGAGGCGGTGCCGGGAGCGGCCGGGCCGGGGCGCCGGCGCGCCGCCTGCAGCGACGGCCGGAGGATCGGCACCGGAAGCCCCAGCGTCCCGGACGCGGCGGACGGCGGAATGGCGCGCGGGGCGAAGTCGAAGGCCTCCTCCTGGCGCCCCTCGTGGACCGACGGCGAGCGCGCGATGCCACGCGACAGCTCCTGGAGGGATCCGTCGAGATTGCCGGCGCGGGCGAGCACCGCTCCCAGCATGAAATGCGCCGGGGCGAACTGCGGGTCGAGCTTCAGCGCCTCCCGCAGGGCGGCCTCGGCCGCCGCGAGGTCGCCGCGCTGGCCCGCCGCCATCCCGACGGCGTAGCGCGCCTCGAGCAGGCGCCGATCGGCGTCGGCCGCCGCCTTGAGGTCGAGCTCCGCCGCGCGCGGATCGCCGAAGGCGTAGGTGACGACCCCCAGGGTGTAGCGCAGCTCCGGCTGGTTGGGGGCGAAGGTCAGCGCGGTGCGCAGCGCCTTCTCGGCGCCGCGCCGGTCGAGGCTTCCGAGCGCCGCGAGGGCGATGCCGTAATGCGCCTGCGCGAGTCGGGGATCGATCTCGGCCGCCTCGCGGAAACGGCTGTCGGCGACGCGCCAGTTCCCCTCTTCGATCGCCAGGCCCCCTTCCTGCAGGAGTTGGCGCGTCGAGCGCTCCTCGGCCCGGAGCGTTGCCGCGGCGAGCACCGGCACGAGGGCCGCGGCCAGGCCCCGGACGAGGAAGGCACGGGACCCCCTCACAGGCGCTCCAGCCGGGCGAAGCGGGGCAGGAACTTCTTCGAGCCGACGATCGAGAACGACACCGTCACCTTCTGCTGGTCGCCGCTCCCCTCGATGCCGATCACCGTCCCGACGCCGTATTCGGCGTGGTGCACCTTGCAACCGAGCGAGTAGAGGCTTGGCGGGGTCGCCTCGTCGCGCGAGGCGTCGCCGTCCGGCGTCCAGAAGGTGCCGGTGCGGGCGGCGATCGCGGTCGCGGAGGTCCGCTCGAAGCGGCGCACCGGGCGATCCGGCCGGGCCCAGCGCTCCACCGCCTCCTCCGCCCTCACGCGCAAGAGCGTCGCGGGGATCTCCTGGAGGAAACGGGAGGGTTCGGTCGTGCGCGCCTGGCCGAACTGGAAGCGGGTTCCGGCCCGGCTGAGGACAAGCCGCCTGCGGGCCCGCGTCATGCCGACGTAGAGGAGACGCCGCTCCTCCTCGAGGTCGGCCTCGTTCTCGGCGGCGCGCAGGTGCGGGCAGAGATCCTCTTCGACGCCGACGATGAAGACGGTGTCGAATTCCAGCCCCTTGGCCGAGTGCAGGGTCATCAGCCGCACCCCCGCGGACCCCTGCGTGTTGTCGGTCTCGGACAGAAGCGCGGTGCGATCGAGGAAGGCGGTCAGGCCCCCCTCCATGCCGTCGTAGGCGGCGACCGCGTTCGCCAGCTCCTGCAGGTTCTCGATGCGCGCCTGGGCATCTCCCGGGGAGGTCGCCGCCAGGTGCTGCTCGAAGCCGGTGCGGCTGACGATGCGCGCCACCAGCCGGCTCGGGGGCAGGTCGCGCGCCGCCTCGCGCAGGTCGCGCATCAGGTCGACGAAGCCGGCGAGCGCCTTGACCGCGCGCGTCGTGACCGGGCGCTCCGTCCCCGGCCGGTCCTCGGTCGCCGCCGTCACCGCCTCGAGGAGCGGCAGGCGGTCGCGTCGCGCCGTCTCCAGCACCGCCTCGAGCGTCGTCTTGCCGATGTCGCGCGCCGGTACGTTGAGGATGCGCCGCAGGCTCGCGTCGTCCTTGGGATTGATCAGCAGGCGCAGGTAGGCGAGGAGGTCGCGCACCTCCTTGCGATCGTAGAAGCGGGTGCCGCCGATCATGATGTACGGGATCCCGGCGCGGGTGAGCGCCTCCTCGAGGAGACGCGATTGCGCGTTGGTCCGGTACAGCGCCGCCATCGACTCCAGGTCGTCCCCGGCGCGGCGCAGCGCCCGGACCTCCTGGACCACGCGATCCGCCTCGCCGCGATCGTCGGAGGCGACCAGGAGATCGATCGGCTCCCCCGCAGGGGCTTCGCTCCACAGCTCCTTGTCGATGCGGCTGCGGTTGTGGCGCACGAGCGCCGTGGCGGCGCCGAGGATGTTGTTCGTCGAGCGGTAGTTCTGCTCCAGCTTGATGAGGCGCGTGCCCGGGAAATCGCTCTCGAACGACAGGATGTTGTTGATGTCGGCGAAGCGGAACTTGTAGATCGACTGATCCGGGTCGCCGACGGCGCAGACGTTGCCGTGCACCGACGCGAGGTGGCGGATCAGCCGGTACTGCGGCGGGTTGGTGTCCTGGTACTCGTCCACCAGGAGGTAGCGCACCCGCGAGGCGACGTCGCCCAGGGTGTCCGGGTGCTCCGCGAACAGCCGCAGCACCTGGCCGATCAGATCGTCGAAGTCCATCGCGTTGGTGGCGGCGTGGCGCTCCTGGTACAGGGCGAAGACCTTCGCCGTCAGCTCGTCGCGCATGCCGAGCGCCTCGGCGCGCAGCCCCTCGGGATCGAGCCCGCGGTTCTTCGCGTCGCTGATGCGGGCGCGCATCTGGCGCGGCGGAAAGGAGTCCTCGTCGATCTGGAGCGTCTCGAAGCAGTCCTTCACCAGCGTCTGCTGATCCGCCTCGTCGTAGACCAGGAAGTCGGAGCCGTAGCCGATGCGCGGCGCGTAGCGGCGCAGGAGGCGCAGGCAGTACGAGTGGAAGGTGGAGACGAGCGCACCGCCGTGATCGGCGCCGACGAGCTCGTCCACCCGCTCCTTCATCTCGCCAGCCGCCTTGTTGGTGAAGGTGACCGCCACCACCTCGTGCGCCGCCGCGAGGCGGTGCGCCAGGATCCAGGCGAGCCTGTGGACGATGACCCGCGTCTTGCCGGATCCGGCGCCGGCGACGATCAACAGGGGTCCCTCGACGTGCTGGACCGCCTCCCGCTGCCGCGGGTTGAGGCTCTGGAGCAGAGTCTCCATGGGAGCAGAAATTATGGCACAGGGGCCTCCGGCGCCATCCCGAGCTTTTCCCGGACTCTCAGGTTGACGAAATCCCCCGACTGGCGGTAGTTTTCTCGCTTGTCCGAGACCAGTCCAATGTCGCGCCGCAGCCCGGTTCCGCCCGCGCTCACGATCCTCGTGATGGCCGGGGCGGGGGTGTGGCTGCTGCCGCTCGGGCCGTCGCCCCGCGCGCAGGCGGTCGATCCCGAACCGGCCATCCGCTGGGAGCAGGCCGTTTCGCCCGGCGCGACGGTCCGGATCGACATTCCGCCCGGGTGGGAGGTGATCGAGCCGGTCGAGCCGGGCGATGCCACCCGCATCAGGCCGCTCGACGGCACCCCGTGCGACGTGCGGGTGGAGTTCGTCCTCGCCTCCGGGGCGCAGCCCCCGGTCGGGTCCGCCGAGGCGCTGCGGGCGATGGTGGACGGCGAGGCGCGCGCCTTCCTCGATCAGGCGGTCGAGTCCCGCTACGCCCTGCGCGAGCTGCAGGGGCCGGAGGCTGCCGGCTATTACTTCATGCTCCGCGACCGCTCCCCGCGGCGCAAAGGGGCGGTCTTCCTGAATCGCGGCGCGCTCCTCGTGCGGGACGCCGTCGTGCGGTTCAGCATCGAGACGCCGAAGCCGGATCTGCCGGCGATCCGCCAGGCCCTCAAGATGCTGGCCGGCAGCCGGCTCCAGCGGGTTGCTCCCCCCACCGTGCCCGAGTCGGCCGGCGCGCCCGCGGCCTCGACCTCCGCCGCGCGCACCGAGCCGGGAATCGGGGACTGACCGTCGTGCGCGGTCTCCTCCTGGTCGCGGCGGCCTGCGCCCTTCTGCTCGGCGCCGGAACGACCCTCACCGCCGAAAGCCCCGGCAACGCCGCGCTGGTCGTCAAGGTGACGCCGGTGACCGTCGTCCCCGGCGGCCGGGCCGAATCGAAGATCACGATCGAGATCCAGAAGGGATACCGGATCGTCGCGCCGGGCACCGCCTTGAAATGGTCGCAGCCCGTCCTCCTCGCGTTCGACGCCGCCGACGGCGTCTTCGTCGAGCCGCCCGCGTGGCCGGCCGGGACCTCGTGGCGGGGCGAGGAGCAGGATCCGGAGGTGAAGGTGTATGAAGGCCGGCTGGACCTCAGGGTGACCCTGCGCGCCGCTCCGAAGTCGGCTGGGCAGGAGCTCGCCCTCCAGGGGCGGCTGCGCTACCAGGCGATCAAGGGGGAGTTCTTCCAGAAGGTGGCGGTGATGCCGGTGTCGATCCCGGTCACCGTCACGGCGGCGCCGGCGGCGCCCGCGGGAGACGCGGCTACTCGACCGTGACCGACTTCGCGAGGTTGCGCGGCTGATCGACGTCGCAGCCGCGCCGCAGCGCGATGTGGTAGGCGAGCAGCTGCAGCGGGATCGACGCGAGGATCGGCGTCAGCAGATCCGAGGTCTTCGGGATCGTCACCGTGCGGGCGCAGCGCCGGCCCGCCTCCTCGTGCCCGTCCTGCGTCACCATGATGATGGCGCCGTCGCGCGCCTGCGCCTCCTCGACGTTCGACATCATCTTCTCGAAGAGGGCGTCCCCGAAGACCAGCGCCACGACCGGCAGGTTCCGGTCGATGAGGGCGATCGGCCCGTGCTTCATCTCGCCGGCCGGATACCCCTCGGCGTGGATGTAGGAGATCTCCTTGAGCTTCAGCGCCCCTTCGAGCGCGATCGGATAGTTCACGCCGCGCCCGAGGTAGAGGAAGTCGGAGGCGCGGTGGAAATCCTTGGCGATCTCCTCGATCTCGCCGTCCTTGGCGAGGATCTGCTCGATCTGCGTCGGGATGAGCAGCAGGTCGCGGATGTGCGACTTGCACTCTTCCGGGGTGAGCGCGCCGCGCACCTGCGCCGTGTGCAGCGCCAGGAGGTACAGGGCGGCGATCTGCGCCGTGAACGCCTTGGTGGAGGCGACGCCGATCTCCGGCCCGGCGTGGGTGTAGATGACCCCCTGCGCCTCGCGCGTCGCCATCGAGCCGACGACGTTGCAGATGGCGAGCGTCTTGAGCCCACGCGAGCGCGCCTCGCGCTGGGCGGCGAGCGTGTCGGCCGTCTCGCCCGACTGGGTGATCACCAGGAGCAGGTGATCCGGCTCGAGGATCGGCGAGCGGTAGCGGAACTCGGAGGCGATGTCCACTTCAACCGGAAGCTTCGCGAGCTTCTCGATCAGGAACTTGCCGATGAGCGCGGCGTGCCAGGAGGTGCCGCAGGCGACGATGTGGAGCTTGCGGCAATCGCGGAACTCCTGCTCGGTGACCTCCATCTCGTCCAGGAAGATCTTCCCGGTGTCCTGCGACACGCGCCCCAGGAGCGTGTCGCGGATCGCCCGCGGCTGCTCGTAGATCTCCTTCAGCATGAAGTGCTTGAAGCCGGCCTTCTCCGCCAGGATCGGGTCCCAGGTGATCCGCTGCACCTGCTTGCGGATCGACTTCCCGTCGTGGTCGGTGATGACCACGCCGCCGTCGGTGACCACCGCCACCTCGCGGTCGTCGAGGAAGAAGACGTCGCGGGTGTGGTGCAGGATGGCCGGGATGTCGGAGGCGACGAAGTACTCGTCCTTGCCCAGTCCGATGACCAGCGGCGGGCCGTTGCGCGCCGCGACGATCTTGCGCGGGTCCTTGGTGGAAACCGCGGCGAAGGCGTAGGAGCCGGTCAGGCGCGGCACGGCGCCGCGCACCCCGTCCTCGAGCGGCATGTCCGACTTGCCCTTGCGCACCTCTTCGATCAGGTGGGCGATCACCTCGGTGTCGGTCTCGGTCTTGAACTGGTGCCCCAGTCCGATGAGCTGGGTCTTCAGCTCCTTGTAGTTCTCGATGATGCCGTTGTGCACCACCACCATCGAGCCGGAGCAGTCGCGGTGCGGATGGGCGTTCTCCTCGGTGGGCCGCCCGTGCGTCGCCCAGCGCGTGTGCCCGAGGCCGAACGAGCCGTCGAGCTGCGTCAGCCGGAGGTTCTCCTCCAGCTCACGGAGCTTGCCGGCCGCCCGCACCACCTTGACGTTCGGCCCGTCGATGACCGCGATCCCGGCCGAGTCGTAGCCGCGGTACTCCAGCCGCCGCAGCCCATCCAGGATGACGCTGCTGACTTTCTTCGCGCCGATGTAACCAACGATGCCGCACATGGGGTGCGGAAATATAGCCTCACGTGCTCGAAGCGACAAGGGCGGCACCCCGGAGCCCATCCCACGGCGAGGGGAGGCGGCGTGTGTTCGCCGGGACCTTGGTCAGGCGCAAACCGCGGTCCCTCGCGGGGCACGCGGCGCGCTATGCCCGGCGAAGGCGAACACACGCATCGAGACGATGGGCGGAAGGCAGGCGGTTTGCGCGTGCGGCGCAGGGCGCTCCGCGTCCTGCGCCTCCGGGGGTGCGGAGAGCCTGCTTTACTTGTGTCCGTCTCGTTTCGCGAGGGGGCCGTGCTTCTTCGCCCAGCCTTCTTTGTTCTCCTGGCGGACCCGGCTGATGGCGAGGGCGTGCGCGGGGACGTCCTTCGTGATCGTGGAGCCGGCGCCGACGAAGGCGCCGCGGCGGACGCGGACCGGGGCGACGAGCTGCGTGTCGCTGCCGATGAAGACTTCGTCCTCGATGATGGTGCGGTGCTTGGCGACGCCGTCGTAGTTGCAGGTGATGGTGCCGGCGCCGATGTTGGCGTCGCGGCCGATCTCGGCGTCGCCGAGGTAGGAGAGGTGGTTCGCCTTGCTGCCGCGGCCGAGGCGGGTCTTCTTCGTCTCGACGAAGTTGCCGACGTGCGCCTCGTCGTCGAGCGCCGATTCCGGCCGGAGATGGGAGAACGGCCCGATACGGCAGCCGCGGCCGACCTTCGAGGAGCCGATGACGCAGTACGCCAGGATCTCGGTGCCGTCGCCGATCGTCGTGTCGACGAGGCGCGATCCCAGCCCGACGCGGACGTCGTCGCCGAGATGGGAGTCGCCGAGGATCATGACCCCCGGTTCGATGATGCTGTCGCGCCCGACGGTCGCCTGCATGTCGATGTAGGTGGTGTCGGGGTCGATGAGCGTCACGCCGGAGCGCATCAGCGTCTCCGCCTTGCGGCGGTACAGCGACCGTCCCGCCTCGGCCAGCTCGCGCCGGTCGTTCACACCGAGCACCTCACCCGCCTCGGGATGCCGGTAGGCGGCGACCTTGCGACCCTCCTTGCGCAGGATCTCGATGAGATCGGTGAGGTAGATCTCCCCCTGGGCGTTGTTCCGGGTCGCCTGCCGCAGGGGCCGGAACAGCGACCGGCTGTCGGCGCAGTAGATGCCGCAGTTGATCTCCTGGGTCGCGCGCTCGTCGGCGCTGGCGTCGGAGTCCTCGACGATGCGGGACACGTCGCCGCCGTAGTTGCGGATGACGCGGCCGTAGCCGCGCGGATCGGCGAGCACGGTCGTGAGCAGGCTCAGCGGGGCGGCGTGCGCGCGGTGGTAGTCCACGAAGGCGACCAGCGTTTCGGGCCGCAGGGCCGGCAGATCGCCGTTGAGGATGAGCACGTCCCCATCGTGCCCGTGCATCATCCGCTCCGCCGACAGGACGGCGTGTCCGGTGCCGAGCTGCTCCTTCTGGAACGCGAAGGCGATCCGCTTGTCGTGATCGCCGACCGCCCGCCGCACCTCCTCCGCCTGGTTGCCGATGACGACGACGGTGCGGGCGACGCCGGCGCCTCGGGTCGCCTCGACCACGTGGCGCACCACGGGCCGGCCGGCGACGGGATGGAGCAGCTTCGACCACCGCGACTGCATGCGTTTGCCGAGGCCGGCCGCGAGGATGAGGGCCAGGGTCTCCCGCCGGTTCGAGCCGCGCGCCTCCTGTGGACGGTCCTCCGGCACCGGTCCGACCGGTCGCAGCGGATAGGGGCTGTTGGGAATCGCCGCGTGCGCCGCGCTGGCCCCGGCCGGGCGGAGTGAGGTCGCGATCGGAGGCGGGGCGGGGGGAAGGCGCGTCGCCGCGGGCGGGGCGACCGGGACCACGGCGGGCTGCGTCGAGCGCTTGCTGCGGCGCGCGCCTTTCGGCCGCGGCCGCGTCTTCTTTTTCACCGGGGGCGCCTTCCGGAGTTCAGGCCTCTTCGGGGTAGACGAGGTTTTCGAAGGTCTCCTCGTCCCGGATCGACTCGAAATCCGGATCGTTCATGGCGTAGAAGCGGTTCTGGACGTTGAGGCTGATCGCCTCCTGCAGGTGCTTGAGGGCGACGTCGCGATCCCCCTTGAGGGCCCGGGTCGCGGCCATGACGTAGTGCGACCTCTCGTCCTTCGGGTTGTGCTGCAGCGCCCGGTCCAGGAGCTCGACCGCCTGGTCGAAGTCGGCCTCGTTCGACTTCATGACGCCGAGGTAGAAGAGATCCTCCGGCTTGGCGCGCTGCGATCCGCCGTCGCTCTCGATGTGGTTGCGGCAGACCCGCGCGTACATCTGCGCCCGATCCTGCAGCTCCTTCTCGTTGGGATAGCCGTCGATGATGGTCTGGAAGTGGGTCCGCGCGTCGGCCCAGGACTGCTTGTGCATCGCCTGCAGCCCCCGCTCCATCTCCTTGAGCGCCTTCTCCTGGATGTTCCAGGTGTTGCCGCCGGCCACCGCCGGCGCCGGGGATTTCGCCACTTTCTTCGTCGGCTTCTTCATGCCTCTCCGTATTCCGGGGCGGGATGTGCGCCACCGCGACGACTCCCGAAGGGATCCGGCCGGGAGTCCAACCCAAGGTCATGGAATGGTTTGCAAACCGTGAATGCTAGCAAATGGTATCGTCCGGTGTCAACGCGCGGTCGGGCGCCGCCCCGGTTCTTCAAGGCGTCCCGGCTGGGAGAGGGCATGACGGGGAAGCGGCGGGGGGATCGGTCGGGGGAGGCGGGCCGGACCGCCTGCATCGGGCTCGGCTCGAACGTCGGGAACCGCCGGCGGCTGCTGGAGCGGGCCGTCGACCGGATGCAGGAGGCCGGACTCCGGGTCGTCGCTCGCTCCTCGATTTACCGGACGGAGCCGGTGGACCTCCTCGACCAGGCGGAATTCCTCAACCAGGTCGTAGCCGTAAGGACCCCGCTCGAGGCCCCCGACATCCTCGCGATCTGCCTCGACATCGAGCGCGGGATGGGCCGGGTGAGGCGCCAGGACAAGGGACCCCGGGAAATCGACCTCGATCTCCTGCTTTTGGGGGAGGTGGTCCTCGAGCAGGAGGGGGTGGAGGTGCCGCACCCGCGCCTCCACCTGCGCCGGTTCGTCCTCGTGCCGCTGGCTGAAATCGCCCCGGATGCCGTCCACCCGGTCCTCGGCCTCACCATCGCGGAGCTTCTCGCGCGCTGCCCCGACCGATCCTCGGTCGTCCGTCTCGAATCGGGAACGAAAACTGGTTGACCCGAGGGATCGCGGCGCGTAGCGTTCATGCTTTCGCCGCATAACTCGCTCTGGAGCCGTGGGTGTTGAAACGCTATGCGTTGGGGGGAACGCTCGCCCTGTTCGTCTGCCTGGGGCACGTCCGGGCGCAGACGAGCGGCGGCATCCGCGGCCGGGTCGTGGACCTGTCCGGGCAGCCGCTGATCAGCGTTCTCCTGAGCGTCTCGAGCAGGACTCTGCAGATCGATCGGCCGATCGGCCGGAGCGATGCCGAGGGCCGCTTCCAGGCGATCGCGCTCGATCCTTCGGACGACTACGTGGTGAAGGCGGCGCTGCCGGGATACGCGACCGTGGCGACGCCGGACATCGCGGTGCGGGCCGGTCAGATGACGACCGTGACGATCGCGCTGCTGCCGGAGTCGAGCGTGCGCGAGCAGGTCAAAGTGACCGGGACGGCGAGCCCGGTCAGCCTCGAAGAGCGCGGCCTGACCACCCACATCTCCTCGGAGTTCATCGACAACCTGCCGATCCTGGGACGGAACTACCAGGAGGTGCTGACGCTTTCGCCTGGAGTGAGCGACGTCGACGGGGACGGCAATCCCAACATCCACGGAGCGCGCGACACCGACGTGGGGACATTCGTGGACGGGGTCAACACCACCGACCCGCTGACCGGGAAGGTGGGGGCGCAGCTGAACATCGAGTCGATCCAGGAGATCGAGGTGAAGACGGCGGGGGCGTCGGCGGAGTTCGGCCGGGCGCAGGGGGGCTTCGCGAACATCCTGACGAAGTCGGGCGGCAACGACTTCGAGGGAGCGTTCAAGTTCTACTGGCGCGGGTCGGCCCTGGACGGCGACGGAGCGGGAACCGACGACTCGTCCCTGCACGGGGGAGTCGGGGAGGTCGGGCTGCGGGACCTGACCTTCAACGATTACCTGCCGTTCCTGTCGTTGAGCGGGCCGATCGTGAAAGACAAGGCGTGGTACTTCGTGACGCTGGAGTACATCCAGAGGGAAGACCCGGTGAACGCGGTGACGCAGGCATTCGTGACCGGGCTCGAGGAAAAGCGTCTGTTCGCGAAGGGGACGTGGCAGGCGACCGCGAACACGCGGCTGGTATTCAGCGTGAACTACGACCCGCAGGAGTTCACCAACCAGGGGTTGAACAGCCTGACGCGGCAGGAGGCGGGGTACGCGCTGAAGGCCGGAGGGCCGCTCTACAGCGCCCGTGGCACCAGCGTCCTCGGCCCGTCCGTGGCCCTCGAGACGACCGTGTCGTACTTCGACGGCCGGCCGGCGGTCGTGCCGAACCTGCCGCTCGACGGCAACGGCGACGGCATCCTGTACATCGACCGCAACGGCGATGGCTTCCGTGACGCGCGCGAGCGCGATCCGGGAGAGGATCTCGACGGAGACGGCAGGTTCGACGTCTGGGAAGACACGCTCGTGCCCAACGGCCAACTGGACCAGTTGGAAGAGTTGTTCTGCTTCATCCCGCCGACGCTGGAACGGCCGGGCTTCTGGGGGCATTCGCCGCCCTTCACCTGCAGCGCCCCTCTCCTGTTCCTCTCGGACGAGGACGGAGCGCGCATCGATCCGCTTTTTCCGCAGGTGCTTCCAGGGGATGGGGACCGGCGTCTGACGCCCCCCGGAGGCTGCGAGGGGATCAGCCGCGAGGACCGGGACTGCGATGCCCACCTCGACGCCCGGAACGAGGACCGCAACCGCAACGGTATCCTCGATTTGGGAGAGGACCTCGACGGCGACCGGCGCCTCGACGACGGGACTGAGGACCGGAACAGAAACGGCCGGATCGACGACACGCCGTATCCCACCGGGCCTTATCCGTATGGCCGGCTGGCGCCGGTTCCGGGGGATCGGGACTACTCCATCGACATGCGCAAGGGTGTCATCGAAGGACCCTACTATCAGGAATACGAGGACCAGCGGGAGCGCGCCACCCTGCGTCAGGATCTCAGCGTGTTCGTGGGGGGATTCCGGGGGGCGCACGACATCAAGGGTGGATACCTCCTCGAGAAGGAACAGTTCGCCCGCGCGGCCGACGGGCATCCGGTCAATGCGGTCAACGACCCCGGCTGGCGCACCGGGAATCTGCTCGACCGGGTGCGCAACCCGGGCGTCCATTTCGATTGCGATCCCTATCTCGACCCCTGCATCGATCCGGGGTTCGGCCGCGTCACCGCCCTCCTCCCGACCACTCCCAGTGTCGACCAGTCGGCGGAGTCGCTCAGCGGAGGGGTCTACGTCCAGGACACCTGGAAGCCGATTCCCAACGTGAGCCTGTCGCTCGGATTGCGCTTCGACCGGGAGGCCGCCACCACGAGCGGCTATACCTCCTTCGAGCCGGAGGCGGAGCGCGAGCGTCTCGATCGCCTGCTGGCGCTGGCCGGCGCCGAGGCGGGGCAGGACGACCTCACCGTCGGCAACAACGACGGGATCGAGAGCCGCGGAATCCCGTCCGACCCGCTCTTCGGAGGAGCCGCGACGGGGACGGTCACCGAGCCGATCGTCAACGGCCTCAAGCGCGCCGCCTACGCGAGCCTGACCCTGCACCGCAGCAGCGCGGAGTTCAGCCTGGCGCAGCTGAACGCCTTCTTCCCGGGCCTGGTCAAGGATGGACAGTTCGACCAGGCAGTGGCGGCCTCCTACGGGATCCAGATCCAGCAGCCGGAGACGTTCCGGATCACCAACAACAACCTCAGCCCCCGTCTCGGGGCCTCGTGGGATCCGCAGGGGGACGGACGCACCAAGGTCTTCGGGGCGTGGGGACGCTACTACGACCGGCTGTTCCTCAACACCATCGTGGGAGAGCAGGGGCTGGAGACAATCCAGAGGTATTACGTCCTCGACCGGGACGCTTTCGTTCCGACCATCATCCCGCAGACCGGCGCGGTCACCGGCGGCGTCCCCAATCATGGGTACGGGACGATCGTCTCGATCTCGCCGCCGACCGTGACCCAGGTGGACCGGGATCTCAAGACCCCCTA
>Ga0075420_100003487_pt1 | contig 13778 bp, 14 predicted proteins | sample SoiMetdeltSBSDD4_FD_75296 | JGI IMG/M metagenome (GOLD analysis project Ga0075420, IMG submission 75296) | Bulk soil microbial communities from a Populus tree surrounding site in Tennessee, USA - Soil MetaG P. deltoides SBSDD4 | ecosystem: Environmental > Terrestrial > Soil > Tree plantation... | reverse complement strand
GACACTGCATGACACCTCCTGCGAGCGAGCGAGGGTAGCACCGCGGCGAAACGCTTGACAAGCGCGGGGCCAGCATGAAGACTCGGTCCCTCGAACAGGAGGGGCCCATGGCAGATTCGATTCCCACCGGAGGCGTTCATCACTTTCGTCTCACGGTGAGTGATGTCAATCGCTCCGTTGCCTTCTACACGGGTGTGCTCGGATTTCGCAAGCTCATGGATCTCAACCCGGGCGCCTTCCTCAGCAATGGCGCGATCGGCCTCGGAATAGGCCCGCATCCGGAGCCGGCCCGAGCGCTCAGGAACGACCGGTTCGACGAGAATCGCATCGGTCTCGATCACATGAGCTTTGCCGTGTCGTCGCGCAGCATCCTGGACGATGCGGTGGCCGTGCTCGATCGCCGCGGGGTGCCGCACAGCGAGGTGAGGGATCTCGGGGAGGCATTCGGCATCGCCATCCTGATCTTCCGCGACCCGGATAACATCCAGCTCGAGCTCAGCGCGCCGCGGTAGGGCGTGCGCGCTACACCGCGCCCTCCTCGACCGGGGGCGCGGTCGCCCGCTCCTTGGCCGCCGCCCCCGCCGCCGGTCGCTCCAGGCGAATGCGACGCATGAACGGCAGCAGCACGGTCATCGACGCGAACATCACGGCCAGCAGCCAGAAGTCGTCGGCATACGCCAGCAGCTGCGCCTGCGTCAGCGTCTCGCGATAGAGCATCGCCACCGCCTGCCGCTCGGCCGTGAAGGCGTCGCTTCCCTGGGCCACGAAGTGGCGCGCCCAGCCCGCCAGCCGCGCGCGCGTCTCGCCGTCGAAGGCCGTGATGTGGCCGACCAGCGTCGACTGGTGATACTGGCTCCGCTGGGCGAGCAGGGTGGTGGCCACGGCGATGCCCATGCTGCCGCCGACATTCCGCATCATCCCGTAGACGGCGGTGGCGTTCACCAGCTTGTCGCGCGCGATGGTGGCCAGCGTGAGCGTGGAGAGCGGCACGAAGATGAAGCCGATCGCGAAGCCCTGGATGAACCGCGGGATGGCGAGCGCCCAGTAATCCATGCCGAGGGTCAGGAACGACATCATGTAGAGGCTCACCGCGTTCAGGAGACAGCCGAAGGCGAGCATGAAGCGCTGGTCCACGCGCGTCACCAGGCCGGAGGCGAACAGCGAGGCGATGTTGCCGAGGCCGCCCGGCGCCAGCACCAGTCCCGACGTCCACGCGTCGTAGCCCAGGAGCTTCTGCGTGAACACGGCCACCAGCAGCATGCCCGCGAACATGCAGAAGCCCACGATCGAGATCAGCATCACCCCGGTGGCGAAGTTCCGGTCGGAGAAGACGCCGAGATCGACGATGGGCTCGGTGGCCATGAGCTCGCGGATCACGAAGCCGGCCAGCGCGCACACGGCGACGATGCTCATCCCGATGATGGTCGGCGAATCGAACCAGTTTTCGCGCTCACCGCGGTCGAGGACGAGCTGCAGGCCGCCGAACCCGGCCACCATGAGGCCGAGGCCCCACCAGTCGATACGCGAGGCCCGGCGCAGGTACGGTGGATCGAACAGGCACGCGCCGGCCAGCAGGAAGCCGATGACGCCGACCGGGAGATTGATATAGAAGATCCAGCGCCACGACCACTCGTCGGCGAGGTAGCCACCGACCGTCGGCCCCAGGATCGGTCCGAGGATGAAGCCGAGCCCCCACACGGCCATCGCGAGCCCGCGCTGATGGAACGGGAAGATCTCCCACAGGATGGCCTGCGAGAGCGGAATGATCGGCCCTCCGCCCAGTCCCTGGAGGATCCGGGCGATGATCAGGGTGGTGAGATCGGGCGCCGCCCCGGAGGCGAACGAGCTCAGCACGAACACCGTGCAGCAGATCAGGAAGAATTTCTTGCGCCCGAAGTATCCGGCGAGCCAGCCGCTGGCCGGGATCACCACCGCGTTGGCCGCGAGATACGACGTGATGACCCACGACACCTCGTCGAGTCCCGCCGACAGCGATCCCTGAAGGTGCGGCAGGATGACGTTGGTCACGCTCGTGTCGAGGATCTGCATGAAGGCGACGACCATGACCGTGAGCGTCGTCAGCCACTTGCGGGCGGAGGAGATCGGAGGCGCGTCGGGCGCCGGCGCCGCCATGGCTCCTACGGGTGCGCGAGCGGCGTCGGGCGCAGCCCCAGGGGAAGCGCGATCTTGTAGTACGAGCCGAGAAAGCCCTCCCACCACTGCTGCCGCTGGCCGTTCCGGGCGACCTCCACGAAGAGCTGCAGGCTCTCGTCTTGCCATCGCTGGATCACGTCGAGGTTGGCCGGGTCGTCCTCGACGAGCGCCTTCACGAGCGCCCGCGCGAAGCTGATGTGCCGCGTCTCGTCGCGCACGCGCGCGCGGTGGTTGAGCGCCGAGAAGAGATCGCCGCGCGCCTCGGCGCCGTCGGCGAGCACGGCGAAGGTGCCCGGGCCGGCCGCGCCCTCGGCCACGAAGTTCGCCTTGACGATGATCTCGAAGGTGTCCTCGAGCTCGAGCACGTGACGGAAGAACCGGCAGGTCGTGCCCGGCGCCTCCCAGGCCGGCAGCCAATCGCCCTCCGGAATGCCGGCGCGCTGCCAGACTTCCGTGTCCATCTCGAGATGACGCTGCTCGTCGGCAAGCTGGAACAGGCAGCACGTCTTCAGCTCGTCGAAGGGCGCGTTGGCGGCCGCCGTCGCGATGTAATGCGTGGCCGAGAGCTCGGAGTAGTAGTTGTTGGCGAACTGGTCGACGGCGCGCTCGAGATAGCGGCGACTGACCGTCTCGTACGTCAGCGCCGCGGGCGGCAGGGCGGCGCGCTCGGCCTGATAGCGCTCCCGCTCGCGCGCCTGCAGCGCGACGTAGCGGTCCCAGCTGAGATTCGCCGGGTCCTTGAAACGGCTGGGGTCGTTCAGGACGATTTGCGTGCGGGCCATGCGCGCCTCCGGGTGCCGTTACAGTAGGCGGCGCCCCAGTCGGTGTCAAACACGGATCTCCGTGTTGCGGCGGGCGGCGGCTATACTCGATGCGGGAGGACACAGCGATGCAGATCGGCGTTCCCGCCCACGTCGCCCGGACCGGCCACGCCACCGGCCGCATGACCGTCGACGAGCTGCTCGCGCGCTTTCCCGAGGTCCCGCGCGATCTGCGCGACGAGCCGGTGCTCGCGCAGTACGTCGACGCTTTCGGCGATCTCCTGCGTCAGGCGGTCAAACCCTCGCCCTGTGTCGGCAGCAATGGCGACGCCGGCCATCGCTTCTACACCCGGCTCGTCAACGACCTCGCCATCTACGGCATCGGGCTGGCGCGCCGCGACCGCACCCTCGCGCGGCTGGCGGCGACGCTGGAGGAGTTCAGCAAGCAGCGGGCGACGTTCGGGTGCTCGCTGGTTCCGCGCAAGGCGCCCGACGCGCCGCCGGCAGGCTGCCGGCCCTGAGCTGAAGCTCAGTTCACGCGGCGCGTCCGGCCGCTCCAGTACGGCTCGCGCAGCCTGAACTTCTGCAGCTTGCCGGTTGCCGTGCGCACCAGCGCGTCCCGCAGCTCGACCGAGGTCGGGCACTTGTAGTGCGCCATGCGGCTGCGGCAGTGCTCGATCAGCTCGCGCTCGGTGGCGGCCGTGCCCGGACGCAGCACGACCAGCGCCTTGATCGTCTCCCCCCACTTCTCGTCGGGCACACCGATGACGGCGGCCTCGGCCACCGCCGGGTGCTGGAAGAGGCAGTCCTCGACCTCGATGGACGAGACGTTCTCGCCGCCCGTGATGATCACGTCCTTCTTGCGGTCACTGATGGCGACGTACGCTCCCTCGCGATAGCCGCCGTCGCCCGTGTGAAACCAGCCGTCGACGACGGCCTTGGCCGTCTCCTCCGGCTGGTTCCAGTAACCCTCGAAGACGTGGTTCGAGCGCGCGAGCACCTCGCCCTCGTCGTCCACGCGAATACGGACGCCGACGGCGGGGACACCGGCGCGTGAGAGCCGGCGCGCGCGCTCGGCGGGATCGATGCCCTCCCACTCGGCCGGTGCGCGGTTCATCGTCAGGAGCGGGGCCGTCTCCGTGAGCCCGTAGATCTGGATGAATTCCCAGCCAAGCTCCGTCTCGATTCGCTCGATCGTCCGCGACGGCGGCGGCGCGCCCGCGATGACGACGCGGACGCGGCCGCGCCCGGGCACGGCATCGCCGCGCTGGCGGCGCGCCGCCGCCGCGTCCAGCACGGCGGCCATCACGGCCGGCGCGCAGTTGAAGATGGTCACGCCTTCGGCCTCGACCCGCTCGAGGATCTTCTCGCCATCGATCTTCCGGATGATGATCTGGCGGCAGCCCATGGCCGTGAGCGCGTACGGCATGCCCCAGCCGTTGCAGTGGAACGTCGGCAGCGTGTGCAGGTACACGTCGCGATCGGTCAGGGCCAGATGCCAGCCGAAGGTCACCGCGTTCAGCCAGAAGTTCCGGTGGGTGAGCTGCACGCCCTTCGGACGCGCGGTCGTGCCCGACGTGTAGTTGATGGATACCGTCGCGTTCTCGTCGGTGACCTGGAGCTTCGGCCGGGCGCCGGCGCGCCCGAAGAGCTGCGCGTCCGAGGCGGAGCCGAGGACGAGCCGGTGCTTGATGGGAATGTGACGCAGCGGCGCGTCGAGGTCCGGGTCCACCAGCAGCACGGAGGCCCCGGAGTGCTCGAGGATATAGCGCACCTCCTCGGCGTTGAGCCGGAAGTTGACGGGGACGAGAATGCGGCCGAACACGCTGACGCCGAACAGGCTCAGCAGGAAGCGCGCGGAGTTCGGCGACACGATGGCGACGCGGTCGTTCGTGGCGACGCCGAGGTCGTCGAGGGCAGCGGCCAAACTGCGCGTCATCTCGGCGAACCGAGCGTAGGTGAAGCGGCCGAGGCCGCCGCCCGGCGGGTCCGGCTCGTCGACCACTGCTTCGCGCTCTCCGTGGACGATCTCCGCGCGCTCCAGAAAGTCGCCAAGTGTCAGGGGAACGATCATCGTGCTCTGCCTCCCTCGGCGGATAGCCCCGGCTTGTGGCAGTATGCCCCGGAATCAGGACATCAGGATCACCCCGCGCCAGGAGGCGTTCATGAAAGCTGCCGTGTTCCATGGGCCGCAGAAGCCGCTGACGATCGAGGAGGTCGACATCGACCGGCCGCTGGGGCGCGAGGTGCTGGTGCGCACCGTCGCCTCCGGTGTCTGTCACAGCGATCTCCACTTCGTCGACGGCTACTATCCGTTTCCGACGCCGGCCATCCTTGGGCACGAGGCGGCCGGGATCGTGGAGGCGGTCGGGCCCCAGGTCTCCGAGCTGAAGAGCGGCGATCACGTCATTGCCTGCCTGTCCGTCTTCTGCGGTCAGTGTGACTACTGCCTCACCGGCAAGACGTTTCTCTGCCAGACGCGACCGATCCGCGCCAAGACCGAGCCGCCGAAGCTGTCGTGGAACGGCCAGCCCGTGAACCAGTTCGCCAATCTGTCGGCGTACGCCGAGAAGATGCTCGTCCACGAGAACGGACTCGTGAAGGTCGACGACCAGATGCCGCTCGATCGCGCGGCGCTCATCGGCTGTGGCGTCACCACCGGCGTCGGCGCCGTGCTCAATACCGCGCGCATCGAGGCCGGCTCGACGGTGGCCGTCTTCGGGGCCGGCGGCGTGGGCCTGGCCGCCATCCAGGGCGCCCGCATCGGCGGCGCGCGGATGATCATCGCCGTCGACACGGTGCAGTCGAAGCTGGCCACGGCGCGCGAGCTGGGCGCCACCCACACCGTGAACGCCAAGGCCGACGATCCGGTGAAGGCCATCCGCGCGATGACCAGCGGCGGCGTCGACTACTCGTTCGAGGCCATCGGCCTCAAGCTGGCCGCCGAGCAATGCTTCGACTGCCTGCGGCCGGGCGGCACCGCCACCGTGATCGGCATGATCCCGGTCGGGCAGAAGGTGGAGCTCGACGGCCCGATGTTCCTGCGCGAGAAGAAGATCCAGGGGTGCAGCATGGGCAGCAACCGCTTCAAGGTCGACATGCCGCGCTACATCGAGTTCTACCGGCAGGGCCGCCTGAAGCTCGACGAGATGATCACCCGGCGCGGCAAGCTGGAAGACGTCAACGAGGCCTTTCGCGCCATGAAAGCCGGCGAGGTGGCACGCACTGTTCTGATGTTCGAGTAGTGACACCCCCCAAGCCTTCGGACCGCCGCGGCGAAGCCGTAGCGGTCCTCTATCCACAGTGGAGGGTTACGATGACAATGGTTCGCTCCAAGGACGAGATTCCGGACGAGGCATACCGGAAGATGGTGCTGACGCTGATGGACAAGCAGGCCAGCCGCGAGGTCGCCACTGCCGAGGTCTTCGGGCAATGTGTGCTGTTCGCGCCGACGGTCGAGGACAAGATCCGGATCACGCGCTTCCAGCACGAGGAGCTCAAGCACTTCCAGCTGCTCGCGCGGATCATGAGCGAGCTCGGGGTGGACATGGACGCCTACGTGCGGGACCGACAGCGCGCGGGCGCCCGCTTCACCGGCGACGAGGCCGACATGCAGATCCAGGACTGGATCGACGCCACGCTCTTCAACTTCATGATCGACCGCGCCGCCACGTTCCAGCTCACGGAGTACACGAAGGGCAGCTACCTGCCGCTGGCGCGCGCCAACGACGTCATCCTGAAAGAGGAGGAGGGGCACAAGAACTTCGGCGAGAGCTGCCTGGAGGAGATGTGCCAGGATCCCGCGACGCGCGCGGAGATCCAGCGGCGCTTCAAGAAGTGGTTCGTGGCCTCCATGCGAATCTTCGGCCGCGCCGGCACCAAGGGCAACGAGTACTGCCTGCGCGTCGGGCTGAAGACGCGCGACAGCGGCGACGTGGCGGCCGCGTACATCGACAGCATCCGACCGGTCATGGCCCGCTGCGGCCTGCGATTTCCGGAGCGCAGCGAGCTGTCGCTCGAGCTGCCGCCCCAGGTCGATCTCCGGGTCCCGACGGCGGCGGTCGCGTAACTCGTGGACCTCGGGCTCACCGGCAAGGTCGCCCTCGTCACCGGCGGCGGGCGTGACATCGGACGGGAGATCGCGGCGCGGCTGGCGGCGGAGGGCGCGACCGTTGCCGTCAACTATTCGCGGTCGAAGGCCGAGGCCGAGGCCACGGTGGCCGCCATCCGCGAGGCGGGCGGCCAGGCGAGTGCGTTCCAGGCGGATGTGGCTGACCACGACGCGGTCACCGCGATGATCGCCGCCATCGTGCGTGACCTCGGCGGCCTCGACGTGCTCGTCAACAACGCGGGGTTTCTCGAGTCGCGCCTGTTCCTGGACACGAAGCCGCAAGAATGGCGGCGGCAGATCGACGTCGGCCTCTACGGCGTCCTGAATTGCTGCCACGCGGCCGCGCCGCGCATGGTCCAGCGCGGCGGCGGGCGGATCGTCAACATCGTCGGCGACTCGGCGCGGGTGGGTCAGCCGCGCCTGTCCATCACCGCTGCCTCGCGCGGTGGCGTGATCAGCCTGGCCAAGACGCTCGCGCGCGAGCTCGGGCGCTCGAACATCACGGTCAACACGCTGGCCCTCGGCTACGTCGAGACCGCGCACTCCGACCAGGCGTGGCTGAGCGCCAACCGCGAGAAGATCCTGGCCTTCTATCCGATTCGCCGCCTCGGGCAGGCGGCCGACGTGGCGCCGTTCGTCGCGTACCTGGCCTCCGCGCACGCCGGCTGGGTGACGGGCCAGACCATCAGCGTGAGCGGCGGCTACACGACCACCGGCTAGATCGCGCCCGCGCGCGCCAGCGCGGCGATGGCGTGGTCGTCGTAGCCGAGCTCTCGCAGGATCTCGTCTCGATGCTGGCCGAGCAGCGGGGACGGCGTGATCGTCGTCGGCGACGCGGAGAGCTTGATCGGGTTCCCCACCGTGATGTAGGTGCCGCGCACGGGATGCTCGACCTCCACGATCATGTCACGCGCGTGCAGGTGCGGATCGCGCAGGATCTCGCCGGTGTCGAGGCACGCGCCGCAGGGGACGCCGGCCCCGGCCAGGATCGTCATGACCTCGTGCTTCGAGCGCTTCTCCGTCCACGCCTGCACGACCGCGTTCACCTCGTCGCGCCGCTCCCAGCGCGCGTCGGCCGCCTCGTAGCGCGGATCGCCGACCAGATCGTCGCGACCGATGGCGCGGAGCAGCGGATGCCACATCTGCTGCTGGACGAAGATGAACACGTAATCGTTGGGGCCGCCGGGGTGGCAGCGGTACGTCGTGCCCGGCACGCCGGAGCCCAGCTGATTGCCGCTGCGCTCCATCGGCCGGCCGAGGCGCTGGTGGTCGCGGAGGCTCACCCGCAAGAGGTTCACGACGGCGTCCTGCATCGACACCTCGACGCGCTGGCCCACGCCGGTCCGCTGTCGCTGCATCAGCGCGGCCAGGATGCCGATCACGCAGTGCATGCCCGTGCCCGAGTCGCCGATGGACGGCCAGGCATACGTGGGCGGGCCGTCGGGGAAGCCGGTCACGCTCATGGCGCCCCCCATGGCCTGCGCGATCGGCTCGTAGCTCTTGTAGTCGCGGTACGGTCCCGATGAGCCGAACCCCTTGATGCTGGCGAAAACCAGGCGCGGATTGAGGTCGCGCACGGCCGCCTCGCCGAAGCCGAGCCGCTCGATGACGCCGGGACCGAAGTTCTCGAGCAGCACGTCGGCCGTGCGGAGCAGCGCGCGGAAGACATCCTTGCCGCGCTCGTCCTTGAGATTCAGCGTGAGGCTGCGCTTGTTGGCGTTGAACGCGAGATAGAAGAGCGCGTCGGCGTCGGGCCGGTCCCTGAGGAGATGGCGGGCGGGATCGCCTTTTTCGGGCTCCTCCACTTTTACGACGTCGGCGCCGAGCCAGGCGAGCATCTGACCGCACGACGGCCCGGCCTGGTTGTTGGTGAGATCGACCACCCGGATGCCGGACAGCGCCTCGCTCATTCGATGGACCCCCTTGGTCGCCCGAGTCTACGTTGGGCTAGAATCGGGCGCGAGAGGGAGGGCGCCCCATGCCCATGCTCACCCGCCAGCTCGGTCCCTGCTTCGCCGCCGAGGTCGACGGCCTCGATCTCGCAGGCCCGCTGTCCGAGGCCGATATCGCCGCCATCCACGCGGGGATGGACGCGTATGCCGTGCTCGTCTTCCATGACCAGAAGCTCGACGACGAGCAGCAGCTGGCCTTCACGCGCCGCCTGGGCGAGATCGAGCACGCCATCGGCACCAGCCTGCGCGGCCCCGACGAGCTGCGGCTGCCCACGACCTTTGCCGACGTCTCGAACCTCGACAAGGACCATCAGGTGTTCGGGCGAGACGATCGGCGGCGGCTGTTCGGTCTCGGCAACCGGCTGTGGCACTCCGACAGCTCCTTCAAGGTGATCCCGGCGAAGTATTCGCTGCTGCACGCGCGCAGTGTGCCGTCGCGCGGCGGCAACACGGAGTTCGCCGACATGCGCGCGGCCTACGAGGCGCTCGACGAGGACACGAAGAAGGAGATCGACGGCCTGGTGTGCGAGCACTCGCAGATCTACTCGCGCCAGCAGCTCGGGTTCACCGACTTCACCGAGGAGGAGCGCGAGCGGTTCAAGCCGGTGCGCCAGCGCCTGGTTCGCACGCATCCGTCCACCGGACGCAAGTCGCTCTATCTCGCCTCACACGCCGGTGGGATCGTCGGCTGGCCGGTGCCGGAGGCGCGCGCCTTCCTGCGCGATCTGGTCGAGCACGCGACGCAGCGCGAGTTCGTCTACGCCCACCGCTGGCGCGTCAACGACCTCGTGATGTGGGACAACCGCGCGACCATGCACCGCGCGCGCCCGTTCCCCGCCCACGAGCCGCGCGACATGCGACGGACCACTTTAGCCGGCGACGCTCCGACCGTCTGATCGAGGCGCGCCACGCTTCACCCGGCGCGCGCCGCCGGCATCTCGGGGCTCCCCAGGGTCGAGAACACCGCGCGCGCGGCGTCGAGCGCACGGTCGATCTGTGCTGCGCTGACATCGAGATGAGTCACCGCCCGGATGGTACGTGGCCCGAGCGCGCCCATGCGGACGCCACGGGCGAGGAGTCGTTCGACCGCGGTGGCGGCATCGAGCCGGCCGGTGAGCTCGAAGAACACGATGTTGGTGTCGACGGATTTCGGGTCGAGGACGACGCCGGGCAGCGCGGCCAGCCCCTCGGCGAGCCGGCGCGCGTTGGCGTGATCGTCGGCGAGCCGCTTCACGTGATGGCGGAGTGCCCAGACGCCGCCGGCGGCGATGATGCCGGCCTGGCGCATCGCGCCGCCCATCTGCTGCTTGAGGCGCCACGCCTCCTCGATGAATGCGCGGGAGCCAGCGAGCGCGGCGCCGACGGGCGCGCCGAGGCCCTTCGTGAAGTCGATCCACGCGGAGTCGAACGGTGCCGCCCACTCGCGCGCGGCGATCCCGCTGGCCACGACCGCGTTCATCAGGCGCGCGCCGTCCAGATGCGTCGCGAGGCGATGGCGGCGCGCCACCTCCGTCACCGCGCGCACGCGGTCCAGCGGCCAGATCGAGCCGCCGCCGAGATTGCTCGTCTGCTCGACCCAGACGAGGCGGCTCCGGGGGAAGTGGCGAGAGTTGGGCCGGATGCCGGCCTCGAGGGCGGCGGGATCGTACTGCCCGCGAGCGCCGTCGAGCGGATAGACGTTGACGCCGCCAAGCGCGGCCGGGCCGCCGCTCTCGAAGTGGATGGGATGCGCGGTGCGATGCGCGAGCATCTCCTCGCCGGGGCGGCAGTGCACGCGCAGCGCGATCTCGTTGCACATGGTCCCTGACGGCAGGAAGACCGCCGCCTCCTTGCCCAGCAGCTCGGCGACCATTTCTTGCAGCAGATTCACCGTGGGATCCTCGTGCTTCTGCTCGTCGCCGACCTCGGCCTCGCACATGAAGCGGCGCATCTCGGCGGTGGGGCGGGTGACCGTGTCGCTGTAGAGGTCGATGTCGATGGCCATGGCCGGATGCTACCCTGACGGCAGCCGCGCCGGAAAGGAGACCGCGCATGCGCGCCGCCGTGATGCGGGATCGGAAGCTCGTCGTCGCCGATGTGCCCCTGCCCGAGCCCGGGCCGGGCGAGGTCCTCGTGCGGACGCTCGCGTGCGGGATCTGCGGCTCCGACCTGCACGCGCTCAAGCACGCCGACGCGTTCGTCGCCAACGCCCGCCGCGCCGGTAACCCGCGCGTCATGGATCTCGCGCGCGACGTCGTGATGGGGCACGAGTTCTGTGCCGAGATCGTGGAGCATGGGCCCGCCACGACACGCGCGCTGCCCGTCGGCGCGCGCGTCTGCTCGCGGCCCGTCCTGATGCGTGACACCGGACCGCAGACGATCGGCTACTCGAACGACCATCCGGGCGGCTACGGCCAGTACATGCGGCTCAGCGAGGCGCTCCTGCTCGAGGTGCCGAGCGAACTGCCGTCCGACCACGCCGCCCTCACCGAGCCGATGGCCGTCGGCCTGCACGCCGTTCGCAAGGCCGGCGTCATGCCGCAGGACGCGCCGCTCGTGATCGGCTGTGGGCCCGTCGGCCTTGCCGTGATCGCGGCGCTGCGCCTGCGCGACCTTCGCCCGATCGTGGCGGCCGATTTCTCGCCGCGTCGCCGCGAGCTCGCGGTCGCGCTCGGTGCCGACGTGGTGGTGGATCCCGCGGTGGTATCACCGTGGGAGCGCTGGCGGGAGACGTGCGGTCTCCGGCCGGCGGTCGTGTTCGAGTGCGTCGGCGTGCCCGGTGTCCTCGATCAGCTGATGGCGGCGGCGCCGCGCAACGCCCGCATCGTCGTCGTCGGCGTGTGCATGGAGGCGGACACGATCTCTCCGATGCTCGGCATCGTCAAGGAGCTCAGCCTGCAGTTCGTGCTCGGCTACACGCAAGAGGAGTTCGCGGCGACGCTCCGGCACATCGCCGACGCTCGCATCGCCGTCGGGCCGCTCATCACGGGAGCCGTCGGCATCGACGGCGTCGCCGGCGCCTTCGAGGCGCTCGCGTCGCCCGAGCGGCACGCGAAGATCATCGTACGCGCTGCGGACTAGCCGAGCTTTTCTCGCACGCGCTCGCTGAAGTTGCGGAGCTGCGCGTCGAGCTCGGCGCCGTCGGCGGCCAGGAACTCGCAGACCAGGTGCTCGACGCCGCATTCGCGCAGCTCGGCGAGCTGGTCCACCAAGGCCGCCGGCTCGCCCGCCAGCACCCGGCCCGCATGTGTCGACTTCGGCGCCGCCTGCCCGGCCGCCAGAATCCGCACATCGTTGCGGAGGGTGATGGTCGGCGGCACCGCGCGGCCGCGCGCCGCTGACTGGCGCGCCAGCTCCGCCCGTCCGGCGCGGAGCTCGTCCGGCGTGCGATTGATCGGATGCCACGTGGCGCCGAATTCCACGGCGCGGCGCAGGGCGGCGCGGCTGTGGCCGCCGACCCAGATCGGCGGATGCGGCTTCTGGATCGGCTTCGGCTCGAACACCACGTCAGAGAACTGCGTGTAACGGCCGGCGAACGAGGGCGTCGGGCTCGTCCACAGCTCCTGCATCGCGCGCAGGTACTCGTCCGTCATCGCCCCGCGCTCGGCGAACGGCACGCCGAGCATCGCGCTCTCCGCGGCCACCCAGCCGGCGCCGATGCCGAGCACGACGCGGCCGCCGCTCAGCGCGTCGAGCGACGACACCATCTTCGCGGTCACGACTGCGTTGCGGTAGGGGACGATGAGGACGGTGGTGCCGAGCTCCACCCGCGTGGTCGCCCCGGCCACGACGCCGAGCGTGACGAGGGGATCGAAGACGGTCTCTCCGAAGTTCGCAATGTTCGGGCGCGGCACGACCACGTGATCGCTGACCCAGACCGAGTCGTAGTGGAGCTGTTCCGCGCTCAGGGCGGTTCGGCGGATGATCTCCGGCGTCGCGAGATGACGGCAGTTGGGGAGCCAGACGCCGAACTTCATGACGAGCCCTCGCCGCCGAGGAAGGGCCGGCCCCACTGGTCCTCGTAGACGACTTCCTTGAGCGGCCCGCGGCCGACGGGGCCGAACTTCCCCATCGGATAGCCGATCGGCAGGATCGCGTACGAGTGCACACCGGGCGGCAGTCCGAGCGCCGCCTCGGCCTCCTTCTCGTAGAGGAGGTGCCGCGTGGTCAAGGTGGCGCCCAGGCCGAGCGCGCGCGCGGCCAGCAACATGTTTTGCACGGCGGGATAGATGGACGCGCCCGACCAGCGCGTCGGCACCGCGGCTTCCTCGATGCACGCGACGATCCATACCGGCGCCTCGTGGAAGTGGTCGGTGAGGTACTCCACGGCGGCGTGCTGGCGGACGTACGCTTCCTTGGTGACGCCGGGCGGCGGTGAGCTCTTGAGATAGCGCGGCCCGACCACCTCGTCGAACGCCTTCTTGTACCAGACTTGCACCTTCTTCTTGATCGCCTGGTCCTTCACGACGAGGAAGCGCCAGCGCTGAGTATTGCCGCCGTTCGGTGCGCACACGCCCGCCTGGATGATTGTGCGGATCAGCGCGTCGGGCACCGGATCCGGCTTGAGCCGCCGCATGGCGCGGGTCGTCCGGATGATCTCGAAGACGTCGGTCGTGTCGGGCATGCTCGTCCTCCCGGCCGCAGCTTACTCCATGCGCAGGGCCCGTGGTTGCGGCGGACCGCATGTCTCGGCTTGGGGTACGATGGGCGCCCGGAGGCGAGCATGGGTGAGCGCGAGCTGACGTACGGCGAGGCGGTGAAGGAAGCGATCGCGGAGGAGATGCGGCGCGATCCGCGCGTGTTCCTCATCGGCGAGGACGT
>Ga0075420_100003485_pt1 | contig 13780 bp, 9 predicted proteins | sample SoiMetdeltSBSDD4_FD_75296 | JGI IMG/M metagenome (GOLD analysis project Ga0075420, IMG submission 75296) | Bulk soil microbial communities from a Populus tree surrounding site in Tennessee, USA - Soil MetaG P. deltoides SBSDD4 | ecosystem: Environmental > Terrestrial > Soil > Tree plantation... | reverse complement strand
CGGGTCGTCGCGGCTGTCGGCGAGAAATCCGTGCGCGAGAACATGCGCTTCTTCATGGTGCCCGGCATGGGGCACGGTCCGGGCACGACCGGGCCGCACAACTTCAGCTTCGACGCGCTCACGCTGATCGAGGATTGGAAGGAGAAAGGCAAGACGCCGGATCAGTTGATCGTCTCGCACTTCGCCGACGGCAAGGAAGTGGGGAAGCGGCTGGTGTGCCAGTACCCGCAGATCGCGCACTACAAAGGCACGGGCGATCCAGAGGCTCCAACCAGCTACGAGTGTCGAGCGAAATAGGCCGGTCCTGTTCTTCGGACCGGCCGGTCCAAGGACCGGCCCTACACTTTGACGATCTCGCCGCGGCGCAGCTTTCGATACAGTTCGAGCGCGTCGCGAATGATCGTCAGCGCCTCCCGGGGGCCGAGCAGATCCTCGACGACGACCTGCTTGTGCTCGAGCGCCTTGTAGTCCTCGAAAAATCGGCGCAGCTCTAGCAGGAGGTGCGTGGGCAGTTGCGCCTTGTCCGTGTACCCCGCAAACGCCGGGTCGTGCACGCTCACGGCGACGATCTTGTCGTCGACGCCCTTCTCGTCCCGCATCCGCATCACGCCAATGGCCCGCGCCTCGACCAGCGTCAGCGGGTAGACCGGCTCCTGGCTGAGGACCAGCGCATCCAGCGGGTCGCCGTCGTCGCAGAACGTGCGCGGGATGAAGCCGTAGTCGGCGGGGTAGTGCACGGCGCTGTACAGCACGCGATCGAGCTTGAGCAGGCCGGTCTCCTTGTCGAGCTCGTACTTGTTCTTGCTGCCTTTCGGAATCTCGATGACGACCGGAAACGCGTCGCTGACCACGGCATCGTCAACGTAGCTGTCGTGCCACGGGTGCATGAGGCGAGTCTACTTGATCCGCGGGCGGTACAGGTCCAGACCGCTGTCCGAGTCCACGTGCTCGAGCCGCAGCGCATTGACGGCGAAGTCGCGAAGCGACTGCGTGGATGCCGCGCGATCGATCACCACGAAGCCGATCTTTGCTCGCTCGGTCCAGACCGGCCCGAGATCGACGAGGCGCGCGTGGAGTTCAGCCGGCAGCTCGCTTCCCTCGCTCAGGAGGAGCAAAGCGTCGATCATCTGGTCGCTGCGCATGGCATCGATACGCTGTCGCGGCACCCGAGACAGATATCCGCCAACCAGGGCCTTCTCGTGGAAGGTCTGAAAGAACTGCGAGCGGGCGGTGAAGTTGCCGACGCTGCTGGTGCCGTCGCGTGCACCGACCGGCAGCTCCAGCAGGCGAACGTCGCCTGGCGCGTTCTTCACCTGCTGATAGATGCGAGGGATTGTCGCCGAGTAGATCGGCCGCGGCGCGGGCAGAAGCTCGAAGAGCAGAAGCGCGCCGACAGTCGTGACGATCAGTCGTCGCTTCGCCGGATAGCGGCGAGCAAGCGCAGCCAGCGCCGTGGCAAACAGGATCGCCATACCGAGCATCAGCACAACGCTGAATCGCGACGGCGATCGCGTCAGTCCGAGGATCGGGACGTAGCGGAGAAACGCCCATGGCCCCGGGATGAAGGTGTTGACACCCGCGATGTGGATGAACGGTCCGAGGGCGAGCAGGCCGAAGAGCGCGGTGAGGCCCGCCCACCATCGCGACGGCACCCAACCCGCGCGCCACGCGACGCAGAGCGTCACGATCGCGACGAGGGGAACCGAGACGAGGCCTTCGACGTATTTCGTCGGCCACGAACTGAGCCACTCCACGAACACGCCGGGGGCCAGCGGATGATTCGGGTTCGGGAGCACCAAGGCAATCAGATCCACGCCGCCCGGGCTGCTGCGCCAGAAGATTCTCGACGCATCGAGTTGTCCCCACGTTCTGAAGCGAACGGCGGTTGCGTAGAGCACCGGTGACAGCAGGAATATCGCCACGGCGCCAGCGGCGAGAGAGAACCGCACTAATCGCCAGAGTCCACTCGTCGGCAGAAGCGAAGTGCGCAATTCCCACGCGACGCGGATTGCGACGAGCATCGTCAACACCATCATCGGTGTGTAGAGGCTGTGGATGGGCAGCGGCCGACCCATGACCGACAGTTGCCAGCCGCCGCTGATCGCGAGCGCGGCGATGAAGGCACCGATGATGAGGATCAGTACGTCGAGCGCCCAGCGAAGCGCGGCGCTGCGTCCCGCCAATGGGCTGCGGTGGATCGCCACGACTCGCGCGGCCACGAAGATGGCGCCGATGAGGAGGCAGTACACCGCGTAGTAGACGTCGGTACTGGCGGCGAGCCACTCTGTGGCACCGAGCGCGACCGCGTCGCGAAAGCGCTCGTGTCCGTCCGCCTTGATCAGAACGAGGAGAAAGATGGCGAGTGGAGCGGCGGCCACCAGGCTGAAGTGCTCGCTGCCGCGCGTGACGAGCAGCGGGCTCCACGCGAACAGCGCTCCGGCCAGCCACGATTCCGCGATCTCTCCGGTAACGTGCCTGGCCAGCAGGAACGTCGCGTAGGCGGTGAGCACCGTCATCAGCAGATAAATGACGTTGAACGTGGTGACGACGCCGAAAATGCCGATGAGGGGCAGCGCGAGCAGGTTCTGGAACGTCGTGTAGTTGTGGAGGCTGAGATTCGTTTGTTCGGTGAGGGCGAAGATCCGATCGGTGAAGTACGGGAAGTGGCGCTGGTCGAGGACTTCGTGGCGGAAGACCCACTGGTTCCAGACGTACACACCCGTATCGCCGCCTGGAACACCGGTCAGGTGCGTCCCGATATTGAGTGGAAGCGGCCATGAAAAGACCAGGGCCACCACCACATACGCGGCCAGTACGACCGCGTGCGACCCCCGCGAGTCGCGAGTCGGCATTGGGGCGCCGGGAATATAGCAGAGCTCGGCGCCGCGTGGGAGGAAAAAGTTAAGCGGACGTTAAAAAAGTAAAAACGGCCGACTAGTTGGTTCGCGTCCGGGTCGCCAGGTAGGCCTGGGACTGGCGATCAAGCCGGAAGGCGCCAGTTCGGAGGTCGGCAAACTCGCGCGCGTCGATGCTGGCTCGCATCAATCCATGAGGTGCGTGGCTGTTGCTATCGAGCAGGTAATGGCCGATCTCGTGCGCGATGGCGCGGCCGAGGACAACTCCCAGGGTGTACTGGCGTGAGGCTGGCAGATCGAGCAGCAGTGACTGCGGGCTCTCGTCAACGATCCGCAGTGCCGCCGTGATCGACGCCATGGCGATCGCGCTGCGATCGCCGAACCGCAGGAGCTCGCCGACGGGCCATCGCTGATGATCGGCGGCGTTCACGGCTCGCCGAGTCACGACGATTCGCAGCGGTCGTCCCTCTTCGACTGCTCGTTTCTCCGTACTACCGGTATCCGCGATCCAGCGCAGCTCCACTCGTGCCTCTCGCCAGATCGATTCGGTTTCGTTGATCAGTGCCCGCTGGCTCACTGGAGACAGCTCGCTCGACGTGGTGAGGCGGACGTTGAGGACGGTGGGCGGCTCGGCGGCCGGCTTGTCCGCGGCGCGAGGCACAGACCCGCAGCATCCGACCATGATGCCAAGCGCCAACCAACCGCGTCGCGAGCCGAGGGTCATCTCAGGGATGTCACCGTAGCATGACGATGACGTTACATGTGTGTAAATTCTTTGGCCCCTCCGATTTTAAGTAGACGATCGCTGTCCGTCATTTCTCGTTTACACCCTCCGCATAACCTGCCGCAGACACCCCAGGGCAGATCCAGTTCATGCAGAGGAGAGTGTGATGACTTTGACGGTACGGGGCTGTGTGAGAGGCCTCATGGCGCTGGCAATGACGATAGTCGTGTCCGGCGTCGTGCTGTTTGCGCAGGCCGACGCGCGATTTACGGGCACGGTGCTCGATCAGTCGGGCGCGGCGGTGGCCGGCGCGACGGTCGTCGTGAAAGATGAAAAGACCGGCGAGGAACGGATGGTCATGTCCAACGCCGCGGGCCGATATCTCGTCACCAACCTGAAGCCGTCGGTATACACGCTGCGGGCGACCTTCAAGGACTTCGCCCCGCTCGAGTACACCGGCATGCAGCTCGTGGCGGCCCAGGAATTCAGCATCGACCTCGAGCTTCGTCCGGCCGGTCTCACCGAAACGGTCACCGTGCAGGGCAACTTCAACGTCATCGATCTCAGCTCGGCGCGCAATGGCGTGAACGTCAGCGAGCGCGAGGTGCTGAACCTGCCTGTGAACGGCCGTCAGATGTCGCAGCTGCTATTGCAGGCGCCCGGATCGCAGAACGCCGGCACTGGCACGTGGCAGGACATCCGTTTCAGCGGCCGGGCGGTCGAGCAGAACGCGATCAAGTACGACGGCGTGGAAGGGTCGGCGGTCATCGACTCTGCGCCGGGCAACCTCAATGGCGAAGTGGCGACGCCGTTCAAGCTGCAGGCAAGCCTGGAGAACGTCCAGGAGTTCCGGGTCGAGTCAAACAGCTATCCGGCTGAATATGGGACCGGCACTGGCGGACAGGTCAGCGTGATCACCAAGTCGGGTGCCAACCGCTTCTCAGGCGCGCTCTTCGGCTACATCCGCCGCGACAAGTTCGACGCGGCGAACTACTTCGACTCGACGCGCAACCTCGATGGCACCGTGCAGACCGAACTGCCCAAATCGGAGCTCAATCAAAACCAGTTCGGCGGATCGTTCGGCGGCCCGATCGCCCGGAACCGCGCCTTCTTCTTCGGCAGCTATGAGGGCTATCGTCTCAAGGCTGGCATCAACATCGTCGAGGGCGTGCCAAGCGCGGCGGCGTGGTCTCGTGCCGTGCCGGCTATCGCGGCACTCCGTTCAAATTTCATGGCGCCAGGCGCCGTCATTCTGCCGGGCGCATCGACGAACCCCGACTTCGACATCGCGCAGCTGCAGGACGTGCAGGATGTCAACGAAGACGCCTACAGCCTGCGCCTCGATCTGAAGATGAGCCAGCAGTGGTCGTCGTATGTGCGCCTGTTTCATGACCAGGGCACGAGCTTCCTGCCGGACAGCGTGTCTGGCCGACAGCAGAAGGTGAAGGCCGACCCGACCAACGTGGTGTTCAACCTGCAGGGATTGCTGTCGGACAGTGCGATCAACGAATTCAAGGTCGGCTATAACGGCGCGCCGACCAGCATCGTCGCGACGCTGCCGTCGGGCGGCGTCGATCTGTCAGCGACCTTGATCAATCTCAGCGGGTCGGTGGCCAACACCGGCATTGCGGGACAGGGCGCCTCGTCTGGCATCGCGGTCCCTGGTGGTCTGATTCGCGCGAACAGCGCGCAGAACGGCCGCGGGCAGCCGTATGACCCGTACTCGCTGACGTTCAGCGACACGTTCAGCTATGTGACCGGCAATCACTTCACCAAGTTCGGCGGTGAGTTCCGCAACATCAAGATGACCACCGACCGCCTCGGCGGCACGACCTACACGTTCGCGAACATCACGGCATTCCTCAACAACCAGCCGCAGTCGGTGCAGTACCTCGGCGACATGAGCGAGCCCAGCGTGTTCAACAACGGCGCTACGGGCGAGCGGCACACGAGGCAGTCGTACTTCATCGCCTATGCGCAGGACGAGTGGCATGCGTCACCGAAGCTGACGGTCAACTACGGCATGCGCTACGAGTACTACACGCCGCTGACGGAAGCCGACGACCTGATCGTCAAGTTCAACGTGGACACCGGCGTAATCGACCCGAACACGACGCCGCTCTACTCGTCGAAGAAGACCAACTTCCAGCCGCGCGTCTCCATGAGCTATGCCCCCGGCGACAAGACCGCGTTCAAAGCCGGCTTCGGCATCATGGTCGGCCCGGGACAGACGGAGGATCAGATCCAGCCGGTGGAGAGCGACCGTATCAGCACCACGCTGAGCACGGGAGCGCTGCAGTACCCGATGAACCTCGAGGTGCTGCGCGCCAACTTCATCAACAATCCCAACACGCGGCAGTATCAGCCGCGCGCGTTTGCCAACGAGTACACCATCCCCGAGCGCGTCTACCAGTACACGACGTCGGTGCAGCGCGACCTCGGCCATAACCTGTCGGCGACGGCCGCCTATGTCGGCAGCCAGGGACGCGATCTGTTCCTGCGCAGCGTCACCAATCAGATTACGCAGGTGATCTCGAACGGTGCGAACGCGGCGACCATCGTCCGCGAGTTCGACATCGTCACGCGTAACGGCGACGGCTCGATTGCCACTATCCAGAGGCCGTTCGCGGAGATCGACTACAAGACGAGCGGTGGTCACGACCAATACAACGCGATGCAGCTGTCGCTGTCGCGCCGCTCGGCGAGCGGGCTGTCGCTGAACGCGCAGTACACGCTGTCGAAGAGCACGGGCAACACGGCCGGCTCAAATGAGGCGCTCACCGCCGGCAACATCGCGCGCCGGCTCGAAGACTTCGACTACGACGAGGGCTACAACAACTTCGACGTCCGGCACACCTACAACGTCAGCGCGCTGTATGACATTCCCTACGGGCGCGGACGGAAGTTCGGAACCCAGGCTGGCGCGGTTGCCGAGACGCTGCTCGGCGGCTGGTCGGTGGGCGGCATCCTCAACGGCCGCAGCGGCCTGCCGATCGACGTGCGCATCACGCGCCCTGACGTCGTCTACGTCGACGGCCTCGGCAGTGTGTTCGCGAACCCGGCGGCCGACCGCACGGCGATCATCAACACGCCTGGCGGCGGCGCGTCGCGCAGTGTGCGTCGTCCGGATCTCGTGCCCGGCGTCGATCCGTTCATTAAGGATGGCGGGCTGTTGTTTCTGAATCCGGCGGCATTCGCGACGCCGTTGCCGGGCACCTACGGGAATCTGACCCGCAACGCGCTGCACGGGCCGAGTTTCAAGCAGTTCGACCTGGTGCTGTCGAAGCGGTTCCGCACGGGCGGCTCCTCGAACCTCGAGTTCCGCACCGAGATCTTCAATCTGTTCAATACCACCAACTTCGCGAATCCGGTGGCGACGCTGCCGCAGGCGATTCCCACGGCGGTGCTCACCGAAGCCAACCGCGTCCAGCCCGGCCAGCCGTACACGACGGCCGCTGCCGGGACCTTCGGCCGTCTGACGAGTACCGTCGGCCGCACGGTCGGCCTCGGCACGCCGCGCCAGGTCCAGTTCGCCCTGCGCCTGACCTTCTGAGGAGGTTCGGGGTCTGACCCGGGGTCGGACCCCGGGTCTGACCCCGGGTCAGACCCCAACCGGAAGTGTCAACTCCAGTTGCGGCTGCGAAGCCACTCGCCGCACCCCGTCCGCGGACTCCCTGCTGACCAGTGATAAGGCGCCGTCGGAGATTTCCACAGTCTGAAACGACGAGGAGATCGAAGTCGGCAGATTCTGCCGAGGGCGAGACGAGTGCCGAATTGGGGTCTGACCCGGGGTCAGACCCCGGGTCAGACCCCGCTCGTCCCCACCGGCAAAATCACGGTAAACACTGCGCCGCCGGACGGCGCGTTCTCTGCTCGCGCCTCGCCGCCGTGCAGCTCCACCAGATGCTTGACGATGGCGAGGCCGAGCCCCGTACCTCCAGGTCTCGAACGCGACTTGTCCACGCGGTAGAACCGCTCGAACACCCGCGCCAGGTCCTCCTGCGGAATCCCCGGCCCCGAATCGGCCACCGTGATCGTGTACTTGCCGTTGACGCGCGCCGCCGCCAGCGTGACGTCGGCGCCATCAGGCGAATAGTTCACCGCGTTCTCGACGAGATTCCGCACGATGTCGTGCAGCTTCGCCGGATCGCCATCGACCTGCGTCGCATCGAGCGGCACGTCGATCGCGACTTGCTGCTGCTTGGCCTCGATCGACGGCGTCAGATCGGCAATCACGCCGCTGAAAATCTGACGGACGTCGCAGCGCGCCATCTCCAGCACCTCCTGACGCGCGTCGAGCCGCGCCAGACGCAGCAGGTCCTTCACCAGCCGCTCCATCCGCGTCGTGTGCCGCGCGATGATCTCGAGGAACTTCTGCGTGCTGTCCGCATCGGCCGGCTCATCGAGCAGCGCCTCGACGTAGCCACGGATCGCGGTCAACGGCGTGCGCAGCTCGTGCGAGACGTTGGCGACGAAATCGCGCCGGATCTGATCGGCGCGACGAAGATCGGTGATGTCATGCAGAACGAGCACGGCACCGCCGCCGCCGGTTCCCGACACAGGCGCGGCCCGGGCGATGAACGTACGCCCCGGATCGCGCGACAGCGCCACCTCGTGACTGCCGGCGTCGTCACCGCGCAGCGCGCGGGTGAGCTGCGCCGCGATATCGGGGTGACGAATCACCTCCAGATACGAGCGGCTCGTCGCTGATTCGTCGACGCGCAGCATCTCCTGCGCCGCCCGATTCACCAGCTGCAATCGGCCTTGCCGATCGACGACGAGCACGCCCTCGACCATGCCGGCGAGAATCGCACCCATCCGTGCGCGGTCGCGCGACAGCTCCTCGAGCCGTCCGCCAAGCTCCTGGACCGACGCATCGAGCGCGCGGGCCACGGTGCCGAGCTCGTCGGTCCCGTAATCGTAGGTCGATCGCGAGAGATCGCCCGCCGAGTAGCGATCGGCGACGCGGGCGATCGCGTGAACGCGTCGCGCCAACGGCGCCGACAGCATCCATGACACGAGCAATGCGAGCGGAATGGCGGCGGCCATCGCCATCAACGCGGCCCGACGAATCGCGGCAAGCTGGCTGTCGACGTTGGTCAATGGCAAGGCCAGACGGACGTATTTCACGATCGGATGTGACGCCCGTACCGCGACGTACAACATGTCGGTGTCTACTGTCGTGCTGTATCGCTGACTCGTCCCGATGCCGTGCTCACGCGCGGCAACCACCTCGGGCCGTGAGGCGTGATTCTCCAGCGTGTCGAGCGCGTCTTCCGGCTGGGTGGAGTCACCGACGACCCGCCCATCTTCGGCGACGAACGTGATACGTGTCGAGACGAGCTGGCCGAGCCGATCGGCTTCGATGTCGAGCGCGCCGCCGTCCACGGCAGTGGCCTGTGACAGAAGTTCCGCGATGAGCCGCGCCTCGTCCGCGAGCCGGCCCTCGAGTGCGGACCGTTGCCGCGCACCGGCCTGCCACGAGAGCAGCGTCGCGACAGCCACCAGCGACACTGCCGCTGCGAGGACAGATCCAACAAAGACCTTGGTTCGAAAGCTGGTGCGCATCACCCGTCCGCCTCCGCCGCCACGCGGCGTCGGCGAGACCTCACCCGGGCTCGCCGCTACGAAGACTCTTCCACGAGCTTGTAACCAAACTGTTTCACGGTGACGAGCGCGTCGACAAGGAACGGCAGTTTTTCGCGCAGACGACGGACGTGGACGTCAACGGTGCGCGTGCCTCCCGTATAGCGGTAGCCCCAGACGTCGCCGAGCAGCAGATCGCGGGACAGGACACGTCCGCGATGCTCGAGCAGATACTGCAGCAGCATGAATTCCTTCGCCGTCAGCTTCACCTCGCGCCCATCGTCGAGGACCGTGTGGCGGCCAAGGTCCATCACCAGCGGACCGAACCCCAGCGTCGAGCCGACCGGTTCGGTTCGCTTCGATCGACGCATCAGCGCGCGGACTCTCGCCACCAGCTCGTTGGGACTGAACGGTTTCGAGATGTAGTCGTCGGCACCAATCTCGAGACCGATGATGCGGTCGCTTTCCTCGGCGCGCGCGGTGAGCATGATGATGGGAATCGCAGCAGTCGCCTTGTCAGCACGCAGCGCACGGCAGACCTCGAGCCCACTGAGGCCGGGCAGCATCACGTCGAGGATCACCAGGTCTGCAGGGTTGCGTCGAACGCTCGCCAGAGCTTCGTCACCGGACTCGGTGACGTGTGCGCGCCAGCCGGCGCGCGAAAAATAATGAGCGATGAGGTCAGCGATGTCGCGGTCGTCTTCGGCGACGAGTATGTCCACGTCGCCTCATTATCCCATGCACGACCTCCGCCTTCGCCGGCGCCGAGGTCAGGAGGCGCCGAAGACGGCCCGAATCAGGCCATAGGCGACAGCGCCGATCGCCGCTGACGCCGGGATGGTCAGGACCCATGCCCAGACGATCTGGCCCGCCACACCCCAGCGCACCGCCGACAACCGTTTCGTCGATCCGACGCCGACGATGGCACCGGTGATCGTGTGCGTCGTGCTGATGCCGGTTCCCATGGCCGTCGCGGTGTAGATCGCCAGCGCGGCTCCGGTCTCAGCGGCGAAGCCGCCAATCGGCTGCAGCTTTGTGATCTTCGAGCCCATCGTCTTGATAATGCGCCAGCCGCCCGAGAGTGTGCCCAGACCAATGGCGGTATAGGCCATCATCTCGACCCAGATGGGGATGGGCAGCTTGCCGGCGGCATCGCGGTCGAGAAACCCGCCCGTGAACAGCGCCCCCGCCATGATGCCCATGGTCTTCTGCGCATCATTCGCGCCATGCATCAGGCTGAATGCCGCCGCGGAGAGCAGCTGCATGCGACGGAAGAACGCGTCGACACGGCGCGGCGTCGCCCCTCTGAACACCCAGTGGCTGAGTGTCATCAGCGTCAGGCCGACGACCAGACCGATCAACGGCGCGACGACGATGAAGATCAGCGTGCGCGTCCAGCCAGAGACGATGATGGCGGCGAATCCCGCTTTGGCAACGGCCGCTCCCGCATAGCCTCCAAATAGTGCGTGGGACGAACTGGTCGGCAGGCCGTAATACCACGTGATCAGGTCCCAGGCGATCGCCCCGGTGAGGCCGCCGAAGATCACGGCGAACGTCACGACCTTCAGATCCACCATCCCTGAGCCGACCGTCTGTGCAACGCCAGTCCCGAAGAAGAATGCCGCGGCGAAGTTGAAGAACGCCGCCCAGAGCACCGCTTGTCCCGGCGTCAGGACGCGCGTGGACACGACAGTGGCGATCGAGTTCGCGGCGTCGTGGAAGCCGTTGATGTAGTCGAAGATCAGCGCAACGACAATGAGCGCGAGGACCGGCAGCAGCAGTGAGTTGTCCATGCGTGGTGTGCGGCTGTGTCAGCCGTGCTTGACGACCACGCCTTCGAGGAGGTTGCAGACGTCTTCGCACCGGTCGGTGGCGGCCTCGAGGAAGTCGAAGATCTCCTTCCACTTGATGACAGAGATCGGATCGCGTTCCTCGTCGAAGAGCGAAACGATCGCGTCCTGATGCACGCGGTCGGCTTCGCGCTCGAGCTGGTTGACCCGCGCGGCGAGTTCGAGCACGCCCTGGCTCTGCTTCTCGAGGATGGACAGTGCCTCGGTGATCCGGTCGCAGGAGTCGCAAATGATGTCGGCCAGCCGCCGGGCGTGCTGTCTTACGTTGGTGATTTTGTAGAGACGGATGACCGCCGCCGCGGCGTCGATCGCGTCCATGACGTCGTCGAGAGAAATCGCCAGGGCATGAATGTCTTCACGGTCGAGCGGTGTGACGAAGGTCCGGTTCAGCCGATCGATGATCGACCTTGTACGGCCGTCGCACGCGTGCTCGATGTCCTTGATCGCATCCGCCTTGGTCATGTCCGGCGGATTGCTCGCGACCATCTGCTTCAGCGTGCGGGCGCCGACGCGGATTTCTTCGGAAAGGCCGACGAAGTCGTGAAAGAAGTGTTCTTCGCGGGGGATCAGACTGAAACGGGCCATGTCACCTCGACAAATCGAGGGATCGTAGCAGATTTAACAGACCCGTTACACGAACGTCACACTTCTAAGACGAAGCCGAGGAACCCAAAGCCTAGAGCCGAAAGCCGAAAGACCTATTTCCCCACCCATGTGAAGTTGACGCCGCCGCCCCCGGGAGCAGCCGCCGGTGACACGGCAAACCGTGCGTTGCCGTGGCCAATCGTCACCGTTCGTCCCGCGACGATGCCGATCGCCGCTCCGAACGCGACGTCGCTCAGATAGTGACGCTGGGTCTGGATGCGCGATGCTGCCACGTAAGCGGCGACACCGTACGCCGGAATACCGGCCTTCCAGCCGAGGTGACGTTGTAGCACGGTGGCCGTGGCAAACGCCGAGGCCGAGTGGCCCGAGGGAAATGACATCGACGTGCCGTCAGGACGCGTGCGGCCGACGCTCAGTTTGATGGCCTGCGTCACGCCCTGCGAGACGAACTGCGCGCGCACGAGATCGGCGCCGAGCACCGCGAGCTTCGGGTTGGCGGTCATGCGCCCAATCGAATAGGTCGCGAACGCGGCGGCCAGCTGCGTCGTTGCCGCACCAATGGTTTGTCCGGCGCTGAACGGACCGCGCATCGACCCCGAACTCGAGAAGCTTTGCGACAGGCGAGCATCAGCCGGGCGCCCGGCCACCGCCGTCAACCCGCCCATCGAGAGAATCACCGCAGAATCGAGCGACGGCAGGCGTCGGAAATCCATGAGGGTGTCGGCGAAAATCCGTCCGACGCTGGGTGTGAAATCTTTCGCGGCGGGCGCGCCAAACGTTTGGGTCGTTGGCAGCTGCGCAAGTGTTTGAGCCGAAACATCGCAGGGATTCAGCGCGATCCCGGTCCACACGGAGACCGTGATCACGAAGGCGTACGTCGTCTGTCTCATTGGTCGGCGTCCAGGAGTGCGTGAGTTTTACTTTTGGACGACGGACTTGCTATTTCGGTCGAGACCGACGGTCTCCCACTGCGTGCCGTTGCGGCGGAACGTAAACGTGACGGGGTCCGACCACGCGGGATATTCCGCGTGGATTGTGCTGACGCTGACTCTGAGGAATGCTGAATCGAGCAACAACTTCGGCGTCTCGATGCTTATGGGACCTTCCACGCGGCCGCTCGTTCCCGCGACCATACCGCCTTCAATCGCCTGAGTCGTTGCGCCAGTCGCGTTGTCGAAGCGCGACCAGGTGAATCGGTACTCGGTTGGTGGCTTCGCGATACCCGCATCGACCGCGGCGTTCTCGAACGTCATCCTGCCGTCCGAGCTGAGACGCGCGTTCACGAGAGGATTGACGCCAGGCAACCACGCCCGAAGGACCTTGTCGCGCCGTTTGATTAACGTGGCGGTAATGTGCTCGGCCGCGCCTGGCTCGCTGTATCTGGCTTTGGCGACGACGGCGCGAATCGCTTCATCGCTGAATTTCGACACGATCCGCGCCGCCCAGAACGCGTCATCCGGCGTCATGTTGTCGAAGGCGGGATTCGGATACTCGGGCCGCCATGTGACCGGGTCGAAAAAATCCCCCTCGAAACGGCCGACCGACTTCGCACCCTCCCAGTAGTCCACGAGGATCCAGGGGCGGATGTACAACCCCAGCGTGGCCAGCGTCTTGAACCCTGGTCCCCACTCGAGGATGTACTCGTTGCCGGCGCGCGGAACCTGCGGCGTCGTGCTGCCGCTGCCCATGATCGAGCCGAAGTCGAACATGTAATGGCGGATGGACTGACGGCCGGCATCGCCTTCGAGCATGTCCAGGCTGTTGAGCCCGCGCGAATCGTCATGATTCAGCCACGCCGCGAACACACGGTTGCCACGAAGTTCGCGCCTGTGTTCGTGCGGGTGGATGTCGTTCGGATCGTCGGGCCGCGTTCCGTAGTACTTGAAGTAGCCCAGCGGCCTGCCATCGGCGAAGCGGCTGAGCGTCCCGCGGTACTTGCCGTTGGGCAGCTTCGCCGACACGCTGAGCAGCCGGTCGACGTTGGCGCGCGTGATCTGCACCTTGCGGCCGCGCAGGTCCACCGTGGTCGCGTTCGGACCGATGATGATCTTGGACGGGTCGACCTCGACGATGAATCCCTGAACTACGTTGTAGCCGATCGCGTGGTAGATGGCGGCGCCGATGACCTCGGCCCCGCTGGCCATCTCGGGATTGCTCGG
>Ga0075420_100003484_pt1 | contig 13780 bp, 10 predicted proteins | sample SoiMetdeltSBSDD4_FD_75296 | JGI IMG/M metagenome (GOLD analysis project Ga0075420, IMG submission 75296) | Bulk soil microbial communities from a Populus tree surrounding site in Tennessee, USA - Soil MetaG P. deltoides SBSDD4 | ecosystem: Environmental > Terrestrial > Soil > Tree plantation... | reverse complement strand
TGGCGGCCCGCGCCCGGCGCGACCGCGCGCACCTCGCGGACGCCCTCATGATTCGCGCCGAGCTGGCGACGGACCACACCACCCGCCGGCATGCGCTGGAGGAGGCGGAGGCGCTGTGGGCCACGCTCGACTGCCCGATCGGACTGGCCCGGGCCCGCATCGCGCTGGCCCGGCTGCTCGACCAGGAGCCAGCCCGCCGGCTGCTCGCCGCGACTGCTGTCCAATGTAGACGGATGGGCGCCCGTACGCTGGCGAGCGAAGCGGCGGACGCGCTCGCCGCCCTGGCCGACGCACCGCCGGCCGCGGTGGGTATCCGTACGCTGGGCGGGTTCGCGGTCACCCGGCAGGGCCGGCCGGTCGCGCACGACGAGTGGCCGTCGCCGGAAGCCGGTGAGCTGCTGAAGCTTCTGGTGGCCCAGCGCGGAACGCCGGTACCGGTGGAAGAGCTCGGGCACCCCGACGCGGTCGCACGGCTCGCCGCGAGCCTCCGTGCTGTCTTCGACCCTCGAGGGTCGTACGCCCTCGACCACTACATCGCCGATGGCGAGGGGACGCTGCGGCTCCAGCTGTCCCATGTGGACATCGATGTGGAAACCTTCCTCGCCGAGGCGCGGGCCACGTTGACCCGCGGGACGGGCGACACCGAGGAACTGTCCCGGGTCGAGGCGCGGTACACCGGTGACTTCTGCGCCGAGGACCTCGATGCGCAATGGGCCACTCCGCTGCGGATCGAAGCGCGCGGAGTCTACGTGTCGGTGGTGCGCGCGCTGGCCGACGCGTACACCGCGGCCGGCGACCCGGAGGCGACCGCCCGGTGCCTGCTGCGGTTGCTGGCCCAGGACCCGTACGACGAACCGGCGCACCTCGCCCTCGTCCGCGCGCTGGACAGCGCGGGCCGCTACGGCGAGGCGGGCCGGATGTACCGCGGGTACTCCGCCCGGATGGCCGAACTCGGCGTAGAACCCGCGGCGTATCCATCCGTCGACGGTTAACCGATGCAGTACGTCCGGACCTCGAACGCGCCGAGCGGCTTGCGGGTCGAGGTCGCGGTGAACGCGATCGCGTCGGCCTCGGTGGCGAAGTACACCGCCACGTAGCTGTGCGGGCCAGCCGACGCCGCGAGCGCCGATCGGGCGCCGTCGTCGCAGTCGACCGACGCCACCGACGTGCGATAGCCCATCTCCGCCGCCGCGGCCACCGCGCGGCCCAACGCGAGAGGGTCACCGGTGCTGTCCGTCGCGAGGGCCACGGCCCACGCCGTACCGCCGGCCGTGAGGGGGGCGACCGCGACCGGTCGTCCTTCCCGCGGCTTGCAGTCCGTGGCGAACACGCACAGCCGGTCGTGCAGGCCGCCCCAGACCCGGTCGACCGCCGCCGCGCCGCTTCCCGACACCAGCAGCAGCGCCGAGCCGTACCTGATAACCACCTCGGTCCGGGTCGGCGGCAAGGCGCCCTCGGCGTTCCGGGTGTACCTGGTCGTCACCCGCAGCGCCGCCCCGCCGAACTTCAGCTCCTCGCTGTCCTTCCGCCAGCTCAACCCATGGTCGGTCGCGGTCTCGCAGCGGACGGCCTCGGCCCGGTAGTCGTCGAAGGCCCGGCTCGCCAGCAGCCCGGTCTCGTATAGGAAGAGGGTGACCTCGCCGCCCTGGGTGTCCCGCAGCGACGAGGCCGCGACGACCGCGCCGTCGCTGGCCGGTGCGCTGCCGCCCGGGCACTGCCGGCCCTGGCTGCGCCGGTCGATCGGCCGGCGACCCTCGGCCGGGAGGAAGCCGGCCGGAATCATCATGCCGATCGCCTCGCGACGGGACCCGGCCGACGGTGCGTACGAGCGGTCGGTCACCGTCGGCGAGGCGCCCACCGGAGGGGCGGGATCGTGGACCGACCGCAACGGCCGGATCATCGTGTAACCGGCACCGACCGCGAGCACCACGGCCAGGCTCGCGAACAACGCACGCGCCGTCTGCCGCCGCCGGCGTCCGCGCGCCACGATCTCTTCGGCCGGAGGTACCGGTACGAACATCGTGACTTTGTTGCGCAGTACGCCGAACTGCTCGTCGAGCGCGTCGTCGTGTTCGTCGTGGAATTCAGGCACTGGCGCACACCTCCCACCGCGTCGCCTCGGCCCGGTCCGGCGGCGCGCGATCCGGCGCCGAGGGACCACGCCGGGCGACACCGTAGCCGTCCTCGCTCGTCAGCAACCCGGCGAGGGCGTCGCGACCTCGGGACAGCCGCGATCGCACGGTGCCGCTCGCGACACCGTCGAGAGACGCGATCTCGGCGACCGAGAAGCCGCCGAGATAGTGCAACACGAGTGCCCGACGCTGGGCCTCCGGCAGTTGGCGGAGCGCGGCCACGAGGTCGGCGTTCATCCCGTCCGGCTCCGGCCCGGGCGAGGGTGGCCCGTGCCGCCGCCACGACGCGGCCGCTGTCTTGGCGCGCCGCCACCGGCTGACCGCGACCCGGTACGCCACCCGGCAGACCCAGGCACGCGGCTCGTCGTACTCCGCGACCTTCTGCCACCGCGTCCACGCCCGGATGAACGCCTCCTGGGCCGACTCCTGGGCCTCGGTCAGATCACCGGTGTACGCGTACAGCTGGGCGACCACGCTCCGGTAGGTGGACCGGTAGAACTCGGCGAACGCAGCGTCGTCCGTCATCGGCCCTCCAGTCGCCCGGCCCAGCTTTTCCCTATACACGCACCGACCCACCGCGACGTTGCGGTCAGTTTTGGATTACCGTCAATGCCCCTGCGATCATCCAGCCGAGGCCGACCGCCGCACCGATCACGACCACCCAGAACGTGGTCCAACCCAGCCACCGCGCGCCGTACCGCTTCGGCTCCGGCGCGTTCGTCCAGGCGAAGTCTTCCAGTCCCATCGTTACCCCCGCTCGACACGTTGATGCCTTACAGACGCGCGTACCGCCGTTGCCGTTGCATGGCCGAACGGCTGATTCGCTCCCCGTAAACTCATACATTTGGATGTCATCACTCTCACGGCCGACCAGTTCGACGGTCTGGCACGGAGCTACGGCGATCCTTCCGCGATCGCGGTCCTGTGCAGTGGTCAGCTGAGCCGGCGCCTCGTGCTCATCCGTGAGGTCGTCCGGCGGGCGGTAGAGGCTGGTCAGCAGGCGGTCGGGTTGGCCGCGGCGGCGCTCGCCGTACTAGCCGAGGTGGACGCCCGCCACCCGGAGGCACTACGAGACGTACTGGCGCACCCGCACCTCGGGACCTGGGCCGCCACCTGCCTGCGATCGTTGTCCGAGGCCGGCGACGCGGCCGTCGGGGAGGTCGGACAGCTGGGTTCCTTCGCCGCCGCGTCGGCCGTGCGGGCGGGTGTTCCATTCAGCCTGACCATCCCGTCCCGGGGCGGCGATGTCTACCTGCCGACGCTGGGTGCCGCCGTCGAGATCGGAGACGGCCTGGCGCGGGTACACGGCGACGGTGACTCCCTGGTCATCGTGGGCACGACGCGGACGGTGGCGGTCGAGGCGCCATTCGACGAGGAAGGTCGCCATTGGGCGCCGGTACGGGTGCTCTCGGTGGAGGCGGATGGCCTGGTCTTCACCGTGGCCGTGGAGGACCTGGACCCGTACCGGGACTGCTACTCGTGGCGACCGTCCGACCGGTTGGCCACGGCGGACGTCGACCGGCTGCGCCGACTGCTCGCGGACGCGTGGCGCCTGCTCGTTCGCGACCATCCAGAGCACGCCGGCGGTATGCGATCCGCACTGCGATCGGTGGTGCCTTTGCTGCCCACGAACCCGGGTGGCCAGGTCAGTGCGGCATCGCGAGCCACGTTCGGCTCACTCGCGCTGTCGGTGCCCGGCGATCCGGCCACGTTGGCGATGCTGCTCATTCACGAGTTCCAGCACGTGAAACTGGGAGGGCTGCTCGACCTCGTCGACCTGTACCGGCGCGGGGGTGACGCCCGGCATTTCGCACCCTGGCGGGCCGATCCGCGACCGATCGGCGGCTTGCTGCAGGGCGTGTACGCGTTTGTCGGTGTGACCGACTTCTGGCGTCGCCATCGGTCGACGGCCATCGGAGCGGAACTGCGGACGGCGGAGTTCGAGTTCGCCCTTCGCCGCAGGCAGACCACCCGCGCCCTCGAGGAGCTCGCGGCGTCCGGTGAGCTGACGGCGGTGGGCTCCCGGTTCGTGTCACACCTGTACCAGACCCTACGAAGCTGGCGGTCCGAAGCGGTACCGCGTGAGGTGGAGGCCGCCGCCCACGACACCGCGACGGTCGATGCCGTCTACTGGCGACTGACCCATCGGGTACCGCACCCCGAAGACGTGGGCCGGTTGGCCGACGCGTGGCACCGGGGTCGACGGTGCCCGGAGCCCGGCAACGCCGTGTCCGGGTCGACGGTCGACGATCGCGGCGCACCCCGGTCGCTGCTGGCCAGGCTGATCCGGTCTCAGGTCACGGGGGCTGGCCCGCCGGTCGCGGCGAGCCGGGCCGACCGGTCGTACCTGTCCGGCGACTACGATGCGGCCCGCCGGGGCTACTTGGAAGAAATCCAGCGCGAAGGCGCACCGGACGCGTGGGCCGGCCTCGCCGTGACCACGCACCGGCTGGGCCGGCCCGGCGCACGCGCGCTGGCCACCCGACCGGAGCTCGCCCAGGCCGTGGTGGCGCGGTTGGCGAGCTACGCGCCGCCGGACCTGGTGGCCGAGTGGATCGAATCGGCGATACCGCCGTGATCCCGATCAGGTCGGTGGCGGTTCGATGTCGCTGTTGATCCGCTCACCCTTGCGTACGGCAGCCGTGTTGGGATGTTCCTCGCCCAGGACTCGACGGAAAGCCTGGGCGACGTTGTCCAGCCGGGTCAACGCGTCCTGACCGACCCGGGTGTCCCGCTGGCTGATGGCCAGGTTCGCCTCTGCCGCCAAGACCGTGGGGTGCTCCTCGCCGAGCTGTGCCCGTAGCTGCTCGTAGCTCGTTTCGTCCAACTGCCGGGCTCGATTCAGCTCCCCGATCGCGTGGCACAGGTTGCCGAGGTTCATGTGGCTCGTGAGCGTGTACGGGTGGTACTCGCCGAGAATCTCGATGAACCGGTCGGCCGTCTCCTCCGCCAGAACGCGAGCCTTGTCGAAGTCACCGGCGCGCATGAGGAAGATCGCCATGTCGTTGGCCGCCGCCAGAGTCACCGGATGCAGCTCACCGTTGATCGTGCGCGAGTGAGTGATCACGTCCTCGGCCCGCGACCGGGCCTCGTCGTGGCGGCCGAGCGCGGACAGCACACAGGCGAGTTCGAGGGCACACAACACGGTGTCCGGGTGGTGACCACCGCGAACCTTCTCGTACCGCTGAAGGGTGTCCGCCGTCAGGGTCCGCGACGTCTCCAGCTCGCCGAGCCGCCGCAGCGTGACAGCGAGGCTCTTCGCGGTCTGGAGGGTCAGCGTGTGGTCGTCCCCGAACTTCACGGCGCATGACCGCATCGTGTCCGAGAGCAGTTCCCGCGAACGGGCGAAGTCGCCCATCTCCCGCAGGTCACGGCCCCAGCTGTTGGCGGAGTGGAGCGTCCAGAGGTGCTCGCCGCCGAGCACCTTCGAACGCCGTCGCAACGTCTCCTCGTCGAGCCGGGCGGCGCCGGCGAAGTCGCCGACCAGCCTGAATGTGATGGCGAGGTTGTGCTGGGCCATCAGGGTCCTGGAGTGGTCGTCGCCGAAGGCTCGCTGCCACCGGGTGAGCGTCGGCTCGTCGAGGTCGCGCGCTTCGCGGTACCGGCCGAGGCCACGCAGGTCGCCGGCCATTCCACCGGCCGCCATCAGCGTGTACGCGTGATCCTCACCGAATGCCGGCTTCCGCAGGAACTTGGTGTGCACGTCCTGGTCGACGTCGAACGCCTCCCGGTTCTGGCCCTGGGCCCGCAACGTGTTGGCCAGCTCGAACCGCAGCCGCAGAACCAGCGTGTCGTCGGCGGCGAAGGTGGTCGACCAGACGTCCAGCGCCCGGTCGGCCAACTCCTGGCTCCCGGTCAGGTCGCCCCGCAGGCGCAGGTACCGCACGACGTCAACGACGAGTTGCCGCACCTCGTCCGACTGGGAGGCCAGGGCCTCGGCAGGCTCGAGGTGCCGCCGGAGGTCCTCGTAGCTCGACCAGCTGTCCCGGTCATCGGCGTCCGGGCGGTTAGCCGCCAGAGTTTCGAGCACGTGCACGCGGCTCTCCCGCCTCGCTTCCGAGTCCAACTCGTTCCTCACAACACTTTGTACCAAATTGTGGACTCTTATAGTGTTTGTAGCTGGATCGACCCGGGCTAGGCCGTACCGGCCGATGTCCCGGGTGAGCGAACCGTGCAGGAGAGGATCTCGCAAAGCTGGATCGAAGTCCACCAATAGGTTGATCATCCGAGGGCTGGAGAGCCAGGAGATCGGGATCGGCTCGGGTGCGAAGAACGCGCACAGCTCGAGGAGCTTGGCCGCGGCGCGACTATGCTGTCGCAGCCCCTCGAGCGACAAGCGCCAGGTGGCGGCAGCGGTGTGCGGGTAGCCCGGGGGCGGCTGCTGATCGAGGACCTGGGGCAGGTTCCGGACCAGTTGCTCGAGGAACGCCGTCGCCGGCATCGCCGTCGTGGCGAGGTACGCGGCCGCGGTCTCCATGACCAGTGGCAGGTCCCCGAGCTTCTCGGCCACGGCTTCCGCATCCGCCAGAGACAGGGCCGGGACCTTGCGGGAGAGCAGCTCGATGCTCTCGGCTCTGTTGAATACACCAACCTCGATGTTCACCCCCGCCTGGGTCCACGCGGCGGCGTTCCGGGACGTGATGATCACGTGGCCGGTACCTTGCGGCAAGAACTCCGCGAGCTCCGACTTGTCACCGGCGTTGTCGAACACGATCAGCCAGCGGTCCTCGGTACGCTGTCGCAGCTCTTCTAGCACAACTTCCATCTGTTGGGTGGTGTTCTCGCCGGTCGGCAGGCCGAGCCGGAGTGCGAGTTCGGCCAGGCGGGTCCGGATCAACGGCGTCTGGTCGGCGGTGATCCACCAGACGATGTCGTAGTCCGCGGCCATGCGATGGGCGTACTCGAGCGCGATCTGGGTTTTGCCTATCCCACCCAACCCGGAGAGCGCGACCGGGGCGGCCGTGCCGCTGCGCGACAGCTCGCCCCGCAGGGACTCCAGAATCGCGTCCCTTCCGGTAAAGGTCGGGTTCCGGTTCGGCACGTTGGAGATTCGCGGCGGGGTAGCGGGAAACCGCGGCCTCGGTGGGGACGCGCCGGGACCGTCCCCGTGCGCCGGGATGTTGGGCAGATCCAGCGCGTCCAGCAGAGCTCCGCGCGCGCGGGCAGCGGAAGGCCGGGTGACATCGACGACGTTGCGCAGGTCGTACGAGGGCGGGAGCGGCGAGCCGTCCACGCGCACCGGAACGAGGAAACGCCCGGGACCGACCTGGTCCCGGCTCAGTCCCCGGCGCCAGACCCGGGCCGCATCCCGCGACCGCAGATAGTCCTGCGACAGGAGTACGAGCATGCGGTCCGCCTCGTCGATCGCCTCGACCGACGCCGACACGGTCCGCAGCGTGCCCGGCTGCCCGACGTCCGCGAGCTGCGCCTCGATCCACTCGGCCCACATCCGGTCCCTGGCCGCGTAGCTGATGACGAGCCTGATCGGCGTCACCGGCGACCGGCGCTCGAACTCCGCCAACCACCGCTGGCGGGATGCCTCCGGCATGGGCGGCAGCTCGCATGGCGTGCCCGTGATCACGCCGGCGAGCCGCTCGTACGCCGCGAGCAGCGAGCCCTCCTGACGGGCCCGGTCCCCGAACGTCGCCAGGATCTCCTCGTACGCGTAGAAGACCTTGTGCGGAATCTCGACGGATCCCCAGTACTTCTCGACGTCATCGTGGCCCAACGCCCTGACAAAGGTCTCGAGGCGTTGCCGGGCGTACCCGCGGCTGCGATCGAGCTTGCCCAGCTCACCGTCTTCCACCCGCATCGGCACCGGGAACACCTGGATCGGCTCCCGTCGCTGGTTGCGGATCGAGCGCGCGACGGCTACCGCGCCGTCGATGCTCTGCGTGCTCATCGTGAAGCACACCACGACGACGTCCGGCAACTGCAGCGTGCAGATGCCGGCCGTGTCCGACAGGCCGGTCCGGCTGTCGATCAGCACCCAGTCGTACTGCCGGCGCATTTCCCTCCGCAGCGCCTCGAGCAGTGGTGCGCCGCCGAGCCGGCGATACAGCACATCCCAGTCGAACGTGCTGACGACCTCGGAGTACGCCGGAGTCTGGCGGCCGGCCGGCACCAGGTCGATCGCGCCCTGACCCGGAAACTCGTACTCCAGCGACGTGGCGAAGCGCTGTATGTCGGCGGCGCGATCGATCTCGGCCTGCTGGATCTCCTGGTCCTCGCTGGGCCGCGTGACCGTCGCGGCGTACTCGCGGACCATGTCGATCACGCCGGGCGAGTCGCGCAGGTCCTTGTCCACGGTCAGGAACGGATGGAAGTACCGGTGCAGCCCGGGGGACTCGAGATCCCAGTCGACAGTGAGGACCCGCTGGCCCGAGCTGGCCAGGATCCAGGCGAGGTTGGCCAGGGCCATAGTGCGCCCGGTCCCGCCTTTGAACGAGTAGAACGTGACGATGCGGCCGAGCGACTGCTCGCGATCAGCGATGTTCATGGGGTATCCGTTTCGTACCGGAGGATGGGGCGCTCACGGCGGGCCGAAACTCCCGGCGAAGACTCGTTCGGCGGCGGACCGGGCTGGCTCGGTGACAAGGTCTGGACGGTTGGCGGTCGATCGAACGCGTTGGGGACGGACGTCAGGTCCGGCCGATCGGTCAGGGGTGGGATGTGGTGCTCGGCGGCCGTCTCCTTGATCCGGATAGCCACCGCCGTGACGAACTCGAGATAGGCGTCGTGGTGCTTGGTCTCACGCATGCGTACCAACTGGCGTGCGCCGTACTCGGTGTACGCGTGGCCGAACGACGAATCGCTCCGGTGGATGTCATCGAGATGGCGCGGCACCGCCGCAGCCACCCACCACAACGGAATCATGGCCGGTGCCCGGCGCCGACTGTGCTGCTCGTATGCCGCTATGCGCCAGGCGAACAATGACCATTCCTTTCCGCAGTAGATGCTGCGGAAATACCTGGGCGAATACAGTGGGACGAACGTTCGGGCGGTCGCGACCGCGTCGACGAGGTCCGGCGGCCACGTCGAACCGACCCGGATGCTCTCGGCGTCGCGGAAACCCACCGGCCGCTGCCTCTCCTCGCCGACCTGAACGCGCAGTTCGGCGGAGAGGTCCCGGTAGAGCTGGGCGACGTACTGGTCGTCGTCGCCGTGGGCGTAGCTCAAGAAGAAATACAGCACCGCCCCTCCCCGACGCCGACGACGCTCAGTATAGGTAGCGGTCACCACGGGAACCGTCACGGTCCCTTGAGAAGTGGACGTTTGGCGGGTGGGTCGGAAAGCGGTCGTCGGTATACTCGCCCGAACCGGAAGATGTGGTTCTGCGCCTTTTCCAGGGCGGCGGCGAGATCCGCATCGAATGATTCGGGGGTCCCTATTTCGGCCCGGAACATTGGATCTTGTCTATCAGCGTAATTCGGGAACGCGTCGAGGACGCCGGCCGTCAGCTGGACGCGCCGCTGGACGGTTTCGGCGTCGTCGTCGCTGGACGGCACCAGTATCGCCACCGTGAACTCGCGGCGGCCATTGAGGTCGACCAGTGTCCGCCGGTGCTCCTCCAGCAGGACCACCCACGCATCCACGAGCAACACGATGATCGCGTTGTGTCGATCAACCAGATCGAGATGATCGACAACGGCGGCGAAATCCACGATGTCGGACCCGAACAGCCGCTCGGCCGCAACCTGGCGCGCGTGCGCGACCAGCGGCTCGGCCAGCACTGATCGATAGGGGGCCCAGTCCCGCCGATTGTCGCCGTAGAAGCTGACGTCCTGCCGCAGTGCGCCCATCTCGTCGCGGGTTCCCGCGGCCACCACGAACTGGACCCGGGCGCTCTGGTGCCAATCCGGATAGTCGAACCCGCTCGCGACCGAGCGAAGGTTGAAGCCGGGGCTGGGCGGTGGGATCTCGTACGCGTTCGCCGCGGTCACGATCCGCCGGGCCAGTGACCTCACGAAGTCCCGATAGGAGCTCCGTAAGCGACGGAGCCTGATCAGTTGGCTGACACCCTCGGGTGTCGGCGGCTCCGGTCCCGCGCCGAGGCGCTCGGTGACCCCCACCGGTCTCGCCAGCGGGTCGGTGTACGCCCAGACGATCGGGATGAGCACCTCGGGCTCGGTACCCATAGCCCGTTCGTAACGGCGAACCCGGTCGGCGAACAGCGCCCACTCGCGGCCACATCGCTCGGTGAGGAAGTACCGCGGAGAGCACAGTGCGACGAAGACCCGGCACGCCCCGAGCGCCTCGTTCGCGACATCGTCCGAGCCCACCGAGGACTGGACGGTAACGGCGCCTACCTCACCCTCGGCGTCGACCAGCCGTTCCACCTCGGCGCTGAGATCCTCGTAGAACTTCGCTACATACCGGTCGTCGTCGCCGGGAGCACGGCTCAGGAAGAAGTACAGCATGGACCCCCCCTCGTGCCGATCGGCCGACGCACGCGCGCGGGGACCTCAAATGGTAGGTGCAACCACAAAACCGCCCCGGGGAGTCTCGGGGAACGGCGGTGTCGGGTCACCGACTCGCCTACTGGCCACGTCATCACGCCACGTGTGAGGGGCATGTGGCGTCCGCCTTCCAGCAGCTATCGATTCCCCGTATCTCTGTAGTTTTACTCCGTTAGCGAAGTCGTCGTCAGCCCCGAAACGACGGAAGATCGATGGATTGTCAAGACCGTCGCCGATGCGATATGGCGCTCCCGCTCAGGGGTAATTGTTGAAGCCCGTTACGGAGTCGGCCGCCCGCTCCGCCTCTTCGACGACGCGGCGGCACATGTTGGCGATGACGGTGTCGGAGCCGTCCAGCAGTTCGAGGTACTCGATCGGGCGTAACCCGTCGATGGCGACTACCTGTGTCTCGACATCGGGCTCGGTCGTTCCCATGCTGCACTCACTCTCCGCCCGGAAACCGTGCGTAGAGGGTATCGGCCGGTAGTGGGATTCGGGTAGCGCCTCAGCCCCCGCCGCTGCGCCGGTTGGCCCATTGGCGAGGACCGTGGTGCACGGGCTCGTGCGGCTTACCAGGAAGCTGAATCCGGCCGGTCCGCTGCTGCTGGGCCTTGTTCTTGCCACGGGCCTGGGCACGACGCTCGGCGCGGTTGAGCGGCGCCTCCTCGTCCACCACCTCGGCCTCCTCCGCCACCTCGGGCTCCGCCGGCGGTGCGACCTCGGCGGGCTCGACGGCCTTCGCGGCCTTCTTGGCCGGCTCCGCCTTCTTGGCTGGCTCTGCCTTTTTGGCCGGCTCTGCCTTCTTCGCGGCACTGGCGGTTTTCGCGGCGGTGGCCTTCTTCGCGGCAGCGGCCTTCGTGGCTGGTGCCGCCGGCTCGCCTGCGGTTTTGCTACTCCTACGGCGCTCGGCCATGACCTGGAACCTCCTCGAGGACTGGAGAAACACTACGGTGGGCGCACAACGTCCTCAGAAGATCATGTTGGGCACATTAGCAGCGCGTCGCACCGTTCGCCTGCCGTTTTCAGCTGTTTACACGGTCGGGCGCGAACCGGCCCTCCCGAGGTAGCGTGACGCGAGGTGTCGACCTACGGGAGCCGAAGATGTTACGGATCAACCACGAGCTGACGGCGGCGGGGCTGCTGCCGAAGGTCGAGCGGTTGTGGGACGCGTCGGCGCACAAGCTCGAGTCTATCGAGAAGACGTGTGCGCCTGGCGAGGGATCACCGGTGTTCACAGTGGACGGTCGATACACCGCACGCGGTTGGACCGAGTGGACACAGGGCTTCCAGTACGGCTCGGCACTGCTGCAGTACGACGCGACCGGAGATGCCCGCTTCCTCGACGTCGGTCGGGAGCTGACGGTGCGCATGATGGCCAGTCACGTCAGCCACATCGGCGTGCACGACCACGGCTTCAACAACGTCAGCACGTACGGCAACCTGTGGCGGCTCATGCGCGAGGAGCGGACCCCGTACGACCGCAACGAGCGGGAGCTCTACGAGCTGGCGCTCAAGCTCTCCGGCGCGGTGCAGGCGGCTCGCTGGCAGAAGACCGCCGACGGTACGGGCTACATCTACTCGTTCAATGGACCGCAGTCGCTGTTCGTGGACACGATCCGGTCGCTACGAGCCCTGGCGCTCTCGCACCTGCTCGGCCACGTGCTGATGGGCGAGCGGGACGTCCGGATCAGCCTGCTCCGCCGGCTCATCGAACACGCCGGCAACACCGCGCGGTGGAATGTGTTCTACGGCGAGGGTCGTGACGCGTACGACGTCCGTGGGCGTACCGCGCACGAGACCATCTTCAACGTCAACGACGGCAGCTTCCGCTGCCCGAGCACGCAGCAGGGGTACTCGCCGTTCAGCACGTGGACCCGCGGCCTGGCCTGGGCGATGCTCGGCTTCGCGGAGGAGCTCGAGTTCCTCGACGTCGTGTCGGACAGCGAGCTCGAGCCGTACGGCGGTCGGGCGGCGGTCGCCTCCATGATGCGCGCGGCGGCGACCGCGACCAGTGACTTCTACCTGGAGAACACCCCCGTCGACGGCGTGCCGTACTGGGACACCGGCGCACCCGGGCTGATCGACCTCGGTGACTATCTCGACCGGCCGGCCGACCCGTACAACGAACACGAGCCGGTCGACTCGTCGGCGGCGGCGATCGCGGCCCAGGGCCTGCTGCGGTTGGGCCGGGTCCTCGGTGACGCCAAGTACTGGCAGGCCGGGCTGACCGTCTGCGAAACGCTGTTCGAGGAGCCCTACCTGTCGACCGATCCGGGGCACCAGGGGCTGCTGCTGCACTCGGTCTACCACCGGCCGAACGGCTGGGACCACGTACCGCCGCAGTGGCGGGTACCCAACGGCGAGTCCAGCATGTGGGGCGACTACCACACCCGCGAGGTCGCGCTGTACGTGCAGCGGGTCGCCAAGGACGAGCCGTACTACACCTTCTTCGGTCCGCCGGACCGCTCGTGAAAGCCGCGATCGTGACCGGTGCCTCGCGCGGCATCGGGCGCGGCATCGCGCTCGCGCTGGCCGATGCCGGCTGGGACGTCGTGGTCAACTACGCGACGAACGAGCAGGCCGCGGCGGAGGTGGCCGACGAGGTCGCCGACCGCGGCCGGCGGGCCTACCCGGTCCAGGCCGACGTGTCCAAAGAGGATGATCGACGGCGGCTGGTCGACGAGGCGTACTCCCGGTTCGGCGTGGTGGGCCTGCTCGTCAACAACGCCGGCGTGGCACCCCGGGTCCGCGCGGATATCCTCGACGCCGGCACGGAATCCTTCGACCGGATCGTCGACATCAACCTCAAGGGCCCGTACTTCCTGACCCAGCTCGTCGCGCGGCGAATGATCGACCAGGTCACCGCCGGGAAGGTCACCGATCCGAAGATCGTGATCGTGTCGTCGATCAGTGCGTACGCCGCGAGCACGAACCGCGGCGACTACTGCATCGCGAAGGCCGGCCTCGCGATGGTCGCGAAGCTGTACGCCGCCCGGCTGGCCGAGCACGGCATCAACGTGTACGAGATCCGCCCCGGGGTCGTCGCCACCGACATGACCAGCGGGATTCGGGAAAAGTACGACGATCTGATCCTCGAGCAGGGCTTGACCCCGATCCGCCGGTGGGGCCAACCGGACGATGTCGGGCGTGCCGTAGTCGCCGTCGCCAACGACCTGCTGCCGTTCAGTA
>Ga0075420_100003478_pt1 | contig 13793 bp, 17 predicted proteins | sample SoiMetdeltSBSDD4_FD_75296 | JGI IMG/M metagenome (GOLD analysis project Ga0075420, IMG submission 75296) | Bulk soil microbial communities from a Populus tree surrounding site in Tennessee, USA - Soil MetaG P. deltoides SBSDD4 | ecosystem: Environmental > Terrestrial > Soil > Tree plantation... | reverse complement strand
CGGGTGGCATGAAACGCAAGCTCGACATTGCCTGCGGCCTTCTGCCCGATCCGAAAGTGCTTTTCCTCGACGAACCGACATTGGGATTGGACGTGCAAAGCCGGCTTCGGATCTGGGACCATGTCCGGGCCATGCGTGCTCGTGGCATCACAGTTGTCATGACGACAAACTATTTGGATGAGGCCGATCAGCTCTGTGACCGGATCGCGATCATCGACGGAGGTCGGATCAAAGCACTCGGCTCGCCGACCGAACTGAAGGTCGGCTTAGGCGGCGATATCGTCTCCCTGACGATCAGAGAAGAGGATCGTGTCGGAACATTGGCCGATGCGCTCAAATCCATTCCGGCGATCCGGGCCGTCGCGACTAAGCCCAATGGACTCGACATCCGCGTCGACTCTCCGGAGAAGGCCCTGCCCGCGATCTTAGAAGCGGCGAACCGGTTGACCTGTCAGATTGAGTTCATCGACTATCATCGCCCGCGATTGGACGACGTGTTTGTCGCGCATACCGGCCGGTCGATGCGGCAAGACGCGCCCAGACCGGAAGAGGACGTATGAATGCTGAGTTAGAAGTGCTGGGTGCATGAATTGAGCCTTACGACCGGGGCGAGCAACTCATAATCATGAATTTGCTACTAAGTACTCTGGGACACTGGGCGCTCACCGGCTCGCGCCCGTCCACACACGTGAGACACTGCCAGCTCACCAACTCGCTGGCGCGCACAAACGTGGTGCTCTTTATTCATCGCACCGTGCGCCTCTTGATTCATCGCGTCGTGGACCTCAACACGCAGCACTCAACGCTCAGGACTGTTCTATGAAAGAGTATTGGCAGGAGATTCGTGCGTTGACGATGCGGTGGGTCCGTCGGCTCAGCCGCGAGAAATTCAGCATGCTCTTTACATTGGTTCAACCCATGCTGTTTTGGCTGATCTTTTTTGGAAACCTGTTTCAGCGGGCCGCGGATGCGCAGGTCACGCAAGCCCCCAATTATATCAGCTTTCTTGCAGCCGGAGTCGTGGTGATGACGGTTCTGAATAACGGTCTAGCCGGTGGAGTTGATCTCCTCTTTGACAAGGAGAACGGGTTTCTGGAACGGCTCATGTCCACGCCGATACACCGGTCGTCCGTCATCCTGAGCCGATTCATTTTTGTCATGACCATTACGTCCTTGCAGGTCTTGGTGATCCTCGGCGTTGCCTGGTTATTCGGCGTCAGCCCGGCGACGGGTCTCGGCGGAGTGGCTGTGATTTTATTGATCGGGATGCTGTTCGGCGTCGGGCTGACCGCCATCTCGATGGCGATGGCGTTTTCGGTGAAGAGCCATGGAGACTTTTTCTCGGTGTTGGGCTTCTTGTCGCTTCCGATGATCTTTCTGAGTTCCGCGCTCGTGCCGCTTGTGGCCATGCCCGGCTGGATGGGGGTATTGGCACGGTTTAATCCCATGACCTGGGCTATTGATGCCGTGCGTCCGCTCATCCTGCAGGGGTGGGGGGAAGCATTGCCGCACGTGGGCATGGTGATCGTCGTCATGGTGATATTCGACGCGATCTGTCTCTATGGCGGGGCGAAAGCATTCCGCCGGGCGATGGGATAAGGAAAGGTTGTCTCAGTTGGGGATATCCATGCTCACCAACGACTCTCAGATTCGCGCGCTCATCCGGTTATTGGGCGACGAAGACGACCGGATCGTGAGGACGATCAGCGGACGCCTGATCGATTATGGTGACTCGGCCGTGCCGCTGCTGCAGGAAGCCGAGATGGAGCAGCCGGACATGGCCAACCGGATTGCAACGATTCTCGAGGAAATCCGCGGCAGCCGTCTCGAAGATGAACTGCGTGACCTCGTTACACGTCCGGATGAAGGGCTCGACCTCGAAAGCGGCGCCTTTCTTTTGGCGCGGTATGCCTATCCTTCGCTGGATGCAGGACGGTACTCGCAACAGCTCGATGAGATGGGTCGGGAACTGCGAGGTCAGATCGGTTCCCGGGTATCCGGGGAAGAAACCGTCAAAGCATTGAATCGGTATTTGTTTACCGAGCAGGGATTCAAAGGAAATACCAAAAACTATTATGAACTGGAAAACAGCTATCTGAATCGGGTCATCGATCGTCGAACCGGCATTCCAATCAGTCTGTCCGTCGTATACCTGTTGATAGGGAAACGTCTCGGACTGCCCGTGCACGGAATCGGCATGCCGGGACATTTTTTGGTCAAATACGAGGCCGAGAAGTACAAAATCTTCATCGATTGTTTCAATGGCGGCGCCCTGTTGACGGAAAAGAATTGCGCGCGATTTCTCACCGAGGCAGGCTATGGATTCGAAGATCGATTTTTACAAAGCAGTCCGACGCGCGCCATTTTGACCCGAATGATAAAAAACTTGTTGGCCATCTACAGCAAGCTGGACGAGCCGCTCAAGAAGGTCCGCTTGGCACGGTTCACCGAGATTTTGGGGTGTGAGCAACGGGAAGGCGGATTATAGCAGGATGGTCAAAAAGGCCATCCAGCAAGCTGCACGAGACTGCGGGCGGGATTTTTCCAGCACCCTTTTAGTCAATCGAGTGTGATCGTTAAGAGATCGCGACCCATCCGAATCCGCCCCGAGAAGTACTCTCCCGCCTGTTCACACACGTCATAGCGTTCCGCAATCGGGTAAAAATGGGACAGCACCAATCGGTCTGCCCCAGCCTCCCGGGCGACTTGTCCGCACTGACCGGCATGCAGGTGCACCGGGCCGGGCTTGTTCGCCGGAAATGAACAATCGAGCACGGCCACATCCGCCTCCCCGCAGAGACGTACCAGATTTCGACAGACCTGCGTGTCGCCCGAATAGGCCACTACCCGGCCCTTGTATTCAATACGGTAACCGAGACAATGCAACTGTGGAACGTGACGCATCGTGCGCGGGGTGATGCGCGTTTGACCAAGCATGAAGCTTCGGTCCGCCACTTCCTTGATGCGGACCTGAAACGGCGGGGAGTGAAAACCAGGAAAGGTCTTCATGATGATCCGAAGGAGATGGCTGGTGCCGCGTGGGCCCACGAGCGTCAGCGCCGGCCTGCTTCCTCCTTCGTGTTTGCAGTGGATGACGGCATCGAAGAAAAATGTGATGAAATCGGAAAAATGATCGGCATGAAAGTGGGAAAAGAGAATGTGGGTGATCCGATGTCGATCGACCCCGCTCTTCATGAGATTGACCAGTGTGCGGGGTCCGAAATCCAGCAAGAAAATCTGATCGGTCTGCACAAGGTATCCGGCTGCAGCACGGGTGGGGTGCATGTTGGTGCCGGAGCCTAGGATCGTGAGGGTCATCATGCCGGGGATTGCTCAAAACTCCGACGAATCCTCACCAACAAGGTGCGGAGCTGCTCCGCATCTTTCCGTGTCAATGCCTGCTCGAAGAACGGACGAATGAACGCCACATGCGCCGCGAAGGTTTTGCGATAGAGCTGATCTCCTTTGTCGGTCAAGTTGATCTTGATACTGCGGCGATCATCGGCCACCGACTCGCGGCGGATCAATCCCTTTGCCTCCAGGCGATCGAGCACGCCCGTGAGAGTGCCTTTGGTGACAAGAGTGGCTGCGGAAAGCTCCGTACATGTCATTCCGTCGGTGTCTCCTAACGTGGCGATCACGTCGAATTGCGATGGCGTCAGTTTCAACGAACGGACGTGGCGACTATCCGTGCGCCAGAACGCGAGATAGGCCTCGACTAGAGGGCGAAGCACCTTCAGGATGGGATCATCTTTGAGCGCGGGAAGTTCCACAGGGATGGAGCAGCCTAGTCACCGGCCCCGCGACCTGTCAAGGCCACCGACTCACGTCCGTTGACGGAAGTCCACGGCGCGAAGAATAATGGCGGCGTGTCTGAAAGCTGGCGGACTTTTTCAACCTCCTGTTATTGATGAAGCGATACATCGACGCGCCGCAGGACGGCCAGGTCAATCTCACGGCGGCACTACTCCTGGTGGCGGTTATCGTCACCGGCGTGTGGGTTTGGAAACGTTTGCCGTTGGCGACGCAGGACTACCTCATTGACCAGGCGATCCCCTTGGCATTGCTTGTGGGGATGATCGCGAGCGGCGGATGGCTTGTGATCCGGTACATCCGAACGCGGCGCATGCGTCGACAAGAACGCATGCGTCTCGTGCGCTCGTTTACCCAGGCATCCACCGTTGAGAAGCGTCTCGACATCGCGTTCGCACTCATCGAAGTGAATCACTATCATCGTGAGGGTCTGGAGGACATCGAGCCCGCGCTGCGAGACTTGTTTGCGACCACCCTCACCCGTTCGCTCGGGGACAAGCAGCACCAGATTCGAGGCATGTCGGCGAGCCATCTGGGAGTGGTCGGTGATAAGGATGCGGTGCAATTGCTGCTGAAGGCACTGGAAGACGACCATGCCTACGTACGGGCCTGTGCCGCATTGGGGTTAGGTCGTTTGCGTGCATCGGAAGCGAAGGAGAGGCTCAAAGTCGTGAGCGTGGAAGATTGGGATCAGACTGTCAGGAGCCGGGCACGCGAAGCGATGGAACGCATTCCTTAGCGTAGATCGAGGTGAGGCGGATAACCGGAGCTCAACCAGCGAAGATCACGCCGTCCACTCAAGCACCAACAGCTCCGGTTCGCAATTCCATCGGACGGGAAGCGCTGACCAGCCCAATCCGCGATTGACATACAAACGGTGGCCATTCAACTCGTACAAGCCGTGGAGTCTCCCATTGCAGCCGGGAGGCAGCCAGAATGTTGGAACAAACGGGATGCGCCATTGGCCGGCATGGCTATGTCCGCAGAGGATGAGGTCGACGTGGTGTTGGTCATTCAATTGATCGAGGATACTGGGAGCATGCGCGAGCAGTAACGTAAACCGATTCGGTTGACGTGGAGGAATGCAGCGGAGGTCGGCCCGGTGTAAGGAAGGATCATCGGTCCCGACGAGAGCCAGCTCTCCGGATGACAGCGGGATAGAGGTCGTCTGATTGATGAGCAAACTGATCTTGTGCCGATCGAACAGTTCAGCGAACTCATCGATGCCGACACCGCTATAGTGATCGTGGTTGCCGAGAATCACAAACACGGGAGCCACTCGTCGCAATTGCGACAGGAAACGGGTGAGATGGGGGAGTCCGCTCCGGACATTCAATAGGTCTCCCGTGATGAAGATCCAGTCTGGACGCGTCGCTTCCACGGTCCGGACGACCTCATCATGGCGCGGGAGATAGCGATCCAGATGGAGGTCGCTCAATTGCACGGCCCGTCGTCCGGCCATGGTTGGATGAGAGCAGGTTAAATGGGACACCCTCAGTTGGGAGAGGCCGAAATGGAAATGTGGGATGAGATTAAACAGGAAGTGAAAAGGACGGCTCAGCCAGTGCCCGATCCATATCCGCGCCCATTCTTGCCAACGGACAATTCGGGCGATCATTTCATGATCCGGTCCAGGTTGGCCTTGTCGCTGGATGTAAAACGGTAGCCTTGCTCATACAGGGTCCCCATACTCTTCATCAATGCTTCCATACCTGTCGTAGTGTGGATCGAATCGAAGGTACCGGTGAGGGATTTGAGATGGGTCGCCGTGGCCTGCGCCGTGTCGGCCGGCAGCTCAAGTGCATGCAGAATGTCCTGCAACTCGTTCGTGCTGTATGTATTGTTGTCGTCCTTGTCCCCGACGAGCGCAAACTCATAAAATGTCAAACTGACCGACAAGGCACTCTGCGTCTGTTGAAAGTCCTTGCGTACCGCGTCCACTCCGCCGGGATACTTGGTCTCACATTCGGATGATGATTGTGTCAAGCTGCGGCGATCCTGACCAGGGTTGTTCCATGCGACCCCTTGGATGGGCGGAGGGGCCGGCTTCTGTCGTTGGCGACGATAGAACCAATTCATGCACTGGCTGGCTTTCGAGAAGGCCTCCTTATCGGAGTCCGTCTGGCGCCGGATATGTTGTGTAAATTGAGCAAAGACATCGAGGAAATCGTGAGGACTTGCCAAGGATCGTGACGCGGCGGTTGCAGACGCCAATGCGACCGCCAATAGGCCTAGCCTCAACGTACTGTAATGTGTGCGAACCATGATGCGCTGATCTGACTGGATAGGACGGGACCCGCGACGACTGGTCACAGTATACCATGGGCATTGGTGGCAACCACGTTTCTTATGAAACAATCTTCTCCTGGAGAATGAATATAACCGTATGAATTCGCAAATAGTCGCGGCAGAAGGGCACCCGTTTCTCACCTCCGGCGTGACCGGCATTGGCGGACGTATCAAGGTCAGCCCGGAAGATTTCCGGGTGGAAGAGCGGCCCCTATACCTTCCCTGCGGAGATGGAGAGCACCTGTACGTGCGGATCACCAAACGCGGCTTGTCTACACCGGACCTGGTGTTGCGTTTATCGTCAGTCCTCGGTGTGAAGATGAAAAGTATCGGTGTGGCCGGCTTGAAAGATGCGCAGGCGGTAACGACCCAAATGGTGTCTCTTCATGGGATCCCGGAGGACAAGTTGTCGCGCATACATATCGACGAACACCTGCTGTCGATGGACATCCTCGGGCGACACAGGAACAGGCTGCGGAAAGGTCATCATGCAGGCAATACGTTTCATGTGAAAGTGCGCGATGTCTCTTCCGATGCAGCAACCACTGTTCCTGAGGCGTTGAGGGAGCTGCAGTGCCGCGGGGTACCGAACTACTTCGGCCCGCAGCGTCAGGGGCGACGCGGCCTGAACTACCAGACGGGCGCCCAATTGTTGGCCGACCCAGAGCGGCGAAACAGAATGGGGAAGTCACAGCGCATCTGGTATTTGAATGCCTATCAGTCATACATTTTCAACCGACTCTTGGGCAGCCGCATTGACCGGATTGACTCTGTGTTGCTGGGCGACTGGGCGATGAAGCACGAGAACGGGGCCTGTTTTCAGGTGACCGATCCTGCCATCGAGCAACCTCGTGCCGACCGATTCGAGATCAGCCCGACGGGAATACTGTTCGGATCACGTGCCCCATGGGCCTCCGGGGAGCCTGGTGCAATCGAACGTGCCGTCGTTTCGAACTGCGGGGCGACACCGGAGAGCTTGAGTGAGGCCGGAGCAATATGCGGATTTCGCGGTGAGCGGCGGGCATTCCGTATCAAATTGAACGATTTGGCTTGGTCTCTCAACCAGGGGACACTCTCCCTATCCTTTTCCCTGCCTCCCGGCGCGTACGCTACGAGTGTCCTGCGTGAACTCATGAAAGCTCCTGAATAGTCCGATTCCTCTTATCGACCCGGTGGTACAATAATAAGGGGCTACCCACTGCTGCGGGACGGGAGAATCTGAGCAAGGTCGTCCGCGAGAGTCGAGTGGGAAAGGCCGTGCATCTCTGGTAGGCGCCACATGTCATTCGCTCAAGAAACTGTCGTTTTACAAGGCCACATCATTGATTCGCTGATCCTGGCCAAGGTGTTGGATACCATTCTGATGATGGGCGGGACATTCGATCTCAAGGAAATGCATATCGGCGCCACTCGGGATGAGCCCTCGCGGGCGCGCATCCTCGTCCGGGCGCCTTCCGTCCCTCTTCTTGCGGAGATTATCCAAGCCATTCAACCTCATGGAGCATCGGTAGAACGGGAATCCGATTGTGAATACCAGCCTGCCCCCTCTGATGGCGTGCTGCCTGACGGGTTTTATTCGACCACCCATCTGGCCACACAAGTTCGCGTCGAGTCCGAATGGATCGATGTCGCGGGGATTGAGATGGATGTCGCCATTTCCATCGACCCTATCAGGAATAGTGCGCGGGCCGTGCCGATGGGAGAGGTGAGGAAAGGAGAGCTGATCGTGACCGGCCGGGAAGGTATTCGTGTCATTCCATTAGAACGGCCGCGAGAGCGAGATGTGTTCGGCTTCATGGAATCGCTCGTCTCAGCCGAACGTCCGCATCATCCGGTCATTGCAGATGTGGCGAAACGGATGGTGGCGATGCGCGAGGCGGGGCAACACAATCGGACTGGGGCCAAGGTGTTGCTTGCGGGTGGACCGGCGATCATCCATGCCGGTGGTCGTGAAGCCCTGACCTGGTTGATCGATTCCGGTTTTATCCATGTGTTGTTCTGCGGCAATGCGCTGGCCGCGCATGACCTGGAAGCAGCGCTCTACGGCACGTCATTGGGTTATGGTCTGACCGCTGGACGGACCGTTCCGCATGGCCACGAGCATCATCTTCGGACGATCAATCGCATCCGCGCAATCGGTGGAATTCAGCAAGCGGTCGAAACGGGCATGATCAAGTCCGGCATTATGGCTGCATGCGTGGAGAGAGGGGTCCATGTCGTGATGGCCGGAACAATACGTGACGATGGACCGCTTCCCGGTGTCATCACGGATTCAGTCGCGGCGCAGCGCGCCATGCGGGCGGCAATCCCCGGAGTGGGGCTTGCCCTGCTGGTTGCCTCGACGCTGCACGCGGTGGCGACCGGCAATCTTCTTCCCGCGACGGTGCCGACGGTGTGTGTCGACGTCAATCCTGCTGTGCCGACGAAACTGGCGGATCGAGGGAGTTTCCAAGCCGTCGGTCTCGTCATGGACGCGGCGTCTTTTTTGAAGGAACTCGCGCGCGAGTTGGGGTGGTCTCGATGAGCCGTCTGTTGGTGTGCCCGCCCGATTACTTCGGCATCGATTATGAAATCAATCCATGGATGCACCGATCCAACGGGGTCTCGAAAACCATTGCGATGCGGCAATGGCAGTCTTTGATGCAGGTGCTGGAAGCGGAGATAGGGGCGGGACTCGAACGAATGCAGCCGGTGCCAGGGTTGCCTGACCTGGTATTCACCGCGAACGCCGGGGCCATCGTGGGCAACCGAGCGGTCGTGAGCCGTTTTCGATATCCCGAGCGCCAACGCGAGGAAGCCCACTTCGAACGCTGGTTCAAGGACCACGGGTACGACATCCTGCCACTCGACCGTTCCTTGTATTTTGAAGGGGCCGGCGATTTGTTGGGCTTTTCGGAAGAATGGTTCGGCGGCTATCGACAGCGGACGGATATCCGCGTTTTTCCGCGAATCAGTGAATGGTTCCAGCGCGAGATCATTCCGCTCGAATTGGTCGATCCTCGGTTTTATCACCTCGATACGTGCTTCTGCCCGTTGAGCGGGGGAGAGCTATTGTACTTTCCCTCTGCGTTCGATCAGTACGGGCAACGGGTGATTGCTGAACGGATTGCGCCGGAGCGGCGCCTTGTCGTCCCGGAGGTTGAAGCGTTGAAGTTTGCATGCAACGCAGTCTGTCTGGGGAAACATGTCGTTCTGCCGTCCGCCTGTGCCGAGACCATGCGTCTACTCGAATCTCGAGGTTATCTCTCCCATCCCCTGCCGCTCGATGAATTCATGAAATCGGGCGGTTCTGCCAAGTGCCTGACGCTTGCCCTTGACTGAGCGGTCAATCGTCAGCCGGTGCATGAATTGATTCATTGATCATCGGACCATTGATTCAATTGTGCAATGGATCAATCGTCAGTCGTGTTCCATCATGTTGACGGTTGTCGAGTGACGGTTGACGAATCATTTCTTGCTTCTAAGCAAAAACGACAGATAGAGTCCGGCGATGGCAATCGTGGTCAACTCAATCGTCAGCAGTAGACGACTAATCATCGCATCAGGTTGCGGCGGTTGGAGGATGAAGTGGAGACCGAGAAATTCCGGGGCGTGCGAAGGCGGGGTTTCCCAGGGTGGAAACACCAAGGCGAGTATCAGAACCCCCACCATCGCATAGAGGACATTGATGTTAAGATCCTCGCTCTTTAGCCCGAGAGCCTCCATGGGAGAACGGGAATCGGATGAGTGGTTCAAGGGCTTCCCGCACTGGGTGCAGAAGCGGCTGATTTCTGGAAGTTGGTACTGACAGGACGAACAGCGTTTCATGATCCACATTCACCGTTCACGCACGCGTAGACTACCGCGATCTCGGAAAGAATGCCACCTCCAGCGTCGTTCGTATACCGGAGTACCGTCAATCGCCAAACGTCAGTCGTGGGGTTGGGATGAAATCTCTAAATGTGTTGATCTGATGATTTGTTGATGTCCGAAACTCATCAGAGCGGCACATCAACAGATCATCAAATGAGATCCTGATTTTTTCAGTATCCTGCTAAAAGTGGTATCCGATACCGAAGGCAACCATGTGTACGCTGTAGGTGGCACGAAATCCGATCGGCGCGTCCGGGTTGTCATCCTGTGACGTATAACCCATCCGTGCGAGATTGTATTTCCATTCGGTGAAGATGACCCATTTCCTGGTGACGAAATACTTGAGCCCGACTTGCGTATTGAGCCCGATCGTGGTGCCGGACTGAGACAATCCTGATTGCGAATCCTTGATCCGGCCGAAGAACAGGCCTGGGCCTATCGCGGCATAGGGTTGAAGCCGGTAATAGGGATATCGAATCACAATGTTGACCGGCGCCCACGTGAGCATGCGATGGTGCAAGCCAAGAAACTCGCCTGACACTGACCCGCCGGGACCGGAAAAAGTGAGCGTACCCTGTTTGATGTGTGGCGTCGTATAGAAGAGCTCTGTTTCGATCCCGAGCCACCGTGCCTTCGTGAAGTAGTGGCCCAGCTTGATGCCTCCCATGAGTGAACTCTTGAGGTCCTGATCGGAAACTTGCAGCCCACTCAAGCCGTGTGATGTCAGATTTCCATCGGTGAGCTCGGATGCGAGTGTGACTCCGAATTGCCCGGCGATATAGGACTCGGATGTGGCCGGATCGGGAAACGACATGGACCCCACAAGTGTCAGGAGAATCCATAGGGCGGCGCGAGGGAACAAGAGGCGGGTCAACATTCCGACACGACTCCAGTGGATTTCATACGCCGGATGGGCCATCACCAAAAGTATAGCACCAGAGTTTCGACTCACGAGGAGAAGCAGCAATTTTCACGAGGTCCACGGCGCGAAGAATAATGAGGCGCACGGTGCGATGAAGAAAGAGCACCACGTTTGTGCGCGCCGGCGAGGCGGTGAGCCGGCAGTGTCTTGAACCGTTCGTGAACGCCGCCGAGGTGCGCGAGACGATGAATAAATCGTGTCAAGTTTGCGCACGGGTGCGAGTCGGTGAGCACCCAGTGTCCCGTGAGGCGGCCGTGTCTTGCGGGTGGGGTGTGCGGGCAATGCCCTGGTCCGTTGACACACGTCAAACGTGATTCCTATAATCGCCCCCACGATTTCGGGCTCCATTCGAGACGTTCCATCCGGCATACAAACCCTGTCGATTGACATGTCGCTGCATACCGCCATTCATGCCATAGGAGTGATCGGCGCCGGCGCATGGGGGACTGCGCTGGCCCGCCATTTGGCCGAGAAGGGATTGACCGTCACCCTCTGGGCGTATGAGCAGAAGGTGGTCGAGGCGATCCATTCCAAGCGCGAGAATAGTCTGTATCTTCCTTCCGTCCCACTCCCCACGACCTTGACCGCAACCAATTCACTGGCCGAGGCCGTTCACTCCGTGGATAGCCTTGTCTTTGCGGTCCCTTCGCACGCCGCCCGTGCAGTGCTTCAGCAGATTCAGCCATTACTCCACGAGGCCGTCTCGTTGGTGAGTGCGACCAAGGGCATTGAGGAGGAGAGTCTTAAGTTGATGACGCAGGTCATGGATGACATCCTGCCGCCGGCAATGCGGTCTCGCATCCTCGTGCTGTCGGGGCCGAGTTTCGCGACGGAAGTGAGCCGTGGACAGCCCACCGCCCTCTGCCTGGCCGGTTCGCACGTGGAATCAGTCAAGAATATGCAACATCTATTCATGACCCCGACCTTTCGTGTTTACGGTGACGACGATGTGATCGGGGTGCAACTGGGCGGCGCGTTGAAGAACGTGATGGCCCTGGCCGCGGGCGTGGTCGATGGATTGGGTTTAGGCGCCAATGCCAGGGCAGCGCTCATTACCCGGGGCTTGGCTGAAATGATTCGCTTGGGAGTGGCCATGGGGGCAGACCCTCGAACGTTTTACGGACTCTCCGGAGTTGGAGATTTAGTCCTTACCTGCACGGGGACATTGAGCCGCAATCACTCGGTGGGAATGCGTTTGGGGAAAGGGGAACGACTGGGGGCGATTCTGGACAGCATGCATGCCGTAGCTGAAGGCGTGCGCACCGCCAAGGCGGCGCTGGGTCTGGCCCGACGCTATCAGGTTGAGATGCCGATTGTGAGCGAAATAAACGACGTGCTCTTTGCGGACAAATCATGCCGCCAGGCCGTCGGGGATTTAATGGAGCGAGGAGCAAAGGAAGAGAAGAATCCTGCATGACGCCGGAACGCTTGAACGCTCTACTCCGACGCGTCCAATCCGGCTCGCTGAGCATCGAGGCCGCCTTACGGCAGTTGCGTACGCTGCCGTATGAAAATCTCGGCTTCGCGTCGTTGGATCACCACCGAACCATCCGCCAAGGTTTCCCTGAGGTTATTTTTTGTGAAGGTAAGACGGACGCTCAGGTTCTGACCATCGCCAAAACTCTTCTCAAAAGGAAAGGGCCATTGCTCGCGACCAGGATCGAACCGCATGCCGCTCGAGCCCTGTGCCGGTTGAATAGACGCGCGCGATATCATGACCAGGCGCGAATGGTCGCCGTGCATCCTTCCACGCGCATACTCCGGGGACAGGTGTTGATCGTGACGGCCGGGACCGCCGACATTCCTGTGGCCGAGGAAGCCAAAGTGACGGCTGAAGTCATGGGCAGTCACGTGGATACTCTCTATGACGTCGGTGTCGCGGGTCTTCACCGATTACTCGGCCAGCAGGAACGCCTGTATCGTGCCCGTGTGCTCGTTGTCGTGGCAGGGATGGACGGAGTGCTTCCTAGTGTCGTCGGCGGCTTGGTTCGGCAGCCGGTCATTGCCGTGCCTACAAGCCGGGGCTATGGAGCGAGTTTCGGGGGGCTGGCGGCGCTCTTAACGATGTTGAATTCCTGTGCAGCTGGAGTCGGTGTGATGAACATCGATAACGGTTTCGGCGCCGGGTGTCTTGCCCATCGTATCAATACGGTCGGTGATTTCGATGTAGAGGGCACGCGTAAAGTCTAAGCGGAAGTAGCTGGCCCCTTACCCCTAACGCCTCACTCCTGACGAGTTTTACTTGATGACGAACGTTCCCCGCTTCGGCCACGAGAGCATCTGCGTTTTTTGGCCCTTCTCGCCGTTACTCAGCAGCTTTGCCCGGACCTGATAATCATAGGATCCGCGAGGGGCGACTTGCTTATTGTGGTCCAGGCCGTCCCAGGAGAGCTGGATGCGGACATGTTTGGGCTGCAGTTCTCCCTTGGCATCGGTTCCGCCGGTGATGACGGCGGGGGTGTGGGAATTCAGAGGCTGCCGATTCGAGAGGAAGCGTAACGAAGTCATGGACGTGGAGGTCAGGAGCGAGGAGACCTCGAGCATCAGTGCCTCGTCTGCTTCCTTCGGCAATTGGACGATCATGGTGAACTCCAACGGACCGCGATCAGGGGCATAAGGGACCGGCGACACCTTGAGGTCGATGATTTTAAGTTCAGGCTCGGGACGAGGTACCAGCTTCTGCTTTGTTTTCCCGTCGGCGTGCGGAGTTCCAATCAGGAGCATGCACAATGAGAGAACAATGCTGCCGGCGATGCGTTGGCGCGTCCAGACGCTGTCATGGGGGAGTGTCGTTCGCGAGGGAGCCATTCAGTATCAGTCTCTATCCGCCGAATTCGTTTCCGTGTCTAATCGGGGATAACATAGCTTCGTAAGACTGTCAATCAAGCAGCGTGTCGTTGCCGTGCGAAGTGGCGTT